>Ga0334889_1002098_pt1 | contig 23600 bp, 29 predicted proteins | sample GraSluR1_MG_2_FD_207222 | JGI IMG/M metagenome (GOLD analysis project Ga0334889, IMG submission 207222) | Sludge microbial communities from methane-producing bioreactor in Wageningen University, Netherlands - Granular Sludge_8_08-R1 | ecosystem: Engineered > Bioreactor > Anaerobic > Unclassified... | reverse complement strand
ACATATCGAAAAGATGGACGATGCCGATACGTGACTGGGGTTCGGCGATGAATCAATTTGCGATTCTCTATGGCGACCGGGTGCCGCTATGAATCGAGCCGTTTACACAAAAATATTTACAGGCTCTGGGATATTCAGATTTTGAAAAATATTAGAAGAAAAAACATAAATAAATACCTAACAAATGCTTCAACCTGATAAAAACTTTGTCACGGTTTGTGCGATCGCTCGCAACTCTATGGCTTTACTCTTTAAGCACAAACCGCGCCAAGCGCGAGTACGCGCACGTTTTTACAGGTTAAGCCAATGTTAGATGGACGCCTTCGGCGCAAAAAATCCATTCTTAAATTAATAAAAAGCATTAAATAGACACTGCTTTTGTAGTGTTAAGGGAGTTAAAAATTAAAATATTACTTGATACAAACATTATTATTCATCGTGAAACACATAAAATTGTTCGAGATGACATTGGTGTATTATTTAATTGGATTGATAAACTGCACTATGATAAGTATATACATCCACATACTATTACTGAAATTAATAATTATGAAGATCCAGAAATTTTAAAATCATTTAATATAAAGCTTGGTTCTTATAATTTAATAAGTGCATTACCTAAAATTCATGAAAAAGTAAATGAAGTTAGCAAGAGTTGTGATAAAACACAGAACGATCGAATAGATTCGGAAATGCTTAATGTACAATATCTTGGTATTACTGATATATTTATTACAGAAGATAGAAAACTACGTCATAAAGCAAATATACTGGGTATAGGCTCTAATGTATTATCAATTGAAGAATTTTTAGAGAAGGTAACTTCTGAAAATCCGGAACTTGTAGAATATAATATTTTAGCTGTACAAAAGAAAAAGTTTGGTGATATTAATCTTGATGATCCCTTTTTTAACAGTTTTCGATCAGATTATATTGGATTTGATAAGTGGTATAGAAAAAAGAATGAAGATGATGTTTATGTATGTATGAGTGAAGGACAAGTTTTGGCATTTTTATATTTAAAATGTGAGACGAAAGAAGAAGTATATAATGATATTGAACCAACATTTGATAAACAAAAAAGATTAAAAATAGGAACTTTTAAAGTTATTCTAAATGGTTTTAAGCTTGGTGAAAGATTTCTAAAAATCGTTTTTGATAATGCAATTGTTCAAAAGGTAGATGAAATATATGTTACGATTTTCAATAATTCGATAGAGCAACAAAGGTTAATCTATCTATTAGAACAATATGGTTTTATTCTTTATGGAATAAAAAAGTCTGAATCAGGAAATGAAAAAGTTTATGTGCGTTCCCTTAAAAAGGATAGATTTATAGTTAATAAACCAAAACATAATTTTCCATATATTAAATTTGATTCAAGAACATTAATTGTTCCAATATATGAGAAGTACCATACAAATCTTTTTCCAGATTCGATACTACGAACTGAATCACCATCTGATTTTGTGGAAAACGAACCCTTCAGAAATGCAATTTCTAAAATTTATATATCTAGATCCACCTATAAAGATTTAAAAATGGGTGATAATATTGTTTTCTATAGAACTGGAGGGATATATAAAGGGGTCATAACTACGATTGGTGTTATAGAAAATTGCACAACTAACATAAAGTCTTTCGATGAATTTAAAAAGCTCTGTGGTAAGAGAAGTGTATTTACAGAAGCAGAGCTAAGAGAATATTGGGATTATTATCCAACACTTAAGCCATTTGTTGTAAATTTCCTCTATACGTATAGTTTCCCGAAACGAATAAACTTAGCTAGGCTTATTGAATTAAATATTATTCCTGATATTAACTCAGTTCCACGCGGTTTTCAATTGATTACTAGCGAAGATTTTGCTAAAATACTTAAGGAGACAAAAACTAATGAGGGTATTATTATCTATTAAACCAGAATTCGCAGAATTAATATTTTCTGGTAAAAAGAAGTATGAGTATAGGAAGCAAATATTTAAAAAAGATATTGATACAATTGTTGTTTATGCAAGTTCACCAGTTCAAAAAGTTATTGGCGAGTTTTCAATCGAACAAATCTATCATAATGAAGTATTGAAATTATGGGAAGAAACTAAAGAACATTCTGGAATTACATATGATTACTATAATGAGTACTTCTGTAATCATGAAAACGGTTATGCAATTAAAGTACATAATACAAAAAAGTATCATATTCCATTCGATCTTAATAAAATATATTCTTCTGCTCCACCACAATCATTCGCATATATTCAATAAACATCTAACAACCGCTTCAACCTGATAAAAACTTTGTCACGGTTTGTGCGACTCGCTTCGCTCGTTTTATGCACAAACCGCGCCAAGCGCGAGTACGCGCACGTTTTTACAGGTTAAGCGAATGTTAGGCAGACCCTGCGGACGCTAAAACATTAAAATATACATTTTTTCGAGCAATAAAAGGCAAAGGAGAATTTATGTCAGACAATGAAAAGTCATTTCCTACTGTTGGAGAATCTAATTGGTGGAAACTTCGTGAGCTATTCAAGCAAAAAATTCCTGTGCAGGTTACAGCTTCATATTTAGCTTCTGCGTTAACAATGAGTGAAGATTCCGCAAGGTCAAATATAATTGGTCCGTTTAAAAAAATGGGATTAATTGATGAAAATGGAAAACCTACAGATCTCGCGATTGATTGGCGAGATGACATTAAGTATCCTTCTGTCTGTAAATTTCTCTTTGAAAAAATGTATCCTCAAGAAGTAAGGGATTTGTTCCATAGCATAAATCTAGATATCGCTAAGCTAAACTCATGGTTCATGAACTATTGTCGTTGTGGAGAGAAAGCCGCTCAAAAATTTTCTCAGCTATATATCCTATTGCTTTCTGGAGAACTTAAAAAGGTATCTGATTCGACTACCTCAAAAAAGAATTCTTCGTCACAAAAAGAAAAGACACAGCCGAGAGCATCTGTAAAGAAAAAACAAGCAAAACAACAAGAAAATCAACCAAATAATGATTTTAAAGAGAATAAAGATGAACCTTCAAAAAATCATACATATTTTCCAGAAATTCATATAGACCTTCAACTGCATATCTCGCCAGATACTCCCCCTGATCAAATTGATAAAATATTCGAGAGTATGGCAAAACATCTTCGGAATATCTCTGGAAGTAATTGATGAAAGAATTTTCAGATTCTATAAAAAACTTACTGACAAATCTCAAGAACGATTTTCAGGAAATATTACTTCCACCTGAAATTGGATTACCAGCATCAGGTCAGCAAGTAATTCCAAAGGGGGTATTTGTTGGAACAAGGACGTATCTGGAAACTATTGCTCATCAAGCAAACGGTTGTTATGAAAGTGGTTGGTATGATGCTTGTTCAGTAATGTTGCGTAGATTTATTGAAACGCTAATAATTGAAGCTTTTGAAGCGTATAAAATTGATAATAAAATTAAAAATAGTAATGGAGATTTTTTCTATTTATCAGATCTAATTTCTTCTACTTTAGCAGAAAAAACATGGAATCTTTCTAGAAATACAAGACGCTCACTTCCAAAATTAAAAGACCTTGGTGACAAGTCAGCACATAGTCGAAGATTTATCGCTTTAAGAAATGATTTAGATAAGCTCATTCCTGATATTCGAGTAGTAACTCAAGAGTTGGTTTTACTAGCTAAGTTAAAATAATATGCCTAACAACCGCTTCAACCTGACTCGGCTATTGGCACAAAACTTGCTTATCGCTACGCTCGGCAAGTTTTGTGCCAATGTACGCCTCGCAGGTTAAGCGAATGTTAGGTTGACGCCTTCGGCGCCGAGGAAAGAATGGAAACAAAAGAAGCTATTAGAAAACTACTTATGATTGTTGATGAATTGAGAATAACTTATCCCTATAAAAGGTTTACCTTAGATGGAAGATTAGTTGGCGATTTAGGAGAAGTAATTGTAAAACAAAACTATGATATAGAGCTGTTTGAAAAAGTTGTTGCAAAATATGATGGAAAGGATGCATTGGGACGAAATGTTCAAATCAAAGCGACATTTCACGATACATTAGGATTTCCTTGTAAATATGAAGATGTTCCGGATTTCTACATTGGAATAAAAATATTTTATGATGGAACATTCGAAGAAATATATAATGGACCTGGGAAATATATTTGGGAATTAATTAAAGATCGAAGACAAACTAAAAATAGTTTATACTCAATTTCAGTTAATGCATTAAGAAATATTAATACAACCGTGAACCAAATAGATAGAATTAGTAGAAGATAATTTTCTTCTTACTAATTGTTTCAAGGAGATATTATGGCATTTACAGCAAATGAACTAGATAAAATAAATTATGAAATGAATACATTTATTTTAAAGAGACGACCTCCCAAAAATGTTAGAAATCAAGTTGATTTGAGTTATAAGGTTGAAAAGCAAAGTATTGTAATATTTGAAATACGAAAAATGTTTCAACAAGAAGGCATGGTCGATATCCCAATAGCTAAAGCAACCTTTATTATGAAAGAAAATAAGTGGAAAATATATTGGCAAAGAGCAGATTTGAAATGGCATTTATACGAACCAAAAAAAGAAGTAAAAACAGTAAAAGCATTTCTTAAAGTTGTTGATGAGGATGAATATTGTTGTTTTTGGTGATAAAAAAAACCTAACAGCTGCTTCAACCTGACTCGGCTACTGTCACGGTTTGTGCAGCTCATTTCATTCGCTATGCACAAACCGCGCCAGTTGACGCCTCGCAGGTTAAGCCAATGTTAGAACGATTCGCTATAGAATAAATACCAGGTGTTTTTATGCAGTATTTAATACTTACTCAAGATAACGGTATAATCAATTGGAATAACCATACAGTCCTCTTAAAAGAAGAAGCTGTTTATGTATGGAAACTCTATAAAGAAAGTAAAATCAGATCAATTTGGTTTGCGGAACTAAAAGATGCAATCTTGATAGTAGAAGAAAATACGCTAGACGAAGCAAAGGAAACTATTGATACTTTACCATTAGTAAAGGCAAAGCTTATAACCTATACAATTCAAACATTACTCCCCTATACGGGGCTTGAAAGGATATTGAATGGAGCAAATTAATACGGTTGAATTACGAGATCCTAATAAATACCCTGATGAAACAGTCTTACAGAATATATTAGAAGATTCATATTTGGCCTATAAAGCATTACTAGAACTCTATGATAGCATGGGCATGGTATATGAGTGGAAGTACTATAGTGATGGGAAAGCGTGGTTATGTAAGGTACAAAAGAAGAAAAAGACAGTCATATGGATGTCGGCATGGAAAGGATACATGCAAGCTACAATTTATATTCATGATAAGGATATAGAAAAGTTTAAGAGTTTAGATTTACGGCAAGAAATTAAAGAAAGAATTGTATCAGCAAAGAAAGTAGGTAAATCGCTACCAGTTATGTTTGAGATACGAGATAGGGAAGTACTTAAGGATATAGAAAAGGTTGCTTTGTTTAAGATATCGCTTCAATGATGGAGAAAACGTTCTAACAAAAGCTTTAACCATGACAACGCTATTGTCACGCTTTTTGCGAGAGAGTGAAAGCAAGATTATCCAGGTAGGCGCAAAAAGCGTGCCAATGACGCGTTGCAGGTTAAGCGAATGTTAGGTTGACGCTTCGCGCTATTAAGAGGGGTTTAGTTTATTTAAAAGGGTAGTCAAGATGAGTTATTCAATAATATCACCATTGAGTATAATAATATTGATCGCATCGCAAAAGAATACAAAAACTAAACAAGCGCATATTCATCTCAGAAATGGGATATGTTTTAGATGTTCGCTAATTGAAGAGGCGTATAGACTTCTTTTAGATGGAATAAAAAGCTTAAAGTATGAAGAAACAAAATTGATGGAAGTAAATATATATGTTAACTCAATATATATAAATATTCGTGGAGTTATTGATAATTTGTCTTGGTATTTAAAATATGAATTCGGCATTACTATTAAAAATGATAATCAAGTTGACCTTAAAAGAAAAGAATTTAAAAAAGAATTAGAAGGCAAAGGGTTCAATATTGATAAAATAGAAAAATATGATAACTGGTTTTCAGATTTAAAACAGAAAAGAGATCCAATTGCTCATCGATTACCATTATATATACCATATAGAATTATTACTAATAAAAAAGATGCAGATGATGCACAAAATCTATATAAAGAAGCAGATGAAAAATTGTGTAAAGCTGATAAAACATGGGCAAGTTCTCTTTATGATGCTAGAAGAATTGGAGAGTTTAAACCAACTATTTTAAAAACAGATACAGAAACAGGAGAAATTACTACATATCCAATAGAAAAAGATATTGAAAAAGATTTAGAAGAATTAAAAAACTTTGTAAAAGAGATTTTACAATAACCTAACACATGCTTCAACCTTATAAATCCTTTGGCATGGTTTGTGCAGAATAACAATGCACAAACCATGCCAAGCCTTCGCTTCGCTCAGGCGCGGATTTAAAGGTTAAGCAAATGTTAGTTTGACGCTATCGCGCTATTTTGATATTTATGTAATAAAGCCTAAAACTTTACATGAAAAAATATTTACATATTGGGGGGTAATGTCAGAAATTGAAAAAATTGCTGATGCAGCTGAAGCCGTTAAGGGAATAGTACAAGCCGTTCCTATATATCAAGATACACTGCAACCGGCTGCAAAAGAAATTGGAACAGCGCTCCAGACAGTTGCGAAAACTATTCATATTGTATTGGCGCCAATTAGCGCACTTGTTTGGGGTTACGAACAGATAAAAGACTTTGTTAGCTGCAAAGTCGCAAAAAAGCTTGAAAATGTTCCAATAGAAAATATTATTACTCCAAAACCGAACATTGCTGGACCTGCACTAGAAGCCTTAAAATATTGTGGGCATGAAGAAACGCTTCGTGATATGTATGCAAATTTGCTTGCATCATCAATGAATAAAACGACAGCTGAAGGTGCGCATCCTGCATTTGTTGAGATTATTAAACAATTGACGCCAGATGAAGCTAAGTTGATTAAATATTTTTCTAATTCTAAACCGTTTCCGATTATTAATGTAAGATGGGAATTTAAAGTTCAAACAGAACTTGAAAAAGGAGGAAGCGAATTATTAACAAATTTTTGCCTTTTTGCTATTGAAGCTGGGTGTGAATTCCCGCATCTAGTACCAGGATATCTTGATAATTTAAATAGACTAGGCTTAACTGAAATACCACAGTTTATGATTTATACAACTATAGGTGTGTATGATCAACTAGAAAAATATCCTGAAATATTAGCAATTAAAAAAGCATTTGATGACGATAAAAAAAGAGAAATTAAAATAAATAGAAAAATTTTACAATTAACAGAATTAGGAAAACAATTTTGCAGAGTATGTGTATCATAGCAGAAGCTTTCAGCACCTAACACATGCTTCAACCTTATAAATCCTTTGGCATGGTTTGTGCAGAAATCCCATGCACAAACCACGCCAAGCCTTCGCTTTGCTCAGGCACGGATTTAAAGGTTAAGCCAATGTTAGACGTATACAAGCTTCCCGAGTATGTAAAATATATTACAAAATTTGTAGGTAGTTTCGCTTGCCGTATAGAAAACGATGGATTTGTACTTCATTACCAGTAACAATGTAAAAGACTAGGAAATTATCTATCGTAATCATGTGATAGCCAAGCTGGCTTAAAAATGGATCTTTTACTAAAGGATACATAAAAGGATTCTTTTCTAGATACTCGATAGAATCATAAAACTTTTGAAATAGATGAGTAGGAGACACCTTTAATACTTGCTCAAAGTATTGCTTAATATCGTAGAGATCTGATTCTGCGGAAGGATAGAGTAAGACATCGTACGTAGCTGTACTCATGACTGAATGAGGCTTTCTAATACTTTGCGAGCATTTTTACCTTTAGCCCCACGTTTAATTTCTTCACGGGCTTCATTAAGCTTTTGGTATAATTCTAGTTTGGCTAATTGTTGATCATAATATTCGAGTGACATTACCACGAGATCGCCAATACCATTTTTTGTGAGAAAGACAGGTTCATTATCAGAGTGAGCTATTTCAGATATTGAAGAGAAGTTATTTCTAAGATCAGAGATAGGACGAATGATTGGCATACCATGCTCCTTAGTAGTAGGATAATGATAATATAATGATAAGTCAAGTAGATATTTATAAGAACTAAAAAGTACATTAATACATAATATATAAGGACATAGATTAAAATAGTCTAAACGTCTAACACATGCTTCGACCTGACAATGCCTATTGTCATGGTTTTTGCTTAAGAGTGAAAGCAAGATAGTCCAAGTAGGCGCAAAAACCACGCCAATTGTCAACGCCGATTTAAAATTGCCGGTTCAGGCGACGGCAGTTCTCTATAGAGTGTGCTGGGAGATCTTCCTAGTTCTTTTGCGATAGAGGGTATAGAAGCCCCTCTGGCAAGAAGAGAAGAAAGGAAGTATCGTTCTTCTTTGGAGAGTTGCGAGTAGGTCATAGTAGAACTCCTTTTCTTGGCGGGAAATGAGTTCTATTACTCTTGCAGCTCTCCTTTTTCAGAGTCAAGTCTTTGCACTTGCTTTGAGAATCCGCACCTACTAACAAAAGCTTCAACCTGACTCGGCTGCTGTCACGCTTTTTGCGTAAGAGTGAAAGCTAGAATAGCCAAGCAGGCGCAAAAAACGCGCCAATGCCCACACCAGGAGCGTGGGCACGGCATTGCAGGTCAAGCCAATGTTAGGCAGAAACGCTTTAGAATGTACTTAGAACTATTGGATTTGACTTTGCTGTACGTATTTGCTATGATAATATAATACGTATAGGAGGCTATGTATGGAAACAAAGCTTACATTAAAGCTGGATAAAGCAATTATCAACTCTGCAAAGAAATACGCAGAAAGAAACAATAAAAGCTTGTCTAAACTTGTAGAAACCTACTTTAGAAATCTTGTCTCTCAATCGGACCAGGGAAAAGTAAAGTATTCTCCATTGGTGGAAGAACTTAGCGGCGTTATCTCGGAAAAGGATCTTGATGGTTTGGATTATGTAGAGTACTTGGAAGGCAAGTATGAATAAAGAAGTGTTCATAGATGCAGATATCGTTCTGGATCTTTTATGTAAACGAGAACCATTCTATTCATATGCCGCAGAAGTATTCACCATGGGAGATACAGGCATAATAAAACTAGTTACTACCCCACTTGTTTTCGCCAATGTTTTCTATATTTTAAGAAAGGTGTCAGGTATAGAGAAAGCAAAAGAACTCTTAAGAAAACTAAGGATTATGGTTGGGGTAGTCTCTTTAAATGATAAAGTAATAGATCTCGCATTAAATTCAGCCTTCAATGATTTTGAAGATGGGATTCAATTTTTTGCTGCACGCGAACAAGGGATAAAGCTTTTATTAACAAGAAATGTCAAAGATTATAAAGCAGCGGATCTAATCATACAGACACCAGAAGAATACTTGAAAACAGTTAAGGCTATATAAAAAATGATTCTGCCTAACAATAGCTTTAACCATGACAACGCTCTTGACACGCTTTTTGCGGTGAAGTGAAAGTAAAAGATCAAGGTAGGCGCAAAAAGCGCGCCAATGACGCGTTGCAGGTCAAGCCAATGTTAGATTTACTAGATAATTCAATAACAAGAAGTGGTCGTCTAATTAAGTCATAGTGCCGTAATAAACATATGAGGAAGCACGATGAAAACAGCATTATTGATCGTTGATGTCCAAAACGATTACTTCCCAGGCGGAAAGAATGAACTTGTTGGAAGTATAGAAGCAAGCCTTAGAATAAAAGTGATAATAGAAAAATTTAGACGAAAGAATCTAGAGATTATTTATATTCAGCATATATCTAAAAGTCCTGCATCTACCTTCTTTCTTCCTAATACAGAAGGAATAGCGATACATAACAATGTGAAACCAAATAGAGAAGATAAAATATTCATAAAACATTACCCTAACAGCTTTAGGGATACTGGATTAGATGAGTATTGTAAGAATAAGGGTATAGATACCTTAGTAATCGTCGGGATGATGAGTCATATGTGTATAGATACGACAGTACGTGCAGGATATGACTTGGGATATAAGATAGTAGTTTTAAAAGATTGTTGCGCAACAAAAGATTTAAAAATGGGAGAAAGGGTAGTTAAAGCAGAAGAAGTACAGATAGCGTATATGGCAGCAATAGAGGGGACATTCGGAGAAGTAAAGACAGTAGAAGAGTATATAAGGGGAGAAATCTAACAATCGCTTCAACCTGACTCGGCTATGTCACGATTCTTGCTAGTCGTCGCTTCGCTCCTCGGCAAGAATTGCGCCATTACGCCTCGCAGGTTAAGCAAATGTTAGTTTGACCTGAAAAGGAGCAATCTATGTTTGAGCTCCCAGAATACTTAACCATAGCTAAGCAGATGAACAAATCCATTTCTGGAAAGACCGTGCTTTCTGGAGTAATGGGGAACTCGCCTCACAAATTTGTTTGGTATAATCAAAACCCGCAGACATTTTCTCGAATCGTTAACGGCAAAACAATCGGGGATGCTTACTGTAAAGGACGTTGGCTTTTTATCCCATTGGAACCTGGATATGTACTAGTTTTGGGTGAATGCGGGGGAAAGATAATCCTTGTTGATAGCAATAATGTACCATCGAAATATCATCTGCTTCTGAATATCGAAGGAAACAAATCTATATATGCAATGACACAAATGTGGGGTGCAATGGAATTGTATAGAAAAGGAGAAGAACTAAAAAGACAATATATAGCTGATATGCGAACAACACCTTTAGATAAGGAATTTACATACAAGTATTTTAAATCGCTTATTGATGAGGCTAGAAGTGAGAAGAAAAGGAGTGTAAAGAGCCTTCTAACACAGGATCAATTAATCCCAGGATTAGGAAACTCAATTGCACAGGATATACTTTTTAATGCAAGGCTTCATCCGAAGACTCAAATTGAAGTACTTTCCGAAGAAGAAATTATGACTTTATATAAATCCATAAAAGAAACTGTAAATGATGCTGCAAAGAATGATGGTAGAAACGATGAATATGATTTTTATGGCAATCTAGGTAAATATGAAAGAGTTCTTGATAGTAAATCTATTGAAAGAGGTTGCCCTGTATGCAAATCAAAAATTGAAAAGATTCAGTATCTAGGTGGATCATCATATTATTGTAGTAAATGCCAAGTGTTAAAGAAGTAAACAATGCCGCCGTAAACTAACAATCTCTTCGACCTGACAAGCCGGCCTGTCACACAATCTGCATTCTCTTCGTTCGTAGCAGATTGTGCGCCAGTCTCGGGTTGCAGGTCAGGCGTATGTTAGGTCCAATATAAGAAATATCCTATTAAACAAGGATGCAAATATGAAACAAGAGCTTGCTGGTCTAGTTAAGAAAAGTATTGTTCGCTTAGTTCTTGGAATAGTGCTTATTGGAATATTTGTATTCTTTCCTGCGGGTAGTTTTTCCTTTTGGAATGGATTGCTCTATCTCACAACCATTCTAGCATTAATATCATATGGCTTTATATGGATGTATAAATACGACCCAAAGCTTTTAGAAAGAAGACTACGTTCTCGGGAAAAAGAATCGACACAAGTTGTATTCATAGTGTTCTCATCACTATTGATATTAGGAATATTTATATTACCTGGCCTGGATTATAGGTATTCTTGGTCTCGGGTTCCTCTTGTAGTCGTAGGCATAGCAGAACTTCTATTCATTATAAGCTATCTATTGATGCTGCGGGTAATGAAAGAGAATAGATATGCATCAAGGGTTATAGAAGTAGAGGAAGCACAGAAAGTAGTAGATACAGGGATGTATAGTATAGTACGACATCCTATGTATATGGCTATGAGCGTATTCTATATGAGTACATCGCTAGTATTAGGATCTTATGTTGGATTGATTCCTGGGGTACTACTGCCATTCTTACTAACGATACGGATAAAGAACGAAGAGAAGGTATTGGAAAAGGAACTGAAAGGGTATAAGGAATATAAAGAAAAAGTAAAGTATAGAATGATACCATATATATGGTGAGCATGGGCCTAACAACGGCTTTAACCATGACAACGCTACTGTCACGCTTTTTGCGTAAGAGTGAAAGCTAGAATATCCAAGCAGGCGCAAAAAGCACGCCAATTGACGCGTTAATGGTCAAGGCGCTGTTAGGTGGACGCTAGCGCACAGATATTAGGAGAAAAAAATGATCCCTGATCTGGCAAGAATTAACCTTGAAATTGATAGAACACATAAGAATGTCCTTGAGTTTATCACAGTATGCAATTCTGAAAATTCAAAAAGCAGTTCATATGAAGATTGGAGCTATAAAGATGTTATTGCACATTTGACACGTTGGATATCATTCTCCGCGGATAAGCTTGAAAGTATTAAAAATCAGATTCCTTTTAAAGATGTGGATGACTTTCGAAAAACAAATAGAGAATGGTATGCGGTTGATTATAATAAAGAACTCAAGATAGTAGAATCTGAATTTGAAAAGGCAATTAAGAAGTATAAAGCTGTAATAGTTACCTATGGTAAAGAAGAGCTTATTAAGAATGATTTACCATTAGGATTTGGAATAGATCTTTGGCGATATATGATAATGGATGGATCAACACATCCCAATGGACACTTACTCTATCATTACCTGAAACGAAGGAAATACTTGAACTTTATAAAAGTTATGGAAGAGACGAAAGATATATTTTACTTGTTCTCTAACGGAAATAGTAAAGTATATAGTTTTGTAGAGTATGAGGATAAAGCTGGAATGGTAAAAAATAGGCTGGAAGAATTAAGCAAAGCGTATAATGATAATGATATACTTAAGAAAGTAATGGAAGCTAATCAATAGGTAGGGCAGACAACTAACAAATGCTTCAATCTTATATAACCTTTGGCGTGGTTTGTGCAGAAATCTCATGCACAAACCGCGTCAAGCCTTTGCAGTTGCTCCGCAACGCGAGCTCAGGCGCGAATTTGAAGGTTAAGCCACTGTTAGGCCGTCGCCTTCGGCGCTAAAACAATGTGGGCTCTTTAGATAGGGAAGCATGTCTACCCAAAGGGGGTATCGTGAAAAAAGCGGGCATAATTGTTTATCCGCAATTTAGTTTGCAGGAGATAAGTTGCTTAACAGAATTATTCAAGTTTAATGGAAAGGAAATAACCGTATTCTCTTCAACACTGGATGTCGTAAAAAGTGAAGATGGTTTCTCCATAGTGCCCGATAAAGTATTTTCTAAGTTCGATAGAGAATTATATGATTGTATAGTGCTGCCTGGGTTATGGGATTATCGATGTGCACTTAACAATGATGCAATTATTGAGTTTCTTAAACGATTTAAAGACGACATAAACATTAATATTGGTAGTATATCAAGTTCGCCAATATTGCTTGCGAAAGCAGGCATATTGGATGATCGTAAGTTTTGTGCCGGCTTGTATGAAGAAGTAATAGATAAGTACGAGTTTATACCAAGAAAAAATCTTGTTAGAAAACCAATATATGAAGATAGAAACCTAATAACTGCATTAGGTTTTGCTTATCGGGAGTTTGCGATTTCCGTAGCTAGAAAAGTAGGGATACAATGTAGTAATGAAGAATTCAAAGGAATAATAAAAGAAGATTATAAAGATGAGGAATTAATATTTCATACAAATATGGACTATAAAGAATTATAAGATCATTAGCCTAACAAGCGCTTCAACCGGATAACGTTATTGTTATGTTTTGTGCATTCGTTACGCTCATAAGCAAAAAGCGCGCCAAGCCTCACACGTTGCTCCGCAACGCAAGCTCAGGACGCGCTCGCAGGTTAAGCCAATGTTATGCGGAGGTCGCTAACGCAACGCAATTTAATTGTTTATTAATAGAAAGAGATAAAATGTGTTTTGAAAAACAATTATTAGAACAATTCGAAATTGTATGCTCTAAACTATTATAGTGATGAAAAAAGTAAATTTGTTAATGAGAAAGGGAACATAATTGATTTTAGAATAAATGTATCTATTAATCTGCCCTAACAAGGTGCTCTAGGTTATAGAAATAATACTATGTCATTATAAAAATAAAGTATTCTACAATAATTGGATATATCTACTTATGTGTTAATTATAATAATTGTCAATTCAACTTGGAAGGAGCAGAAAATGAGCGTTCATAAAGAAAACATTTCAGCTATTACATTCTGTAACCCGAATCTACTTGATAGTGCGATTTTGAAGAGGATCGCACTGTCTTTTGACAGCTTGATGATAGTTGGATTAGATCAAAAAATATCGTTAGACAAAATACAAAGTAAAGTTACTGAAAAAATCTATATTGATAACTTAATAATTGATCGAATCCAAGATTTGTATACTGTTCCAGAATTTGTATTTGAGGCGGAAGAAGCTATGCGAATTGGCATAACTTATCACCCGATTCTTTTTAATACTCCTAAGTTAAGATATATTTCTTCCATATACTATGCACGAGTTATCAACTTTGGAAGAAGGAACTTACTAGTTAAGAGAGAAAATTTACCCAGGCATCTTGATGCTAACGACCTAGAACAATATGAAATTCTTGAGAATAATTTAGGTGGAATACAACAATCTGTTTTCGACTACACAATCGCAGAAGAAGTAATGCGATTAACAAAATACCAACTAAAAAACAACTCAGTTGATAGTTATTTTGATGCAGGTTTTCATGTATTCCGAATAGTATCAGACTTAATAGCGATTCTTGGAGATATGCAGAAAGACCAAGTTGTTGCAACTTGCTTTAAAGCAGACCAGTTTGAATTACTTATTATCGCATGGAAACTTGTTACCCATATTTCTGATCGTATTCCAGATTTCAAGAAGAGATTATTGAGTCATGAACTATCTGATCCAATAGATATTAGTAAGCTCGGATACCTGACCATGGGTATTATTGAAAGTGTTGTCGATAAGAAAGAAATAATAAAACGGACTTATGGTGAAATCCGAAAATACAAGGAAGCTAATCAACCAGCATATGAAAGGTTTGCGGAGTATGTCAAATCATGTGTTCATGAACTAGACGACTTAGATGAATCATCAACGATAATAAATCGTATTCGTAAAATGATAGATACTGATGTCACTGCTGAAGCAAGACGTATTCGGGATGAAATGGCAGAAGTCTGGTCGAAAATGTTCACAAGCGTTGGGGTAAAAGCAGCAGGCACAATTTTAACTTCAGGCGGTTCAATTCTTTCTGCACTGACTACTGGAAACATAGGTATGACGGCAACGCTTGGAGGTATGGCAGGTTCATTTTTAACATCAATAATAAATGATGTGACTGGAGCGATTCAAGATGGTAGTAAAGTTAGAAAGCATGGTTTAGCGTACTTATTACGAATATAAGGATTACTGCCTTAGGCTTTAAAACACTAATAGTCATTATTCTTCTAGAAGATATATAAAAACGAAGTATAGTTTATTAGACTGAAATAAAATATTTATACCCTAGACTATCAGAAAAAGCAAAAATCCAAGCGCTTGGTTTAATGTTGTTTTGATTAGAAAGAAAATATTCTAACTAGAGCTGTAGCAAACTAGTCAAAATACCTAAAGATAACTGTAGTTGTTGAAAGCGTATGCTATAAAAGTTTATTTATTTGATACTATGCTTTCTTGAAAAATAATAATTTCCTTGAATCGTATTAATAAAAGAAGTACATAACAAAAACTTCAACCTTATAAATCATTTGGTATGGTTTGTGCAGAACAACAATGCACAAACCGCACCGAGCCCTTCGGGCATGGAATTACCGATTAAACCAATGTTAAGCTGAGTAGAGAAATGTGGTGAGGCAATCCTTTGTGAAAGCTGGCCTTTTCATGTTCTATTTGCAAGCTAAATGTGGCTACTCATTCAAGACTATAATGATCCATATAGTAGAATGGTTGGTTTCAGTAGGCCCACGCAAAGTGTTGGGCAGAAAGAAATAATATGGACGACACTTTCTGAAGATTGCGGCACGAGGCTTGCTTATTTGCTGTGTGTGAGTTGGAATTAATACACATTAGGAAGAGAAGAAGGTGCATAAAAGTTTTAAGAAAGGCGCGTGTATCCGAAACAAGTCTCGCGTCCCCCTTAAAAAGCTGCGACCTACGGGTTCGCCCCTTAAGGACGCGCTCGCAGGTTAAACCAATGTTAGGTTGGTAAATTAAAATATAAGGAGGGCAAATAATATGTATTGTTTTAGTCCACCACTTATTAAAATGAATAGTGAGCTTAAAAGTATCTAATTAGTAGTGCATCAATTTCAGAATATAGGTTTAATATTACAATTTACTCAAAGGAGTTATTATGTCCGATTATTATATACACAATACTGATGAAGAAACATATCATGTATTAGATAGCAGATTTTCAATAAGAATATATGCAGATCAACCATGGCAGAAGACTAACTATATGATTGTTTCAAAAGAAAAAGAATTAGTCTTAGTTCAGGCTTCAGGGACGTGGTATGTAAATCCATATTGGGGAGCATACAGATGGATTAATGGAAACGGTAATGATAAATATAAAGCTTCTGGAACATATCCAATGCCAGGTGTGAATGAAGGTAGCTTAATAGGTCGTGTAGGGAGAAAAATATTTTTCATTGGTAATGAAGGATATGTGCCAAAGGGACTAGAAGGTGAATTAGAATTAGTATGTAATGATGAATTAAATGGTCCAGGTGCAGGAATACATGATAATAAAGGATTTCTCCAAATAAAAATCTCAAAAGTTCTAATTGAAAAGAATACAACCTAATAAAAGTTTTAACCTCAAACGTTATTGTCACGCTTTTTGCGAGGAAGTGAGAGTAAGATTATCTATGCAGCCGCAAAAGGCGTGCCAATTGACGCCTTTGCCTTGAACTGCTCGTCGAACTTCTTCCTCATGGTGGACCCTCCTTTTCCTAGGATATTCCACCTTATTCAGTTTCTGTAGTGGTCCTGCCCGGTGGGCTCAGCATAAGCTTTACAATTGCAATAGCAATGTGTATACTATGAAAAGAATGTACACATAGCGGGGGTATTATATGAAGACGAATATTGTAATTGATGATAAATTAATGGATAAGGCTAAAAAGCTTTCTGGATTAAAGACCAAAAGAGAGACCATAGAAGAAGCTCTTAAGCTTTTGGTTACTCAAAGAGAGCAATCGGAAATAAGAAAGTTACGCGGGAAGCTTGTGTGGGAAGGGGATCTGGAAGAGATGAGACTCGACAAATGATAGTAGCTGATACATCAGTATGGATAGATTATGTACGAGGAATTGAAACCCATCAAACTGATATATTAGATAATGAATTATTATATAATCGAGTAGCTACCGGAGATATAATAATAGTTGAATTTCTACAAGGTTTTAGAAAAGAGAAAGATATAAAAGTTGCTAAGAATATAATGGACAGGCTGGAGTATTATGATTTCCTTGGCAAAGAAATGGCCTTACGAGCAGCTGAAAACTATAGGCAATTAAGAAAGTATGGAGTGACGGTAAGGAAGACGATAGATGTAATAATTGGGACATTCTGTATAGAGAAAGGATTTGAACTACTTCATAGTGATAGAGATTTCGATCCAATGGAAGAGTATTTAGGTTTAAGAATAAAAAGGTAAAAATCGGCTAACAAAAGCTTCGACCATGACAACGCTACTGTCACGCTTTTTGCGTAAGAGTGAAAGCAAGATAATCCAAGCAGGCGCAAAAAACGCGCCAACGACGCATTGCAGGTTAAGCGAATATTAGGCAGACGCGCCTATGCGCGCAATATAAAACATTATAAATAAAGCATATATAATACAATGCGGAATCGATGCTTGACATTTAGAAGCGTAATGAATATTATTGAAGCAAGGAGAATAGTATGACTAAGACAATTACTGTTAGAGTAGAAGAGGCAACTTATAACATCCTTAAAAAAGCAGCTGAAGGACAAAAGAGGACTATATCAAACTATTTAGAGTATGCGGCATTAAACTTTACTGTTAACGAATCGATTGTAGGTGATGATGAGATGAAAGAAATACTGACCTTTGAGAAAGATCTTAAGAAAGGGATAAAAGATATTTCTGAAGGAAGGTATAAAGTAATTGCTTAAGTACAAAATTGCAGAAACTGAAACCTTTGAAAAAAAAGTAACTACTCAAAAGTACAAGTTCCTATATAAGAAAATTAAAGACTATATCTATCCAATATTGAGAGAAAACCCCCTCTTTGGACCGAATATTAAGAGGTTAAAGGGTGAATATAAAGAGATTTATCGATATAGGATAGGAGATTATCGATTATTTTATAAAGTATCGGAAGAGACAGTAATTGTATTTATAATTGATATAGAAAATAGAAAAGACGCATATAAGTAAAAAAAGAAAATTGCCTAACAAAAGCTTCGACCTGACACTGCCTATTATCATGGTTTTTGCTGGAAAGTGAAAGCAAGAGAATATAAGTAGGCGCAAAAAGCACGCCAATTGACGCGTTAATGGTCAAGGCACTGTTAGGCCGCCGCCTTCGGCGCAGAAGGCAAAGCCGAAATAGGATAAGCGCCAAGGCAAAAAGGGTGTATGTCGTGCCTATAAAAAACATCAGTAGCAGGAAATAGAATGAGACCTACAGGAATAATCAGAAAAGGAGAAGACAATAATAGTGTTTTTATTGCTTCAAATATAGGAGACATGCTTCTAGATACTGGAGCGGTATCATCGCAAATTACAGATAAAAATGTCCCGTCGGGTATAAGGATTCTTGGGAACGCGAAATCCCATGGTTTTTTGGGAAAAACTAAAACGGTGAAGAAAGCTACCATCCCGCTTTTATCTATAGGTGATATAACAAGAAAAGATGTGCCAATGCATATCGATATGTCGCCGAATGCTCATGGAATATTGGGAATGGATATTTTGTCGGAATATAGAGTGGTTCTTGATTTGAAAAGTGGTACTGTATGCTTCGATACGGACAAAATATGCTCCAAAGAAATGCATAAAGGGAATGGTAAGCTATATTGTCTTCCAGTCTTTCTGGACAATCTTTTGTTATGGGGGCTATTGGATACAGGTGCGAGCGGAACAATAGTGAGCAAAAGGGTATTCAAGAAGCATCCTGAATTTTTTGAATATGCGGGCAAGAATACAGCTCAAGATTGGACAGGTGCGAGCTTTTCTTGTGATTTGGTGACAATAAAGAATGTTAGTATAGGAGATAATAAAATTCCCAATCATAATGGGGCGATTCTGAATCTTTGGCCGTATCGATTCCTCATTGGGAGGACTGTTGATTTTATAATTGGTGTGACAACCCTAGAGTATGGTAATTGGATATTTGATTTCCCGAATTCGAAATGGGAATATGTTGCATATTGAAAAACAGATTGAAATTTTTTTGCCTGATCCTCGCGTCAACGCTGACGGGCTTGGGGCCGCCAGCTCGAGGTCGGCTTGCCTGACTTGTAAGGCGCGTCGTTCATATTCAACGACGCGCCTTTTTTAGGTCCATCGCTATTTGTTTTCCCGGCGAACAAGGAATAATAAGCGTTAGTCATAACTGGCTTGGGGTATTTTCGACCCGGCAAGATTGCTTAATAGGAAATACCACCGTATTATCAAGGCAAGACCACTATGAGAAATTCCAAGAAAACAGAGAACGATATTTCGGTGTCGGAAACCGGCGTCGACGCCGGGCTTATTGCGGAGCTGCGGCGATTCGTCCAGGGACGCGTCCCGGAGTATGGGGCGATCGCCCAAGATATTTGGGAGCATCCGGAGGTAGCCTTCCAGGAAAAGCGGTCTTCCGCCCTTTACCGGGACCGTCTTGCCTCCCGGGGGTTTACGGTTACCGAATTCCCGGAGCTGGAAAATTCCTTTGTGGCGGAAAAGCTGACTCGGGGCGGGGCGACGGCTTCGGTGAGGGATGCGGCGTCGGCGGCGACGTTGGACGCGGCTTCGGGCGTGACGAAAGGTCGGGGAAGGAAGAGGACAGTTCCTGCTGTGCCGGAAGCCGCCGATTTGCCCGTAATCGGCTTCATGGGAGAATACGACGCCCTGCCGGGGATGTCCCAGGTCTGCGCTACGGAACGTCGGCCCCGACAGGAGGGGGCGCCGGGCCATGCCTGCGGGCATAACCTTCTGGGCGCCGGGAGCCTGGCTGCGGCGGAAGCGCTGGCACATTTGTTGGAGAGCCGGGGCGTCGCCGCCAGGGTTCGTTATTATGGCTGTCCGGCGGAGGAATCCCTGGGGCGGATTCCGATGGTAAAAGCGGGGCGCTTCGGCGACGCCTCGGCGGTCCTCACATGGCATCCGGCGGACGTGAATACGCCGCATCGCTATCTGACCAGCGCCAATCTGGCGGCGGTGTTTTCCTTCAAGGGGAGGGCGAGCCACGCCGGGATGGCTCCCTACGCGGGACGTTCGGCCCTGGACGCGGTCCAGCTTTTCAATCTTTCGATGGAATTCATGCGGGAGCACCTGGAGCCGGGGGTGATGCTTCACTATGTGGTGAGCGACGGGGGTCAGCGACCGAATATTGTTCCGGAAAAGGCGGCCAGCTTTTTATATATCCGGGCTCCCTCGGCTTCGATGGTGCGATCGGTGATGAAACGCCTGACGAAGGCAGCCCGGGGCGCCAGCCTCATGACCGAAACGAGCTTCGCCGTCGAGATCAAGCACGGAAAGTGCGACTACAGACCGAACGAAACCATCCAAAACCTGCTCTTGGCGGCGATGCGGGCCCTCCCGCTGCCCGAACCCAGCGCGGAGGAGAGGGATTTCGCCGGAAAACTCCAGGCGACGGTGGCAAAGGAGGACAGGCCGGCCACCCTGCTGCCGATTGGAGCGCCGGAGAGCCTGTTGAAGGCGCCCATCCACTCCGGGGTAGGCGACTTCGGCGCCGGCAAGCGCATCGGCGGCTCCCTGGACACCGGCGATGTGTCCTATGTGGTCCCGGTAGGCCAGATGAACGCAGCCACTTGGCCCCTGGGCGTGGGCGCCCATACCTGGCAGTCCTGCGCGGCCTCGGGGTCGCCCTGGGCCTTCAAGGCCATGGGTTGGGCGGGCATGGCCATGGCTTTGACGGGCTTCTGGCTGGCGGCCGAGCCGGGGCTCCTCGCGGCCGCTCAGGCGGAGTTCAGGGCTGGCGCCGTACCCTACAGATCGACCATGGATCTGTAGGGTACGGGTAGATATTCCCATAAGCAAAAACGATTTATCACCGAAATGGGAAGCCTCGGGACTGGAATCCGGGGGGCGGAAAGGCTGTGCTTGTATTAAACTGGATGCGAAAAGTTCCGAGGCGGCCGGGGACGGTCAAGTGTCTTTGGGATCGGGGTACGAAGAAAGGGCGCGCTTTACCGGAACTGCTGTTGTCCTGTCGGAAAAGGCGACAAAACTTACGCCGGAGAAATCCGGGAAATGTACTTCGCGCAATCGTCGGCGATCTGTCCCATCCGCCGAAAAACCTCGTCCTGGTCGAAGCCGGTCATTCTGCGTTGCGCGACTACCTCATCGCCGTCGATATAGACGGAAATAACGTTGTGCGGTCTCATCGCGTAAACGATGGTGGAGTACCAGTCGTAGACGGGCTGGATGTTGAAATCGTCAAGATCGACCAGGATGAAGTCGGCTTTCTTGCCGATTTCCAGGGAGCCGATATCGCCGTCGAGGCCGAGGGCTTCGGCGCCGCCCAACGTCGCCGCGCGCACCGCCTCCCGGGCGGTGACGATATCGCGCCGGCCTTCCCGGACCTTCTGCATCTTGGGGAAGAGGTTGAGCACGCCCTGCATGTCCATGCCGTTGCCCGAGAGGGGGCCGTCGGTGGCGAGCCCCAGGGGGACGCCCGCGGATTGAAGGCGCGACGCGGGGCAGATGAGACGGCCGGATTTGGCGTTGGAAGCCGGGCAGTGGGCGACCCGCAGGCCTCGTTGAGCGGCCAGGTTGATATCGGCATCGTCCAGGTAGAGCATGTGGACCGCCAAAAGACGGGGGGAGAGGAGGCCGGGAATGGAGTCCAGATAGCGCAGGACCGAGCCGCCGAGCCTGGAGAATTTCTCGTGCTCGAAATCCATTTCCGCCACGTGCATCATAATTTTGACATCGAGCTTTTCGGCTTCCCGGACTATCTGAGCCAGGTGTTCCGCGTCCACGGTGTAGGGAGCGTGGGGGGCGAGGCAGGGCTCGATGCGGGGATGGCCGTCCCAGTCCCGGATGAAATTTCGGGCATAGTCGATGCCGCCGTAACCTTCGGGGGCGTCGGGCGCCGCGTGGCCGAGGACGGTCTCGCCGAGAATGGCCCGCAGGCCCGCTTTGTCCGTGGCCTTGGCGACCTCGTCCTCGAAATAGTACATGTCGGCGAAGGTGGTCGTGCCCGATCGAGCCATTTCCGCGAGGCAGTAAAGGGCGGACCAGTAGGTGAGGTCCCGGGTCACCAGGTCTCGTTCCAGCGGGAAGATCACCTTGGTGAGACGGTTGGGAATGTCCTCGCAGGCGCCGCGGAAGGCGGCCATGGAGATATGGGTATGGGTGTTGACCATGCCGGGCATGAGGAAAGCCCGCGGCGCCTCGACGCGCCGCTTCGCCGACCTGAGCCTGCCTTCGGCGGCGGGCCCGAGGGCGGAGATCCTCCGGTCTTTCACCGCGATATAGCCGGGGGATAAAATCCTCCACCCGGGATCGACGGTGACGATCGCAGCCGCTTCGACGATCAGGTCGTCGGGTGACTGGGTCCTAGCCATCGGTACGTCCCTCACGCCGCTCCGCCGCCTAAGCTGCCGTTGCCGTTCGAGCCGCCCACGGCGATGGGCTTCAGGCTGCCTTTTGGGAGCTTGCCTTCCAGAAGCTGACGCTTGCGGATCGACTCGCGTCTATCGCGAATGAGGGTGACGACGATAAAGCCCAGGATGGTGACCAGATAGGGCAGGGCCTGGATAAGCTCCGGCGGCAGGCCGATGTTTTGAAGGTAGGTAGCCATGGCATCGGTGAGGCCGAAGATGAGGGAGGCGAAGATGGCGCCGATGGCGGTTCCGCCGGCCACCACCTGGGCCGCGTTGGCCACGTAGCCTCGGCCCGCGGCGATACCCGAGGTGAAGTTGGAGGTATAGCCCATGCTGAGGAAGCAGCCCGCGATGCCGGCCAGGATGCCGGATACGATAAGCGTAAAGAACTTCACCTTGACGGGGTCGATGCCCGCCGCCTTGGCCGCTTCGATATTCTCTCCGGTGGCTTTGATCCTCCGGCCGATGGTGGCCTTGTTGAGGACGAAGTGGATCGCCACCACGGCGAAGGCGGCCAGCCAGACGATGAGGTTTTGGCCCGAAATCACCTTACCGATCCAGGGGATGGTTTCCACGAATGGTATTTTTATGAAAGGAATTATCTTTGAAGGCAGGGAAGAGGAAATCCCCTTGTCGCCAGTGAGGGAATAGAGCACGAAGACCGTGCCTCCGGTGGAGAACAGGTTGAGCGCGACGCCGCAAAGCACCGCGTTGGCGTCGAGCTTGAGGGCGAAAAGGCCCAGGATGAGGGCGATGGTCACCGAGG
>Ga0334889_1002094_pt1 | contig 23623 bp, 24 predicted proteins | sample GraSluR1_MG_2_FD_207222 | JGI IMG/M metagenome (GOLD analysis project Ga0334889, IMG submission 207222) | Sludge microbial communities from methane-producing bioreactor in Wageningen University, Netherlands - Granular Sludge_8_08-R1 | ecosystem: Engineered > Bioreactor > Anaerobic > Unclassified... | reverse complement strand
TTTATAATTTAGGCAACTTCTTATTTAAGTATAATCACTTAAGAAGACATGGGGGATTAGGTTATATCACCCCTTATGAGAAGCTGGAAAAAGTTACCGAGTTATTGAGCTAGTACAACGGTTCTCTAACATGTTTTTAGAATTTGACTTCTACTCTTTCTCTGCTTTCACTCTCTGTTTCAAAGTAAGGACGGCCTTTGAAGCCAAAGATGCTGGCTATAATGGATGTGGGAACTCTGGCTATGCCTACATTGTACTTCATCGCTGTATCATTATAAAACTGTCTTGAAAAGCCAATCTTGTCTTCGGTTTCTTTGAGCTGGTTTTGCAAATCAAGAAAACTGGCATTGGCTTTTAAATCAGGATAACTTTCTGCCACTGCAAATAACCTGCCTAAAACTCCTGCTAATTGTGAATTTGCCTCCATTTTTTCGTCAGGAGTTTGAGCAGACATGTATTTGGTTCTCGCTTCAGTCACTTTTTCCAGTGTTTCTTTCTCATGTTGAGCATACCCTTTGACGGTATTTACTAGATTGGGTATCAGGTCAAATCTTCTCTTAAGTTGAACATCAATCTGAGCCCAAGCGTTATCCACTCTTGCTCTTAAGGAAATCAGACTATTATATGTTACCACAATCCACATAGCGATAAGTACTAAAAAGATTAAAATAAAATTCATATGATTACTCCTTTTTTTAAATCTATGATAAAAAATTGTGCCTCAGAAGGCGCCGGCTCTACCGCCACCTCCTCCCCCTCCTCCTCTTCCACCTCCAGAGGAGAATCCTCCACCGGAACCAGTGGAGGGCTTAACCTGAACAAAAGCATTGCTAAATGCTCTATCAAAAGAACGGAAAGTGGTTGCATTTAATTGCCCATTCTGACTGGTCATGTGATAAAGTAGGGCAGAATTCCTCACATTAATGTCTTGATTAGCCAGTACTGGTCTTAATTTGGCAATTACTTTTTCGGCAATACCCAGAGATATGGCATAGACCAGATAATGTTCCCAGATCACCAGAGAAGGTATCTCATAATCTTTCATATTACTGAAATGCAGCAAAAACCTCTTAAAAGCCATCCACTTGTTATATTCATTAACTCCAGTCTGGGTCTTTTTTCTAATCATTGCGCCATAAACAATCAATCCTACCCCTGTTATGCCAACTGCAAACAACAGCGGTATCAATATATACCAGGGCATCCCTAATAAAATAGCTATTAACATTAATACCAAAACAAAAGCCAACTCACTCAAGACTATCTTTACAGCAGCCTTTAATCCTGGTTTTGATTCATTAAAATAATTATACTTTTTAAATTCATCTTTTACGGTTTTCTGCCACTGGATATACTGATTATAAAAAGAGCCCTGGGTCCAGGAGGATTTGGCAGTTGATTTGGCATAACCTTCAATTTCTTGTAAAGAAACTGATTCTCCGTTTCCAATAGTATAAAACAGCCAGACAATTAGGTTTTCTTCATGCTGCTTGAGAGAATCTGTCTCTTTTTTTAATAGTATAAAACGATAATTCTTCTTCCTTCCAACCGTTTCTTCTTCAATTTTTAAATAACCTTTTCTGGTCAGATCCATTAAGGTAGCCATTATATCTTTGGTAGTGGCTCCCTGGATACTCATCAACTGGCTTACAACTGCCGGGGTAATATCATCCGGTAATTCCCGATAATAATCTAACTGCATTTCCGGTTTTAGTTCTCGGTCATATTTAAAATAAAGCCGGATAGCCATAATAATGTTTAAAATAATAATTAATGGTATAAACACCAGACCTAAAATAATTAAATTTTGCTGCCGCTCAGAACCTTTAACCCAGTTTAATTCCTCTTCCATAATTTTTTCCAACTGTTCTTCATTAATTACTCTGCGGGCATTGGGAACTAAGGAAATAGGAAAGAGAATTCTGGCTTCCATCATTTCGCCGGATGGAAAACCATCTACTTTATAGAGCACAACTCCCTGATCTTCGATTGATACCTGACCATGGGAGGGTCCGTGACCAAATACTCTTAACTCATCTTTAAAAACAGTTCTATTGGGGAAAAAAACCTCAATTTTTAATTGCTCAATGGGTGAGGTATTGGTATGGTCAAAAAATTTCCAGTAAAACTCAGCAATATCATTATATTTTGTTATTACATTCTTTAGCTGATATTCTAACAGAAAGGATTTTCTTTCATTAAAAGACTGATCATAAATACGAAAGGTAGTCATTCCGTCTTCGATTTCCTGGGTTGTTTCTAAAGTTCTTTTTTGAGGGGAATATTGAGAGGCATTAAAATATTCTAATCCATCTGAACCCTTAAGTCCTATACTTCTAATAATACCATTAAAATTTCCGCTAAATTCATAAGTAAATATTTCGCTGATCCGGGCATCTCCATTTTCTAAAATCTGAACTTGTGCCTGGTAATCAGTAATCTGAAAACTACGTTCTTGCGCAAATAAGACCAGAGAATACAATAAAAAGAAAAATAGTAAAATTAAAAAGATTAAACCACTTTTATAATGAATTTTATTATTCAAACTTTTTCTTTTTCTCTCCTCATCTTATAAAAAATATTTTAATTAATATTACCACAACATTCTATAAAAATAGTTTTATGCTTCAATATAAATAAAAGTATAATTGTTATAAAATAATTATACTATAAATAATAGAAAAAAAAGAAAAAAATTAGGGGTATCAAGTATTATAATATTTATAATAAAATATGCCCCTAATTCAATTACTCAAGTATTTATAGGTAAATATTTACTTCCTATATTTTAAAAGTATATATTTATCTTAAAAACTTTGATACAAAAGGAGATGTTTCACCACGTCGCAAAAAGTGACCCGAAGGTCCTTCTCCTAAGAACTCAGAAAACCAAGATTCATGTTCAATTTCCTCATTAAGAATAGCCAGGGCTAAATCGTAAGTACGATGATCCTTCCCCGCAGTCATATTACAAATCTGGATATAACCTCGAATTGTCGTCAACATTTTTTAAGCTTTTCAATTCTTATGACTTAACAATGATAATTACCAACATTTTATTTGAATGAGTTAGTAATCTATCCTATAATTTTTACTATGGAAAAGAATTGCGTCAAAGACTTTTTAATGGATGAAGAATAATCTTTCTGCCGGGTGAGGACTAATTTTAATGAATAAAAAACGAAGAAAGCAATTATTTTCATTGGATTAACCTTATCCTTGAGTTATCTTTTGGTATTTATTTATTTTTCTCTGGGTGGCAAATGGATTATGCCTGGTTCACTCATCATAGCAACAGCATATATGTTTATCCCTATGCTGGCGGCTATCATTGTTCAGAAGGTTATGTATAAAGAAAGCATCAAAGAACCATTAGGTATATCCTTCAAATTAAATTGGTGGTTTTTTATAGCATGGCTGCTCCCGGTTATTATAGCTTTTATTGCTCTGGGAATTAGTTTGTTTTTACCTACCGTGGAATATTCTCCGGAACTGGCCGTTTTTATGAAAACTTGGAATCTACTCTTAGCCCTGAACAGATAGAAGAGATAAAAGCTCAAGCTGCAGCATTTCCAGTTCACCCTTTATGGATTGCAGTATTGCAGGCACTTATAGCGGGAGTTACCATTAATGCAGTATCTGGATTTGGAGAAGAATTGGGATGGAGAGGATTCCTGCAAAGAGAATTAGTTCATCTGGGATTCTGGAAATCTTCCATTTGCGTTGGCCTGATTTGGGGACTATGGCATGCACCCCTTATACTGCAGGGACATAATCACCCCAGCCATCCCTAAATCGGTGTTATAATGATGGTTATCTTTACACTGCTTCTTTCACCCATCTTCAGCTATATACGCTTAAAGGCAAAATCGGTTATAGCAGCAGCTATCCTTCACGGTTCTCTTAATGCAACTTTTGGTATACCGTTAATGGTCATTAAGGGAGGGAATGACCTGACAGTAGGCATAAACGGATTGGCTGGCTTTATCGCCCTTGCCCTTGCCAATTTAGGACTTTTGATTTATGACCGGTATTTTTCCCTGGAAAAAATTATGATCAATAAATCCGTTAAAATATAATTAAAAATAAATTAGGATTGGGCTTTGAAATAAGTATTAAGTTAATTCTATTCAGACCCAATCCTAATTATTTTCACTAACAGGCTCCATAGGGTGGCGGTTCTTTTCTTTCTTTTCTTCCGGATGGTTCTTTTAGGTACTTTTCAGGATTTTCGTCAAAATCTCCTTGGCATCCTGGAGCACAGAAATAGTAAGTTTTGCCCTTATATTCACTTTTATACTTGCAAGTCTTTTCATCAACTTCCATCTTGCAAACCGGATCCACTGCCATTTTCTTCACCTCCAATTTTTTATTCTTATTCTCCAAAATGTTCTTTCGTATATTTATCCAAAAGCCGTAAAATATCTTCTTTACATTGCCCACATGCCGTTCCCGCTTTAGTTCTTTCCTGTAAATCCAGATAAGTCCGGGCACCATCTAATACCGCTTCTTCAATTTCTTCATCAGTAACATTCATACATTTGCATACTATACCTGCTTCTGCCTCTGTAATTTTATCTTCCATGCCATTTCGTCTATAATAGTCATTAATAGCAGCTCTTAGGGCTTTATCACCTAATACTGAACAATGTATTTTATGTACCGGTAAACCGCCTAATTCTTTGGCAATATCTTTAGGAGAAATTTGATATGCTTGTTCCAGGGTCATTCCTTTTACCATTTCAGATAAGATGGAAGTGCTGGCGATAGCACTGGCACAACCATAGGTTTTCCACTTACAATCAGTAATAATCCTCTTTTCTTTATCTACTTTGATAACTATCAACATCTGGTCCCCGCATTTCATATTTCCGACAATCCCTTTGCCGTCATCCTGGTAAGTATCCTCATTTTCAAGGATATTACGAGGATTTATAAAGTGTTCTTTTAGTTTCTCAGAATAAACCCAGTCTATTCTATCATTCATTTTTTATGCCTCCCGCCTCAACTGTAGACATACTTCTTATTCTCTTTATAATTCCCGGTAATACTCCAATCATATAATCAATATCCTCCTCAGTAGTATCTCTACCCATACTTATCCTGATAGATCCATGGGCATATTCTATAGGAATACCTATTGACATCAATACATGTGATGGATCCAGCGAACCCGAAGCACAAGCTGAACCGGTGGAAACTGCTATCCCCGCCAGATCAAGATAAAGTAATATTGATTCGCCTTCTGCTCCGGGAAAAGAAATATTTAAAGTATTAGCCAGACAATCCTCTGGATGACCATTAAAGTAAACATGCTCAATTTTATTCATTATTCCTTCTTTTAGCTTGTCTTTAAATAGCAACAGTCTCTCATGTTCAGAGGATATTTCTTCTTTGCGCATCTCTACTGCCTTACCAAATCCTACTATACCTAAAGTATTTTCCGTTCCAGCCCGACGACCACTTTCCTGATGTCCTCCCCTTATTAAAGGACAAAATGGTGTATCTTTACGTATATACAAAGCACCAATACCTTTGGGTCCATAAATTTTATGAGCGGAGAGAGTTAAAAAGTCTACTTTTAAGTCACTGACACTAATCGGGATCTTCCCAACTGCCTGAACAGCATCTGTATGGATCAGGCTTTCATATTGATGTACAAGCTTGGTAATTTTCTTAATATCCTGGATAGTTCCTATTTCATTATTGGCAGTCATAATAGATACCAGGGCTGGTCCTTTTTTTAGCTCTTGTTCCAGCTCTTCCATACTAATCTTTCCATATTTATCTACATTAAGATACTTTACCTCTATATTTCTATCTGACAAGCACTTTACAGTCTCCAGTATACAAGGATGTTCAATAACCGAAGTAATGATTCTATTAAATTTGATTGCCCCAGAACAATTACATTGTCTGGAGGGACATGCTAAAATAGAGAGAACTGTATTATTTGCTTCTGACCCTGAACCGGTAAAAATAATTTCCTCCGGTTTGCTCCCAATAAAGGAGGCTACTGCTTCCCTTGCCTCTTTCATCATTACCCTGGCAGCCCGTCCAAATTGATGCATGCTGGAAGGATTGCCAAATACCTCCATTGCTCTAATCATCTCTTCTTTTACCTGCGGATGCAATGGTGTAGTAGCATTATTATCCATATACACTCTTCGCATAACCATTTAATTATTCTCCTAAAGGCTATTTTTAAAATTAAAGTTAGTAGGGAGCTCTCCCCCTATCAGCTCTTAAAAATCCTGACTTCTTTTTTCTCCTTAAGCATTTAGACTGTTCAATTCTATTGAGGAACTATTACTCAACAATACAAGCAAATAGTCAAATAGGCAAATTATTATATTTTTCCAACTGTTCTTCGCTTCTTTCCTCTTTAGCACACTGTTGCTTTAATTCTTTTAAATCTAATAAATCTTTTAAGGTAACTGAATCCAATGTTTCAGATATTTTTTCGTAAAGCGTTCCCCAGATATCCCGAGCCAGACAATCGTTAACTCTTGAACAAATGGAGGGATTTTTTACACATTCAACCGGGCTTAAATTTCCCTCTAAGGTGCAAACTATATCTTTTATAGTTATTTGAGCAGGGGATTTGGTTAATCGATATCCGCCGTGCGCACCTCGTAAAGAATATATTAGCCCGCTTGCTCTTAGTGGGATTACCAGGTGACTCAGATATTTCTCGGAAATTTCTTCCTCCTGAGCAATGTCCTTTAAAAAAACGGGACCTTTACTGTAATTTAAAGCTAACTTCAACATCAATCTTGTCCCATATCGGGAACGCGTAGATAGTCTCATAAAGTTTACACTCCTTTATTACTACTAATACTATTCTTTTCGTAGTAATTAATATTATAATGAAAAATCATTTTTGTCAATAATCTTAACCAGGATTTTTTAACTTCCAAAGCATACCCCTATTTCTCGGCCTGCCTTTATAAGCTCATGATCAGCAGGAACTAAACGGGGACCTGTAGCAACCTCTTCTAAGGGGAAATCTTTTAAATGATCTCCTTGCACACTTACCATTTTCCCATAATTTTTTCCTACAATCAGGTCAACTGCTTTGGAACCTAAACGAGTTGCCAGAATACGATCAAAGGGTGTTGGAGTACCTCCACGCTGTAAATGCCCCATAACTACAGAACGAGTTTCCAAATCAATCATTTTTCCCAGCTGTTCACCTAAAATAAAACTAATTCCGCCTAAACGAACTTGATCAGCGCTATCTTTCACTACTCTTTTTACCACAACTTCTCCCCCTACCGGTTTGGCTCCTTCTGCCACGATAATAATACTGAAATGACGTCCTGTATCTCTTCTCTTATTAATATATTCTATAATCTTATCAATCTGATAAGGAATTTCCGGAATTAGAATTACATCTCCCCCTCCCGCTATTCCAGAATGAAGGGCAATCCAACCTGCTTTACGACCCATAACTTCAATCATCATAATACGATGATGAGATTGGGCAGTAGTATGAATACGATCTATTCCCTCTGTGGCAATGGAAACTGCTGTATTAAATCCAAAAGTAATATCGGTGCCTTTGATATCATTGTCAATAGTCTTGGGCACTCCTACAATTGGGACTCCTTCTTGATAAAAACGATGGGAAATCCACAGTGTACCGTCACCACCAATACAAACCAGGCATTCAATTTTTAAAGCATCGATATTCTTTAAAACATCACTGGAAAGGTCTTCATATATAAGTTTATTACCTTTCTTAATTGCATATTGGAAAGGATTAGCTTTATTGGTTGTTCCCAGTATGGTGCCTCCTAAAGTAAGAATCCCGGAAACATCATCATAGTTCAAAGCTCGATATTGACTATGAATTAATCCTTCATATCCGTCTTTTATCCCGATAACCTCCATATCATATTCCAGAATTGCCTTCTTGGTAATCGCTCGAATCACTGCATTAATACCCGGGCAATCTCCTCCTCCGGTAAGGATGGCGATTCTTCTTTTTTTATCTTTATTCATAAAATTATCCTCATCTCTTTTTCTTAATGTTTATTTGCAAACTGAGATTTTTAATTGCTTTATATTTAGATTCTTTTGTTATGTTATTTGTAAAAACCGTCAACATCAAACGATTTACTTTAAATGCATCAATGCCTAAAATTATATTAACCAGCTTCCTCTTTCTTTTGTAAAGCAATATCTTTTACTTTTGCATAAGGATGAGAATATCTGCCTGATGTTGTGGTAAATGATTTAACACCTGGAATGCTATTGATTTGTATAGCTTTAACAGGACAAAAGTTTATACAGGCATAGCACATATAGCAGAATACATTCTTTTGCCATACTGGTCTTTTATCCCTCATCTTTATTTTTTGTGCTAAGCATATTTCCTCGCAGATACCACACCCTGTGCATTTATCATCTGTGTAGAAATAATTTACTCCTCCTATATATTCAGAAAAAGCCATTCCCCAGAGAACAGTTTTTTCTAATAGATAATTAATAAGAGGGTGGTAGGAAAAACCAACAGTATATTCTATGTCCTTTTCCCGACTAATCCTTTTGTTAAGTATGATATTCTTAATTGAATTTAATCTTTTTTGCACAATCGTTTCTAATCTGAAAATTTCATCATCACCAGGATCTTGATAAGATTCATGCTTCGGATCATTCAAACCCATAGTAAGAATAAAATGGGCATGCAATTGTTTTTTCTTTCTGGCTAATAATTGGTCCATCAGTTCAAATCCCCTGAAAAAAGTAGAACCACGCGTAGCAATGGCAAAAATATATTCTGCAGTACTGATATCAACTTTTTTGAGAAATCTTTTCACTGAGATAGGAATAGTCAAGGCATGTACCGGGAATACGAATCCGATTACAGCAGCATTCGTTTTAATATTCATATTTTTATTTAATAGCCTTATTATGGGAATTAGGGATGAATTTGGGATTTTCTTCTGCAATTCCCTTGCCACATACAAGGAATTGCCAGTTCCGGAAAAATAATAAATTTCTGTTTTCATGATCTCCACTTTTATTAATTATTATTAATAAATTAATCCTAACTCCTTAAGCTGACACCCTTTAAAAATCACTTCGCCGTTAGTTTATATCATTGCTTCTCCTTAACGCTCCCAGAAAACAACTCTATTTCTAATTTATCCTGTAGTTGCTCCTCATGTTAAACGAAATTAATTTTTTCCATTAACACCTGAGCAACAGTAGGAAGAACAAATATTATTTGGGGATTTGAACATAATCCTGAATATCTAAAAACCAGTGCGACCAGAAGCCTTCTTTAAAAACTACCTGGCTTTTCTTAATTCTTATTTCCCCTTTTTTAAAGATGGGTCCGCCCAGGACAAAAGTATGATATTCCCCATTTTCACCACAAGGACAAATACCTTTTCTTTTCAATATAGCCAAAATTTCTCTGTCTACTGGTTGACCAATAATATCCTTACTAAACAATGACGCCTGGGCACTTACTACTACCGCTTTAAAGCCCAAATCTATAAATTCTTCCATGACTTTCAAAGTGTTTGTGCCCCATAAAGGTTCTATTACTTCTATATTTAAATCTTGACCAACTCTTTCTACCCAATTCTTATGTTCCATTAAGTATATATCGCCGAAAACCATCTCCCGGCTACCTTTAGATTTCAAAGAAGTTACGGCTTCCTTAAACTCCTGCTCATAAAGTGCCATATCATCGCTAACCTCCTTTTGGAACAAAGGAATGCCCATCAAATTCGCCTGTAATTGTATTAGCTTTTTGGGAATTCCATGAAAACAGCATCGCTGGAATTTTCTGGAAATCAGATTTAACAGAAATCCTATCTGATATCCTTTGTCCATGGCTTTAAAACAAGCTAAACAACTATCTTTCCCTCCACTCCAGGAGGCAATAGTGGTGGCGTTTTTTATCTGACAATTCTTCTTATTCAAAGCACTATCTTTCTTATAAATTATTAAATCAGTTATAGTCTGTAAGCTATATTTTATACCATTATTTTTTAACAAATTAATCAGGTTAAGGTAATACAAAAATAATTTTTATTATACTACCAATATATACTTAATTATAATACACCTTAAAGATCTAAGGAAATACATTAATTTTGCTATCCTGATGAGTCAAATTATGGTATATTTATAACACTATTTAGGTATAGACCTCTAAGTACTATATTTTTAGTCGGTAGAAAAATTTTATAATATTTAGCAGGAAAAGATAAGGGTGATTACTTATGAATAGGAAAAAGGAATTAAAACTGCAGTATAAATTGATGAAACCAAAAATGGGTATATTTGCTATACGCTCTAAGGTAAATAAAAAATGTTTTATTGAAGCGGCAAAAGACCTAAAAAGCAAAATAAATATGACCAATTTCAAATTAGAACTGGGTAACCACCCGATAAAGACTCTCCAGGAGGACTGGAAAAAATTTGGCAAAGATAGCTTTTCCCTTGAAATCCTGGAAGAATTAAAATATGCTGAAGATGAAGCAAAAACTGATTATCAGGATGAGTTAGACTTGTTGCAATTGATTTGGACTGAGAAGCTATTAAAGGAAGATTATGAGCTTTATGAGAAATAAGCAATTAGTTATTATTGCCATTTCTTTTTTCTAAGGTGCTCCTTCAAAATATTTTTATATAATTTACCGGTCTGTCTCTCCTTTTTCCTTTTTTCAAAATAAGACATTTCATAATGAGCAGATTCTTTTTTCATCTTGATATAATTATTATATCTTTCCGGGGAAAGACTGCCAGCAGCTAAGGCAGCTAATATCGCACACCCTTTTTCTATAGTATGGGTACAATCTTTAAAAAGACACATCTGAGCTAAATCTGATATTTCCTGGAAAGTTTCACTTATGCCTTTTTGAGAATCTATCAAACCAAGCTCACGCATGCCGGGAGTATCAATTATGATTCCTTTCTGGGAAAGGTTAATCAATTGCCGATTGGTGGTAGTATGCTTTCCTTTGCCGTCTCTTCTTACTTCCTGTGTTTTGAATTTATCTGTTTCCAGAATATGGTTGAGAAGTGTAGTTTTACCTACTCCTGATGAACCAATTAAACAATAAGTTTTCCCCATTTCCAGTAGCTCAGATACCTGAATCAAGTTATGCTTATTAAAATTGCTGAAGGCAATCACCTTGGCTCCTGGCAAAATAGAGAGCACATCTGAAATTTTAACCTCTAATTCTATTTGCGATAATAAATCACTTTTACTTAGCAGAATAATCGGTTGAATATTCCCCTCTTTAACAATGGTTATGTAACGCTCCAGTCGACGGAGGTTGAAATCCTGATCAAGCGATTGAATAATTAAGGCAGTATCAACATTGGCCGCTATCAACTGATAAGCAATTTTTTTACCAGCCGTTTTCCGCTTTAAGATTGTTCTTCTGGGGATTATCTCATGAATAATAGCCAAATTATTCTGATTAAAGAATTGGGCATATACCCAATCTCCAACTGTGGGATAATCTAATTCTGTTTCAATATTAAACATCAAATTACCGGATAATTCAGCCAGAACTTCCTCAGAATCCATTTGTACTGAAAAACTGTTTTTATGTACTCCGGAAATTCTCGCAATCTGAAAATCTTTCCGTTTTAGCTCTTTACTTTTTGCTATAATCCATCTAGGAATACTTTGATTTTGTGTGTTCATTAATCTTATGCTTTCTTGCTTTTTAAAAATCATATTCTCATAATGATTATTACTTGTGACATTTATAAGAGAACATTCATTTATTTTATATTGGTTATGAAGATAAATCAATACAATAATATGCCTGAATATGCCTAAACAGATGCGGTCTCTTCAATTAAAAATTCAAGTGAGTATATCCATATTTGAATAATCATTGTCTATGGGTAGGGAATAGGTATTTTCGTCTTAGGAAAGATTAATAGTCAGGATGGTATTTTTTGAAAAAATGAGATTGGTACCTGAATTGCTGAAGTAGTAATTTTAGTGGGTGAAATTCATCAATATTTCTTCTTGCCCTAAGCTTAGAAGGAAACAATAAACCCGCTGATACCATAATCTTCTTCTAATCAGCGGGCTTTTCTAAAATCAGAAATTATCTTACATATTAATTCTTTATATTTAATATTTATATAGTGTTATTAATTACAGGTGTTACAGGTATCAGATTCACATTCACACGGATTATAACAGTCTCCACATGGATCACAGGGATCACATTCCGGTTCACAGGTGTTACAGGGGTCACATGGATCACAGGTGTTGCAAGGATCACAGGTGTTATTTGAAGTGCTAGAACTTGCCGGTATCACAGCAATTGCTACGATGTCTTCAAATTCGCCATCTTCAGTAATAACAGTAATGTCAGCTCCGGGCATTGCTATAGCTTCAACTAATCCATTTTCATCTATTGTTACTTTGTTAATGTCACTTGATTCCCAGAACACCACCGTATTTGTGGCATCTATCGGTTCAATCGTTACGGATAACTGTAGCGTTTGCCCCACCTTTAAAACTTGGTTGCCTCCGTTGATTGCCACCCCGGTAACATGTATCACCCTTGAGAGACAACCGCTTAAAAGGAATACTATAACTAAAAAAGCAATTATTAATTTTAATGATTTTTTAATGTTCATTTTTATTTAGCTTTTCTCCTTAAAAATTAATTAATTCGGGTCAATTTCTCTTGTAAATTCCCAGATACTCTTAGCATGCATAGGTATAATATTTAATGAATTTGGTAGTAATTTTTACTCATGCCCTCCTCTAAATTAATTCTCATTTATTTAAAGTCTTTCCAATAGAAATTTAATTTGTTATCCTGTCACCTTACCATACTGAAATTATATTTTACTAAACAATCATATTTTATTTTTAATAAAAAATAAATTCCATAATCATAATACAATATTATTCCAGATTAAACAATACGAATTGCCTCAACAAAAAGTAAATAGTTAAGGGGAATATTTAAGGGGTCAAATCATTATTATTGACAATAAAGATTTGATACTAAGTTTTTCCTTATTTATATCAGTTAAAGCCTAAGGTCATAAAGTATTATCCGTGACAGTTATTGTTTTTGTGGCATGTTTTAAATTTTTATTATCATTATTTGTTATGCAATTCCGTTAAAAAACACCCCAGCACATTAAGAGCTTGATTGCTCCCAAGGGGTTCTGGGGTAAATAAAACTCCGTGAGAGAGCGCTTAATTGCTTGCTTTCCCACGGAATTATTTAGTACTTTATTGAACAGTAAGTCCTCTTAATAAAATATTTGCTGATCCAGAGAACTCCCTTGCTATAAACTTCTTACTCTGCTAATTTTGACTGTAATTCGTTTAAAAATTCTCCCAAGGTGGTTATGTTAATATCTTTAATGTTATTCACAGTATCCGCAATACTATCACTAATCTTGTTCTCTTCAGTAATTGCTCCACTATCATAAAAAGGCTTTAGCTCCTCTATCTCGTCTGCTACCGTACGATTCTCGCTTAAAGAAGTCTCTGCTAATTTCGCAGGATATTCAAGAAACTTTTCTACAGCTTCAACATTACTATCATAACCTCCAGTTTCTCCCCGGAATGTGGCGATAATTTTTGCATATTCAGTTTTCACATCAGATAGTGCTGTCCTAACTGCCTTTAATGATTCAAAGGTGAATTTGTCTTGGTAATGATAGTTATCAAACCAGAACAAGGTTATAATTTCCCATGTTTCACCTACCTCTACTTTTGGCTCTGGACCCTCTAAATCAAAGTAGTCTATCAGCAACGAACCAATTGTTTCTTCCGCTTGATTCTGTTCGGTAATTCTAAGCTGAGATGCGTTGACTCTATTTAATAATAATAAGGCTTGATCATCAACTGAAACCTGTAAAGTAAGGTCTTTTAATTCATCTAACACTTCCTTCGTGGCAAAATCATCTTTTGATATTATCGACCTTATGATTACTGTGGTATTTATCGCTTCTGTATTTCCTGTAACGTTTATACTGTAATTTTCAACTTGACTACCATATATAGCATTAGTGAAGTCTGCCGGAGATGGTTCAGTGCTACCAGCGGCTATTCCTACCAATTGTGTATAGGTATATGTATCGGCATCTAAACCATCCTCAATTACCAATGGAGTCCCATTACGTGTGATGGTAATGGTGCCATCTACAGCATCAGAAAGCACTATTTCTGAGTTGATTTTATAACCTGCGGTATCAAAAAATGATGGGATTGTTGTTGGGAATGTTGCTGTTATTCCAGTAGTTAAATCCCCTGTCAATGTAGTACCGGCAATAACTTCCTCTAATGCCTCTGCCTCTGGATCTGCTACAGGACCTGTTCCACCATTTCCGCCACCACCATTGGAAGGAGGGGTATCATCCGAGGAAATTATCTCTTCCACGGTTTCATCCACTACTTCTGTAACATCAGGGTCTTCTGTGACATCTTTCCCTTCTTGTATGGCTGTGGTTACCTTTTCTACCAGGTTAGCAAAAGCATCAGTATCTTTTATCTCATCTAAGTCAATATCTCCCGGGTCCATTCCTGCATCTAATAAATGCTCTACAACTAAAGCTAAGGCTGTTGACTCTGGATCCATTGTACCGGTATCGTATTCTTCACCCTCAGCTATCGCATCAGGAATGACTGTCTTCAATACAATAGTATTACCATTCACCTCTACAGTAGCAGTTACAACAGTATTGGAATTGACAGCAATATTCTCAAAGCTGTAATAGCCATTCTCATCAGTATATGCGGTATGGGTAACTCCATTGGCATCAACTATGGTTACCTCGGCACCAGCTACCGGTACCCAACCAGAAATATCTCGGGATAGTATGCTTACCCCAGGAGGTATTAACACCCTTCCTTTAATAGCTCCCTTAGTTGGGGTGGGTAGAAGACTACAACCTGCTATAACAAATACCAGTAGTAGAAAGATAGTAATTGTTAGAATACTTTTTTTGCTTTTCATTTTTTAAATTTTTCCTTTCTGTTTCTTGGTAATATTTTGGTACATACAAGACTAGTTAATAGGAAATAATAGAAAATAGAATACTTAGAGTGCTTAGAAAAAATAAAAATTATCCCTTATTAGCCATAGTTTTTTCTTATGGGCTGGCTTTAGATAATATTCTTTTGTTACTTCTTTAGTATGTAGTAGATCACCTCCCTCAAGTGAAAATTAACATAGATAAGGGCAGGAGATTTCTTACTGTTTTTATGGTGCTTTTTTGATGATATACAAAATGCAGCAAATATTCTTTGTAGAATTTATAGAGTATTTTTTGGCAGTATTTTCTGAAGAGAACTATTATTTTGGCTACTGAGAATAGCAGAAAAATATCACTAAGAGCGGAATCAAACTGGTTCGGCTGTTTTGTAAAATCCTTCCTCTTAAATTTCTTTAATAAAGAGCCCTGTTTATATGTTGTCATTATGAGAAACTCCCGCCTTTTTTCTGTTCAAGCCTGAAAAAAATCGGCAGCCTGATGGCCATGGTTTATAAACTTTAAGTCTACAACTTTGCGCCTTATCTTTTCTGGTATCAGGTAGCTTACCTTTCTCAACTTATTATATTTTTCTATTCAATTATAAAAAGGCTACTATACCAACTATTTATCACCATTGACAGTCTGTGGATATTAAAAAACACAATTCAATAAGAATTGTAGCACAAAAAATATAAAAAGTCCAATAACATAAGTAACATAAGGGGACAACATAAGGGGACGGTTCTTTTGTGTCATTTACTATATTCTACGAATCATACTAAAACTTAGCCTTGTTAGTCTTTCGATTTGTTTAAGGGATAATCCTCGCTCTTTGCATTTTTTTATAATGTTTCTTATCCTTTCCTTTTCAAAGTTTTGTATTTCTAAATGACTTTTACCCTGTAAAATGCTTTTAATAAAATCTAAAGCCTCAATATCATGAAGTCTTCCCTTTATCTCATATGATAAACAATGATCCTTATTCTCAGTTAGATTAAACTCTTTAAACAATTTTATGGCTTGTTCCTCATCTTGGGAAAACATGCCAAGGGTAAAGTGAATATTACAAATCTTTGCTTTTACAATATATTCACTATAGCTACTCCAGGGATAATCGGATATATTCTTTACTATTCCTGCTTTTAACGGATTTTGATGAATATAGCGTAGAACTGTTAAAAAATAACGGTCTGATTCTACTGCTTCGCTTTTATATCTATCTTGAAATAAATGGCCACTGCGGGCATATTTCCAATTATACCAATATACAAAACTTGCTCCTATTCTACGAAAGGCAATTCCTAGCTCTTCTTTTATTTCTTTCATCAAAAGATGAATATGATTACTCATAAGGCAATAAGCATAAATTTCATAACCACTTTTTTCTTGGTATTTTTTTAATGTTTCTAATAATTTTTGATAATCTTCATCATCTTCAAATATATTTTGTTTATTAATACTTCTTAAAATAATATGATAAATCCCTGTATTACTTTTTGCTCTTGCTTCTCTTGGCATTGTAACACCTCTGCTGGGTATTTTAACACAAATCAGCTCAAAAAGAAACACAAAAGAACCGTCCCCATGATACAAGGAATAAGATTTTATTTTTGTGGGAAATCATTGTATAATCAAAATCATTGGGGTTATTGAAATGAAAATCAAATCTTTTGAATTCAATCTGAGAGAATTAGCCGGTTCTATGGGAGATTTTGGCACCCTATTCCCCTTAGCTATCGGTTATATTGTGATTTGCGGATTGAATCCAGCTAGTTTTTTAGTAATGATGGGTTTATGTAATATTATAACTGGATTAGTCTACCAGCTTCCAATCCCTATTGAACCCATGAAAATTATTGCCATTGTGGCAATTGCCCAACAATGGACTCCTTCTATGGTCTATGCATCCGGATTTGGGATGGGAATTATCTGGATTATCCTTGCTATTACTGGAATAATAGAAAGGATCGCCCAAATAACACCTAATTGCGTAATCCGTGGTATTCAGGTTACCCTGGGCATATTATTAATGTTTCAAGCCTATAAAATGATTTCTACTAATTGGATTATCAGCATTGTTTCCATTATTATTGTATTATTTTTCAGGCAAAACCGTTATACTCCAGCTGCGATTGTTTTGATGGTAATTGGATTATTGATAATGCTGACACAGGGAAAATTTGACCTGCTAAGTGCTCCTGCCCTGGCTATGCCTGTTTTTACTACTTTTTCCATAAAAGAGGTATGGCAGACCTTGTTATTAGCTGGATTTGCTCAAGTACCACTAACTGCTACTAATGCTACTATAGCTACTTCTTCACTGATTAAAAAATATTGGCCAGAAAAAAAAGTAAGTGAAAAACAGCTGGCTTGGAATCAAGGGATTATGAATATAATCCTACCTTTTTTAGGTGGAATGCCTACCTGTCATGGTGCTGGAGGATTAGCTGGTCAGTATTATTTTGGGGCTAGAACCGGCGGAGCTAATATACTGGAAGGTTTGATAGAAATCTTTCTGGGACTTTTCCTCTCAGCTTCTATTGCCAGTTTATTTTCAGTTTTTCCTATTGCTATTATTGGAGCAATGATGTTTATGGTAGGAATAGAGTTATTGAAATTTGCACAAGAAGTAAAAACCAGTAAAAACATGATTCCTATGATTATTACTATTCTCACTGCTTTGGTTACTAATATGTTTTATGGCTTTTTAGCTGGAATAGCCTCTTATTATTTAATCTCTTTCCTTTTAAGACCAAGGATTAATTAAAATATATACTTTTCTTATTTACGGCCTGCGGAACGCCAGGATATCGCGTACCAGATCACGAATCAGGTACAACAGAATCAATGTAGCATTCACCGGAATGCTGGCATAGTAGAAGCGGTGGTTAATTTTCAGGATCGGAGAAAACTGGGTCTGGGGTAGCATAAACTTGATACCATAGTATAAAAGCATTCCGATAAAGAGCAAACTTACCAGTGTGACAAACAGGTGCACATGTTTCATCAAGGCTTTCCCTTCAAACTTTTTCTCAAGCAACTCCACTCGAAAGTGCTCTCCGCTACGGAACAAGAGCGTCGCCACAGTCAGGATCATCCATGCCATGGTCAGCTCCACAATCTCTTCCGACCAGGCCATCGATGAGGTGAAGAACGGCAGCCGTAAAATAACACGCCCCAGCAGCATGAATGCGATACTCAGACACAGTCCGACCGCAATTCCCTTAAGAATGCCAGCCAGTATCTCATCAGCTTTTTTAAGAACTGCGATGATTTTCATTGCTTTCCTTCCTTAACCGTATAAAAGTGTGGGAATCCACATTGATAACGGAGACCAGTACGCGCACAGTAACAGCACAATGAAGATACCAACCACATATGGTAGCACTGCCCTGGACAAGGTCATCAGATCTACCTTTGTGATTGAACATACTGCGTACAAGCTCATGCCTACCGGCGGCGTTAACAGTCCAATCATACTGGCGAGTATGAGCACCACACCGAACTGCACCTGATCCATCCCAATCTGAGCGATAACAGGTAGAAAAATGGGAGTAACAATCAAGATGACTGCGATCCCTTCCAGGAACATGCCCAGCAACAACAGGATTCCGATGATAATCAATATCAGCAGCTGCGGATTCGTTGTTACACCCAGCAAGCCTGCGATGATCTGATCGGGGATGCGTAGCCGGATCATAAACCATGCCAGGAAGTTGGCCACGGCAATAATGAATAGCGTCTTGCAGCTGGTCAGTAGACTTTCATACAGCACCTTGAACATCCCTTTGAAGGAGATTTGCTTGTATACCAGGCAGCTTAGAAAAAACGCATAGAATGTCGCAATAATGGCCGCCTCGGTGGGAGTAAAGATGCCATCGAGGATTCCGCCGACAATGATGATGATCGTCGTCAGGCTCGGCAGTGCCTGCCAAAGATATTTTAGCCTAATCTTCCAAGGCATCTTGGAGCTGACGGGATATTTTCGTTTTTTGGAGATGAAATATACACAGATCGACATGGCAAATGCCATTAAAAATCCGGGAATAAAACCTGCCGCGAACAGGCGCGGCACAGTGGTGGAAGTGAACGATGAATACACCACGAATGGGATCGATGGCGGGATCACCGGTCCGATGGTAGAGGATGCAGCAGTAATGGACGCGGAAAATGTCTCGTCAAACCCTGCGTCGTTCATGGCTTTCATCTCAATGGATCCGAGTCCTGCGGCATCTGCAACAGCTGCCCCGGACATACCCGAGAAAATCACCGAGGAAACTACATTCACCTGCCCAAGCCCACCCGGCCAATGCCCAACCATCGCCTTGGCAAAGTTAAAGATGCGGTCAGTAATGCCGCCGCAGTTCATCAGGTTTCCCGCAAGAATGAAAAACGGGATTGCCAGCATCGTAAATCCCGTGGTTCCATAAAATACGCGCTGCGCCAGAGCTGTCAGCATCTTGGTCATGCCCAGTGCGATAAACGCACCGGCGCTGGTAATCCCCATAGCGACGCACACTGGAACCCCAATAAACATCAGCGCAAGGAGAACCAGACTCACAATGAGTGCAACCATATCTTGAAGAGCCTCCTTCGTTAAGTTTCTTAGAATGGCTGAATGGCAACACCAGGGGTGCTGCCATTCAGTTTTTTCCGTTAATAACTCATACCTACTGCAAAACGCGTTAGCGAAAATAACCTTTGCTTGTGCTTGCGTCCCCACGTGGCGTTACAGGCTGTGTTCAGGTAAACATTTTAGTCTTCGGTACTGCCAACAATCTCGAGAAATTTCGCGAGCATAGATCCGTCAGTATCGCTGGCATACTCAGCAACGGCATCCCAGGCGGGACCCATCTTGTCTTTGAACAACGACAGATCAACCTTAGTAACAATGACACCGTTCTCTTCCAGGATCGCTACATATTGAGCTTCAGCTTCCTGAATCATAGAGCGCATCAAGTCACGGGCATACACGTTGGCTTCCTGAATCCAGCCCTGCTGTTCTGCGGTTAGACTCTGCCACCAATCCCAGTTCACTGTCAGGTTGACGGATTCCCAGGTGTGCCGGGTTAAACTGACGTACTTCTGGTTGACTTCCCACATTTTGAAGCTCACAATGGTAGCAATGGGATTTTCCTGGCCATCAAAGGTACCCTGCTTGAGGGCGGGCAGAAGCTCGGTGAAGGCAAGGGGTTGTACAGTGGCGCCCAGGGCTTCAAAGCAAGCAACCTTCTGCACTTCAGAGGGGGTACGCAACAGCAGACCTGCCACGTCTTCAGGTGTTTTCACCTCGCGAACGGAGTTACTTAGCATACGGAAGCCATAATCCCACCCACCGAGGTTGTGTAGGCCGGCAGCTTCCAGCGTTCCGTCGTTCACCCACTCGGCAAAGGGTCCGTCTATCACAGCGTAGGCTTGTTCATAGCCTGAGAACATATACGGTGCAGTGACAAATGCATAGCGGATGTCGAATTTGTCAAGCGTCCCCTGGGATACCAGACAGGCTTCAATCAAGCCCTGTTGGGTCTGCTCTATCATCTCTTTGGCATTGCCCAATACGCTGTCCTCACGGACATCAACTTTGATCTCTCCTCCCGAGAGGTTTGTGACCTTATCGGCAAAAGCCTGAGCGGCGGTTCCCAAGGGATCGCCGGTCTCCGGCAACTTGCCGAAGTGACCTAGAGTCATGGTTACGGTCGCAGCATTTACCATTGCAACTATACCAAGCACTAAGGTCAGTACAAGTATCCCTGCAAACACTTTCTTCATTGAGATTTTCCTCCTTTTGTAATGTTTTTATCTGGAAACAGCATATCCTTATGCTGTTCGCCATACATTTTTAGAGTTTTCGTATAATAATATCAATCTATCCATATTTAATTGTTGTTTTATATAGGTTTCCCAGCAATACATCATGATATATTTTTAAGACCGGCTGATTGATTGCTTTATCAGACAGGATTTCTCTTCTTGCGGTAGGTATAGATTTCACAAGCGCTCTTCCTGCAGTATTTGGTTTAGGTTATTTAGAAGATGATTTGCTGGTTAATGCGTCAGAGGATGATATGGCAGATTCCGATAATGCTTTTAATGCAGGCTGCCTTGGTTATTAAGATGCTCCCATTGGATTGAGAAATGACTAATATAATAGTAGTCTTTCATATTAGAAAAACTGTCCATAAAAGAACCATCTCCTGTATTATTATGTTAAGGTTCAATTGTAAAGAGCCTGTAACCTCTGAAATAATTTTCTACTATTAGTTTATATAATAACTTTTATTACACATTTCTTAACCGGAATCGGTTTATCGTAAACTAAGCGCGGAAGATGAGCATCTTCAGGGAAAAGAAGCATAATTGTATCGCCCTCAAGGGTCGCATAATTACCATCTTCAACTTTCTCAAGAAGATAGCAATCAGTTTTCGCCTTATAAGGTCCAGATGGTTTAGTACCCTCAATTGTACGGTAACCAACCTTTTCAATCCCCGAGATGAGATACTGCAGATCTACATGATATTTGTGACACTCCCATGGGGGATCGGGCATTGTGGTATACTCTTGAATTAAAACAACTACATTTTTCCCATCAATTTCATACTCACCTGCAGCAATATTTTCTAAATCAGTAGTCTTTAAAAAATTAAATGCTTTTTCAAAGTGGGGATTTAAACAATAGTATTTGTGAGCATTTTTCAGTTTATCAAAAATCATAACAATTCCTCCTTAATTTTTTATACCATATGATAAGACATAACAAATCTCTTATAGTTTTAACTTAAACATTACTTAATTAAATCTATATTTCACAAGTTGGAATGAAGTTATTTTTCCATAAACTGTAGGGTTGGAAATAGAGTTTTCTTTAGAATATTTAGAGTTAAGGAAATATCTAAAAACCTGTCATTATATACAAAAGTTCCTAAATATTCTGAGATTTTGATTTCTCTTATTAGGAAAGAAAATCTGACTTTATGATTAACTGTTTTTCTGGTAATCTCTATCATCATTTTTTCATATATAAAAAAATTATTTCATATTTATATTTTATCTAAATAAATAAAAAAAGTCAAATTTTTTAATTGCAATGAGTGGATAGTCAAAAGAAGATAAAATACTGCCAGAAGATGGGGGGGATGTGCTTTCCAGACAGGAATAATTTGCTTATTTTCTTCTATTTTAAAAGTAAAGATAAGCTATAAAAACTCTGATGTAAAGGTCAACTCAGGGTATTATATTATTAATCTAATCTTTCCTTATCTATAACATCAAGAATAAAAGAGGCAGCCTTCTTGGCTCCTCCACTTTTTTTGAATCCTTCTCCGATTTTTCTAGCTTTTTCCCTATAAGACTCATTGGTCAGTATTTGCTGGACAGCCTCATAAATCAAGTCTGAGTTATTCTTCCTTAATGGAATACCAGCCCCTAAATCAACTACTCTTTTGGCTACCAGTCCCTGCTCACTGTGTTGCGGGAAGGTCACCATGGGAACACCGAAGTATAAACTCTCATTTGCGCTGTTCATCCCGCAATGAGAAATAAAGACATCTGCCTTCTGGAGCACTTCAATCTGGTTGATCCAGTTTTTAACTTCCATATTCGAAGGAATCTCCCCCAGTGATTCTAAGGTAGTATCTTTACCTATGGATATGATAACATCAAAGGGTTTATTACCTAAAGCTTTTATGCAGTTCCGGTAGAATCCCTTATTCTTAGTAAGTACTGAGCCCAGGGATATATAGATGAGCGGTTGTTTCTTATCAAAAAAAACACTTTTGACTTCTTCAATGGAAGGACCTACAAAGACAAATTTATCAGAAAATGTATCTGCCAGGGGCTGGAACTCTTTAGAAGTATAGACAATGGTATTGGTTTTGTTATCATTTCCAATAAGAGAGACAAAGCTGTCTACTCCGTATTCATTTTCTCTGAGTTCTTTTATCTTGCGACTAATTCTTGGCCAACCAAAGAATGTGCGTAAGGCTTCTCTTAAACCCGGTTTTATCAGTTTAGCAGTATGGTCATTGAAAGCAAAGGTTGTAGTGGAGGAAACAAAAGGTATCTTAAGCTTACTGGCAAACAATTTCCCCCAGAAACAGATGGAGTCTGATACAATGCAGTCCGGTTTTAGATTAGATAGTTGCTGACAAACAGGTTTATCCATCACCAGGGTGGTATCCACTACCATCTCAATTAAAGCGGCAAAGTCCTTCTTATCAATCTTCTTTTCGTCTTCAGGTCTAAATTCTGGCAGATACTTATCACTTTCTATATATTTAGCACCGGCCTTTTCAATTTTCTCTTTAAACATACTAAAAGAATAGTACCATACTTCATTTCCTTTTTCGCATAACTCACGTACCACTTCAATTGTGGGATTAGTATGCCCATAGGCCGGGATGTTAAAAAACAATATCTTACTCATAATGTTTATCTTCTCTCTTATTGTCACCAGTATTTATATAAGGGTATATAGTATATATAGTATATAGGGGTCAGCCTGTTGAGACCTCGTACAATAAGCTTAAATAAACGTATATACATTTAAACTAAATATGCTATGCTAATGCCAAGAAGAGCTTGTCGTATGGATAGGTCAAGTCAAGACCGGAACGATCAGGACAAATT
>Ga0334889_1002073_pt1 | contig 23752 bp, 20 predicted proteins | sample GraSluR1_MG_2_FD_207222 | JGI IMG/M metagenome (GOLD analysis project Ga0334889, IMG submission 207222) | Sludge microbial communities from methane-producing bioreactor in Wageningen University, Netherlands - Granular Sludge_8_08-R1 | ecosystem: Engineered > Bioreactor > Anaerobic > Unclassified... | reverse complement strand
ACCATAAATACCAATATCTTCCCCCATTAAAAAAACCCGAGGATCATTTTTTAGCTCTTCACGCAATGCTTCCCGGATGGCTTCAGAATAAGTAATCACTCGATCAGGCATAAACCATCCTCCTCACCGCTTCTAAATCCGGTTCTGGACTTTGCTCAGCATATTGAACCGATTCCTGGATAAGCTTTTCAACTTCGACATCGATGTTTCCTAAAATATCTTCTTTAATACCTTCATCGTTGATAAGATACTGGCGAAAAGATTGAATAGGACAACGAGCTTTCCAACTTTTTATCTCTTCTTTAGTCCGATAAACATTTTTATCACTTTTAGAATGACCTTTCCAGCGATAGGTTTTCGCTTCAATAAGAGTTGGCCCTTTCCCTTCCCGAGCTCGTTCAATAGCCAGGCTTACTGCTTCATACACCTCAAGAACTTTATTTCCATTTATGGTCACTCCAGGAATCCCATAAGCTTTGGAACGCTCGGAGATATCATCTATCGCCACAGAATATTTAACCGAAGTTGACATTGCATATTGATTATTTTCACATAAATACACGACTGGAAGTTTGAAAGCAGATCCCATATTTATCGATTCATGGAAAGTACCAGTGTTTGAGGCTCCGTCTCCGAAAAAACAGATAACCACCTTCCCATTTTTTTGCAGCTTACACCCTAATGCTGCACCGGTAGCAATAGGAATACCACCACCTACCACACCGTTGGCCCCTAAATTTCCTTTTTCTACATCGGCAATATGCATCGAACCTCCAACTCCATGGCAATATCCAGTATCTTTGGCCATTAATTCTGCCATCATGCGTTTTACATCGGCTCCTTTTGCAATACAATGCCCATGGCCTCGATGGGTAGAGGTAATAAAATCGTCAGGTTGTAAAGCGGCACAAGCACCAACCGCTACCGCCTCTTCACCAACATAAAGATGGAAAGTCCCAAAAATCTTTCCTTCAATGTACAACAATTCAGCTTGTTCTTCGAACAAACGAATCGTAATCATTTGCCGATACATTTCTAATTTTTTATCAAGAGTAAGCAAATTGGAATTTACCTCCTTTTCTATCCTGAAAATACACGGGCATGATAAATCAAGCCCCCTACTAAAGAATTAAAAAAACGCAGGGGCACAATGTATTGTGCCCATTCTTTAATTAATGTAGCGACCTACTCTGGCATGTCGAACCCTGGTTTTCATCCTCATCTGGTGTTGCTAAGCACCATGAACGTCTATCTTAAAAATACCAATATTGGTGAAAAAAGAATAAACAAAAAAAGAAAAAGTCACACCCCCCTGAATCCCCCCTCAATGGGGGAATATATTGAACAATTCCCCTCCTTGGAGGGGTGCCGTTTACAGCGGGGAGAGTGCTTTTCATTCGTCATTCTGGGCTTTCATCCTCATCCTCACCTTCTCCCTCATCAAGGGAGAAGGAACCTTGAGTCGTCATTGCGAGACCTGGTTTTTGAGGTCGTGGCAATCTCATGAGTCATCTTTATTATTTGTAGAATTGAGAAATTATAGAATTGTGGAATCGAATTGAATGAGATCCTTATAATGTCCAGTAAAAAATTCCGGATTCCTTAGAATGAAAGAATAGCTAAATGAGATTACCACGTCGCAGAGCTCCTCGTAATGACGGATTGAAATAACTATTTTCATCTTTATCCAGTGCTGCGAACGTAACAAGAAGTTCTTTTATTATATTAAGACTTTTTAGGGGAGATATTCACTACAAATTGAGAAATTTCTCAATATCATTTTCTCAATAACTTATAATTAATTTATATCGAATATTTTTTCGTTTGTCAAATTACAAAATGAACATTTATAAAAGTTCAAAATATGAGGAAAAATCGAGAAATGACTTATGGTTGGGGGTTTATTTATAACAGCATTATAAGGATTGATATTTATCTCTGAGTCAGGGCAAATCAAATTTGAAAAAGAACTGGGAATTTCTCACCACCTGCTTAATGATTATCTCCAATTTCTTGTTATAACTATAAGGCAATGAATATTTCCATCATTTGGATCGCCTCAAAATCGTTCGAGTAGCTATTATATCAACACCTTCTCCCAAACAATTGGTTGCAATAACTTGACCAACCTGAACTGGTGCCTCGACTTCTATAGTCGAAAGAAATTGAATCAATTCTGAGACGCGTCGAAGGGGAAAGGGTTTTTTAGTTCGAACTGGAAGCCGTCGGATTTCCCCGTTCAAAACAACAACTGTTGTTGTCACTGTTCTTTTTGGATTGAGCATTTCATCTTGTGCGTACTGACTTCCCCGTTTGCATTTTGCACCAGTAACTACAATTTTTTCTCCATCTTTTTCAACTCGGAGAGAACATCCCATAGGACAGGAAGTACAAATGAGTTGTTTAGATTCCTTCGACTGAGCTTCCGACAATTTCAACAATGATTTCTCCTCCTTCTTCAGGCCAATGTATATTTTTAAGGTCATAGCGAACCATCTCACTAGGGCGACAGACGGCTACTCTCTTTTGATCAAATACTTTTCCTTGAGTTCTAAATTGAACTTCCCCATCACGGAAACTTTGGTCAGGACGAATAAATAACCAACCATCATTAACTTGCCGAACTCGTTGTGGGATAACTAAACCTACTCCTGACCCGGGATTCAATTGATACTTTATTGGTTTTTTATCTCTATTTTCAGCGGCTGACTGACCGGCTTTTTGTGACACCAAAGTGACATAATCGACTAAATCGAAAACTGAAGCGACATTTCCACAGGCATATATCCCATCAAGGTCAGTAGAGAAATTTTCATCAACAAAAGGCCCATGACTAAAATGACACAGAGAAACACCAGCTTTTCGAGATATTTCATTTTCAGGAAGGAGTCCTACCGAAAGAAGAAGGGTGTCACAGCTTAATAACCTTTCGGTTCCTGGAATTGGTTGCCAAGATTGATCAACTCGACTTATTTCTACTCCCTCGACTCGTTCTTTACCAAAAATGTTGGTTACTGTGTGAGAAAGTAATAGAGGAAGCTCAAAGTCAAGCAAACACTGCACATAATTCCGGATAAGACCGCTTAATGAAGGCCGTACCTCTACCACCGCTTCTACTTTAACACCTTCAAGGGTTAACCTGCGGGCCATAATTAAGCCAATATCCCCTGATCCTAAAATAACCACTTTCTTCCCCGGCAAATAACCTTCAATATTGACTAGATACTGAGCTAAGCCTGCAGTATAGATTCCAGCTGGACGAAATCCAGGGATAAAAATCATCCCTCTGGTTTTTTCTCGACATCCCATGCTGAGTATGACTGATTCACTATAGAATTCCCAAACACCTTTTGGGTTAACCGCAGTTATTTTTTTATTTGGGGTAAGGTCAAGTACGGTTGTTTCAGTCATCACCTCTATTGAGGTTTTGGCTAATTGATCAATATATCGGGCAGCGTATTCAGGACCAGTCAGTTCTTCTCCAAATATTTGCAAACCAAAACCGGGATGAATACACTGATTCAATATTCCTCCCAAGTAATCATTTCTTTCTAAGATAAATATTTTCCTGGCACCGTGGTTCCAAGCAGATAGTGCTGATGCCATACCTGCTGGCCCTCCCCCAATAACGACGACATCACAATCAATGTGGTGTGGCATGAGTATTAACCACCTTTTTCGTTTTACCAACAAGTAAATTCGAATTTTTATCCGATTTTAATAAGTCTTGAATACCGATGTTTAATAAATTCATAACTATAGAAGGAAGATGCATTTGACAAAAACTTCCCTGGCAGCGTCCAGCGGTAACCCTGATTCTTCGTTTTAAACCGTCCATAGTTCGAGCCGGAGGGTTCATTCTTAAGGCATATTTAACTTCCGCCAGGGTGACTTCTTCACACCGGCAGACAATCTGACCCCAATCGGGATCTTGGGCAATAAGTTCCTCGCGTTTTTTCCAATCACAATCATGAAATACAGGAAAAGCTTTTCTAAAAATTATCTGGTCTTTTTCTTTTAATGATAATCCTTGCTGAATCAGTAATTCTCCCACATATTCTGCTATTCCTGGAGAAGCTGTAAGACCTGGTGATTCAATCCCACACAGGTGAATTAAACCTGGATGCTTTTTGGAAACAAAGATAAGGAAATCTCTTTCGGGCAAGGTAGGCCGAATGCCAGCAAAAATCTGAATAGTTTGATTGAAAGGAAATCGAGGCACTAGCTTTTGAGCACCAGCCCTGACTTCATTCAACCCTTGAGATGTGGTCGAGGTATCGTCAGCACAACTCGATTCAAAGTTTGGCCCAGCTAAAATATTCCCTTCTGGGGTTGGTGAAACAAGGATACCTTTACTTAATGAGTTAGGAACTGGATAGAGAATTTTTTTCACCAAGCCCTGGCTTTCTTTATCAAGCAAAAAATATTCACCTTTAAATGTTGAAAAAACCGGAATCTGATCCCCTGATTTTTTAGCTATTTTTGCCGATGATAGACCAGCAGCATTGACAACATATGAAGCTTCATAATTTTCATTAGGAGTATGTACGATGATCTTTTTGCCTTGATGGTCAAAACCCTCTACAGAACTATCAAAATGAAATTCAACTCCATTTAAAGCCGCCCCTTCAGCAAAGGCTAAGGTAAGGCGAAAAGGAGACGCGACCGCGGCACGAGGATCATAATAAGTAGCAACTATTCGATCTGATAGGTTTGGCTCGAGTAGTAGAGATTCTTGTGGGCTTAAGATCTCAGCATCATCATATTTTCCGATATTTTTCAAAGATTTTAAGTAGTTTAGATCATCCTGGTTAAACGCAACAGTTAATGCTCCGGTAACTGAAGGATGAAAATCCAGTTCTTTTTCAATTTTAGGAAACCATGATAAAGCTCTTTGATGGAGCTCCCCTTTCACGGTTCCTGGAGTGAGATAGCTACGAGAATGAATAATACCTGTATTAGCCTTGCTTATTCCACAACAAACATCGAGCTCTCTCTCGAGAAGGAGTATTTTTAAATCAAAGTGAGAAAGAAACCAGGCAATTGCACAACCCACAACTCCTCCTCCAATAATGATCACATCATAAGCCTTTTTCACATTGATGCTCTCCTTGATTTATTCAATAAAAAATTTTGCGACAGAAGATTAGTAGAAACATTAAAAAAGTGTGATAAAACAAAAAAAGCCTTTCGAGACAAATAAAGAATTGTCTCGAAAGGCTTTCTCCTATTCTCCAAGCCTAATACTCTTTGACTTAATATAACATAATATTCTTTGTTAAACAACAGTCAATACAATAAGAATATCAGTTAAAATCAATATCACTAAGAGAAGGAAAGACATAATCCGGTTGCCATGGAGATTCTTTAACATCGTCTTTTTGGGTTTCACCGGTCAAAACTAAAATTGTAGTAATTCCTGATTTTTTACCCATGGCGATATCAGTATACAAACGATCGCCAATCATAACGATTTCGTTTTGAGTGGTTTTGGTTCGATACGATACATATTCAATAACTTCGGGATAAGGTTTCCCAAAAATTTTAGGTGATATCCCAGTTGATTCTTCAATCATTTTGATCATCGAACCAGTGTCTGGTATCGGACCATCCTCGGTCGGACAGTTAATATCAGGGTGAGTAGCAAAGAATGGAATCCCTTGTCGTATAAAATAGCATGCTCTTTCCAGTTTATGGTAGGTGAGGGTTTTGTCAAAACCGAGCACAATAAAATCCGGATCGTTTTGAACGCTGACAAGACCAACCTTGAGCAGGTCACGTTCCAATTCTTTGGTGCCTAAGAGATACACTTTCCCATTTGGTTTTAGACTTTGCAGATACCAGGCACAAATTTCACCAGAGGTAATAATCTGGGATTTATGAATAGTTTTCAAACCCATATTATTAAGCTTTAAAGCATAAAAATTTGCGTCCCGAGATGAATTATTGGTAAGAAAATAAAACGATTTTCCGTTTTTTTGTAATCGATCAATAAAATCTAAAGAACCCGGAATAATTGTATTCCCTAAATAAAACGTTCCATCCATATCCATAAGGAATACTTTTTTTGCTTTCAAATCCATCGATCGCTTTCCTTTCCTATTTAATACTCCCAATACCTATTTCTTCTACCACTATGTTTACATATTTTTTGAAGGTTTGGAAGAACTTAATTCCTGAGAGCATTAATGAAGAACCAAAAAAGAAGATTCTTATTTTTATTAATTATACAGAGTTCATTCTATTTCTAAAAAACTCTCACGTCTTCTCGAAAAAAATATTTTTAAATTAATATCAGCTTTTTCGGATAATTTAAAGTATTCGACTCTCTTGTAAAACCATATACTAACCTAACAGGTGTCCCACTTTGTAAAAAAGTGTATCTATTTTTTAATTTAACATTACTAAAAAAGAATTGAATTTGCTTCTGAATTCAACTTTTTAAATCGAGAATCATATATAAATCAAACTAATATACATTTTATGATGAATCCCTTATGATCAACTCATCTTCCAGAACAATATGTTCTGGAAGTCTTTTTTCTTTCGCTTCGATTCTATCGAGTAACATTTGGGCAGCCATAATGCCCATCTGATGGGTATTTTCCGAAATAACAGTTAGAGGAGTTTGTAATAGCGATGACCAGGGAGTATCATCAAAACCAACTACTGCAACCTCTTCGGGAATCCTAATTTTTTTCTCATTCAAAATACTCAAGGCAACATTGGTTTTGGTTTGAGTTGTACAAATCAATCCATCAATATTATTAGTATTGATGAATGTGTTAAAGTTTTCTCTAAAATTTTGGAAATTATGTTCCTGTATTTGAATGGTCAAATTTGGAAACTTATATTCTTTGAGAGCAGTATCGTACCCGGTTTTTTTCTCATAATTTGCCAGTGATCCTGGATCATAACCAAATAAAGCGATCTTTTTTCGCCCTCTATCGGTAAGATGTCGAGTCGCATTATAAGCCGCTTGGAAATTATTTGATACTACTGAATCAATATCTAAATCAGCAATTTTTCTATTCACTTGTACTATAGGAATCCCATTTTGGTAAACCTGTTGTAAAAAAGAACGATTTTGGTAAGAGCAAGGAACCACTAAAATTCCACTGATTCTTTTCGCTAAAAATACTCTTAATATTTCTTTTTCACGATTAGAATCTTCTTCGCTGGAAGCTAATAAAAAACTAAAGGACTTTTGGTGAGCACATTCATTCACAGCTCGAATCATAGGATTATAAAAATTACTCACAATAGGAATTATTAAACCGATGGTTTTTGCATCATTCATTTTGAGAGCACGAGCCAACGGGTCCGGTATATAGTTTAATTCTTTAATTGCCTGTTCTATTCTTCTCTGAAGTTTGGGCGAAACATACCGACTTCGATTCAAATAGGCTGAAACTGTCGCTCGAGAGACTCCTGCCCGCAAAGCAACATCTTCGCTTGATGGTCTATTTTTCATTTTCTCGTCTCATTTATCTATTTTTTATTATCATCATAAAATACAATTTCTTTTCGAGTAAGTTATTATCATCCTAATCGAAACCAGATTCATTTTCATTAATGTCAATGAATACCTTTATAAAAGAATTATTAAGGTCTTCGATAAACCTATAGGCTTCAACCCATTGATGGAAAGGGAAATGATGAGTTTGAAGAGGTTTAAGAATGATTTTTTTTAACATAATTAATTCAGCTGCTTTTCTAAATTCTTGAAAAGAATACATTAAGCTTCCCAACATGTTGATTTCTTTATCTTGAACTAACACCATATCCACCCGAGGAGGATTTTCATAAACTCCAGCTACGATAACAAATCCTCCCCTTTCAACTAAATGAATACAAGTATTGAGAGGATTCTCCATTCCTACACAATCAAACACCACCGACGGTGAAGACTTCATAATATTTTTCACTTGATTTCCAAGTTGGTCATCAGGAAATATAGTTTTAAATCCCAAAATAGAAGCCACTTGACTTCGAAATGGTAACATTTCGGAAATAATAATTTCTTTAGCTCCTTGTAACCGACATACTTGGGCAACTAATAACCCTATTGTACCTCCTCCAGCAATAAAAACTTTTTGATCTTTGATATTTGGAACTCTATTAACGGCATGAATTGCCACTGCTAATGGTTCAGTCATGACTGCGTCATCTAAACTCGCCCCGGGACTATACCGAACTATATAATCTGGATCCACCTGTAGATACTGGTTTCCACCTCCAGGGAGATTTCCACCAATAAATTGTAATTGATCACATTGAGCAATCAACCCCTGTTGACATTTTGAACACTTGCCACAACCTATTGCCGGCTCAATGGTAACTAAATCCCTTATTTTATAATCATTTACTCCCTCACCCACTTCAACAATAAATCCACTTAATTCATGCCCCTGAATCAAAGGAAAAGAAACCAGAGGGTGTTTGCCTTTAAAAGCGTGAATATCCGAACCGCAAATTCCTATACGAACTATTTTAACAATGACTTTTCCAGGAGCTATGACCGGCCTATCAATTTCTCGAAATTGAAGTTGATGGGCTTGAGGAATATAAGCCTGAAAAACTTTATCCATTATTATCCTCCTTCAAACTCTAAATTAGCTAACTCTACAATATCCATAACCTGCATTGAGGGATATTCTTTCCCCACAAAAGGCTGAAATACCGTTTTACAATTCTGGCAAGCAGTAATTAAGACCTGTGATTTTTCTTCTAAAGCACGGTTCATCCTTACTTTTGCTACTTTTTGAGAAAGTTCTGAATCGATAAAAAACTGAATTGAACCAGCACCACAACATTCTGCTTTTTCTCGAGAATGGAAAAGTTCAGTAGGCGCTTGACCAATAATGTCTCGAATAACGAAACGAGGTGCATCAAATATTCCTAATTTCCTTCCGAGCTGACAGGGATCATGATAACTTACTAATTTTAAAGATACTTTATGATGAAAAATCAAACTACGGTCTAGAATTTTTTCTTGAAGAAATTGTGTAACGTGAACAATTTGCATATCTTTTGGCAAAGATAACTGCCAATTAGGGTAAATTTCACGGAAATTGCGAAGACAGTGTGGGCATCCAGTGAGAATAATCTTCGGATGAATAGCCACTAACTTGTCATAGGTTTTTTTGGCTTGTCGCTTTGCTTCTTGAGTATAACCCAAATCATAAAGTGGTATCCCACAACATTCTTCGTTCTCCATTCTCATCCAATTGACTCCGCAGTGTTCAAGCAAATTCTCAGTTGCACTTATAATCTCAGGATGATAAGAACGGGTTGAACATCCAGAAAAATAAACAACTTCAGGATGATGTTGATTTTCTGACCGAGAATTCAATTTATAACCCGAATCATTTCCGAAGGGCGATCCAGTCACTTGAATTGACTGAAGAACATTTTTTACTTTTTGAGGTTCTCGGTTTTTTTCAACTATGTCTTCACGTGCATGGCGAACTAACTCATCTTCCGGCCAGTGAAATTCACAATCTTCCCGACATAATCCACATTGTGAACATTGATAGAATTTCTTCACAAAGTCATCTGTCCAGCCTCGAATCCCAGCTGATATTTCAGAAAGCATCAAAGCATAACCACGAGGAGTATGAGAATCGAGCTTGGTTGCCAAAAAAGTTGGACAAGCATGTCGACACATGAAACAAAAACGGCAATTTTTAATAACTTCTCTTACATGATCTATGCCCATTTGTTATTCTCCTAAACCTAATTTTCCCGGATTGAGTAAAGATTCAGGATCTAAAGCTTTTTTAATAATTTGAGAAAAATTATAATTTTCTTCTGAAAAATCTTTCATAAACCGGCTGAACCGCATGCCAATTCCATGATGTTCATTCACCACTCCACCATTTTGAATGGATGCTTGTACGCAAATATCTAAAATTTGGTTATAAAGACGTATTGCCTCATGAGGATTGCTGGGAAAATCTTTCAAAAGAAAGGTCGGATAAAAACTGGTTCCCCAGTCATACCAATGGGAAAAATGAGCGTGGAAAATTGCATTCCATGGTTTGAACTCTTCTTCAACTCCTTTTTTCATCTCCCAATAAATAGATTCAATTTTTTCATAAGGGGCAACGGTATCCATGACGGCTGTCATCCAAGGTTCGCAAATATAGTCTAAGGGAGGGTAATAAGAACGATAACGGTTATTCCACCAGTTTATTGCTAACTTTTCTCCTAAATCTTTGCCTTCATTTTGTTCAAGTATTAAATAAGAGACTTCCTCTTGAGCTTCAACAATTTTTTTCATTCCATCAAATCCAATAATGAGAACACATCCTTCTTTTTCTAAACCATACTGTTTTTGAAGAATATGTCTGGTATCATATTCATCGTATAAACGTAGCAGACATGGGTTAAGCCCTTTAACCATAATTTGTCTTCCGGCTTCGATCCCCTGCTTCAGATTTGAAAGAAGAAAAGCTCGGAAAGATCGTTTCTCAGGAAGATAATAGATTTTACAGAGAGCTTCGGTTATGATTCCTAAAGTTCCTTCGGCTCCAAAAAAAAGTCTTGAATAATCGGGGCCTGTTGAGTGTAAACGTACTGGCAAGCTTTTAAATAAATTTCCATTGGGAAGGACTACTTCTAATTGATGAACCATGTCACTCATCTTTCCATACTTAGAAGAAAGAACACCGGTCCCATTGGTACTAATAAAACCGCCTAAGGTAGAAGTATTAAATGAAGCTGGGAAATGATTCATGGTATACCCTTTGCGATTAAGAAACTCCTCTAAATGTTTCTGTAGAATTCCAGTTTGAACCCGAACAGTCAAGGAGTGTTCGTTGAGTTCGATAATTTTATCCATTCGTTTTAAATCAATCACTAATCCTCCATACAGAGGTATTGATCCACCCCCATCTCCTGCTCCCCCACCTCGAGCCAGATAAGGAATTTTATTTATTAGACAAAATTGAACTATCTTCTTGACTTGTTGAGTATTTTCTGGAAATACAATCACTAAGGGTTGGGGAAATTTATTTTGTTGAAAAAAGCAATAACGAGTCATCCACCAAACATCGATAGACTGTACATCTTTTTCTGATTGATCAGTTATCACATATTCAGAACCAACGATTTTTTCCAGTTCATACCATTGGTTTTTTTCTAAAAATCCACTTTTTTTCATGATTTAGGCTCCCGATATTTTATAAAGCGCTCGATATAAATTCCCAGTCAGTTGGTATCCCAGCTTTCTTAGCTATGGTAAACATCCACTCCATGGTTTTAACTTCTTCTTCAATAGAAGGATTAGGCTTCTTCCCAAATTTTACACAATCAATGAAATGTCTTAAGCCACCAATATATCCATTCAAAACATGACTTTGATTGGGACTAATCGGATTCCAATCTGGTGCCCAGGTTTCGCCAGTTTCTACATTACAGAGAGTTACTTCTCGAGCATTGTTAACAATAACACTTTTCCCCTGGTCACTAAGGATTTCCATCCGTTCTGAAAATTGACCCGGGCCGCCAAAAGTTCCCCACCCAACAATACCAAGTGCGCCACTTTTAAAGCCGACCATAATCGTAAGGGCTCCATGTCGCTCATTCATTCTGTGCGACCAAGATTCGATTTTCTGGATTGGACCACCAAAATATTGAATAAGGTCAAGATTGTGACTTTGCCACTCTAACATACAGGTAAAAAAAGTAGGAAAAACTGGGAATCCGTGTTGCTTGGTCTCGATTTGAATAATGTTTCCAAAATTTTCAACATTTTCAACATGTTTCTTAGCTAGCTTGTATGCTGAGCTGTGCCTTTTCTGATGATCAACCTGAACAATACACCCGCTCACTTTAGCGGCTTCGGCAATTTGATAGGTTCCTTCCAAATCGATGGCAATCGCCTTTTCCAAAAAAACTGGAACTCCCATCCGTAACACCTGGGGTACGACTAAGGGATGGATCTTTGACCCTAAACAAATGACACATCCATTTAAGTTTTCTTGACCAATCATTTCTTGAAAATCTGTGTAGATATTCTTCCAACCATATTTTGAAGCCAAACGTTCAGCTCTTTTCAAACGTAGATCACAAACAGCAACCCTTTGAACATCATCAAAAAAATGAGTTGAAAGACTTGGAAAAATATTCGCCTCAGCGAATATTCCACAACCAATAACCCCAAAACGGAATGGTTCACCCATTTTTTCCACTCTTATCCCCTCCTTTTTCTTCATCCATTTGTGAGACATATCGAATCAATTGAGTGATTTTTTTGTACTTTTTGTAAAAATACTTATAAGAATTGTGTTTCTCTGGTGAAAAATCAATGGTTTTCTCAATACGAACACACTTTCCTATGGCTTCTTCGAGAGAAGAAAAAATCCCCGATCCAATTCCAGCAACCATCGCTGCTCCAAAAGCAGCATCGGTATGGGTTGGAATCAATCCTTTCACTCCAAATACATCAGCAACTATTGAAAGCCATAAATGATTTTTTACTCCTCCTCCAACAAAAATATATTCTTGAAAACCCTGGGCAATTTCCCCAAACACTGAAAAAGCATCCTTCAGTGCATAGGCTGTCCCTTCATAAATAGCTCGAATTATATCAGAACGTTGATGAGAAACGTTGAGACCAAAAAGATTTCCTTGCAACCTTGAATCCCAATAAGGTGCATCTTCTCCTAATAAATAAGGATGAAAGATCAACCCCTTTGAACCAACTGGAGATATTTTTGCTTCATCCATCATAATTTGGTAAATTGATGAATAATCAGCAGGGTTTTGCTGGAAAAAAAGATCCTTGCCCCATTGAACTGACTGAGCACAAGAACGGGTATTGAGATCAATAATCCATCGGTTGGGTATAAAGTACGACCAACAATAATACTGATGTGAACGAGTAAGGTGATCAACTATAGTTGATAAGGCACCAGAAGTACCGAGTCGTATTTTACATTGTTTGTCATTATATAAACCAATCGCTAAGGTTTCGATGGTTGAGTCACTGCCTCCCATAACAACTGGTAAATCCTTAGGAAGACCGGTATCTATAGAAGCTTTGGAACTCACCATTCCCAATAACGTAGTAGATGGAACAATCTCGGGACATAACTGGATGGGGAGATGATAAAAATTGAGTATTTCTTCAGACCACTCTTGTTTTTGAATGTCATAAAAGGATGATCCCGAAGCATCGCTTCGGTCGGTACAAATGCGGTTAGTCAAACGTAAGTTTATATAATCTTTTGGAAATATCAGTGCTTTAGTTGATTTAAGTATTTCCGGTTCATGTTTCTGAACCCAAAGTAGCTTCGGGAGAGTGCACATCGTGTTTATTGGATTTCCGGTTATCAATTCCACCATTGCTTGGTTGGTTGACAGTATATAGGCTACTTCCTCTCTACATCGTCTATCATTCCATAATATTGAGGGACGAATCGGTTGATAATTGAATCCAATCAGGGTCAAGCCACGCATCTGACCGGCAATTGCTATAGCTGCTAATCTATATTTTTGGAAAGATCCGTTTATTTTCATTTTCTGTATTAAAGCAATGAACGCTTGATACCAGTTTTCTGGATTCTGTTCCACCCAATCGGGTTGGGAAGAAAAAGAGGAATATTCAATACTTACTGAGTCAACCACCTGACCAGATTGATCGATAATACATGCTTTTCCACTACTGGTTCCAATATCAATACCGATAAGAAGGTCTTTCATCAGTAGCTTGTCACCCCTTCACCGCCCCCATGGTTAAACCACGGATAATATATTTTTGGGTCAGGGCAATTATAATGATCACTGGAATAATGGCGATAACCGCTGAACTCGATAATTTTGCCCAGTCTAACTGATAATATCCAAGAGAATTATAAATCTCAATAGGAAGTGTTCGTGTGTTTCGACCAGTATTAAGCAGGGCAAACATAAATTCATTCCAAACAAAGATGAAAGAGAGAGTAGCTGACGCCATTATACCTGGTATAACTGTTGGTATTAAAACATATCTAAGAGTTTGCCAACGTGTACATCCATCTACCATTGCTGCTTCTTCGATCTCGTAAGGGATTTCAGCAAAAAAACTACGAATCATCCAAATCAGAAGAGGAAGGACTAATGTCACATACATGGTAATCATTGAAAAATAAGTATCAGCTAATTTTAAAGACCGCCAAATTAAAAAATAGGGAATTACAAAAGTAATAGGAGGAACAATTCTCAAAGCTAATATAAAATATGAAAAAGCCTTATCGCCCTTAAAACGAAACCGGGTTAAAGTGTAGGAAGTTGTAATCCCTAATCCAGTTGCAGCTATAGTAGCCCCTACTCCTATTATGAGACTATTTTTTATTGATTTGAGAAAATCAATACTAGCAATCAATTTTTGGTAGTTTTGAAGGGTGGGGATAAAGAACCATTTTGGGGGCATAGCCAGAGCATCGACAGTAGTCTTAATAGAAGTTAATACAATAAGGATAAAAGGTATAAGTCCAATAAAGGCAACCACTGCCAAAAAAAGATATTTTAGAAAACGACGGAGGCTTTTTGCTTGACGAATCTTCATTAGGCCATTCCCTCCTCGAACTTTGACCACTTTAAAAAACTCATTATCAGTACCAAGACAACGATTAAAAAAATGAAGGCTGAAGCAGCGGCATAACCCATTCGAAAATATTCAAATCCATATCGAACAGCAAAAATTGAAGCATTTTCAGTAATATACCCTGGCCCACCACCAGTTATCACATATATCTCATCAAACATTTTCAGAGCATCCATGAATCGAAAAGCAAAAGCGACGACTATGATTGGTTTAATGATGGGAAGAGTTAAAAGATACATTCTTTTCCACCATGAAACTCCATCAATTGCTCCGGCATCAAATATTGAAGCATCAATTGAGGAAATCCCGGCAAATAATATAAGAGTTACAAATGGAGTTCTTAAGATTACTTCCATGACCAAAATACCTATCGGAGCACTATATATTCCCTGACTGAGATCAAAAACTGGAAGATGAACCAATTGTAAAAAATAGTTCAAATATCCAAATGTCACATCGTAAATGAGAGTTTTATAAGTATAGGAAACCACCACTGGGGCTACAACAAAAGGTATTAAAATGAGAGTTCGTATTAAGGATGAATATCTTGAGGTCACTTCTTCATCGGCTAAAACAGAGGCTACTAAAAAACCAATCACTATTTCGATCACCACGGCTCCCACTGCAAAAAGAATAGTGAAAAGGATTGCATGGATATATCGTGGATTGTTCGTTAAGAGATCGATATAATTCCCTAAACCAATAAAAACACCAGGTGGCTTGATAAGCTGGTAATTCTTTAAAGAAAGGATAAAGGTATAGAGAACTGGCACTCCCCCGACCAGCACTACGGCAAAGAGTGATGGAAGAATTGACCATATAATAAAACGACGATCTTCTTGAGTTGTCCGTTGTATTCTCATAGGAGTAGATATCCCTCCATGGCTTGAAACCATGGAGGGATAAAGAATTTATTGAACTGATGCTTTAAATCCAATTTTTATTAAGGCCGCCTCAGCATCTTGACAGGCTTGTTCTACGGTTTTGATACCAGCAACAACTGCATTCATTTCCTTAGAAACTAAATCGGCAACCTCTCCATACATTGGGGTGAGTAGAAATTGAGTATCAGGATCAATACCATTTTCCATCATCCAAAGCTGGGAGTCGATGAATTCCTGGCTTGGCATCGCTTCGATATATTCAGGAAGTGAATAAACTGATTTTCGCGCCGGGCATCCATAAAGTGGTGCCATTTCAGTAATCAAATTCGGGGAAGTTAACCATTGTACTAAAAGCCAAGCGGCTTCTTTATTTTTTGATTTGGCATTAATTGCCCATCCCCAAATCCATAAAGGATCTTTTCCATTTTCCATTGGTGGAGGGACATAACCCATTTTCCCGGCAACCTTTGAAGTATTTTTGTCTTCAAGGTAAGCGTAAGACGCATTTCCTCCTACAACCATTGCCAGTTTCCCTTGAGCGGCGGCGGCTCCAATATCAGTCCAGGTCCAATTGGCTGAACCGGGTGGTCCATATTGTTTACATAAATCGGTATAAAAACTCATGATTTCGATGCCCTTGGGCGTATTGGTATAGGAAATCATGTCCTTGAAATCCACAAAATCGAATCCCAATCGATGAGCCGTACAAAAGAGGTTCCACCCTCCTTCGCTGGCTCCGGACATGGTCCGTTCAATAAATGCAAATTCTTCTATTTTCCCATCTTTTCGTGCTTCTTCAAGCTTGGCAGCAACATCTTTTAGTTCGGTCGGTGTCTTAGGGGGAGTCAGATTTAACAAACTAAAAATATCTTTCCGATACCAAAGTAAAAAGTATTCAGCGGTGAAGGGAATCATCACCAATTTGTCTCCGGATATTCCCCCTGCTAAAACGTCTTTGGGATAATCGTCAATGTTATACCAGTCTTTATCCGTCAGTTTGGGATTATCTAAGTAAGGTTGGAGCGATTCCATATAGCCAGGTTGAGCGAATTCTTCTCGGTTGGAGAATCCAACATTGGCGACATCATACTCACCCATACCAGAAGCATAATCGACCAATTGTTTTTTCTTGCGGTCAACATCGTTTAATAATTCGAAATTTACTTTTATTCCAGTAAGTTCTTCAAACTCAGCAATTTTACTTTTATAAACTTCTGAGACTGGCATTGATGTAGCTAAAACATTTAGTTGAGTTCCTTTGAATTGCACCCAATCAATGTTTCCCCAATTAGATTCATCCGCAGCCGCTATTTGACAAATTAACAATATTCCGAATATGAATAGAACTAAACCTCCAAATTTCTTCACTTTTCCATCCTCCTTTTTTATAACTCCTTAAAATTTACAACTTAATAAAAAATTGACCTGTTGATATAGATTTACTTTAAAAAATGACTTTCACCCCCTTAAAATTGTAATTCCTTACATGAGAAACCGTGTTGAATTGCTAGATCGAAATTTTTTAATCATAAAAATTTACACGTGTAGTTTACACGTGTAAAATATAGGATATTTTCTACACAATTGTCAAGAGGGTTTTTGTTTTTTTTAGGAAATCAATGAAGAAAATTTTTTAAAGTACTTTAAATCTATATTTGAGGGTTTCTTTTCAAAATTTTTACTGATTCTAATCATCGATTGGATCTCCCATCCACCAGAGTTATTGGCGAGAACAATTACCTTGTTTCCAGATTTTCTAAGGGGGAAGGTATTTTACCTTGGTCTTGGCTATACAATTAAAAAAGGATTGTTATTACATCTAGGATGATATGGTACTCTCCCTAAAATGGATTTGGAGAAACAAAGATTGTTTTAAAAAAAGTAAGTTATTATATTTTATTTAACCCCATCTTTAATTACCAATTGCCATAAATGGGGTTAAATAAAATATAATAACTTAAATGAAAACCGTGTATTAATCATCCCATAATTCTTTCTGCTTCCTCACGAGCTATTCGGCACCATTGAATAACATTTTCTGGATTACGACCGATGGTGTGATTATCTTTCATGATTAGCTCAACATGGCACCCTTGAGCTGCTTCCAGGGTTTCACGTAAACCTTTTCGAATATATTCTTCATCAATTTTGGGATAGCTGAGGTCAGAAGGATTTGGTTTTCGTGAAAAAACGTAATTTTTCCCTAGTTTTTCAGCAAGATCTCTCACATTCGCCCAGGCTGATACTGATACTCTACGCAATCGAGGTGCTTGACTGACAATATGCCATCTTTTATCAATCGGCTCACAACAACCATAACAATTAAGGCCAAAACGTTCTAAAATTGGAAGTTGATAAGGAAAAATAAACTCGGCAAAAAGGTTGGGTGAAACTAAAACTGTTTCCTGGCTCTCTGAAAATCCCCACATATCCTGCGTTCTTACTTTGGTTCCATCATAATCCTTTTGGGGAAGTTGATGAGTATAGCCAAATCCACCCGAGCCAACATAGGTTCCCTGATTATTCAAACTCAATAAATTATTCATTTCAAGAAAATCTAAAAGATATAATGCTTCATCGCGTAAAAAAGCCATCAACCGATGAAGCTCTTGAGGATGATCATACATATCAAGCATAACTGGTTGGATACCACGTAAATTTACCAATGACCAAGTTAATCCAAAAGACCACCACCAATATCCTTCTAATTCCACTTTTAAAATATTAGCAAATATTTCTCGAGCTAAATTGTAAAGTTGATCAGTACGCCCATCGTCAACATCAATCTTCTGAAAATGAAGTGATTCTAATTCCGAATAATCCTTTAAAGGGGCATCCCAGCAATAAGACCCATTATTAGCACCACCAATAATACTTTCCTGCATTCCTCGGTTAAATTCTTGAAAGGCATATTGAACCTTAAAAATTGGTTCAATCACCCGGTCATCATTCATTTTTTCTCCCCAGAAAATTTCCTTTCGAAGCTTAAATTCCCATATCCGTGCTAAATCCCCTTTACAAGCTAATTGATCATGAGGGATTATTTCATACCAACCATTTTCCGGGTCACAAAATATCAAAGGCCGGGTATCTTCTAAATCATTATGTTGATACCATAATTTTCTTTTTTCTGATTCAATTGGACGAGCAGAAATTTCTGCGACTTTCTTTGCCAGAGTCCGAAGGATTTCCTTATCCCGATCGGAAATAACAAATTCAACAGAATTTACCACTTTTGATGCTGAGTAAGTTAAAGACAACCCCAATGAATCTCCTAACCCTTTTCCTAATCTTTCAACCATTTTTTTGTCCCCCTCAAGGAAATTTAGTTATCAATATTTCTATATATTTTTTCAGTTCTCATTAATAATGCTTCTATTGATAATAAAAAAGACTCACTATTCTGCATTGATAGTAAGAAGTGACTTGTAAATTGTAAAATTCACCTCCCATCCTCATCTACCCCATCAAGGGAGAAGGAACTTAAGGTTGTTATTACAAAGAATCCAACCGTCTTTAAGTTGGATGACGGGGTAATCTCTTGAACTTATTTTTATTATTTTTCTTCTTTTTGTTAAAGGGATCTGGTTGGGGATTCGATTCGTTACCAATAAATTCAAACGCTCCTTATTTTCCCTTTGCTAAAGGGGAAGTTTGATTTCTGAATTAGTATTTTCAATATCATCTGGTGTCGTCTAACGGTATGAAGGTTTATCCTATAAACCCATTTGTGGACATTATATAGTCCAGTCCTTACAAAAAATATTTAAAAAAATATAGGAGTACAAATTTATGCTCCTGACTTCTGAATCTTTGTCCTTATTTAGTGCCACGAAAGCAGCATAAACGTTTAATAAAAAAACTTTAAAAGTTATTTGTTCTTAATTTATTTTTCTATAAATCTGATGACAATTTTAAAAACACATCGGTCGGTAATGATCGGTCGGTAAAGAAAATATTAAATTCTAAGGCTTATTTCTTCGTAAAATGACGATTTCATCCTTTTAGCTATATCAACTCGTTATTCCTAAAAAGTGGAGAGATTTTTTTGTTCTTCTGTTTCATTTTTTTTTATTTAAGGATTCTTAATCTTTTCTGATAACATTTTTTCTGCTTCACTCATTGATGGAATAACACTCAAATCAATATCCTGATCTTTAGGAAGCTCATCCCATAATATTTCTATTGCCCAGGCAGCTCCACGACCTACAATTGTTGGGGCAACGATTTCATGTCCTCCATTTATTTCAAAATTTTTTAAAGCTTCTTTATCTAATTTTCCATCTTTAATAAACCGAGTAGTAAATCCTAAACAATGATTTTGAATATCCTTGCATATAGCTGAACCATACGTTTCATGGAATTTCTTCAAAAGCTTTTCTCCAAGCATTGAAGCCTTCAAATCCGTTTCCCCTTTTTCCCAAAGAGAATAGTCTCTCCCAAAAAACATTCCAAAAACTACTAATGGACCGCAAAAAGCTCCACATGAATTCAGGCTTGAATCTGCTCCTCCACCTTGCAAGGGGGATAGTGCCTTAAAAATAATGGGATTCCTATATCCCAACACTGTGGTTATGGCATGGAATGAAGACTGAGAACAAGAAGTCCGATTTTTTTCACTTTCAAATCCCAACTTGAAAGCCAGAGTAATTGCTTCTTCTTTAGTGTGCCCATTAATGGTTTTTTCCATAGTATTCTCCTTTTTTTTATTTTTTCGGGAATCAAGATAATCAATAATAAAATAAGGCTTAATTTCTTAAAAATCAAACTTAACGTTATATATTTATTTTCCCTTTTCTCTTTTAGTTTAACCATAAGAATGGAGGATTATTTTTCGTTGGGAAATATTGTCCTGGTTATTTTTATTAAATATATTTTTAAATTTTTATAGCACGATAAAATAATTTATAGGAATATTTAAAACAAGTCTTGGTTTATAACTGTGTAGAAAAAATAAATTTTTGATTGAGGAGGTAATAATAGTGGAAGAAATGGTAAAAGAGGTTTGTCATCATCCTCGTTTGAACGAAAAAGCACCGGATTTTGAAGCGGTTACCACCCACGGCAAAATTAAACTCTCTGATTATGCAAATAAATGGGTTGTCATGTTTTCTCATCCAGCTGATTTTACACCAGTTTGTACCACTGAATTCGTAGCTTTTAGTAAAGCCAACGAAGAGTTTAAAAAAAGAAACACTCAGCTCATTGGATTAAGCATTGACAGCGTTCATGCTCATTTGGGATGGGTTGAAAGCATTGAGAAAAACTTCGGAGTAAAAGTTCCTTTCCCAATCATTGCCGACTTAGATATGAAAGTTGCCAATCTTTACGGAATGGTTCATCCAGCCGCAGGAAGCACTGCAGCAGTTCGCTCGGTTTTTATAATTGACGATGAAGGAATCTTAAAAGCTTTAATTCACTACCCAATGAGTAATGGGCGGAATATTGATGAGGTCATTCGTCTTTTGGACGCTCTCCAAACCAGCAAAAAGAATGGCGTTGCCACTCCAGCTAACTGGAAACCGGGAGATAAAGTAATTGTTCCGCCACCCCAAACCCAAGACGATATGTACAAACGGAAAGATATGGGGTATGAATACATCGACTGGTATCTCTCTTACAAGAACTTGTAATTCTTTAGTTTTTCGCTACTAAACTATTTTTTAGAATAAAAAATGAGCGGACTCATTTGCTCAAAAGAGACAAAGGGGTCCGCTCATTTTTATCATTTAGTCAATGAGAACCAACCCATAATAATTACCCTTACAACTATAATCTTTCAAAACCTCAATTGGAAAACTGTTTTGTCGAGCCGTTGCATACACATCAATACCACAAGCTTCCATTGATGGTCGAGCTTCATTTGGATATAAACACCCATCTAAATTGCATTGTTCACAAAGACCACAAGAACCGGCACCAAAGCCCAATGCTTTATAATAGCCAGAAAGAAAAATCTCTCGCTCCAATTTCCTAATGATTTCAGTCACACTCGTGTCTGGTTGGCAATGAATAAGCAGTCCGTTTTGATAGTCATTTAGGACTTCCCTAAACTCTTGAGGAGTTGGCGTAAAAGGAGGGCAACAAAGACCAACGCCAAACCCATCACATCCATATTGGCATTTCATCCGAACCCATCCCGCTGTTTTAATTGTGGAAGAAGGAATAATCTTGGCTTCAGAAGCACCTAACTCTTTAGCTAAATGAATAAAATTATTAAAATCTTTCTCGCTAATTTTAACCACTCCATTCTTGACTCACTTTTTTTAAACTGCAAACTAAACATTAGGAACTTTTTTGTAACGATAACCGTACAATTCAATCAATATTATGATTCAAAACGATAATAGTCTTAAAAAATTTCATTTCTTAAACTCAATAAATTCAACCAGAGCGCCATTTTCAATAATAAAAGCAACCAAAACACCTTCTGAGGGAGCATTGGGTTCAATTAAGACTTCCTTCCCCTGAATTGCTTTATGAACATCTTCGACTTCAAAAGCAATATGAGGTATTTTTCTGACTAGCTCAGGTAATTTTGAATCCTCTTCAAACCTCATCCACTCAATATTAAATTCATTTTGTTCATACCCAGAAACAAACATTTTAAATTTTTCAATGTATACCTCATTATCTCTCTTTTCATGAGTAGGAATACCCAGGTGGTCATATTTATATTTTTTGTAATCCACTTATATACCTCTAAATTTATAAATTTATTCAAAAAATTTGAAAAATTTTAACCAAGATCTTTTTGATCACCCTTTATAATCTGTAAAAATAATTTAACCAAATTTGGATCAAATTGAGTACCAGCATTTTTTTGAAGTTCATTTAATGCTTCCTCAGGCGTCATCGGGTTTTTGTAGGGACGGCCATTAACCATTACATCATAAGCATCAATAATGGTTATAATTCGAGCATTGAGGGGTATTTCTTCCCCTTTTATTCCCCGAGGATATCCTAACCCATCCCATCTTTCATGATGGACTAAAATTGATTCTCCAATAGAAATCAAATCAGGTGAAGATTGAGCTATTCTATAGCCAATTTCAGGATGTTGTTTCACCTTTTCCCATTCTTCAGGACTGAGTGGACCTGGTTTATTCAAAATATTCTGTGGTATAGCTATTTTACCCAAGTCATGTAATCGAGCCAGAAGGTCTAATTCTATCAATTGGTGGAAAGAAAGATGAAGAACTTGACCCATTTGTTGAGCCATTTCTTGAAGTCGCATTGAATGTTCTTTGGTTTCTTGGGTGGTTTCTTGAAGAGATTCCTCTAAAAAAGTTATCAATGCGTGACGTATACTTCGACTTTCGTTTAATTTCTGACGATACATATTTTCTTCTGCCTGACCGATTATCACCTCTAAACTTATGTCGGGTGTTTCTTTGGTTGCTAAACCAAGAGCCAAACTAATTGGAATTGTTGTATTTTCAGCAGTCTTACAAAGATTCTGGATCCTTTGTATTACTCGAAGTACTGATTTGTTTGTGGTTTTTGGAAACAATATTAAAAATTCATCCCCTCCCCAACGGGCAACAATGTCTTCTTGCCGGCAACTTTCTTTTAAAATTTTTGCAATATGGATTAAAAGCTCATCCCCTTGTTTGTGCCCAAAAGCATCGTTAACCAGTTTTAATCCGTTAATATCTCCCATGATAATTGAAAGTGGTAATTGACGAGGAGTATCAAGCCGATGCATCTCTTCTTCTAAATAGGCACGATTAAATAATCCAGTCAGAGAATCATGATAAGACAAATACTTAATCCGTTCTTCTGACTTTTTTCTCTCGGTGATATCAATACCTACTCCAAAAAAGTATTGGGTATTCCCTTGTTCATCAACAATTGAACGGCCATGCCACTCAACCAGCAAAATCCGGCCCTCTTTAGTCAGAACTTGGTTTTCATTCAGAGTAGATTCTTGAGAAGAAACCAAGGTATTAAAGATTTCTTTTACTTTAGACCTCTCGGTTTCAGGTATGATGAGGGTAAGGTAGTCTCTACCCAGAACCTCTTCCAGATTATATCCAAGAGCATTAAGCATACAAGGATTCATCATTAATATTTTGACATTAGAATCCATAGCAACAAAAAAAGCCGGGGAAGCTTGGATTAGTTGTTCATTAAATTTTTTTTCTTGCTGGAGTAAATTTAAAGCATTTTGCTTTTGTTTTTCTTTTTCCATTACCTCTAAGGCAAAAGAAATATCTTTTGATAACCCTTGAAGGAGTTGAATTTCTTCTTGATCAAAATAATTCACTTCTGA
>Ga0334889_1002071_pt1 | contig 23753 bp, 19 predicted proteins | sample GraSluR1_MG_2_FD_207222 | JGI IMG/M metagenome (GOLD analysis project Ga0334889, IMG submission 207222) | Sludge microbial communities from methane-producing bioreactor in Wageningen University, Netherlands - Granular Sludge_8_08-R1 | ecosystem: Engineered > Bioreactor > Anaerobic > Unclassified... | reverse complement strand
GGAGGATGGCACGTTTCTCGCACGGTCATGCTTCTTGCTCTCTCGACCTACACATCAGCCTGTACGCGGGAACGACATATCAGGTCGTACGCGGTGCTACATATCAGGTTGTACACCGACACGCATAAGCTTCGCCCACTTTTCCACGCCCGAGGCCGGCCAGGATCTCCCCACTCTCAAGGTGCTGGGCTGGGACAACCTGGACACCGCGCTTCACCTGGATGCGGTAGCCAAAGAGATGACCGCGCACCTGGTTTGGCCGGAAGACGACTCCGATGCCGAGGCTTGGAGGGAGAGCTGGCGCCAGGCCTTCACGCTTCGTCATCGCGAAGTCATTACCACCTCCAAGGAACTCTCTATCCGACTGGCGGAGTTGGCCCGGTCGATACGTGACCGCATACGGACGGCTATCGCAATAGAGACCGAGTCTGGCCCCCTCACCACATTGATGAAGGCGTTTCGCACGGCCCTGGTACATGATCTCGATACCGATGGCTTCGCCGACATGTATGCGCAGACCATCGCCTACGGTCTGCTTTCTGCCCGCATCACCGACCCGAAGAAGCGGACCGTGGATGATTTCGCCGCTCACATGCGCACCAATCCGCTCTTGCGTGAGTTGATGGAGACGTTCTTGAAAGCCGGTGGGCGACGAGGCGCAGATGGCGATCAGGGTGTCGACTTCGACGAGCTCGGTGTCTCAGAAGTAGTGGAGTTGCTGGACGACGCCAACATGGAGGCCGTTGTTCGCGACTTTGGCGACCGCAACCCGCAGGAAGACCCCGTCATCCACTTCTACGAGCACTTCCTTGCCGCCTACGACAAGAAGCAGAAGGTGAGCCGGGGTGTGTTCTACACACCCCGGCCGGTGGTCTCCTACATCGTGCGTTCGGTGGACGAGTTGCTGCGCACCGAGTTCGGCCTTGAAGACGGCCTCGCTGACACAACTACCTGGAGCGAGATGGTCGAGCGCCACCGAGATCTTAGGATCCCCGAGGGCACCTCACCCAACCAGGCCTTCGTCCAAGTCCTTGACCCGGCCACCGGCACCGGCACCTTCCTTGTAGAGGTGATCGACCTGATTCACAAGACCATGGCCACCAAGTGGAAGGCGCAAGGTCAAGGCGGGAAGAGGGTCGAGGCACTCTGGAACGAGTATGTCCCGAAGTTCCTCCTCCCCCGCCTGCATGGCTACGAGCTGCTGATGGCGCCCTACGCCATCGCGCATCTCAAGGTTAGCCTCAAGCTCTACGAGACCGGCTACCGCTTCGAGAGCGATGAGAGAGCGCGGGTGTACTTGACGAACGCGCTGGAACCGCCAGGGGACCGGCAGCTCACACTCGATTTCTTGCCGGCGCTGGCGCACGAGGCCCAAGTAGTGAACGGGGTCAAACAACGACAGCGTTTCACCGTGACTATTGGGAATCCGCCCTACGCTGGTCACAGCCGCAACAATCAGGTTCAGTGGATCGTCAACAAAGTCTACGACTACAAGCGAGACTATGCGGACCTCCAGAAGCCCGGGCAGGCCAAGTGGTTACAGGACGACTACGTGAAGTTCCTCCGGCTCGCGGAGTGGGAGATTGCGCGCAGCACATCCGGGGTCCTCGGCTTCATCACGAACCACGCATGGCTCGACAACCCAACATTCAAGGGCATGCGCAAACACTTCTTCGACACCTTCGACTGGCGGAGGGTCCTCGATCTTCACGGCAGTGCCAACAAGAAGGAGATGGCTCCGGACGGCGGCCTGGACAAGAACGTTTTCGAGATCAAGCAAGGAGTCGCGATTTCGGTGTTGGCAAGGCGTCCGTCTCCGCTACCTGACTCGCGCTGTCGAGTTCAGCGCAGTGATCTGATGGGAACGGCCAACTTCAAGTTCCAAACGCTGCTCGCCAACACCACGAGTTCTTTGGCGTCGGAGACATTCGATGCGCTGCCTCCCGAGTACATCTTCGACCGACGCGACGAGGACCGAAAGATCGAATACGAGCGGTTTGCGTCGCTTCCATCGGTCTTTGGTGAGAGCGGAGACCCCGCGCCCGGGATGGTGACTACGCACGACGAATTCGCCATCTCGTTCACTCGCGAAGAGCAGATCGAGAAGGTCGAGGCACTGCTTGCGACCAGTACGGATGCCGAGGCCAGGAAGGTGTTCCGCCTTTGCTCACAGAGTCAGTGGGACTACGGCCAGGCCAAGAAGGAACTAAGCGACGGAAGGTGGCGGGACGAGATCATCCCCATCCTCTATCGGCCGTTTGACGTTCGTTTCACCGTCTACAACAGGCACGTTGCCGTCCATCGGAGGGAGCGAGTGTCACGGCAGATGCTGAGTCAGAAGAACATCGGCCTGGTGTCCTGCCGCCAGAGATCAGTCCAAGATGCTTGGCGCCAAGTGTTCGTGACTCGGCAGGTCATCGAAAGCACCTCGATCTCGAACAAGACTAAGGAGATCAACTATCTGTTTCCGCTCTGGCTGGAAGCTGAGGGGCTTCAGACGCGAACGCGGCCGAACCTCGTATCGACATGTGCCACAGAAATCGCAAGCGCAACGGGCCTCACATATCGTGCTACTGCCCTCGATCGAGGAAACGCCACTTGGGATGGTCGCGGAGACCTGCAATCCGACTTCGGCCCTCAGGACATGTTCGACTGGATCTACGCCCTGCTTCACTCCGAGGCGTACCGTGCTCGATACGGTGAATTCCTGAGGGGCGGTTTCGCGAGAGTCCCACTTCCTCGGTCAACCGCGCTGTTTCGGGCCTTAGCAGAACGCGGGTTCGAGCTCGTCGAGTTCCACCTGCTGGAGTCGCAAACACTCCGCGACGTCGTCGCGAAATACGTCGGCCGGAGCAACCCCGAGATCGCCCGCGTCGGTTGGTCGGAAGGCACTGTCTGGCTCGACGCCGGTAAGACCAACGCCCGCGAGGGTCACCGCGCCACCAAACCCGGAACCATCGGCTTTCGCGGTGTGCCCGAGCAAGTGTGGGACTTCCACATCGGCGGCTATCAGGTCTGCCACAAGTGGCTCAAGGATCGGAAGGGCCGCATGCTCTCAGACGAAGACATCGTCCACTACCAGAAGATCGTGGTGGCTTTGAGCGAGACCATTCGTTTGATGAAGGAGATCGACGAGGTCATCGAACGTCACGGAGGTTGGCCGGATGCCTTCCAGACCACACCAGCCGAATCCTGACCCGGGGGTGAGATGAGAGAAGCAAGTTCGAATGAATCTCCGCCTGAGGAGATGCAGATTGTCTCCACTCTCCCCCTGGATGACACTCGCGAGCTCCTCTTCTTCGCACACACCTTCCGCAAGCGCCGCCTGGGAGCGGTGCGCATCTTCGTAGACTCCCCCAAGTATGCGGGCCCCACCAAAGCGGGGGTGGACATGACCCTCGAAGAACTCACCGCGTTGAGGAAGATCCTGGCACCAGTGGCCGATGATCTGGACTCGGGAAGTCTCATACCCCCGTTGGAACTCGGCCGTGTCCCGACCGACACTCCTTCCACGGAATGGGTCGTGCAGGTGCTGGTCGATGAGAAGAAGCCGGAGCTCTTCCGTGTCGATGTACGCAAGTACGTAAACAGCGAGCGCTTCACGGGCTGGACCAAGAAGGGAATTCGGTTGGACGTAGACCTTCTCGACGATCTCGTGCCCCAGCTTGAGAAGCTGATCGAGAGCCTGGAAAACTGGAAGGCCGGCAAGACCGGCATGTTTGCCCAGCCTGAGCCCACCCAAGACACCGGGGAGAGGCAGCCCGACGACAAGCCACCTGACTTGGGTTCCGTACCAGAAGACCTCAGGGAGTTCTTCTAGAAGGGAATGGGATGACACGCGAGACCCACATCATCGACATCACCCCCGATCAAAGCCTCATGCCCAAGCTGGGGCAGAGCGGTTACTCCGTGCCTCAGGCCATCGCGGAGCTGGTGGACAACGCCATTGACGCTCGGATGGACGGCGAAGGGCTGCGCATCTCCCTGAAGATAGGCAAGAACGAGGTATCGGTGGCCGACAACGGCCAAGGCATGGACCGCGAGGAAGTGCAGGCGGCCATGGTGCTGGGTAGGTCATCGAAGAAGGATCAGCTGGGCGAATTCGGCCTGGGTCTGAAGACCTCCTGCACCAGTCTGGGCACTGCCTTCAGTGTGACCACCTCCAAAGCGGGAGTGCCCTTCGAGTATGTGATCGAGTACGACGAGAACGAGTGGGTGCAGTCAGACGACCTCTGGAAGATCAAGCTGGAGGTGGCAGCCAGAGAGGCCGAGCACCACTACACCGTCATCAAGGTCATCGGCCTGAGGCGCTACTACCCCGGGATGGCAGACAACATTACGCGCGACCTGCAGCGTCGCTTCGCGCCCTTCATCGCCAACGGTGACGTGGAGATCACAGTGAACAAGAAACCATGCCGGCCCGAGACCCACGATCTTCTAGAGGACAGCCGACAGGAGTTTGAGATCGAAGACCGGCTGGGTCACCGCGTTCGCGGATGGTACGGTCTCCTGAAACAAGGTTCCAACAAAGGCTACTACGGCTTCCACACCTATCGTCGCGGCCGCATGATCACCACCTACGACAAGATCGCCATCGGAGAACATCCCACCATCTCCCGCATAATCGGTGAGATTCACCTAGACGAGGTGCCGGTGACTCACAACAAGCGGGAATTCATCAAAACTTCGGAGGAGTACGCGGCTGCGGTTGAGACCCTCAAGGCCGAGTTCCAAGAACTCCTGCGGCGCGCCCGACAGAAGGCCTCCTCCGACATGTTGAATCGATCCGTCAAGAACGAGATGGAGCGCTGGAAGGACTCCCTGGCCCGGGCGGTGCAGGCCGGTGAGTTGAAACCCTACACCGCCCAGGTCACAACCCCCAGCGAGGCCAAGAGGGACCCGGAGGGCGAGGAGTTGCTTTTGGTGGATGTGGAGCAGCGTCAGTCCCCCGAGAGTTCTTCCGAGCCCGCAATGGATGAGGCTTCCCCGCGCGAGCGCCTACCGCGTATGACCCACAAGAAGCTGCGGCATGCAGTCAAGGTGAAGGGCAAGACGGTGGACTTCCGGCACGAATTCGCCCCCTTGGGGGCGAAGGCATCCTGGAAGAACTGGAGCTACGATGTCGCATCCGGTCTGGACGTCTACACCAACCAGGATTTCCCTGCCTACTTCGTGACCAAGGACAAGGCCTTCTATGCCGCTATCCACATCGCCGAATCGATTGCCGAGCTGTTCGTGCAGGAGGCCGGGGCCAGCGCAGAAGAGATGGATGACATCAAGCAGCTCATCCTGAGAAAGGCCGCGGCCGTGAAGGATCAGTGGATCGAGGAGGAGCCGGAGGCGGTGGGGCCTGATTGTGGGTAAAGACCACGCCCACAGCCGAATCGGTATCCTCGGCGCCCGTGGGCGTGGTCACGGAAGTTCAGGGGCTAGGTGCTAACTCGCAGCCAGCAGCTGCCTCATCGCCACTTTGGTATACAAGTTAGACCAATGGTTGCTACTCTTGCCAAGGGCATTGGGATTGCGACCTAAGTCGTTCCCTGCCTGCACTGATGTTCGCATGAGTTCTGCTCCCAGTTCGTCCCAGAGCCTAAGGACGCTGCCGAAGCCGCCTTTCCATCGAACGTTACCCGCGTCCGGGTCTTCCTCCACCATCCACCTGAACGCGGCCAACATGGGGTACAGGGCACCATTCATCAGGCGGTATTTCGACCTTTCTCCGATGAAGGGGAACTCAAAGACTCCGCGCTTTCGGTCCTCCACGAAATGCACGCTGCCAGCGCGGCCCCCATCACTGTTGTAGAGGTCCCGAGCGTGCATGCCTATAGTGTCATGAAGCTTAAGGATGTCCTTCAGTATAGGACTGAGCCTATGGTACTGGGCCGGGTTCTTCTCAAAATGGTCGAGCACCTTGGCTTTGTAGGAGTAGGCTTCGGTGGGCTGCTTCTCACCGTTATTGGGGAACTCAAATACATTGAAACAGTAGAGAAGACTAATGATGTCACGCGCATCGAATTCTCCACCCTCGTTCTCTTTCCACGCAATCTTTGACGCATAGGGCTCATCCTTGAGAATACCCTGCAACTCCTTGAACCTGCCTTTGAGATTGTCCAGGCTCATCGGCTGAACTTGGACAGAAGTATTGAGGCCCCCAGCAATCTCGGGAATCCAGTCAGGAGGAAGGTTGGTCAAGACCTCTACCTTCACATGTTGACCGTCGGGAATTTCTTCCCCCTTCTTTAGCATATCGGTTATGAGGCGATAGCTGTGTCCCCCGTCGATGATGCCCTGTCCCTCGCCAAACGTGATTTCATAAGCATCACTGGAGTCGTCAACCCGGTGAACTCTGTCCGCAACGATAGTGATGCCTTTGTGCTTGAGATGGAACGTTCCAGGCTCCCCCTCTTCGTTCAAGAGGCTTGCCCTAACATCTTGGTAAACGCGTCTATTAGTGTTCTGTGCCCGCGGGTTTGGGTCGAGAGGCATCCCCTGAGGCATGTTTGAAACCGGAACAAAAAGAATGTGACGGGTTATCCCGTGAGTCTCCCCGAATACGGGGTCTGGCACTCTACGAGTGTAGGGCGCGCGAATGGTGAATGTGCTCGCCATAGCAAGCTCCTTTCGGTTGTGGTAGTCGCACCTGCGACTCCTGATCAAATGCGCGACGCCTGCATCCGCTGACTCGCGTAACTTGAACTATATCACGTCGGACTACACCCCACGAAGTCCCCAGTCGTCCCAGGAGTCGGCGCTGACTTATCGTTCCGACCCAGCACCCCATTCCCGTGAAGCCAAGAGCGGTCACTCGGGGAACACGGGGCCGGGCAGATTGACATCGGCAAGGCCGACGACGGGTTCAATCGAACACACTGAGCACCGCCCCGAACTTCGCCGGCTCACCGAGTGGGCTACGCGTCTCCACGCCGAGGGCCTGTGTACCTTAGACACCTACCACGGCAAGACCGGCAGACTCACCCTGCTTCCCCGTCTGCTGAAAACCGGCTCTGGACTGGTCACCGTATGGAATGACGGCGGACCGTCCCTGTCGCTCTACCGGAGTGTGCTGGAGAGAACCGCTCCTCGATCGCTCAGAGAGCTTGAGGAGCTTCTCGGTGCAGAGGCCATTGGCCAAGGCAAGACTATCAGAGACACAACTGACGAGGTGCTCGATCTGCTGACCGATGCCTACCGGGAAGCAGTGCGAGGATGAGAGCCCCGCATGTGGGAGATAGGCGATGATATCGACCCTGCTTGGCCACCTGGCCCAGTTCGCCTCCTTCTCCACCCAGGGAGAGGTGCTCTGCACCCAGGGCTTGGCCTACCTGCTCCAAGACCCTCAGGCGAAACAGGACTTGGCAAGCGTCATCACCTGCTTGAGGTTTCTGCGGCACGGAGCACTCGCCCCTCAGACGAGTGCTCCGTGCGGCAGTTCACAGCCAGAGCCCATGTTCCAGTTGCTCGCATCAAGCGCGTGGCGCTTCCTACAGCATTGAATTCGGTAGCATGACCGCCAACTGCGGGAAGATCATCAAGAGGGCAATCGCCAGCACATACGCAATGAGGAAAACCATAGTGCCCCGGAATATGGTGTGAATCGGAACATCCGGAGCGAGAGCGCTGACCACGAAGACGTTCACTCCGACGGGGGGAGTAACCGCACCCATGGTAGTGATGAGTGTCAGGATAACGGTGAACCACACCGGATCGAACCCAAGAGCCAAACCCAATGGGAAGAAGATCGGTATCGTCACCACGAGAAAACCGAGCGCGTCCATGAGCGCGCCCCCAATGAGGAATATGAGCAGCACCACAACCAACACACCCAATGCGGGAATGGGGAGAGCGCTAGCCCACTCTGCGATGGTGAATGGCAAACGCGTCACCGTCAGAAATCGACCGAACAGCACGGCACCCGTGATCAGCAGGAACACCATCCCGGTCGTGCGCAAGGTTTCTCCCGCCGCCTGAATGAGTCCCTTGAGCGATAGCTTCCTTCTGGCGACTCCTATGAGCAACGCACCAAATGCACCGGCCGCTCCTGCTTCTGTCGGACTGAACCAGCCAGCGTACATTCCTCCGATCACCAACACGAACAGGACCAACACCTCAATGACCCCGAGCAGCGAGACCATCTTCTCTTTCAGAGTGGTGACCTCAGCTCGGGGTCCCAGAGCGGGGTTCCTCAGGCACAACACGAACACAGTTGCCAGAAGAAGAAGCGTCACCAGCACAGCCGGGACGATACTTGCCAAGAAGAGCCGTGTAATTGACTGCTCCGTTTGCACGGCGATAATGATCAAGACCACGCTGGGAGGAACGACAACGCCAAGTGTTCCGCCAATCGATACCACCCCGGTGCTCAGGGCTCGGTCGTAGTTGTGTCTCTTCATCTCGGGCAATGCGATCGTTCCCATTGTGGCCGTCGTGGCGGAGTTCGATCCGCAGATTGCACCGAAGCCCATTGCCGCGAGCACTGTGGTGCCGGCTAGGCCTCCAGGGAGTCGACCCACCCATTTTTGGGCCGCGTTGAAGAGCCGTTCGGTAACCCCCGAATGAAATGCAATCTGCCCCATGAGCACGAACATGGGTACAACGCTCAGACTGTACGAGGAGAACTGACTCCAGACGTTCGTTGCCAGCATGTGCAGCGAGACTGAGGCGTTGAGCATCAAGGCGTTCCCGACAACACCCGCAATGAGCATCGCGAAAGACACCGGAACCCGCAGCATCATGAGAGCGAACATGAGGACTATGCCCAAGATGGCCACCAATGTTGGGCTCATGATGCAGCCTCGCTATTTGGCAGGGCGAGCTGTGGCGTTGAGTACATTCTGTATCTCTTCACAGCTCACCTACCACGTTTCCTGAGGCTGACCAGTCACACACTCGCGCACTGACCGCGCAAAGTCAGTCACGAGAGCGACTGCCAGGCTCGCAAAGCCGACGGACACTAAGTAGACCCAAGGGTAGTAGATGACCCTCATGGTCTCCGAAAGGGATCCGCTGGCCTGAAGCGTGCCCGCATACACAAACATGCGGTAGGCAACGAAGCCGAAGAGCACGGCCGAGACCAAGTTGACGACGGCGCCGATGTAGGCGCAGGCACGATCACCGAACTTCTTCACCAGAAGGTCTATGGCCACGTGCTGTCGATACATCTGGGTGTAGGCGAGGGCGAAGGAGGCCGTAAAGGCGGCCAGCCAGCCAACGAGTTCGAACGTCCCCGGAAACGGCCTGGCGAAGAGCCGCATGAATATGTCGTACACGGTCACGGACATCATTGCAAGTAACCCAAGACCGGCGAGCGCGGCCATTCCCCTGGTCAGTAGCTTGGTGAACCTTTCAAGAGATCGCATCTGCGTGCCTTCCTTCGAGCGGGTTCGCAGAGACCTGCAGAAGGTGTGTCTTCCGTTCGTTTGTGTGCCGAGATGGGCTGGATCCCGGACGGAGAACAAACCGAATCTCCGTCCGGGACAACCGGGGTCAGATCCTCTCTAGGCCCCAACCTCCGCGATGTTCTTGTCACGCAGTTCGTACAGCTTGTCCAAGAACTCCTGAGCGGCAATCCCCGCTGCAGTGGATTGCTGGATCCATTCCTCGACCAACGGTGTGAGAGCTTCGTCCCACGCGGCCTTCTCGCCCTCAGCAAGCTCCACCACGCTCAGACCTTGCTCCTCGATCGCCCATTTCATTGCCGCGCCCACGTTCTCTTCATCGTGGTAGCGGCCGGTCCACTCGGCCATTTCGCGGCCCATCTCCTCAATGACCCTCTGAACAGGCGCGGGAAGTGCGTTGAACTTGTCGAGTCGCATCACAGCGGCGAAGGACACAACCACTGTCGGATAGTTGGTGACGTACTTGAGTTGCTCCGCAAGTTTGAAGTCCTGTAGGACCTCACGTGACACCATGGTTCCCTCTATCTGGCCCGTCTGGACAGCCTCCGGAACGTCAGTCATAGGCATGCCTACTGGAGAGGCACCAAGGGCCGCAAGCACAGGAACGCCTGTTCCCGCCGCCCTCAGCTTCATGCCGCGCAGGTCCGCTTGAGAGGTGACGGGCGTCTTGGTCTGCAGATACCCGGGCTCTCCCGTGAACACCGTTATGACTTTGAAATCCTTGTAGTCATCATCGAGGTAGCCGGCCTCAAGCAGATCCCAGAAGGTGAGACTCGCAACTGTGGAGTTCGGGAAGCCGACCGGCAGCGAGAGCCCGGATGTGATGGGGAACCGCCCAGGATCGTACGACGGGGCACCAAGGCCGATATCGGCCACTCCCTGCAACACGCCGTCCCATGTCTGAGCAGCATCAAGCAGTGTCCCTCCCGGGAATGTCTCCACGGTCACGACTCCGTTGGTGCGCTTGTTGATCTCGTCGGCCCAGTGCTGCATCTGACGGGAGGGAAACGTACTCGCCGGGGCAAAGTGTGAATACGTCAGCGTGATGGGTGCTAGACCTTCAAATTCGTCACCCGGCGCGGTTGTCTCTGTCGAGCCCGCGGTTGTTGTGGTGGCTTCGCCGGCAGTCGTGGTGGTTGCCTCCGTCCCGCCACAACCAACAAGGGCCATGACTAGAAGGCTGGCAAGAAGTACAAACAACAGCTTTGGCAATGCAGTGCGGAATGACATGGATACCCCCTATCGTGTGAACGCTGCTCACTCGCTCTGCCGAATCGAATTACGGCCGTCCCGTGACTCGTGTGGACGTTCTGTGAATTACAGCTATGTCAGTTCGCTCACACTGACCCCCTAACTCCCTCAGGCCCCCTCTCCTACTTGTCCGGAGTACCGATTCCTCCCAGAAAACTCAGGTGCGATGACTCGCCGTAGAGCCGAAGCAATTCCACAAATGCCTGGTACCGATCGCGGAACAGGGCTGCCGTATCCACGCCTGCGAAATCGTAGTAGCCGCGACCGCTTCGTGGCCCGACTTCTCCCGCGGCCATCTTGTCTTTGACCGACTGCGGCGGGTCGTACTGGGCGCCACCCAAGCGCTCATGCAAGAAAGCTCCAGCATGGGCCAAGATATCCACTCCACCTAGATCGATGAACTCAATGATGCCGAACACGCCCAACCTGAATCCGTATCCGGCCTTGATTGCAGTGTCGATGTCAGCGGGTGACGCCACCCCGTCCTCGAAGATGCGCACGGCTTCGTTCATGGCCGCTGTCTGAATGCGGGGCACGATGAAGCCAGGGCTGTCCTTGATCGCGAGAGCGGTCTTGCCGATGGACCGCAAGAACTCGACGACATAATCCACGGCAGCTGTGTCGGTCCACTCAGCTTTGGCCACCTCAACGAGCGGTATGAGAAAGGCCGGATTGAGCCAGTGGGCAGTGACGACCCTCTCGGGTCTGCTGCTCAGTTCACGGAACAGACCAAGATCAAAGCTAGAGGTTGCGGAAGCAATGATGCCGTCTGCCGGAAGATACTCATCTGCCAGACCGAAGAAAGGACGCTTAGCGTCAACCGTTTCCGGGAGGGCCTCGAACACCAAATGAGTATCCTGGAGGCACTCGGGTTCACGATGAAGGGAGACGTTGTCCAGCAGACTAGCAGGCTCGGCACCGACAAGGCCGAGGTCTCTCAACAGATCGAGATTGGCGCCAATCTCATCCTTGGCGCGGACGAGTGCGGAGTACTCCTCCTCCTTCGACCGCTTCTTCAGGTCCAAGAGGCGGATATTGTGACCCTTCTGGGCCAGCAGGATCGCGGTGGCAATACCTACGCCCATCCGGCCCGGACCCACGATACCGACGGGCGGGTTGGAGTCCGTCCGTGCGCCAGCGTTGGTGTCGGATTCAGTCGCTGCGCTCATGATCCCGGCCCCTCCTGTAGCAGCTGCTGCAGTTCGGCCGCGGTCATGTCGCCAAGACCCAGGTTGGCGAGGGTTCGGCCCTCGTGCAAATGGTCTTGGCCGGTGATCACGCCGACGAGCCTGAGAATCGAATCAGCTATGGGCGTCTCCACGCCTGCCAAGTCTCCGATGCTGGCCAACAGGGCGAGATTCTCGTGTACGTCTTCCTGGATGTAGCGATGAGAGAAGCCAAGAGACTCCCGCCATTTCTCGCTCTTCACAAGATCGGTGTGGGCGCCGCGCCCATACATCCACTCATTGTCTCGTTGCGGATCGTAGTGGTCTGCCATGGGATAGTGAGGCTCTGAGTAACCGAGGGCCTTTCGAACCGAGATGCGTTCGTCATCGTGCGCCAGGATGAGCTTCTTGACCGAGGGAGTGGTGCCTTCGTTGTGGATGTCCCAGCTTTCGAAGTGTTCAATCGGGCCGGTGTTCAGCAGCACCAGTACAGAGTGTATGATCGGCCCCACGTTCAGCAGTGCCACCGCGAGTGAGTCTTCCACCGGGTGGGCCCCTGAGAACATGGCCCGAAGACGTTCTACCGCCCACTCCGTACGCTTGGCGGGAAACACCCCAATCGGCAGATGCACGCCCCAGCCGCTGACCTGCACCTCTGCCGGCCCGATCTTGCGAGTGAGATAGGGCAGCGTTCCCGGCTCCGCGTAGGTCACATCGGCCTTGTTTCCGAGTTCCCGAACGGCAGCCGCAACCAGATAGGAACCCATAGAACCCGGGGACAGCAAAACGATTTGACCGTCACTGAGATGGGGAGCAATGCGCTGCGCGCGATCCTTCTGCGTGAAGGCTGGGTCTGTGCAGACCACAACATCCGCCCCGCCGATCACCTCGCCCACGTCTTGAGACACCAAGTCAAGCTCGGCTATGCCTGTTCGCCCGATGCCGGTCACCGTGATGGTGCCGTGGTCAAGCACGGATGGGTGACCGTCCCGTGGGTCAGGCCAGAATCGGACGCGGTGGCCCAGCAGCGTCATGTCTCCTGCCACCGTGTAGGAGCCGTTGCCTCCGCCCACAACAGCAACAGTTAGCTTCTCCACGCTGTGCTCGTTCATGTGCGCACCTCTGCCTTACGTGTGTACTTGCCCGATTGAACGCTTTGCGTCTTGCAGGTGGGAACGAACTGCCTCCTCCACGGCTTCCACATCGCCGGCCTTGAGGCACTCTACGATTTGACGGTGCCCAACCGTTGCCATCCGCGCCAGTTCGTGGTCACGAAACGTTTCCATGCGGAAAAGCACCATGTGGTGACGGAGGTTCTGACAGATCTCTAGGAGCCGGTTTGAACCGCTCGCGCCTACGAGAATCTCATGGAATTCACCGTCCAACTCAGCAATCCGACCTATTTCACCGGACGCCACGGCAGCCTCGCATGCGGCCACGTTGGCCTCAAGTCGAGCAAGTACATCTGTGTTGAGCCTGTCCAGAACCCAGCGGGCCGCAAGTACTTCATTGACGGTGCGGATCTCGCAGACCTGCTCGACCTCTTCCCACTCGATCTCCCGAACACGATAGCCCACTCTGGGAAGAGACTCGACAAGGCCCTCTCTTTCGAGTGCGTGTAGGGCTTCCCGAATTGGCGTGCGAGACACGCCGATGGCTTCTGCCAGTTCGGTCTCAACCAGGCGGGTCCCGCGGGGTAGGCTGCCATTGGCGATTTGGCTGCGCAGGTAGTCGGACACCCGTGTGCGCATAGCTGCCGGCCGTTCGAGAGCAAAACCGGCCATGGGGTCGTCTGCCGTCTGAACTGTCATGGGCGACTCCCTGAGGTCAGTGTTAGGGTACAGTATCCAGTACCCTAATTAGACCATTCTCCCCAAGCCATGTCAATCCGTGTTCGACACTCAAACTGAGAGACACCGGGCAGGTCGATCACATGTCGGGAGAGGGCGTCGGGTGTACGTCACCCCAAACGGGGCTGACTGCGGGCGGATGTCATCCTTGTATGCACCGGGAAGGCGCACGGTGATACATTGCCAAGTGCTGGGGTCAACCGGTGGGAGGAAACGCGTCGCAGGAGATCCCAGACACCCCTAGCTCACTACGAAGCTCACGAGCCCGGAGCTCGCCGCGGCAACCGTGTGGCCCAGGCGGGCCGCTGCGTGGCCAAACCATCCAGTCACCTTGTGCTGTCCAGGAGCAGACGCTACCAGTCTCTAAGTCTCGCTCCTGTGTCGAGGGGGTTTATTCCATGAAGCGCTGCAGAGGAGATCGCTCGGGTTGCCTATCGTCCGCTGGTGTAGGCAGTGTTCGATGGATCCGGCGGGTCGGCAGAATTGGCACCATTTTGGCACCCACCAGGGTGTTTCTCGGTGTTCGAGCGTGTGCCCCGGTGAGGATGGCCTCGCTGGAAACCGCTTTCTAAAGCCATCTGTGGGTCTCGGTGGTCCTCGGTGCGGGTGCCACTGGTGAACTTCAAAACCGGTGTGGGGCGGTAGGCCCGTCCCGGGTGTGTTCGATTCGCACGCCGCTCCGCCATCCCGCCGCTCGGCTTTGAGGAGGCTCCGGCTCGACTGGAGGCAGGCAATCGATGTCTACTTGAGGGACGACGCCCACCGGCACTCCGTGCCCGCGAAGGTCTTGAGTCACACCATCGGAGGGTACCTGGTGATGGTGTGACCTCGGCTCTGCCCAAGAGCCCGATCGTGGCGCTCTCAGGAAGGGTCGGCAGCCATCGCGCCGGCAAGATTCTCGCCGAGTCGCCGTGCCCGGGCCACGGCTTCGTCATCCTTCCGGATCTGGGCTCGTTTGAACGTGCTGAGTACGGTTGTCTCGCCGACTATGTCGTAGCCCAACGCCTCGAGCGGGAGCCTCATCGCCTCGAGCGCAATGCCCATGTCTTTCGGGTCCTCCTGTTCTCCGACCACTGCGATGACGGCCTTGCGTCCTTGATCGCCCAAGCGGCTCGACCATCCCCGGGGGTGTTCGTTGTCGAAGTTGTAGAAGCAGTAGAGCCGGTCGATGAAGGCTTTCATCAGCGCGGTGATGTTGTAGTTGTGAACCGGGGATACGAGCACCAAGCCTCTCGCCGAGATGATGTCGGGGTAGAGAAGCGACAGCCCGTCCAGGCGTCCGGTACAGATCTTGTCGGCCCGGCACCTTTCGCAGCCCATGCAGGTGTCGAAACTCAGATCGCGCAGACGTACCGCGTGGGCGGGTATCTCTTGGCCGGCAGCGTCCTCCAGTATGTAATCCAGGAGTATGTCGGAGTTGCCCCCACTCCGGGGGCTGCCGGCCACCCCGAGTATCTCCCTGTGGGTGTGCTCAGGGTGTAGGGCTTCCTCTTTCAGCCTGTCCAACGAGCGCAATGTGACAACCTCCGCAGTCTTGTCGTGGTGATGATATCGTGTGCCGCCGTAGTTGCAGCTCGGAGCCGCCGTGGTCGCAGTTCGGAGCCGCTTCTCACCCAGCCTACTGCCCTTGGCCCACGAGCAGCACCACAATGGCGATCGCTACGAGCATCAGGACGAGCAATCCTACGATGCCGAGCAGGAAGCCCATGGTGCTGTCGAAGAAGAACCGTTGCCGTGGAGTGGCGTTGTTCTCGCCGGGACTTCCTGTACCGCCCTTCGCATGTGGCGGGCCCACCTTCACAGTATTCACCTGCTCCTGTGCCTGCATGTGTTCCTTGCTCTGTTGTGTCTATCGGCCGCGCGCTCCGCCCTCATTCTTCCCGACGGGCTACAATCCAATCAAGAAGCCACGTTAGTGTCCAGCCGGTGCTGTATTGGGCATGTTGATGTACGGAAGGTGAAGAGCATTATGACAATGAGTGACGACAAGCAGGTACTGCAGGAACGTCACGATTCGTGCAGAGTGGAGACCTCTGATACCGCTCGATACCATCTGCAGCTGCCGGAGGTGGTGGAGACGGTCATTCACAGCTGTGAGGATTGCGTCGGCTACAGTCACGTAGACTTCGAGCCCATTCCCTCCCGCGAGGTGACCGTCAAGATTCTGTACATGCTGCGTGACCTACTCTTTCCTGGGTACTTCAGCAGGGAGAAGGTCGACCCCATTACTCTGCGGTATGCGGTCGGCCGGACCACGACTACGGTGTTCGATCTTCTGGCGGAGCAGATCGCCCTCAGCGTGCGCCACGACTGCTATCGATACGGGCGCGAGTGCTCCGATTGTGCCGCCTTCGGGCATGAAGCGGCTCTGGCGCTGCTCGAGGACATCCCTCGAATCCGTGCCCTGATGGCCACCGACGTACGGGCCACCTTCGATGGTGATCCGGCGGCCGCGAGCCCGGACGAGATCATATTCGGATATCCCGGTATCCAGGCCACCTACGTGTACCGGCTGGCTCATCGTCTGTTCGAACTCGGAGTGCCTCTGCTGCCGCGTATCATGACCGAGCACGTGCACGGTATCACCGGCATCGACATCCATCCCGGTGCGTCGATAGGAGAGGGGTTCGTCGTCGATCACGGCACGGGGGTGGTGGTTGGCGAGACGGTGAGTATCGGCAAGAACGTGCGCGTATATCAAGGTGTGACCCTGGGTGCACTCTCGCTGCCCAAGGGTTGTGGTGACCGCTTCCGTGGAGGAGTGAAGCGCCATCCCACCATCGAGGACGAGGTCATCATCTACGCGGGGGCAACCATTCTTGGCGGCGACGTGGTGATCGGGGCTCGATCGGTCATCGGCGGCAACGTGTGGATCACCGAATCGGTTCCGCCCGATACGACGGTGCTCGCAGAGCCACCCCGTCTCACCTACAAGGCAATGGCGGACCGTCCCTAGGCTGCGAGAGGACCGGCGGACGCAGGCGGCTTTGCCGGGCAAACAGGTCGAGGCAGGCGACATGGTGCCCGCGGCGGCATCACAGATCTATACCCAGTACGCGCGCGAGCTCTTGCCGGAGGGTTTCGAGTCGATAGGGCTTCTGAATGAAGCCGGCCGGCCGGTTCGCGGCGCACCTCTCCGTGACGTCCTCCCGCGCGTATCCGCTCGAGAGGATCACCGGGAGTTTGGGTTTCAGATGGCGTATCCGGGAGAGGGCGGTCAGGCCGTCCATTGTCGGCATGGTGAGATCGAGAATGACCGCGGCTATTTCGTCCGAGGCCGCTCCGATCGCTCGGAGGGCTTCCAACCCATTGGCGGCCTGTCTCACCTCGAAACCGAAGTGGCAGACCATTCGGGTGCAGAGATTGCGCACAGCCTCCTCATCATCGACCACCAGAACGGTTCCTCGAATTGCGTGGGCCCGGTCCTGTGCCTCGCTGGACTCCGTGGCTGCCGCCCTCGGCAGATATCCGGCGATGGAAGCGGCTGATTCGGGAAAGAGCACACGGATCACCGTACCTCTGGCGGGAGCACTGTCTATCATGAGGGCGCCTTCGTGCCCGCGAATGATACCGAGCACCGCCGACATCCCCAGACCCCGGCCGGTGAACTTGGTGGTGAAGAAGGGTTCGAAGATACGCTCCTCGGTGGCCTCGTCCATGCCCGAGCCGGTGTCCGATACCTCCAGCCACACGAAGCCGCCCGGGGATGGCTTCTCTTCGAGACGGCTGCGTGCCAGGTAGTCTTCATCGCAGTCCGCTCGTCCGGTCGATACACGGACAACGCCGGCCTTGGTCCCTATTGCCTCAGCCGCATTGGTGATGAGGTTCATGACCACCTGCTGGAGCTGCGAGTGATCTCCCACGATTGGGGGCACATCTGCAGGGAGGTCATCTTCGAGGGTCACGTTGCGGGGAACAGCCACCCGGAGCATGTCTGCGTTCTCGCCCACGAGTGTGCTCAGGTTGATGATGCGCTTCTCCAGTCGGGCTCTGCCCGAATAGGCGAGAATCTGTCGAGTGAGGTCTGTGGCCCCGCGTGCGGCCTGCAGGGCTTCTTCGATGGACGTGTGAGCGGGGGAAGCGGCGGAGAGTTCGGCGAGAGCCATGTCGAGGTTACCGATGACGGCCATGAGCAAGTTGTTGAAATCATGAGCCAAGCCGCCCGCGAGTACTCCCAGGCTCTCCAGCTTCTGGGTGTGCATCAGCCTGCGTTCCAGTTCGATCATTTCCCGTTCCAAGCGGAGGCGTTCGGAGATATCGGTCGCCATGCTGAGGATGGCCTCTTCACCACCCCAAGAGATTGTCCGGACTTCGACATGAAGCGGGATGGTGGAGCCGTCCTTGCGGCGATGAGTCACGTCGAAAGAAGCCTGCCCCTTTTCCCTGATCGTCTGCATCCGCTCGGGTGCCAGCGCAGCGCTCTCCTCGGTATCGAGTCGTCGTAAGCCGAGTTCCATGAACTCCTCACGGCTGTAGCCGTGCATCTCGAGAGTCTTGGTATTCGCGAACAGAAAATTGCCCTCGAAATCATGGACGGTGATAGACACCGGCGAGAGGCTCACCAGCTCGGCGAGAAGCCGGTTCTCCTCTTGCGCCTGCTGCGTCTCGGTGAGGTCTTGGTTGACCACAACGGCTCCCTGCACGGTGCCGTCCTTGCTGAGGACCGGAGCCGTGTAGTTCATGATCACCTTCCTGTACCCATCGAACGTCTCGATCTCGAGCAGCTCGTCGACTACGGTGACGCCCTCGTTCACGGTATGGGCGAGGGCCCAGTCGTCGGGCGCGATCTCTTTTCCGGAAGGCAGGCGGCGGGCCTTGAAGACGCCGTAGTCTCCCTGATCCACGAGTGGCTCCGCACCCCATATTCGGATTCCCGCCGGATTGCCGCTGAGCAATCTGCCCTTCGCGTCGGCTATCCAGAGTCCGATCGGCAGGATGTCGAACACCTGCTGGAGAAGCTGTTCACTTTCTTGAAGAGCCACTCGGGCCCGGTGTTCACTGGTCATGTCCTCGAAAGTGACGTACGCCTGGTAGGGCTTCGCTTCGCCGTCGCGGAACTGCGGTACCGCATTGATCTTGATCCAGCGGTAGTCGTTCTCCACGGGGTTGAAGATGCCCATCACTGCGTCGCGGACCGGCAGGCCCGTACGTAGGGCCACCATGGTGGGATGCTCGCTTCCCGGATACGCGGAACCGTCCTCGTGTATGGTGTTCCAGCGTGGGTCGAGGGAGGTACGGTTGGTGATGTCATCGAGGTCGAGGCCCAGTATGTGCAGGGCCGCGGCGTTGGCGGCTGTGATGGTGCCGTCTGCGAGCTGGTAGAGAACTCCTTGAGCCATCGTGTCGAAGAGCGTCCGATGGCGTTCCGCATCTCGGCGCATGGCTTCGACTTCGGCGTGGGCAGCCTCCAGCTCGGCTTCGAGTTTCTGAAGGCGCATCTCGAGGGCGGCGCCTTGGTCGGCCGGTGGCTCACTCGGGCTCGTCACAATTCCCCCTTGCTGCGCATGACCGGGGCGGCGGACGTGCCGGCTTCTTGGGGGATGCCGTCTCGTGGTTGCCGGTGCCCCCCGCCGATAGAAGGCCGCTTCGCAGGTGCACGCGAGGGCCTCCTAGAAGCATAGTATCCCCGAGTCGGCCTTTTGGAAAGCCTCGTGTCTCGTGTCTCGACTACCGTGACTCGGCCGGGGTGGCGCCTGAGGTGGCGCCTGGCGTAGCGCTTGGGCCGCGCCCGGCGTGGTGCCTTGGCTGCGGCTCTCGGCGCCGCCTACTTCTTGCGGCGCTGTGGCTTGGACTGCTGCTTCTTCTTGCCGGAGGACCTCTTGGACGGGGAGCCTCCCGACGATGTGACCGCCGTAGCAGCGGACGTCTTCTTGGCGGGATAGGCCACGGGAGGCGGAGCCGCCTTGGGGCCGCGACGCTGCAGGTAGATGAAAAGGGGCAGCAACACCACGATGGCGGCGAGGGCGATGACCTGCGCCTCCTTCAGCCCCAGCAGGATGGGGTTGTTCACCCGGAAGAAGGTGATGATGAACCGCCCCACGGAATACATCATCACGTAGAGCATGAAGGCTTGGCCGTCGACCTTCAAGTGCTTTCGGGCCCACCACACGACGCCGATCACCACGAGCAGCCAGAGCTGTTCGTAGATGGGCGCAGGGTGGGTGGGGACGCCGAGCAGGCTTTCGGGCAGCAGGGTGTTCGGATGCGTGTAGACGAGACCCCAGGGGAGTCCCGTGGGTGAGCCCCAGGTGTCGCCGTTGATGAGGTTGGCGAACTTGCCGACGAGCTGGGCGGTGGGCATGGCGAGAGCACCGCAGTCGAGGAGGCGCAAGAAGGGCAATTTACGCACGCGGCAGTAGATGAAGAGGGCCAGCGCTCCGCCGGCGACGCCCCCATAGACCGCCAGTCCGATCACCTGCAGTTGGAAGAGCCGACCGGGATTCTCCAAGTAGAAAGACAGATTGTCGACGATGTGGAAGAGGCGGGCACCGATGAGACCCCCTATGAGCATGAACACCACACCCCGCAGGACATCCACCATGTCGAAGCCCTTCAGCACGGCTTTGCGACCCCACATGGAGAAACCGGTGGCCGCAGCCAGGGCGATGAAGACTCCGTACCAGCGGACCGCGAAAGGGCCCAGCTCGAAGATGACCGGGTCGATCCCGATGGTGATGACGGCGGGGATCACTCTTTGATGCCCAGCGACAGGAGGAAGGAGACTATGCTCACGATGATGCCCCCGAAGAAGGCGCCCCAGAAGCCATCAACCACGAAGCCGACGTCGAACCAGTTGACCGCCATCCAAGAGGCGAGCCAGAGCGTGAAGGCGTTGATCACGAGAAGAAACACGCCCAAGGTGAGGAAGATGAGGCCGCAGGACAGCAGGCGCAGCAGAGGCCTCAGTATTGCGTTCACGAAACCGAGGATGAGGGCCATCACGGCGACCGCCACCCAGGCGTTCGTACCTTCGATGCGTATGCCGGGCACGATCCACACGGCTAGGATGAGGGCGGCCACGACGATGACCCAGCGTATGATCAGCCTGCCGATGCTCATGGCGATATTCTAGCAGCGCCGGCGGTAATGGCCATGTGCAGTTCCTCCGGCCGCTGGCTGCCCACCAGGATCCGCTCGCCGTTGTCCAGAACCAGTTGCACCCCTCGGTTACCGTGAGCGTTGTAGGCTCGGCCGTGCCGCGAGATGCGCAGTCCCCAGCCTCCGTAGTCTCTGAGGGGGCTGTAGGTCACGACGGCACTCGCGGCGATGCGTTCCAAGGGAATGAGCCTGCCCTTGAAAGGAGGAAACCTCACCCGCAGCGTGCCTTCCTCGACCACGACGACCAGGCGCAGGTAGTAGAAGAAGAGGGGGAGACCGATGCCGAAGAGGAAGACGAAGGCCCAGACCATGAGGTCCGGTGCGGGGTTGTTGCCGAAGGGGCGTCTGAGGATGATCTGCTGCACGAAGGCCCACCACTGGGTGCCGGCCACAATCGTCACCAGGAGCCACAGCCACCACGCAGCGGGCCGCTGTTCCTCGTAGTAGAGAGGAGGCGCGTCTTTGGCAGCAGGGGTGTCGGCGTGCATGGACCCATTGTAGGACATCGATGGGGGCGGTGCAGCCCGCATGCTGCGCGGTTGTCTTGGGTATGGATGACCGTAATCAAGGCAAACCGAGGAGGGTGGAGTATGCCTGTCAAGAAGTACGCTCCGCTGTTCGAGCCCTTCAATCTGAAGGGTCTTGAGCTTGAGAACCGAATCGTGAAGCCGGCTCAGTGGTTCATATACCCTGAATCCGATGGATCGATCGGGGACCGCATCGTGGCCTTCTATGAGAACGTGGCCAAGGGAGGAGTCGGCTTGGTCACGGTGGAGGAGAGCATCTGCGAGTACCCGTTGGGGGCGAGCAACTCACCTCACGTGAGACTGGACGACGATCGCTATATACCGGGGTTGGCACGGCTTGCGGAGGCCATCCACGAGCAGGGTAGACCGGCCGTCGTACAGATTACGCACGCCGGGCCGGCGCACAGCCCGCTGCAGCCTGAGGGTCAGCAGCCGGTGGCGCCCTCCTCCCTCGATCCTCCGGCGGAGCCGACCATGGCCGTGGCCCGGGAGCTCACGGTCGATGAGATACACGGCCTGGTCGAGAAGTTCGGGCAGGCGGCGCGCCGGGTGAAGGAGGCGGGCTTCGACGGCGTGGAGATGCACATGGCTCACTACGCCCTGGTCAACGCCTTCCTGTCAAGGATCCAGAACAAGCGTACCGACGAGTACGGCTGTGACAGCTTGGAGAACAGGGCTCGCTTCTCGGTGGAGATCCTGCGCCGCGTGCGTGAACTCTGTGGTGAGGAGTTCGTCGTCGGCGTGCGGATGAACGGCAAGGAGTGGGGGCACGAGCTCGGCACCACCAACGAGGAGGCCATCGAGTTCGCCACGATGTTCGAGGCTGCGGGGGCCGACTACCTCCAGGTGAGCGGTTACGGCTACGGAGAGCATTGGCTGTGCGCGTTCCCAGACCTGGTGCTGTATCCGGAGGTCACACCCACCACCAAGAAGCTGGCTGACCGCATCCCCGCGGGCGCGCTGATACCCGAGGCGGCCGAGATCAAGGCGGCGGTGGGAATTCCCGTCTCCGGTGTGGGCCGGCTCAGTCTGGAGAGCGCCGCCAAGGCGGTGGCTGAGGGCGAGGTCGACCTGGTGTGCTTGGGGCGCCGGCTCATGGCCGACCCGGAATTGCCCCGCAAAGCCGCCGAAGGCCGCATCGACGACATCCGTCCCTGCCTGGGCTGTAGCTACTGCCTTCACACCCTCTTCCTGAATGTTCCCGTGGAGTGCAGGGTGAACGCCTTCCTGGGCCATGAGGCCGACATGGTGGTCGAGCCGGCGGAGGTCAAGAAGCGGGTGATGGTGGTGGGCGCTGGACCCGCTGGGCTCGAGGCCGCGCGGGTGGCGGCCCTTCGCGGTCACGAGGTGACGGTGTTTGACAGAGCTCCCAGGTTGGGAGGACTTCTGAACATGGCTTCGCTCATCAAGGGCAAGGAGCCCGACGAACTCCAGCCCCTGATCGAGTACTACCAGCATCAATTCAGGGCGCTGGGAGTGAAGGTGGAGCTGGGTCATGAGATCACGGCGGAGGAGGCGAAGGAGTTCTCGCCGGATGCAGTGGTCGTGGCCACGGGTGGCCGGCCGGTGGGCCCCGCCCTCGAGGTGCTCGACAACTCCAAGGCGGTGAGCACCGAGGACCTCAAGAAGCGGGCAGGCAAGGTGGTCAGCCTGCTCGGTCCGGAGCGGGTGGCGGCGCTCACGAAGGTGTTCCTGCCCACCGGGAAGCGGGTGGTCGTGGTAGGCGGTGATCTGGCCGGACTGGAAGCGGCGGTGTTTCTCACGACGCGAGGCAAACAGGTCACCATCGTGGAGGAGGCGGAGCAGGTCGGCCGAGGCGAGCTCATCCACTGGATGGTGAGGATGATGCCCTGGCTCGAGGCGCGTGGTATCCCTGTGCACACCGGTGTGACCTACAAGGAAGTGAACCGCGACGGCTTGGTGATCGAGACTGCCGAGGGTGGGAGGAAGCTCATCGAGGCCGATACGGTCATGATGGTCACCACCTATGGGCGTGACAGTAAACTCTACGACGCACTCGAGGGAGTAGTGGCAGAGCGCTACTTGGTCGGCGATGCGAAGGGCGACGAGCCGGCGTACATAGCCGGGGCGGTCAGAGATGGGGCCGTGGTCGGCCTTACCCTGTGAAAGAGTTGACCGCACAGTGGGGTGGGTACCTTGACGCGTGCGTGCGTGTGGGCCAGACTCTTATAAGTCGGAAACCCGTGAATTGGGGGTGGTGATGTTCGGGAAGCTGCTCGTCTACGGCTTCTTCTTTGCGCTCGGTATCGTTTTCGAGCGCACAATCGGTTTCGATCGCGCCAAGGAATACTGCCGTGAGTGGTGGGGCGGCATGGGCTGCTGCAGCGGCGACGGTTCTTAGGCGCGAGAGGGCCCTCTGGAAGTGCGGGGGCGGGGGGGCCCGCCCCCCCCCCCCCGCGCCCCCCCCCCCCCCCCCCCCCCCCCCCACCCCCCCCCCCCCCCCCC
>Ga0334889_1002067_pt1 | contig 23789 bp, 20 predicted proteins | sample GraSluR1_MG_2_FD_207222 | JGI IMG/M metagenome (GOLD analysis project Ga0334889, IMG submission 207222) | Sludge microbial communities from methane-producing bioreactor in Wageningen University, Netherlands - Granular Sludge_8_08-R1 | ecosystem: Engineered > Bioreactor > Anaerobic > Unclassified... | reverse complement strand
ACAGGAGCTGCACCACAAACACAACCATGAGGCGCCAGGGCCGATACTTGACGGCTTGACAGTCGGGCAATAACAGCCATCAGGAGAACAACCACACATGGCTCAGATAGATGCTTTTTTCAAACTCATGAATGATAAGGGTGCCTCCGACCTGCACATGATGGCCGGGCAACAACCGGCGCTGCGTATCCGCGGAGAGATGGAGCGAGTGAAGTTCCGGGTGCTGGACAATGAATCTTTAAAAGGCATGCTTTATGAAATCTGCCCGGAAGACAAAATTAAGGCCTTTGAGGAGAGCGGCGACCTGGACTTTGCCTATGAAATTCCGGAGCTTGCTCGCTACCGCTGTAACTTTTTTCAGCAAAAATATGGTATTGGCGCAGTCTTTCGTGAGATTCCGAGCAACATCCTCACCTGCGAGCAACTAGGCCTGCCTAAGGTAGTTGCTCGCCTGGCCTCGTTACCCAAGGGCCTTGTGCTGGTTACTGGCCCAACCGGTTCCGGCAAGTCCACCACTCTGGCCGCAATCATTGATGAGTGCAATAAAACCAGAAAACACCACATCATTACCATTGAAGACCCGATAGAGTTTGTCCACAAAAGTCAGAACTGTATTATCAACCACCGCGAAGTCGGGACCCACACCAGGGGATTTGCCACAGCTTTGCGCGGTGCCTTGCGTGAAGATCCGGACATCATTTTGGTTGGTGAAATGCGCGACCTGGAAACCATTGCCCTGGCCATGGAGGCCAGCATGACCGGTCACCTGGTGTTTGGCACACTCCACACCATGAACGCCATGAAGACGGTTGACCGTATTATCGAAATTTTTCCCTCCAACCAGCAGGAGCAAGTGCGCTCCACCTTGTCGGATGCGCTCAAGGCCGTGGTTTCGCAAACCTTGTTCAAACGAATAGATATAGAAGGTCGAGTGGCGGCACTGGAAATCCTCATCTGCACACCAGCGGTGCGTAACCTCATTCGCGAGGCCAAGACCTATCAAATCCTCTCTTCTATGCAAACCGGTAAAAAATATGGTATGCAAACACTGGACGACGCTATCTACGAACTGCTGGAAAAGCGAAAAATCAGCGCAGAAGATGCCTATGCCAACTGCTACGATAAGGGTAGGTTCGTGAAATACCTACGCACGCAACCAGCGGATTTCACTGAAATCTAAAGAGGCAACTGGTCTGGCAAGAACCGTTTGATACAACAGTTTATCTAAACCACAAACTCGTAGTCGTGCGCCCGTAGCTCAGCTGGATAGAGCATCGGCCTTCGAAGCCGAGAGTCGGGGGTTCGAATCCCTCCGGGCGCGCCAATAAATGGATGTGGTAAACTGTACATTGCTAACTGTGCTACCAACTGCGCTATCTTGAGGAAGCAGTTGCATGACCACAGCCTGAGTATTGCGTCGCAACCTCCGCAGCCTGACCAAACCACACCTCCCTCTGCGGGTGGCTGCAGTAAACCATAGAGACGAGCAGATCCATGCAGACAAGTAACACACCTATTTCTGAGCTGGCGATTTTGCTGGTGGAACAGGCTCCTGATGCCCTTATATTCGCCGATCAAACAGGTACAATTCGGGTTTGGAACGGCGCAGCGGAAAAGATGTTTGGCTTTAGTGCCAGCCAGGCCATAGGGGAAAACCTCAACATCATCATCCCTAAAGCCTTGCAGGAAGCGCATCAACGCGGCTTTACACGTGCCCTTGCCGAGCGCAGCACAAAATATGCCGGCCAGGCCCTACCCACCAAAGCCGTGTGCGCTGATGGCACACAGATCTATGTTGAACTCAGTTTCGCAATCATCCTTGATGCCAATGACGCTGCAATGGGAGCACTTGCCCATGCTCGTGATATCACAGAACGTTTCAACAAAGAACGCGCGCAGCGCAAGCGTCTGCAGGAACTTGAGAACATCCTGGCTTCGACAGATACATAAGGCACATGCAATACCCCCTCCACAACCTGGGCGATGGGCCGATACAGCCCTGCCCGGACTGGAATGATGGGTATAAACACTCGTTTTGCCCCATCCCATACCGTTATTTCCAACCAGAAAATTGCCACCCCCTTCTTCGATCCCCTTAATCACTTTATGCCGGCTCCCTCATCCGACGCACTCGCTGCAACCACCTGTGTCCCAGGCTTTCATATCGTGCTGGTGGAGCCGGAGATTCCCCCCAATACCGGTTCCATCGCCCGCCTGTGTGGAGCTACCAACAGTACACTGCACCTGGTGCATCCTTTGGGCTTCAGCACAGACAACAAGCACCTGAAACGAGCTGGGCTAGACTACTGGCCCCATGTGCAGGTTGTACACTGGCCGGACCTGCACAGCTTTCTTGCCGCGCAGGCAGAATTACGCCTTCATTTTTTCACCACCAAGAGCAGACGGACCTATACCGAGGCATGCTACCAGCCCGGCGACATGCTCATTTTCGGCCGGGAGACAAAAGGCTTGCCGGAAGAAATCCTTGCGCTATATAGTGAGCGCTGCCTGACCATTCCCATGCGCAATGCCCACATCCGTAGTTTGAATTTGGCCATGGCCGCGGGCATCGTGCTGTATGAGGCAATTCGTCAGCAAGAACAGCAAAAATAAACCCCTACAACGAGTGGAACGTCCATGTCAGAAAGGATCTACAACTTCAGCGCCGGCCCGGCTATCCTGCCCGAACAAGTTCTTCGGGAAGCAGCCATTGATATCGTCAACTTCCATAACAAGGGCATCGGTCTTATTGAAATCAGCCACCGCTCCAAGGAGTTCATGGCCGTGGCCGAAGAGACGGAAACCCTCATCCGGGAACTGATGGGAGTGCCTGCAGGATACAAGGTTCTTTTTCTGCAGGGCGGCGCCTCCTCCCAATTTTTCATGGTGCCCATGAACCTGCTCAAAAAAGATCAGGTGGCCACCTATCTCAACACCGGCACCTGGTCGAAAAAGGCCATCAAGGAAGCCAAACTCTTTGGCCAGATAGAGGTGGCCTATTCCAGCGAAGAAATCAACTTCACCCGGGTGCCAGCTGACCATGAATATACAGTCAACCCGGCGAGCGAGTACCTGTACTTTGTGAGCAACAACACCATCTTTGGCACACAGTTTCAGAGCATGCCAAACAAGGATGCCATGCTGGTGGCGGATATGTCTTCGGATATCCTTTCCCGGCCAGTGGATGTGAGCCGCTTTGGCCTTATCTTTGCCGGTGCCCAAAAAAATATGGGACCTGCCGGCGTAACAGTGGTCATTATCCGTGAAGACCTTTTGGAGCGGGTGGATGAAGCTGTGCCCACCATGCTCAAGTACAAGACCCATGCCAAGGAAGATTCCATGTTCAACACACCCCCCTGCTTTGCCGTCTACTGCGTGGGCCGGGTAATGCATTGGCTGAAAGAGCTGGGTGGGGTCGAGGCCATGGCCAAACGCAACCAAAAAAAGGCAGCCCTATTGTATGATGCTATTGACAGCAGCAATGGCTTTTATCGGGGTCATGCGGAAAAACAATCACGCTCCCTGATGAACGTGACCTTTACCCTGCCCAGTAAGGAACTGGAGGCGGATTTTATCCGCGAGGCAGCAGCACAAGGTTTTGACGGACTCAAGGGCCACCGCTCCGTGGGTGGCTGCCGCGCTTCCATCTACAATGCCTTCCCCCATGAGGGAGTTGAAAAGCTGGTGGACTTTATGGCCACCTTTGCCAAAAAATACCAATAATCCCACCCTTAGAGATAAGATACCCTTGGCAGGGAGTTGCGGGAGATGCAAAGCATGCGTATTTTCTGTATACTGAGGGGTATTCATCGATACCAACACAGAAAGTATTCTGCTATGGAATTGGTATAAAACACAAACAGGCGCTGCCATCTGAAACGTACCCGCAGGCACGCTTGCCCTGCGGGTTTTTTTGTGAATGAGGTTGTATGGACTACCAAGGTATGGTTATTCGCCCGCCCAGCGAGGCTTTTTCCATTATTCTGCAAGTTACGCTTGGCTGCTCCCACAATGCCTGCACCTTTTGCGGCACGTATCGGGAAAAGCCCTTTGCAGTCAAATCCTGGACACAAATTCAAAAAGATATCGCCTTTGCCTCTCAACACTGCAAGCGGCAACACACCCTTTTTCTGGCGGATGGCGATGTGTTGGCACTGCCCCATGAAGAGATGGTGCGCCTCCTTGAACACATCCGCCAGCAGCTGCCTTGGGTGCGACGTGTCAGCAGCTATGCCAGCAGCCGCAACATTGCTGCCAAGACAGATGCGGAGCTGAGCCAATATCGGGCCCTGGGTTTACAGCGGCTCTACCTTGGTTTGGAGAGCGGCCACGACCCAACCCTGCGGGCCATAGCCAAGGGAGTGGATAGTGCCTCCATGGTGGAGGCATCACAGCGTGTCCAGCGGGCAGACATGGCACTTTCGGTGTCTTGCATCCTTGGCGTTGCCGGAGTGGCTGACTCCCAGGCCCATGCCCTGGCAACCGCCCAGGTGCTCAACCGTATGCAGCCGCAATACATTGGCGTACTCACCTTGATGTTGCTTGAAAATACACCTCTGTTTCGGCGCTACCAGCAGGGCCGTTTCCAGCTACCCAACCAGGTGGAGCTGTTGCAGGAACTGCGTACCCTGGTAGAGCATCTCGATGTGCCGCGCGCCCTGTTCTCTGCCAACCATCCCTCCAACTACCTTACCCTCAATGGTCGCTTACCCAAAGATAAGGAAGACATGTTGCAGCGAATCAATCAGGCCATGGCAGGGACGCTTGCCCTCAGAGATGAAAGGCAACGTGCACTCTGATGATGTGACTCAATTTCAGAGCAAAGATGTCAATAAAGGAGACAAGGCAAACGCGACCCAGACGCTGATAGTCCTTGAGCTGCTTCAGGAAATATTCGTCGCTATCGACCCGCAAAAGTTTTTTGCAATGGAATTGGCTACAAGGAAAAATTGACTGGGACAAGTAAAGAAAAGAAAAAGGCCTTCCTTAAAATTAAGGAAGGCCTTTTTCTTTGAGGATAAACTACTGAGATCAACAGCCAAAGGCTTTCTGCAGATTGGGAATAGTCTGCTTCTTGCGACTCATCATACCGTCAATCCACATGGAGTTCCCAGACAGCTTGTGGTCAAAGGCCTGCTCGATCAAGGCGTTGTCATCGGAAATCACCATGAGATCAGTCCCTTCCTTGACCACATCGGTGAGCATGAGCAACACGCTATGACGCTCGCCACCCTTTTGTGTCTTCATGGCCTCATACAGCGCCTCGCGCATATCAGCCACCTGATCCAAGGTAGCCAACTCCAACTGGCCTACGCCAACCTTCTTACCGTTCATATCGAAATCTTTGTAGTCGCGATTCAGCAGATCCATGGCCGGCACGCCAGCCACTGCACTTTTCGCTTTGAGCATTTCCATAAACAGCTCTTCCGTGTCCTGAACTCCAGCGATTGCCTTGAGTTCTTCGACAGCCTTCTTGTCTGCATCGGTACAGGTGGGCGACTTGAAATTGACTGTATCGCTCAAAATAGCGGCCAACATAATGCCTGCCACTTTGGGATCGATCTTCACCCCTTCCAGATCATAGAGAATCTTCAGAACAGTGCAGGTGCAACCAACCGGCATATTGAAGAACAAAATGGGCTGATTGGTGGTGACATCGCCAATTTTGTGGTGGTCAACAACAGCGACCAATTCACCGTCGGCAAGATTGTCTGGAGCCTGAGCAAGATCGCTGTGATCCACCAGGGCCACTTTCTTGCCCGCAGCATCGCTCATGTTTTCGGGTGTGTCAAAACCGAAACGCTTAAGGACCATTTCCGTTTCCGGATTCGGCTTTCCCTGCATAACAGGAACATAGTCTTCCCCTTTGGCCTTATTAAAAGCGGCAAAGGCAATGGCAGCGGCAACGGAATCAGTATCTGGACTCTTGTGGCCAAAAACATAGACAGACATAAGACAACCTCCTGAATTGTTGAATCGACGTGACCTGCACTTCGTAGGACCGGGCCCAAGAGCCCGAGAGCAAAGCAGTAAAATTTATCTAGAATATAATGTCAGCTGATAAGCGTCAAGCAGAAAAGAAAATACAAACACAAGCAAAAGAACCATCAGCACAAGATCTACTCGACTTTTAGCTGATGGTCCCAAAAAAGATATGGAGTAAATCAATCGCGGCCGCCAAAGAAACGAAGCAGCATGATGAACAGGTTGATAAAATCGAGGTACAGGGCCAGTGCACCCATGATGGCGCCTCGCTGGATAGCCGCTTCTCCCTGTTCCATGATACCCTGTTCGCCGATCTGTTTGATTCTCTGCACGTCATAGGCGGTTAAACCAACGAAAACAAAGACACCGATTGCCGAAACCGCCCAGTATAGGCTGGAGCTTTGCAAAAAGATATTAACAATGGATGCCAGCAGGATGCCGATCAGCCCCATGAACAAAAAAGAGCCCATGCCGGATAGATCACGCTTAGTCACCAGCCCATAAACTGCCATGGTCGCGAACATGCCTGCAGTAATCAGGAAGGTACTGGCAATGGACGCACCTGAATACATGAGGAACAGTACCGACAAGGTAACGCCGTTCATGACAGAGTAGGCAATAAAGAGCCAGGTAGCGGTGCCAGGCCCCAGCTTTTCGACGCGGGCAGCCAGATAAAAGACCACGCCGATCTCACTGATCAAAAGTATCCAGTACAGGGGACTGGCTGCCAGGGTCTGGGCAAATCCGGATGAAACGGTAAGCAAGGCGACAATACCGGTCAGCCCCAGGCCAACTGCCATCCAGTTGAACACCTTAGCCAAAAAGACAGTGGAGACTTCTTTTTGCACCTCGGCTCTGGTTAAATCCCGGGTTTGTACCCGGCTCTGTAGTTGTTCCATAATTCGTTCTCCTTTACGGGATATTCATACCATGTGCAATAACAGACAACTCAACATCATGGTAAACATTGCCAGCAACATCTGCAAGTTGCCTGCTTTGCTCCATGACACAATCTTAATACGCTCCCTTGCCGTTGAACATGCAGGCAATGGTTTTTAGGATAATATATAAATCTGTCTTGAGTGAAACATTCAGCACATACCAGTCATCTAACTCCACCCGCTCTTTATAATCGACAATGTCCGAACGCTTCATCACCTGCCAAAGCCCGGTAATACCGGGTTTCATCGAGCAGTAGCGGCCAGCGCTGCGCTCATCATTGGTTTTATAGTAGTCTTCCAGTTCCTTACCAACAATTGGCCGCGCCCCAACCACGCTCATCTCTCCCCGTAGTACATTGATGAACTGGGGCAACTCATCAAGGCTGGTGCGGCGTAGGAAACGACCGATCCTGGTGATCCGCGGATCGTTTTTCAGCTTGTAGGACTGTTCCCATTCGGCGCGCATACTTGCGTCCGAGGCAAGCAGTTCCTGCAGGCGCTGCTCGGCTCCCACCTCCATGGTGCGGAATTTCAAGCAGTAAAAAGGACGTCCGGTCGCCATGATACGTTTATGTTTGAACAAAACCGGGCCACGACTGTCCAGTTTGATGCAGAGGGCAATCAAAAAATACAGTGGAGATAGTGCGATGAGCACCAACAAGGAAAAACAGATATCGAAACTACGCTTCCATTCCAAATCCGGATTGAAATTCAGTATGAGCATATCCCCAAGGGACTGGATCTCCGCGTGGTGCAGGCCAAAGACATAGATATCTGGCACCAAGTAAAGCCGGGCACCAAGGTCCCGACAATCTTTGAGGATCTTGAATATCTTTTTCTCTGCCCGCAGGGGCAACGCAATATACACATAATCAAGATCATGACTGCGTAGATACTCCTCCACATCATCGGTGCGACCGAGGAGCGGCTTGCCCAGGGCGTGCAACGTAGCACCCAGTTCAATTTTATCATCAAAAAAACCAACGACCTCGATGCCTGCCCAGGGCACATTCTCAATTCGTCTGGCCGCGCGCAGACCCAATTCACCGGCGCCAACAATGACCGCGTGGCGGATATTTTTCCCCTTGGCGCGATAGTAGCGCAGCACCCGGCGCACAGCCAGATGCGAAAGAAACAGGACAAAGGGCGTGACCAGCGACCACGCCAACAAAACAACACGCGAGTATGCCTCGGAAATTTTGAAAAGAAAAAAATAGGCCAGCAACGCTGCAATAACTCCTGCCCAGGCCCGTGTAATAGCAAAAAATTCCTTGCAGTATTTCCAGCCGCGCCAGGAGCGGTACAGTTGAAAATTATAGAAAAAACAAAAACACAGGACAAACACGATGACGAGCAATCGTGTATAGTAGACGCTCCAGGCAACACCATACAGCATGGTAATCAGCCAAAGCAGAAAACAGGCAAGACAACAATCCACCAAATGGAGAAAACGGTAGATCATGGAACTGCGCTCTCGCAGATTCCAGGAAAGCAGAGGGGTCATAAGCGAGTCACACCTGCGATCACCGCCACCAGGCCGGACGCATGCTCAACCTGCATTGCATCGCCTGGGGCAGGTATTGTGCCTGGCGGCCAAGATGATAGGCGAACAATTTCAACGCCGTCCGCACCAAGCTCAAGGGCAGCAACCTGTACTGTTTTTGTTGATAGAGGTAATGCAATTCAGAAAGGACAAAGCGCCTACCTGCTCCTCCTGCAGAACCATAGGTATCCAGCAATTTTCTTGCACTGGCGTGGAAGGCGCCGGTATCAAAATAGCGCTTCACTTCATCTGTAATGGCATAGTTGTGGGAATGAAAGACCTGCGCATCATGTACGTACTGCACACAATACCCCAGCTCCAGTATTTTTGCCACGGTGAAGGTATCTTCGCCAAAAAGCAAATGTTCAGGAAAAAAACCAGCTGCTGAAAGTACGTCGCGTCTATAGGCGGCGCATGAGTTGGAGCAAAAGACAGTGTGTAAACCCAGCCGGTGCCGGTCTGCAAAACAACGTGGTGCCTCGTAGCGATCCGGATAGTTGAACAGGCGCAGATGGGCGGCAAAGGGGGTGGCATTGGCTTGGGGCAACTGTCGCCCATAGCACACGGCAACCCGGCTCCCTTCCTGGTCTGTTTGTCTGAGCGGCGCGGTCAGCTTGGCCAGGCAGTGCTCATTTGCCGGAATAGCATCCTGAGTGAGAAAAACCAGCACCTCACCACGGCTGCGACGGGCGGCCATGCTGCGCGTGCCACCGTGGTCAAAGGTTTCCCGGGCAATAGATATGAGTTGCACCAGTGGATGGGCCAAGGCGATCGACTGGGTGCCATCGTCTGAAGCGGAGTCCACCACCAGAATTTCATCTGGAGTAAGAGTTTGCCGTGCCAGCAAGCCAAGCTGCTCATCCAGCCACTGGGCTGCATTGCAGGTGGGAATAATCACTGAAAGCATTGCACTCCCTCCAAGAAACTCTACTTAAAAACGACCATAGCGCACCAGCAAGTATTTTGCCAAAGCCCATAGCATATAGACCGAGGGATGGCGGCAATAGAGGCGCACCTCATTGGCTGCCGCCATGACCCTGAGCTGATGGGGTATACTTTGCCGCTGCCTGCTGCTGTTCCAGCCGCGACAGTGCCAGGCCCTAACCTGCGGATGGTAGAGTAGACGCCAGCCAGCCCCGCGCAGGCGCAGGCCAAGTTCGATATCTTCCTTGTACAAAAAAAAGGCTGGATCAAAAATCACCCCTGGTGCCAATGCCACCTGCTCAAGTGCTTGACGGCGGCAGCAGAGAAAGGCACCGCACAGGGCTGGCATCTCTTCTGGCTTCTGGTATTGCATGGTATCTGTTTCTCCCTGGCCACGGTCGTACCAACGGCCATACCAGGAGCGGACAATACCAGTGGAATCAAGCAGGCCGCTGGCCTGCTTGCGGCCACGTTCATAACCCCCAAGACGTGCACCTACGCAGGCCACGGTTGCATTTTTGTCCAACACCTGCAGCGCCTGTGCCAAGGTGTCCGGCCAGACAAAGCAGTCCGGATTCAAAAAGAGAATGTAGGCAATGTCCGGAGGACAGGCAGCAAAACCAATATTGTTGCCCTGGCCGTAGCCAACATTACCTTTCCTGATGACCTGCGTTGCCGGCCGATTAACCAGGGCGTCGAGGTACGCAGTATGTGTCGAGCCACTATCGACAACACAGGTAAAAGTCGGTTGCAAGCTGCCCGCAGCCAGGGAATTCAGGCACTGTTCCAAATCCCGCTGGGCATTATGACAGACAATGACCACGGCTATCCCGCGCTCCACCACTTCATCCTCCATGGGTGCAGTGTGGGTCATGGCCGTAAAAAAAGGCGTTGATACGCCTGCAAGAGCCAGTTGCCCTTGCCTGCAGCACTTCTGCGCCGCATGATTGAACAGATGGCCTCGTCCTCTGCCTGGCGCAGTGTTTTCCGTAACAGACCAGGCCCAATTTCGGTTGTCCCCAACCCCTGGCGGTATTTTCGGCGCATGGACAGCCAACCGGTGGCTGCTTCGGCAAGTCCCTGGCAATACGGCCCCAGTTGTTTCTTCTTGAGCACAAAAAGCAGCCAGAAAAACTGGTATATCAAAATAATGATGCTATAGCGCCATAGCAAACGGGCTGAATAGTTGCGGGCAAGGACAAAGAAGGAGTTACGAGTGGAGAGTCGGATGGTAAAAGCATTAAACTTGGAGCCAGTGGTGGCGCTGCCAATGTGGTAAATGCGTGCCTCGGCAACATAGTGGCAAACCTTACCCAGACGGGCAGCGCGCAGGTTCCAGTCCACATCTTCCAAATAGGCAAAAAAATCTGGGTCAAACAGGCCCACGTTCACCAGGGTCTGTCTGCGGTACAGGGCAGCTCCACCGCAGGCCCCGAAAACCTGGCGGGAGAGGTTGTAGCGGTCTCCGTCTGCTTCCATGGTACCCAAACGATAGCCAGCGCCACCGCGCAGATATCCTTCGCCAGCGCCGTCCAAAAGATGCCGCTGATGGTAGTTGAGCATTTTAGCGGCAAAAAAATCAGCTGGCCAATGCACAGCAGCATCTACCAGTTGCTGCAAACAATCCACCGCAAGCTCGGTATCATTGTTGAGCAAAAGCACCAGAGGCGCATCCCCTGCCTCTATACCCTGGTTGACCGCCGCACTGAAGCCGGTATTCTCGGGCAGGGCGAGAAGCCGTACTTCAGGATAGTGCTGGCGCAGGTACGAGACTGAATCGTCTGTGGAGCCGTTATCGACCAAAATGATGCGCCAATTTTTATAACTTTGCGCATAGATGGAAGAGAGACAGACTTCCAGCAGGGCAACGCCATTGTAGTTGGGAATAACGATATCGATCAAGGAGCCCCGTTCTCCCCAGCCTGTTGCTCAGCAGATTTCTCCACAGAATCGCCCAATACCTTGCGTACATAATAAATTGGTTTTTTTTGCGACTCATGATAGGTCCGCACCACCAACTCGGCCAGAAGACCAATGGTGATGAACTGGATACCTAGAAAAATGAGTAGGACAGACAACAGCAAGAGTGGCCTGTCGGAGAGGCCGATGCCAAAGAATTGACGCTGAATGACCAGCACCAAGGCCGTGAAAAAACCCAAGAACGAAGAGACAATGCCCAGGGTGCCGAACACGTGCAAAGGCCGGGTGGCGTAACTGAGCAGAAACTTGACAGTTATCAGATCGAGCACCACCCGAATGGTGCGTGAAATTCCATATTTGGAGGAACCAAAACGCCGCGCCCGATGATTGACCTTGATTTCGGTAAACGAGATACCCATGCCACTGGCAATGGCGGGAATAAAACGGTGCATCTCGCCGTACAGATTGATGTTTTCGATCACTTCCCGCCGAAAGGCCTTCAAGGTGCAACCGTAGTCGTGCAAGCTGACCCCTGTTACCCAGGAGATGAGCCGGTTGGCCATCTGTGAGGGTAACCGGCGCGACAGGTAGGCATCCTGACGGTCAAAGCGCCAACCAGTCACCACATCGTAGCCCTCATCCAGTTTGGCCAGCATCTTCGGGATGTCGCGCGGGTCGTTTTGCAGATCGCCATCCATGGTGATGATTACTGCGCCGCGGGCATGATCAAAACCTGCGGCCATGGCTGCAGTCTGGCCAAAGTTGCGGCGCAGGCTGACGACCCGTACGTTGGGATCCTGGTGTTGAATGGCTGCCAGGCGCGCCAGGGTATTGTCGCTGGAGCCGTCATCGACAAAAACAATTTCAGACTGCTGTCCGGGCACACTGGCGAGCACGCTCCGGATCTCCTCGTGGAGGATCTGGACATTCTCCTCCTCATTGTACAGTGGTACGACCACAGAAAAATCCACAAGGTTCTCCATCAGGGTTGGGTCGGATACAGATACACATCCGGCCAGTTGTCATTGCCACTATGAAAAGTCAGCCTGACAGCATGTTCTGCAGGCTGACCAATCTGCCAAAGAAAAATCTCGTAGTCTGCCTTGTCGTGCTCGTGGTCGCCGCTACTGGCACCATAGACAAGCAGATCGCCAGTGTTGATCACCCTGGGAAAATATTCATGACTGAACTCACCAGGGGCATCAAACCACTGTTCTGCAGCCAAACTTTCCAGATCCAGGCGATACAAGGCATTTTGCTGTTTACCGCCATGATCTACCTTGAACAGGTAGCTGCCATCCGGCGCCCATGCCAGTTGGCAACCATTGCCGGCAAAACGCACCGATCCACTACTCCGGCTGATTACCGCGGTGGTGCGCAGGGCACCACTCAAGGTAAGCGCAACCATCTCGCCGTCGGGCGAAACATTGGGCAGGCCCAGCCAGGTATCCCTTGGCAATTTGATATTGTTTCCGCTTTCCAACACAAGCTGCTCCTGGCCGCTGGCCAGATCCAGTTCAACGATCTGCCGGCCATCCCGTTGGAAATAGATCTTTTTGCCATCTGCCGACCATACAGGCACATTACCATCCCGTGCCAGCTGCCGCTCTTTGCCAGAGGTCAGGTCGAGCAACACGACATTCCATCCCCAAAAGTTGCGGTGCGAATTCCACTCCTCCTGGGAACGAGTAAAAACAATTTGAGTACCATCCGGGGAAATACGGGGATAGTATTCGGTGTGGGGGTGGGTGGTCAATCGCTGTTCTGTTCCCTCGGGCAGGGTGCGTATCCAGAGATCGTGAATACCTCCCCTGTTGGAACTCCACACCATAAAACCTGTTCGGCCACGGAGCATCTGTGCAAGTGTTTGCCCGTGCCCCTGCTCTGGGGTGATGGCTTGTCCGAATTCAGTGGGTGGGATGAGTGCCTGACGCATCTTGAACTGACGCACTTCTTTCAAAAGAAAAAAAGAGGCAAACGCGCAAAGCGCCAAGCCTATCAAAGTATACCAGGGAATGCGCCATGTTTTGTCGTTGGTGGTGGCAATTGCTGTACTTTTGCTTTTTGTCATAATCATAAAGGCGATAAAGGCCGTTCCACCCAACAAATAATCCACTGCCTGGCTCAAAAGGTGCAAGCTCAGCATGATGAGCAAAGATACGTCCTGACTTGCGCCCAAGGCCACCATGGCCAACATACCGCCAGCCTCGTAGGAACCGAAACCCATGAAGGTCGGCAGGGGCATGCTGGCACCAGCCTCTGCACTGATGAGTGCCATCAAGGTTGTGTGTAAGGCTGTATCCACTTCGGGAAAGTGGGGAACGGCAACTGCATAAAAAAGACAGTATAAACTTAAGTATTTCGTGATGCGAACCCCCATGGAGTAGAGCATCAGACGACCAGCAATACCAGCTTCGCGCGCGTGGCGTAACGACAGTACCAAGGCGTCGAGAAAGGACAAAATCTTTTCGGCCAACTTCCTGCCCGGCGGCCAATGCCAACGGGCAACCACACGCCTTGCCAGGCTGCTGAATTCCTGTAAACCAGGAAAGAGCAAAAGAAGTCCCACAAGAAAAACAAACAGCACCAACAGGGCAGTCACCACCAGCCACCACTGTAGCTCAAGCCGCACTATCTGGTAGCCGGCAAGCAGAGCAATGAGAAGGGCAAGAGCAGCGAGGTCAAAAAGAAAGGCTATGGCCAAAGACGAGAGACCCGAAGATACTGGCACCTTGTGTCCCCGATTGAGCATGGCCACATAGCTCAACTCACCGAGACGGGAAGGCAGCATATCAATAAACATGTTCCTGCTGGTAGTGACCAGAAATATATGCCAAAAGCCTGGGATGGCAGGATCGCTGCTGCGCAGAACAAGCTGGTAGCGCAAGGTTTGTAGAACAGTGCGCATAAGCGACAGCACTACATATGCAGCGACTAAGTAAATTGAAGCACTGCGGAGCAGGGTGAGCAGACGAGGGAACACCTGTGCCGCTGCTCCGGAAAGGGCCATCTGTATTAAAAGGGCCAGAAGCAGCCCAGAAACGCCCAGAGCAAGGAGCAAATGACCAGCAATGCGGAGGGCGGAAACACCGTGTATTTTCATGAATTTTTCAATGCGCTGTTTTTGTTGGTGGTAAAAACTCTGCCCGCAAAAAGCGCCCCACCTATCAAGGCACAACCCAAGGTTACGGCCACATAGACAATGGCAAGTGCACGCGTATGCACCTCACCTATACCGGCAAACTGAAAAAAGAAAACATACCCCACATCTCGTACACCAATACCGTAGATGGAAACCGGTACTGCTTCCATCAGGGTAATCAAAGGGACAAAGGCGAGAAAAAAGATAAAGGGTGCCGAAGCATGGATAGCCAAGGCCATCAGGTAGACGGCCAGGATCAGGAGGAACTGAAAGGCAAAGGAGATGAGCATAACCCGTACCAAAGTGCCTGGCTCACTGCCATAACGGGCAAATGCGGCAATAAATGTTTCACAGAAGCGAACGAGTTTAGGAAAACGGTCCAAACGGAAGAACCGCAACAGCCACATCAGCAAGGTCCTCTGCCACAACAGATACAAGACAAAAAGCAAGCCACCAAGCAGGGTAAAGGGAAGAAGGACCAGCAAGGGTTTGTCCACTCGAATGGCTACAAAAAAAGAGGCCACTCCACTTAAACAGGTGAGCGCAATAAAGCCACTCAGCCGGTCAGCAACAACCGAGGCAGCAGTGCGCACCCCCTGACCACTTTTCCGCATGATATCGTAAATGCGGTACGAGTCGCCACCGATATTGGACGGCAGAAAGAGGTTGAAAAAGCTGCCAATGAGGTAGCTGACCAGCAACTTGGATAGGGGAATGTCGATTTGATCGCTTAGCAATAAAATGCGCCATTTCAGCGAGCTAAGCACAAAATTGACCAAGATGATACCGACCACCAAGCCCAGAAACATGAAGTCACATTGAGCCAACACCTCACCAATTTGATGCAACGGTGTGTTACGGTACAAAAACAAAAGCAAGAGGATACTGACCGTAAGTTTGAGGGCCAGCTTGCTATGTCTGCGAATTGGTTTCAAAGTATTGGGCTGTTTTTATTTTTTTACGAACACCGCAGACAGAGCACAAGTTGCTTCCAGAAAAAAAACCGATAACAACAAGCCCGAGGGTGCTGGACAAAACTCGGCACCTGCAAGGGCAGGAGTGCTACTGCAGGACGAATATTTTCTGTCTTATCCTGCAACAAATCAACAAGTTGCCGGTCGGGACAGTCTCCGTCGTCGAAGTAGGCGCACACTCACCAGCAAGAGGAACACTCCTGCTCCACTGGCCAGAAGCACGAAATGATGCACGGCAAGATAAGCCATGCCCACCACTGGCAAAAGCAGTACCCGCACTGCATTCTTCACCCAGGCATGGCTGGCGATGAAAGTGGCCACAGGCGGTGAATAGGTATAGTACTGATGTACCAGCCACTGTCCCGTCTGGTGCGGCAAAAGCAACTCATCTCTAAATTGCCTGAGCACCACTACATGCGGCTCCATGTATGAACCAAAGGCTGCAGTGGCAATAAAACAACCGCCACCACCGCCGCCCCCACCACCGCTGTCCGGAGGAATGGCTGCGACAAAACCTTCGGCAATGACCCTGGCTCCGGCAGCGTTGGTATGCAGGCCATCGGTGCTTAATAGTCGCCAGTTGGGCACCACTCTGTTGTATGAATCCACCAGAATAATTTTTCGTCCTGCGGCCATATTAATAATTTCACTATTATACGCCGGCACCGCAGTGCCCAGGGCCGGCACCCTGGTATTGGGCGTAATAGTTGAAACAATGGGTGTTGCGCCATGCTGTCGGGCGACATCTGCCATGTGACCAATATTAAACGCCACGGTCGACCTAGTATATCCCTGGCTAATATCGTTGGCACCTTCCATGATCAGTGCATATTTCGGTTTATGCGCCTCCATCACCCCGTTGATACGGGCAGCTCCCGTGTTGGTGACTTCACCTCGTACCCCAGCATTCACCACTGCATGGCCGCTGACCATCCCTTGCAAGGGGATTGGATAGCCGGTATCGCCCTTCCCTCCTGCAGTGATAGAATCACCAAAACACAGGATCACATCTGCGTATACAGGTGTACCTGTTGCAGACACTAGAAACAAAGATACCCAGAGCAAAAGGAACAATCTTTTTTGAATGCGCATAAAATTACCTATATCAACATGATGTGTTGCAAAAAGCGTTACCATGCAAAGACCAAAATATTTGTTGTGAAAAAATAAGATCTACCGGAACAATGCACTGTCATGATGCGCCTCACCCTGGCATAGAACAGTGACGCCACCACCGACAGCAAATCCCTGCGCTCACTTTGAACTGCTGTCATGTTGCATTGTGTTCCAACACTCCTTGTCAAGATCCTTACCAAAGGTCCAAGCTAGACAGGGTAGTCAGCCTTTTGGCGTAAAACAAGTAAAACACGTAAGGATACCACAGCGAGGCTGTTCAATACATCAGAAATTGTTTGTACGGATAAAAAGCATGCTGCGGTCCTCAACAAAATCTGGCAGTTCTTCCTCCTGTACCTGTTTGCGGTTGTGCTGCAACCTTTCCTGGTCCTCTGTGGGAATCGGTTGCTCCATACTCCAGCGGTCACCTTGCCAGCGGGAAAAAAGTAAAACATAGCCTGTGTTGCGAAAACCTTCCCAAGTGACCTGTATGCCGCCATCCTGGTCTATCTCGATAAATGGGTTGATGTCTGGCACATCATTGCTGGCATTCACCTGTTCCGGCTTGCTCCATCCGCCTTGGCTCAGGTGGGTACTATAGATATCGTCGTGGCGAGTACTATCATTGCCGACAAACACCAGCCACAACTCTCCGGCGTCATTCGCCGCCACAAAAGGCATGGTTGCGGTTTCGGGCAAATCAGGAACAACCTGGGCTTCGGTCCATGTTGCACCGTCAAAAAGGGCATACATGATTTGCAAGCGGGTGTTCTCCATGGCTGCCCACACCACATATTTCTTGCCATCCGGCATGGTGACAATACAGGGAAGCAGATTGTCCGCATTACTATCGGTCAGTTGAAGCGGCGGACTCCACTCTCCCCCTTTTTTCTGGGTACTGAAATAGATCTCGTGGCGCAGACCGTCAAACGCCGACCAAACCATATCCCTGCTCACCACGGGCGCTGGTTGCTCTCGGCCTACGCCAACAGCAACCAAAACAAACAGGAAACATGACGCACAACACATCCAAAAGGGTAATTTCTTGATTATAGTATGCGTTTTCATAATATGTGCCATCAACAAGTCCTTGATACACGAAATACAAGCCAGGGTTAGAAAAGCAGGGTTTTTCCGCGAGAAAAGTACGCTTCGTAGTTGGGCAATTTCATCCTCCAACCATGGATTTCCCCCCCCCATATCCACTCATAAAGGCTTGAGGATACCGGTCAGACCAACAAAAATAAAACTGTAGAGGGACAGTAGAAACAGGCCTGCACAGAAAAGAGGAAGCAGCGATCTGAACAGATACTGTTGTCCATGTAGAAAAAAAACAGAGAACATGCCAACAATGGGAAGAAAATAACGACCCTGGGGCTGAAAATCCACAGTCCAGGCATGGTAGAGGGCAACCCCAATCAAAGCGCCGGCACACCCCAGGGTCAGGGCCCAGAGGGATACTCCCTCAAGCCCACCATGTAAAAGTACCGTGGCACTCAGCACCAAGAGAAATAAAAGACCCACATACTGAATCAGGGCGTAGTAGGTGCCTGATCCGCTGACCGAGGTGAAACCGTACATGCCAAAGGCACTTAAAAACGATTTGGTCCACCAGTTATCCACCATAAGAAGACGCTTGAGGCTGGTGCCCCGATCCCGCATCTGCAGGTAGGCATGCCGTTTTTCCAGAGGGGTACCCGGATTCCACAGCTCTCCTGCAAATTGATGCCTGGCCTGCAACAGTTTTTCACTTTTTTGAAAGCCATTAATATACTCGTCTGTCCCTCGCACACCGGCAAAGAGGCTCGCCCCAATGAGGAGCACTACTGTGATGCGATAAACAGCCTGCCTGCTCAACCTGGTATGTGCAAAAACCAGCCGCCAAAGAAAATACAGAACAAGAAAAACAAGGAAAAAATAGAAATTCTTTTTTACCAGCAGCATCAAACCAAATAAAAGTCCAAGCCCTATAAAAGTATACCATTTGGGCCTGGGTATCCCTGGTCCAACTGCCAGCAATCTATTCCAGGCCGAATGCGGACTGGCCACCTGATAGGCAGTCAACATCATGATGAAAACAGCAAAAGCCTCTGAATTCACGTAGCTGAACATGTACCAAATCTGTGGTGACAGCAAGACCGGGACCATGAGCAGACGAAAGTCGCGGTACGAAAAGGCAAGCAGAAGCAGCACAGACCACAGGGCGATATTAAAATAACGCTGCACCATAAAAGAAGGAACAGCCAGTGCCTGAAAGGCGCGAGCGAATTTGCCTATAAAAAAATAGGCAATCTCTCCGGAATGCAGACGTGAGACACCATACACACTGTAGGTGCCGCGAATTTCCTCCTCGCCCACCGGGGGCGGAAGAAAGTGGTGTTGAAAATAATCGCCGGCGCGGACATGCATCTCCTCGTCAGGATGGGCGCTGAAACTGCTGATGGCAGCCATAGCTGTGATAACCGTGAGGACAACGGCCAAGCAGGCGGGAATAAGGGTGTTGCGGTCGTTGACAAAGCGTTCCAGTGCCAGGCCCGCAAAAAGAACAAACACAAAAAGAGCTGTCAAGGGCAGAAAATCCCCGCTCCACAAAACCGCTGTCTTGCGCAACGAACCGGGCAAGTCGAAGAAAAGTTGCGGGTCATGGGTAGCTGGCGAAATAACCAGACCCTCGTCACCAAAACGCACAGACTCAATCCCTCCTCCCAGGGTAATTCGGGAAAAGGCTTCTCCTTCTATGCGGATGGGTGCATACCCGTTCTGGGTAATGGTAATGGCGCGGATAGTCACCTGCGCCTTTTCTTCACTGGGATCAATACGGAATACAGCGATGTTGGCCAGATCTGTGAGCTTGAAAGTATAAAAGGAATTTTCCGGATGTAGTTGTACTCTGCGGGCGTTCGTCTCGTTCCACGCTGTCCCGGTTTGGTTGAGCCAGTATAGTTTAAATTTTGTTGGCGCTGTGGTGTGTACCTCCATAACCACACTCGCCTGCCGTTCCACCAGAAAATGGTACAGAAACACACAGGCCAGGGCAAAAAGAACAAGCCGAAACAGGTACATTTTTCTTTCAGTAACTGCGAGCATTTTATCTGCCTGGTTTGCTTTCAGGCATCTCCTCTATGTTGAAATGGCAGTTGCAAAAGCAAAGGTATCCAAACAAGTCTTTCAAGCACCTGCAATTGGGGGCTGTGCCTGCTGTTTCTGTCTCTTTTTTTTCAACTTGGCATACAGTCTAGTCAAACGGGCCTCATGCGGCATAAGCCAAGCAAAGAGAAGGCGGCCGCAACCATGGATGAGCGTCAGTACCGCCAGTTGCCTGAATTTGGTCAGGCCCGCAAAAAAACCCAAAGGGAGAAGTCGGTTCATGGCATAAATCCGAAAAATCCGCACAATTTCCCCCTCTTCCATGTCAAAGCCCCTGGTGGTGATCGGCCGCTTGTCCATGGCTATTCCCTCAACCTGTGTCTGATACCAGTGATAAAATACTTTAAACGTAAAAGCGGAGTATAGCGCAAAGCAACCTCGCCTCTGTCCCAGAGATGGCGCTGCCCCTTGCTGTGTTTGTCTGTGGGCTGATGCTGACCATGAAAATCATCCAGATGATGGCGATGGCGGATCTCCATCACTTCCCGGGTTTTGGGAAAGGCCAGGCGGCTGACCATAAGATAATTCAACCAGGGTTTGAGATCTTGCAAGGTACAGCCCAGCATGGCTGCAGCAGGCGCATAGCGGTGCACTCCCTCAAGAATACCTACCTGCAATGGTGCATAGTAGGCATCCTGCTCTTTTTCGGCCTGGCCAGTGTAGTCTTCCACAGTGCGGAAAACCAGCTCATAACCTGTCTCCTCTTTCAAGGCATAGCCGTTCAACGTTGGGTGCGGTGCACGGCAGGCCTCTTCAAACAGATCCCTGGCATAGAGAATGGAAGAGCCGGCCAGATCAAAACGATCCCGGTCATAGAGCAGGCCCCTCAAGGTATTTTTCGGCTCCTCGGGATATGTTATTCCTCGAGTGGCGGCCAGTACGTAACCGCGGCACACAGGCGTGTCTGGCCGGTGCTTGATGGCATCAAAGAGGAAACGCTGGATGGTACCCATCCAGCCAATATCCACCAGGGCTACCTGTGGATGGGCAAAGAAGCCCTGCGCCTCAAGATAGCGTTGCAGCGCAAGATTGGCGTCTGCAGTCTGGACGCGCACCTCCTCCTGAAAGGAAGCATCCCGGAAAAGCAGATTGAAACGTCTCCTGCTGTCTGGATCGTACCCATGGTGCGAGCCGGAGAGAACAGTTTCCGCAGTCAGGCCAACGCGGGCAAGGTGGGGTTGAAAAGGTTCTGCATCCAGGCTGAATACCCGGCAGACATCGCGAAAATCACGGTTACCGGCTGGCAGAAAAACAATGTCGGCGCTGCTGCGTTGCATACCCTGATGGGCACAACTGGCTCCAGCCAGGGCCATGCGGCTGACATAAAGATATGACACCTCGGGCAGGGGGGATGCCGGATACAACACCGGCGCCAGGATATGCCAAATCTTTTCCAGTAACCAGCCCTCACGGGAGAAGAAATACAGACGGCGGATACCTTCCTGCAGGCAGGCCTCCATGATCCCTTGCACAAAAGCAGCCAAAAGTGGCGCCAATACCAAAAAGCCATAGCGATACAGAAAGGGTTGCGGCAGGTTTTCCTCTTCCAAGGGCAGGCTGAGCTGTTGCAACGAGCGGCCCCGCCAAAACGGCTGGCCCAGAGAATAATTATAATACCGCTTTTCCACGGATTTTCGATGCTTCTCCGCAGCATCCCGCAGCACCAGGGCGGTAATGCCAAAGCCCGAAGGACGCAGGCCATCTGAGTATGGATTGTCGCCTATGTGCAGCCAACTGTCGTAGGTCAGGCCATACTGCTCCTGTACCAGCGGGAAGGCCTTGCCCGATGCCTTGGCCAGAAAGGAATCGGCCGAGGAGACAACCCCGTCCACCGCATCCAAAAAACCGGCATGGCCAATCAACTGGCGCAGGTGCTCGGCAGGCAAATAGACATCGGAAAGCACCAGGATCTTTTTGTCGGCAGCGTGCATGCTGCGCAGCCACTGCACCAGCTTGGCCCGGGGCACAAGCATAGCCTGCTCCATGCCCAGCTCATAGCGGGTAACCTCGTGCAGCAGACTACTGACATCCTCTTGCTGGAAGATCTTTTGGAGCACCGTAGTCATGAAATCTGGATAGCGGGCCTCATGATCCTCAAAATGCTGGCTGGTCTGCTGCCGTTGTGCCTGTTCTACGGTATCGCGCAGATCCTGCACCTGCTCCCAGCTGAAAAAAAAACCGGCTGCCTCTGCCTTGGCCGCGATAAAACGGGCTGTGGCAGGCTTCACCAAATCAGGATCATGGGTACGGCGGATAAGCAGCGTATCGAACAGATCGAAGGTAAGCGTAGAACAGCGCTGTGCCGCGATTTCAGCCGCATTGAGCAGCGCCTCGATGGTGTAGTGGGTTTGCCAGCTCATGGCTGTTTGTTTACGAAATGCCCAATATTGTGGAAATAAGGAAGTATTGCGGACTGCCCAGTGCCTGCTCTCTGGTTAATGACTTACTGCATACGGCCTTGGATCATCCCGTGCAAGCGCTTGGCGCAGCTGCGCAACAGGGTTTTCGCCTGCATCCGGATGCCCGGCAAGGCTGTGCCCTCTCTACGACGGTGCTCCTGCATCAACTCCTGCTCCAACTCCACCAGTCTGTCTATGCCTGCTGTGGTCAAGGCTTGCAGGTCCGTGGGTATTCGGGCCAGCAGGTATTGGCGGATCACGGCCTTATCCTGCTCTCGGCCGATGATGGCTGCCTCGCTGATGGTGTTGCTGCCATGGATACGGTACCATAGCAGCGGCTCCTGGTGCAGAAAACGCACCTGGCCAGGGAAGGCCAGCAAGATCCTGAACATATAGTCATAATCATGCAAATAACGCAATGGGCAAAAACCGCCCACAGTCTGCATCGCCTCCCGGGTCATAAAGAGGTTAGAGGTGGTGACCAAACAGTTGCGCTGTAAAAACGCAGTGTACAGATCTCCACTGGCCTCATAGCGGGCAAGCACATCCGCATACCACTGGTTCCACCACAAGGCCGGATTATCCAGTCGGTCGCCATCGTCATTAATCAGGCACACCTTGCTGAACAGGCATTGGGCACTGCTGGCCTGCTGCTCGACCAGCAAGCGCTCCAGCCGATTGGGCATGAATATATCATCGGAATTAAGAATGGCGACAAAGTCACCCTTGACCATGGACAAGCCCCGATTGAGGGCGTTATAGGCGTCCTGATTTTCCTGATGAACATACTGCAATCTCTGGTCTGTATATCCTTGAATGACTTCGGCTGTCCTGTCGGTTGAACCATCATCAATAATGATCAATTCAAGCGATTCGTGGGTTTGTTGCAGTACGCTTTCTATAGCCGGGCCAATAAACCGTTCATGGTTGTATGCAGGAATAACGACAGAAACCTTAGGATGGATCACGATACGTATTACCTACCTATAAAAAAATGAATACCGTTTCATATAAAATATACTTTTCGGCACAATGAACAAAATGCAAAGAATAGCAATGAAAAATCTACTTTCTAATAAAAGGTCGTTCAATATATGTATAGGTTATAGTTGAAAATATATAAGTGATAATACCCGCAATCACAAACATTTCATAACCTGATAAATGTATACGGTTAAAAAATACGGTATTAATTGACTTAACAATATCTATAACCAATGGATGTAACAGATAAAAACTGAAACTGACCAGTCCCATAGCCCTGAGTGGAAAAAATCCAACAATGGACGACAACCGAGAAGTTCCGGCAAGTACGGCGCACAGGATAAAAATTCCTGAAAGAAAGCTGAACGTTCCTGGACGTTGCGCAGGGTTAAACCCATATGATGCAAAGAGATCGTCTGCAGACAAGACAATAAGGGCAATATACAGTATTATCCCTATGGTTGAAAAGAAAGACGCCACATCAAACGCATGGAACCTTTCTTTTACTGATGAAACAGCTAGATACGTTATATAAGAAAACATTGACCCGCAGATGAAGGCACCAATTTTAAGGGGGCCCTTCACTCCATTACCATACAGATAGACGATATCAACTGTTAGGTAAACAAACGAAAAAAAGGCGATCGACATCAGGAAAAGGATGGCAAAAATTTTCTTTTTTGCAAAGAAAAAATAAATGACCAGCATGATAAA
>Ga0334889_1002064_pt1 | contig 23866 bp, 22 predicted proteins | sample GraSluR1_MG_2_FD_207222 | JGI IMG/M metagenome (GOLD analysis project Ga0334889, IMG submission 207222) | Sludge microbial communities from methane-producing bioreactor in Wageningen University, Netherlands - Granular Sludge_8_08-R1 | ecosystem: Engineered > Bioreactor > Anaerobic > Unclassified... | reverse complement strand
GGGCTGCTAGGCCCGGGCAACTCGACCTTCATCGAGCTTGTAGCCCACATCAACGGTGCCGGTTTCGGTCCTCTCAAGAACGAGGTTAACGTCACGGGTGTTCCTCCGACGGGAACTAACGTTACAGGTAACGATACCGAGATCGTCGAAGCGATACCTTCGGGGATAATGGTCAACAAGACCGGCTCGCCGTCGTCCGGAGCACCATCGACGGACGTCACCTTCGTGATCAACGTCACCAACACCGGCGATGTCGATCTCGATCCTGTGATCGTAGTCGACACCCTGCCGACGGGTCTTAACTACGTCTCCGACAACCGTTCCGGTAAGAACGACAGCCAGCAGGTCACCTGGAACCTGGGGCTGCTAGGCCCGGGCAACTCGACCTTCATCGAGCTTGTAGCCCACATCAACGGTGCCGGTTTCGGTCCTCTCAAGAACGAGGTTAACGTCACGGGTGTTCCTCCGACGGGAACTAACGTTACAGATAGCGATACCGAGATCGTCGAAGCGATACCTTCGGGGATAATGGTCAACAAGACCGTCTACCCCTCGGTGGGGGAGGTCTGCACCAACGTCAACTTCACCATATTCGTCAACAACACCGGAAACGCCACCCTCGACCCCGTCATTGTGACCGACACCTTGCCCCTCGGCCTCAACTACGTCAGCTCTGTCCCAGTAGGAGCCCGTTCGGGAAACGTCGTCGTCTGGAACCTGGGCACGATGGACCCCGGAGATATGAAGACCATCGAGCTCGTAGCCCACATCAACGGCTCCGCCTTCGGTGAGCTGCAGAACGTCGTCGTAGTCGAAGGCAAGCCCGAGAACGGCGACAACGTCACCGCTGAAGATACGGTGAACGTCACCGCCCTGGGGGCGGAGATCGCCGTCAATAAGAGCGTCGACATACCCGTCGGGTCCAGAAGCACCCGGGTCAACTTCACGATCTTCGTCAACAACACCGGGAACGTGGCGCTGGACCCGGTGATCGTCACCGACACCCTCCCCGATGGCCTCGACGATCCGGTCCCGAGCCCTGATGGGGACGTCTCCGGCAACGTCATCACCTGGGACCTCGGCAGGCTGGAGGTCGGCGAGAACAGGACCCTGTGGCTCCAGGCCCACATCAACAGCTCTGAGACCACCATCCTCGAGAACGTCGTCAGGGTCGAGGGTGATTCGGAGTATGGCGAGAACGTCACCGCCGAGGACTCGGCGAACGTCACCGTTCTGGGAGCGGGGATAGAGGTCACAAAGCTGGCGGACATATCCGCCGGTTCGGTCAGCACCCGGGTCAACTTCACCATAAATATCACCAATACCGGCGATGCCGACCTCGACCCGGTGATCATCACCGATCTGCTGCCATACGGCCTCGACGAGCCGCTGGCCAGCGATGGGGGATCCATATCAGGGAACGTCATCACCTGGAACCTCGGCAGGCTGGAGGTCGACGGTAATAAGACCCTGTGGCTTTCTGCCCACATCAACGGCTCGTCCTTTGAGAACCTCACCAACGTCGTCCGGGTCGAGGGCAAACCCGAACACGGCGACAACGTCACCGATGAAGACACGGAGACGATCATACCCCTTGAGGCGGATATCACCGTAAACAAGACCGTGGACAAACCGATAGCAAAGTTCGGAGATATCGTCAACTTCACCATCGTCGTCACCAACGCCGGGAACGCCACTCTCGACCCGGTCATCGTCACCGACACCCTGCCGTTCTGCTTTGAATACAACAGTTCGGTACCGGCGGGAGTTCATTCAGGTGGCGTCGTCACCTGGAACCTCGGCAGGCTGAACGCCACCGATTGGAGGGTCATATACCTCGAGGCGGATGTCAAATGCCAGCAGGCAGGGATTTTCATCAACCTGGTGGAGGTTGAAGGAAAGCCCGAGCAAGGGGACAACGTCACCGCCAACGATACCGCCGAGGTGACGATCGTCAGAAACCTCACCATCACCAAGGTGGTGGACAAATACGAGGTGAAGCGAGGCGAAGAGGTGACCTACACCATCACCGTCTGCAACCACGGCGGCGTTCCTGAGTATAACGTCACCGTCTGGGACGTCTTCAGCAGAAAGGTCGATATCCTCTCGATGACCCCCGCCCCCGACCCCGACGGCAAGTGGCGCCTCGGCACTTTGCAGCCTGGCGATTGCAGGACGATCATCATCAAGATCCGGGTACCCGAGCGGCAGGACTTCGAGTTCGGCATGGAGCAGGGGGTGTCGGGTGAAGGGTTCGTCAACGTCGCCAACGACTTCAGCACCACCTTCCAGGCGTACCTCCTCAAGAACTGCGCCTACGCCACCAGCGACTACTACGTGAAGCCGATCTCCGCCTGCGTCACCGTCACCGTCGGCCGGGAGCTGGGAACGGAGCTCTCGACGAGACAGTACGGCAGCGGCGGCTTCGACGTCGAAGAGCGGGTGAAGATCTACACCGAGAACAAGTCGATCGAGTGGGAGGAGGACCTCTCCGCCGCCTACAGGCCTACGACCCTGACCCTCTACAACAACAGGACCGTCACTTACGACTCGGCCTGGGTTAAGAAGTCCCGGGCTAGAAACCTGATCACCGGGACGACGATGAGCGAGACCTACCACGACGCGGTGAGGCTCGACCGGGAGTCGAGGATGTTCCTGGACGAGAACCAGTCTCTTATGGAGGTGGACAGCGACTTCGACGGCCGGGGGCACATAGGGTTCCTCAAGATGCCTTCGGGCGCCTCGTCGCCCCGTTCGACACCGATCTTCGAGGCTAGGGAGGACTACGTCGGCAGCTTCAAAGTTCTGGAGCGGATCGACGAGTACGGGTCGAGTGTTACCTCGGATAAGGCGGCGGCAGGCCAGGGTCTCGTCGTCGTCGATAAGAGGGTCGGATCGGTCCAGAGGACCTACGAGTCGGGCACCGGGACCTACGACTCCGAGGAGCTGATCCGGACCTCGACCAACTACATCGCCAAAGACATCTCCCTCGTCCACAGCCCCATGAGCCAGAGGCTGACCGACTCCACCTCCATCGACGCCTCGATGAAGTGGAAGGAGGGTATGTACTCGACGAACCCGAGGACGAGCTACATCGGCGAGGAGTACACCTCCATCACCAGGCTCGACAAGGAGACGGTCGCTCGGGGCTTGAACGAGATGGATACGGATGCGGAGTTCTCCGGCCAGGCCAGGTTCAGGGCGATCCTCGATAAGAGCCAGAGCGGGCGCGATCCCGAGGTGGACTTCGACGAGCAGTACGTCGGCGACTACTCGATCCAGAGGCGGGTCCACTTCTCCGGCGTCGCCAAGTACGACAGGCCTCACCTGAACGTCACCAAGACCCTCGACGACGTCTATGAGGAGGTCCTACCCTGGGATCACGGCGAGGCTCACCTCGAGGGTGCGGTGAAGAAGAGGACGGTGGCGGTCTACACCATCAGGATCGAGAACGATGGCAACAGGGTGCTTCAGCCGGTATACGTCCAGGATCGGTTCCCACCGGGGGCGACCTTCATAGAGCCCTCGTCGATCCGGCCCGACTACCTGACGGAGACGGGCGCCGGCTGGAACCTGACCCACCTATCCATCGGCGGAGCGGTCGAGATCAGCCTATCGCTGGACGTCAGCAAATACTATTCAGCCGGCCATCCACCTGAGCTTGTGAACAGGGTCGAGGTCTGCGGCGTCTACGACGATGAGCAGGTCTGCGCATCCAACTTCTCCGCCCTGGAGATCAGGTGGCTCACCTGCTGCCTCGACGATCCCGTCTCGGTGGCGAAGGCCGCCGAGATCGATCCTGCGAATCCGAGGGTCGTGCGGTACAGGATCGATGTCGTCAACCACGATGACGCCACCAGGGTGGCGACGGTGACCGATAGTCTCCCCGCAGGGATGGACCTCCTCGAAGCGTCCATACCCTTCGCCTCTTATGAGAACGGGGTCATCGTCTGGCAGATCCTGGATATAGGGCCCTATGAGACTGAGACGATCGAGTTCTCCGCCCTCGCCCCCGGCGAAGGCAGGTTCACCAACACCGTCGAGGTGGACCCACGGTCCGTCGACGGGGACGTCGTCGGGCCTGTCAGAGCGACATGCGTCATAGACGTCGGAGTCGTCGAAGGTGAATGCGATCCCATCGGTTGCGGGATATGGCAGCCGCCGAACTGGCAGTTCCAGCACGCAGGATACGAGCCGGACGTCATGAACTGCGAGCTGTTGACGGCCAGCGGCTGCGACGGGACGGGGGGCTGCCCGATCTGATGAGAAAAGCAGTGAGCTGGCACCACCATCAGGTGCCAGCGCTTATATCTTAAATATGGGCTTGGGGAAGAACGGCTTCAGATCGGCTCGGGCTTATCGAGGAGGCCCGTCTTCGCGAGGATCGCCCCTGACCGAGCGTGGGGCCTTCTCGATACAGAATCCAAAGACTTTTCCATCTCCCTCGCCTCGTCGGCAAGCCTCGCTGCTGCCCGCATCACCTCATGGCCAGCGGCGGCGGTGAGGGCGATCCTATCCAGCTCCTTGAGCCTGAAGCAGGCGATGGCGTCGATCGCCGCCACCGTCTGGGCCATGTGGAGGGCTGCGATCGCCTTCGCCCGGGCGTAGGGATTTTTGAAATCCATCCGTTCGGTGCACTTCTCGGGGGTTGAGAGGATGGCCGGCAGCTTCGGAGATCCGGCGATGATGCTGGCCATCGCCTCGTCGAGCTCCTCCTGGACGAGCCTCACCGACCCGCAAACGCTCAGGACCTTCAGGGCGTCTGCGTTGAAGATCGCCATCTCCGCCGGATCGAGGAACTCCCGCTTAGCCCCGATGAGAGGGTCGAAGGGGAGGATGATGTAGCCGAACCCCTCAGCCTCCAGGGCCCCGCGGGCCTCCTTCTTGGAGGGACCATCGGATATGACGATAGTCGGGAGATCTTTATACAGCTCCCTGGCCGCCGTGGGGCCAGGGGTGGCGGCGTTGGGGCCCACCATAACCACCAGCTGGGGTCCCCAGCCCTTCAGCTCCGCCGACATCTCCGCCTCCATCTTCGTCATCTTGGCTCCGAAGGAGAGGGATCGGACCTCGATGTCCGTCCTCTCAGCGATCTCGTCCAGGGCAAGGTCTGCGACCAGGGAGGAAGCGACGTTGCCGAGCTTGATAAAACCGATCTTGAACATGGCAATAACCCGCCTCTGGGAGGGCGGCCGATCATAAAAGAGTTCCGATCCTCAATCCGCCCCTTCTACCCTCACCATCTCCCCATCGGCGTCGACGGTGACCGTGACCCCATCTCCCAGATCGAGGAAGCTGGCGGCCACCCCGTCCACCAGGGGGATCCCGCTGATGATGGCGCCGACGGCGACGATCGGCTCAGACTTTATGTTGATCATCGCCGCCGGGGCGACGCCCCTCTTCTTCAGCTGGTATATGACGTAAGACCCGACGGTGGACCCCTTCCCGCCGGGAAATATCAGGACTTTACCGCCTAGATTACTCCCATAGAGCTGGTGGCCGGGGTCGACGACCTCTCCCGTCTCGGGGTCGACGGTCCCCAGGAAGGATATCGGCTCCTTCGTTACGAGGGCGGGGCCGGTGGCCTTCCCCCCCGATATCCGGTGGCATCGGATCTCCAAGTTCAGCCCCTCCTGGTGGCGGCTCTGACGCACTCCTCGACGCTCCCATAGGCGGCCTTCATCTTGCATAGTGTTGGAACGTATGCCAGGGCCTTCCCGGAGTTGACCATCATCTTTCTGTACCTATCGCTCGCCGGGGATACCACCATGCAGGTGTCGCAGAAGACCCGCGCCCCCGACCTCTCGATCTTCGCCACCAGGTCGGTCCGCCTCTCGGCGATGGCCCGGGCGGTGCAGATCCATAGCTCCCTCTCGACCTTTTTGCCCTCCAGGAGGTGGGCGACCTCGACGAGTTCCCTCTCCGAGGAGTGGGGGCAGCCAATGGCGATGACGTCCACCTCGTCGTCGGGGGCGGACTCCTGGCGGACCTCCTGGAGGTCTCTATCGCTCACCAGGATCTCCTCAGACCCCTCCGGGGCCGAGGGCGCGTCCTCATCGAAGTAGTAGAGGGCGACGGAGCCGCTGGCGGCCATCGCCGCCCCCAGGGCCTTAAGCTCGTCGAGATCGGGCCTCTTCCTGAATATGAACCGGGGAACCCCGTCCCCCACCTCCTTTCCGACGATGTAGCCCAGGATCCCGTAGTCGGAGGGCTTCAGGTCGGAATCGACGGCGATATTGATGGTGGGGACCCGATTCTCTTCGAGGTGGTAGCCGTACCGGGGGGTCTTCCCCACCAGGGCCGCCGCGAGCGCCGATGGCCCCCCCTCCCGGTTGGTCTTCGCCCCGATGACGGAGTTGGCGAAGGAGACGGCGGAGGACTCGCTCCAGGCGAGGTGGTCGCCCCTCCGGGCTAAGTCGGGCCTGATCTGGTAGGGAGTGCAGGTGCAGTCAGGGGATACGCCCAGGCGGCGGTAGGCCTCGATGACCTCGATCTGCTTATCTGCGAACCTCTCGTCTATACCCATCTTTTGCCACCGGGTGAGGTCCATACCCGCGGGGTTGAGGACGGCCGGGACGACGACCCTCCCTTGGAGGTCTGATATCCACTCCAGCCCCGCCTCCCCGATCGTCTTGAAGGAGACCCCCGCCACCTGGACGCTTCGAACGGGGATCAATCGGTCGGCGCCGTAGATGTCGCCGAGGGCGACCAGGATCTCCATCGCCCTCCGCAGGCTCTCCCCCTCCTCGCCCTGGTACGCTCGCTCCTCATCCCGCGATAGATGCATACTTCTTCCTCCGGCTCCAGATTATAAAAAGGCTGAGATCGATCCCTAGATCAGCCTTTCGATGGGGTGGCCCGCGGCGGGCCATACGTCCAGGTCCCCCACCGCCTCCGAAACTAGGATGTCGGCCATAGCCGCCACCGGGAAGACCTCACCGGCCCTCTCGATGGGACCGTAGAGGATGTAGTCGCCCCCCGCCAGGATCTCCAGGCCCGCGGAGGCGGCGTCGCAGACGTGCCTCGCATCCCTGCCCTTTTCCCGGAGCCACCGCCATGATGATACGGCGTTGTGGATCCCCGAGCCCGTCGGAAGGCCGAACCTCGCCTTCGCAAGTACCGTGGCCCGAAGAGACCTCCCCGCCCCGTCCCCCAGGGGTACGACGCCGGGGTCGATGAGGAGGTTGTTCATCCCCAGAAGGCGAGCGAGGTCGATCAGCCCTCCAGACCTCCCAGCACCCCCCTCCTCCAGGGATCTGATCGTCCCCTCGACGGTGGAGTCGGCGGGGTTGTAGCCAAGGAGGATGGCGGAGTCGATCTCGCAGTGAGCCAGGACCTTCTCTTCCCGGACCGTCGTGGCGAGGCCGATGCTGTTGTAGATGGACCGGTCGGCGAGGCCGACCTCCGAGACCGCCTCCGCCATGGCGATCCTCGTCCCGGCATCGGCGGAGTCGAGGATGAGGGGGCCGGACCAGAGGCCGTCGACGAAGTCGAGGTAGCGGCCGAAGGCCTCCGGTGTCCTGGCGTATATATGCAAAACAGCGGGGTTTCCAGTCTCCTCCGAGAGGCAAGCCTGCCGATGGATCAGTACGGCGGCAGCCTCCTTGTCGAAGGTCCCTTTCTCCTCGTCCTCCACGATCCCGTGGCCCTGATAGAATATCGTGCCGCAGAGGGCCGTTGGGTTCTCTCCCGGCTGCCCCCCCATCTTCACCCCGGCGACGTTCACAACATCTTGATCTCGCGCAAACCTGAACAACTCCACCGCCTCAAACCTGAATTTGTGCTCCCTGGCCAAAAAAGTTGGGATCGGCGATCCCAGGATGTCGGTTCAAGGCGTAATCGCCTTCTTTCTCAGCAGTCGGTTGTACTTGATCGCAAACCGGTGGGCCTCATCTCTCATCTCCCGGACGAAGAGGGAGGCCTCGTCGTCCTTTCTGAGGGGAAGGGGCCGGATCCGCCCCGGAACGTAGATCTCCTCCTCCCTCTTGGCGATGGAGATGACGGGTATGTAGAGGCCGAGGTTTCGGATCTCCCGGCTGGCAGCGAAGAGCTGCCCCTTGCCCCCGTCGATGACGATCAGGTCGGGCACCTCCCCTCCCTCCTCCTTCTGCCGGGCGTACCGCCTCCGGACGATCTCGCCGATGGAGGCGAAGTCGTCGATCCCCTCGACGGTCCTGATCTTGAAGCGGCGGTACCCCTTCTTATCGGGCCTGCCGCCCCGGAACGCGACCATCGAGCCGACGGTGAAGGACCCGGCGAGGGTTGAGACGTCGAAGACCTCGATCACCTTCGGCGGCTCGGGGAGGGAGAGCGCCTCGGCGAGGGCGGCGAGCTTTCTGTCGCCCCCGAAGAACCGGATCAAGAGGTTCTTATCGGCGAGGTCGAGAAGTTTCCTCTTCTCCCCCTGCTTTGGGACCGTCACTCTGACCCGCCTCCCTTTGATGTGGGATAGAAAGTCGACGAGGGAGCCGTCCAGGGGTTCGCCGACGATCAGCTCCTCGGGGGGGTCGTTTTCGGAGTAGTACTGGACGATGAACTCCTCGAGGAAGCTCTCGGTCCGGGGGAAGACGAACTCCTCTTTGCCCTCCAGGGTCCCCTTGTAGACCTTGAAGAGCATCAGATAGACCGCCTCCCCATCGGTGGCGTAGGTGAGGACGTCCTCGTCGAACCTCTTATTCCGCTCGACTTTCTGCCGTTCCTGGAGGCTCACTAGGGCCCGGATCTCGTCGCGGAGCTCCATCGCCTGCTCAAACTCCCGCCTTCCGGCGAGGTCAGCCATCTCTTCTTTTAGCGAAGCTATCAATTCACTGGTCCTCCCCTTCAGGACCGCCTCGGCACGTCCGACGCGCCGCCCGTAATCCGCGGCCGAGATCTTCCCGATGCAGGGGGCGCAGCACGCCCCAATGGCGTGGCGGAGGCACTCCTGCTTAGGAAGCCTCCTGCAGGTCCGCAGGCCAAAGGTCTTCCGGACGACGGAGAAGACAAGGTCCCTCTCCCGAGCGGAGACGAAGGGGCCGAAGTAGCTGCCTGGAGCAGTCCGCCTCCGGGAGAGGTGGATCCGGGGATACTCCTCATCGGTTATGTGGATCGAGGCATAGCGGGAGGAGTCCTTCAGCCGGACGTTGTACTTGGGCCAGTGCTTCTTGATGAGGGAGTTTTCCAGAAGGAGCGCCTCGACCTCGCTGTCGGTGACGATGAAGTCGAGGCCCCGGGCGGCGCAGACGAGGGCCGAGGTCTTGGGGTCGGTCTCCCTCTTTTGGAAGTAGCTGGCGACCCTTTTTTTCAGGTCCCGGGCCTTTCCGACGTAGATCACCTCGTCCGAGGCGTCAGTAAAGAGGTAGCATCCGGGGAGATGGGGGAGGGGGTCAGGGTCGATCATGGGTTCGATGGATTCATCTGTAGCGTTATCGTTATTGCAGCTTGATCTGGAGGAATTACTTTGTAATCTGAGGCCAAAAGTTTTGCAATACCCTTTTCGGTACTTATGTGACCTTTTTGTTGAAGCATCATTCAATGCCTATGTTGTTGGCATCTCGGTCTACTTCTCGATGGTATCGGAGATGATAGAGTGAATATCCTTCCACATTCCTCGCATCGATACACGTTATCTCCAGATATCAATTGACTTACTGTATCCTTATTCTGGAGATAGAAAGGCTCAATTTCAAAAGCAAATTCTACTAGCGAAAATGCCGTCTGCCTATGGCTAGGATTCAATTCATCTGGATGTGTTGATGCAAGAAATACATTCTTTGTAAATTCTGGATAGGCAATTTTTACGGCTGGTAAGATATCGGAGTCGCCTGTTATTACACAATGATAATCACCTGGTTTGGTGATTGCATATCTAACAAGCAATGCGACCACAGATGTATCTACTTGTTTCTCTTGATATCGACGTTCAGCGAGGCGACGGATTATATAGTCACGGATGACTGGTCGAAAAACGGCATCTGTTTTGTAACCAGCACTCTGGGCAGATGTAACAAATCGCTCTCTAGCTGTGACGGCTCGGCGAGTTTTCTCTATTTGATCTGTTGTGATATCATCGAATCGGTCCGGCCAATCGTCAAAATCGTCTGGAAGTGTGAATATTGAAGTAGATATGAAAGCGTCGCCGATTTCATCACAATTCCCACCATGTTTTTCTGCGTGCTGCAGAAGTGCTTTGTTTAACTTGCCGAAATCGAGGTCAAATCTGCTGTCAGGCCTATCAGTTGCATTTGCCATCGCTTTGCCTGCCCCACATTGAGTTAACAACCAAGTTCCATCAATGAATATATTCAGCTTAGACAATGACTTCCCCCCTTGATCCAATGTCGACCATTAATTGGTCACCTCCTTGACTGCTTCATATAAATATGTCTCTGGGATACTTAAATTAGCTGGGCGAGATCATTCTTTCCATATCCTCTTCGCCTCGAGGGGATCGACCTTTGAACTCTCGACGCAGCCTCTCAGCTCCCCCTTGAATTTAGCTAAGCTGACTAAAGGCTTCAGAGGCTTGATCACAACCTTTCCGTCTTCCAGCCCGACCTCTACCTCATCGCCGTCCCTGAGGCCCGCTTGTTGTATGATCGCTTCGGGGATCGAAAGCTTATCGCCTTCAAGTCTGGCTCTCATCATCTGAGGATCACCGGAGGGCTTTATGGGCCTGAACCTTATTAAACCCCTCTGAAAACTGAATATCTCGCCAGCGCCTGAGTCGGCGGATCTTATCCCTTGGAGTTGATTTGCGTCCGGTTATGCTTTTAACTCCGAGCCAGCCCTGCCTCACCTGCGGGGCTGCTCTTCAACATCACAAAGAAGCCCTTCCGTCGGGCGTCGGAGATGCCGTTACGGCCTCTCTCCCGCCGCCTGAGGGCGCCCCGGAAACGATCTCCTTCTCCACCTCGAGGTAGAGTTCTATAGCCTCTTTGGCCCTTTCGATGAGATCGTCCAGGCTCTTCGCCTGGGTATTGCATCCGGGGAGGGATGGGACGGTGGCGACGTAATACCCGTCTTCGTCTTTCTCAACGAGGACGTTGAACTTTGCCTTCATCTCTCGTCTATTTTGCGTCGAGATTTTATAATACTTTGTCATTTGATGAGGACGAGGGTTTTTCGCCTACGTGCCCGCCATCCCAGGGTGCCATGCGTGGGGGCGAACTCCCGAAGAGGCGCAGGCCGAGATCGTCAACGTCTTCGAGATGATCAAAGAAGAATACAGAGAAGAAGGAAGGCTATTGCCCCAGGATGTCGACCTGGAGGCGGTCGATGCCTGCCAGAGCTAAGGACCGAGAAAAGGCCACCGCAAAGCTTGGATTTCTAAAGATCCAGCAGAAAGGCGGCTACACCCGTTGGAAGCATCCGGATGGACGGGCGGCGATCATCCCCATCCACGCCAACAGCGAAATTGGCGGATGGCTATTTTATGAGATCCTCAAGCAGCTGGAAACTTCTGAAGAGGATTTCTGGAAGCCCGCGCGGGGCGACGGCGGCAGAAGATGACCGATCTGATTTTGGCTTTTTTTGGCCTTTCTAGCAAGGCGGCAAAATCTAGCCTGAAAGTTCGCACGATTAACAACGAGATTTCAAGAACTGGCCGGTGATGTTCTCCCAGATACGCCCCCTCAGCGGACAGTCCTTCGACCTTCATCGAGCTATGGCGGAAACCGCATCCTCACCATCTCCCGCACCTCAGAAAGCCACCCCCGCCTCTCCTCCGGCGTGCTCGTCACCACCACAGAAAACGTCCTCCGGCGGACGTCGGCGACGCCGCAGAGGCCGAAGATGCACCTCTTCCAGAGCGTCTCCAGCGGATCGCCGAAGGCCGCACGCTCCCGCTCTTCCGGGGTGTTGGAGGTGTTGAAGACGAGGGCGGATCTCGCCCGCAGCAGGCCGACCGGGACCCCTTCGCCGCCGTCTCCCTCGACGAACTCGTAGGCGACGCCGGGCCTGATCACCCGGTCGACCCAGCCCTTCAGGATCGCTGGAGGCTGCCCCCACCAGTTGGGGTGGACGATGACTATCCCCTCAGCGGCGGCGATCTCGTCGCAGTGAATCTGGACGGAGGGATCGACGGCGCCGCCCCTGGGGATCTCAGGGCCGGGGAGGATCGGATCGAACTTCTCGGCGTAGAGGTCGTGATATGAAACAAGGTGGCCGTTTTGGTTCAGCGCCTCCACTGCCGCCTCCGCGATGGCGTGATTGAAGCTTCCGGGTTCGGGATGGCCGAGGATGACAGATATTCTCATGGTTGCGATCGAAAGATAAACTGGTAATGGACTGGTAATGGACAGATTTTTCTCTCTTCCTCATCGATTTTGAGGCGGGTTGGGGCCCCCGGATCGGTCCGGAAACCCCTGAGCTACGATCACTTCCGGTCCTACTTCTTCTCCACTTCCTTATCGTCGGGGGCCTTCGCCTGCTCGTAGGCGAGGATCGAGGCCTTGGCGTGGACCCGGACGAAGGGGCTCGCGTCCTCCTCGGCGGCCTTCTTCAGGATCGAGAGTGACTCCTCATCCATCATCTCCCCCAATATCCAGGCGGCTCCGCCCCTCATCTCCTCGTTCGCTTCATCGTCGACGAGGAGATCTGCCATCCTCTTCTGGACAAGGTCTCTACCGAGAGCGGCGAGCCCCACCATGGCGTTAGCCTTGACGACGTCCTCGGGGTCCTTGAGGGCGGAGACGAGGGGCTCCACCACTTCAGGACCCCCCTTCTTGGCGAGGGCGTTGACGGCGTTCGCCCTGACGAGCATGTTCCCCTCTTTAGCCACCACCTCGGCGAGCCGCTCGACGGTCCAGGTGGCGTCGGGGAGGTCCTCGGGGACCTGGGGGCCTGCCAGGGCGTCGATCGCCTCCGTCTCTCCCAAGGGGACGGCCGCAGGCTTCTCCTTCTCTCCTGTCTTCTTCTCCTTCTTGCCTTCTGCCATAGTCCTCTAATTGCTGCCTATTCTACTTCAATTTTTCCAAGTTCGAAGGCCTTCCTGTTGATCTCCAAAAACCTCGCGGGGACGGTCTGGAAGAGCGCCTCGAGGAGCGCCTCCTCCCCGATGGGGATGTGCCTGGCCAGGGCCCCCAGCATCACGACGTTCGTCGCCTGGAGGCTCCCCGCCTTGGCGGCAAGCCCTGTAGCGTCCATCGGATAGACCCGAGAGGACGCCTCCCGGAGGGGTGCGAGGATCTCCTCGATGGCGGGGTAGCTGGCCTGGCCGGTGGTGACGGTGACCGGCAGTACCGCCGTCGTGTTCACCAGGGCGATCCCATCGGGGGATAGGTAGGTGGCGTACCTGAGCGCCTCCGCAGGCTCCATGGCCAGGAGGACGTCGGCGCCTCCGGGAGATATCATTGCGCTGTAGCGGCAGCCGATCCTTATGTGGTTTATGACGCTCCCCCCCCGCTGAGCCATCCCGTGGGTCTCGACCCCCCGGACCGATAGTCCGGCCGAAAGAGCCGCCCTCCCTATGATCTCGGATATCAGGATCACCCCCTGGCCTCCGACCCCGACGATGACGACGTCGCAATCCGAAGTTCTCATTCCACCACCTCCATCGCCTGCTGGGGGCATATCTTTGCACACACCCCGCAGCCTGAGCAGAGGGCATTGATCCTGGCGACCTTTCCGTCGAACTCGATGGCGGGACAGCCGAAGTTGACGCAGAGCTTGCAGCCGCCGCACTTCTCCTCGTCTACCCTCAGCCTGGGCCTCCTGATACCGGCCCTCATCTCGCTGATGACGCAGGCCTGCTTGGCCACCACCACCGATAGGCCCGGATGATCCCTCGCCCTCTCGAAGGCCTCTATCATGGAGTCGAGGTCGTAGGGGTCGGCGGTCTCAACGAGCCCCGCGCCCAGAGACCGGCAGATCTCCTCGAGGGATATGGTGGGGGAGATATCGCCGGTGGCCGTCCGCCCCGCGCCGGGATGGGGCTGGTGGCCGGTCATGGCGGTGATGGAGTTGTCGAGGATCGCGACGGTCATCCTCGCCCCGTTGTAGGCGGCGTTGAGAAGGCCGGTGAGCCCCGAGTGGAGGAATGTGGAGTCCCCCAGGACGGCGCATACCCCCCGCTCTTCGCCCCCGAACCTGATCCCGGCCCCGACGGTGATGGACGCCCCCATGCAGAGGCAGCTGTCGACGGTCCCCATCCCAACCCCCATGGTGTAGCAGCCGATGTCGTTTGGAAATATGGCGTCCCTGCCGAAGGCTTTCCTCATGGCGTAGTAGGAGGCCCTATGGCTGCAGCCTGGACAGAGGGCCGGGGGCCTCGGCGGCAGAATGGAGAGGACCTCGGGGCTCATCGTCGGGGCGCCCCTCTGTTGAAGGCCCATCATGCGAGCGATGGCGTTCCTGACGGTGAGGGGATCGAGCTCCCCGACGGCTGGGATCGTTCCGGACCTCTTGCCCAGGATCTCGACCTCGGGGTTTCTCTCCTTTGCCACCATCTCGACGAACTCCTCGAGGACGGGGTCCATCTCCTCGACCACCAGGATGCAGTCGACCTTCTCCAGGAAGTCGCCGACGATCGTCCTGTGGATGGGGTAGGCGCCTATCCTCAAGAGAGAGACGTCGGCCTCCAACTCTGCTATCGCCTCCTTGGCGTAAAGCCCCCCTATCCCCGAGGCTATGACCCCCACCTCGCCCCTCATCTGCGACCTGTTCCACGCCTCTTTCGCGAGAGCCGCCTCGATATCTGCTTGCTTATCCAGAAGCTCGGCGTGGAGGGGGCGGGCGTGGACGGGGAGGGCCACCCTGCGAGGTGGGTTCTTCTCGAAGCCCGGGCTTGCCTTCCTCTCTCGTGGAGTCCCCACATCGACGGTCGCCCTGGCGTGGGAGACCCTCGTCGTCGGCCTCACCATCACCGGAAGGCCGAACTCTTCAGAGAGGCTGAAGGCCCTCAGGGTCATATCCCTCGCCTCCTGGGGGTCGGCGGGGTCGAGGCAGGGGACCCGGGCGAACGCGGCATAACGCCTCGAGTCCTGCTCGTTCTGAGAGGAGTGGCAGAAGGGATCGTCAGCGGAGATGACCACCAAGCCCCCCCCAACCCCCAGATACGCCAGGGTCATGAAGGGGTCTGCGGCGACGTTGAGGCCGACGTGCTTCATGGTGACGGCGGCCCTGGTGCCGGTCCAGGATGCGCCGATGGCCACCTCCATCGCCACCTTCTCGTTCACAGACCATTCGACGTGGATCCCATGCCCCTCGGCGAGGGGAGCGAGATGCTCCACGATCTCCGAGGAGGGAGTCCCAGGGTAGCCGGAGACGACCCCCGCCCCCGCCTCCAAGATGCTCCTGGCGATGGCGACGTTTCCGAGCAAGTATTCTCTCAATATGATGACCATCCTTGAAGTTGGTTCGTCTGCGGGGCCGCTGCCCCGTCTCTCTTATCGTCCGGTCATGAAAGATCGCCCCTTCGATAAAGCCGTTTCGAGGCCGGAGGATCATCCTTCATGATCCCGAGGACCTCCGGTCGAAGAATTTATCCCCTATCGATGATGGTGATCTTCGGCAGACGGCAAAGGGACGAAGACGCCGTTCTGTGGATGTGATCCTCATGAGAAGATCTCAATATCCAATTCTTTCAGCCTTGATCCTCATCCTCGCGGCCCTCGCCACCCTCCCGGCCGGAGCCGCGCAAACGGGACTTTCGATAGATCGGGACCGGGAGGTCCTCTTCCAGGTATCGACGATAGACGCCCTCCTCCTGGCCGTCTACGACGGCGTCCTCTCCGTGGGCGAACTGAAGGAGAAGGGCGACTTCGGCATAGGGACCTTCGATAAGCTCGCAGGGGAGATGATCCTCCTCGACGGCATATGCTACCAGGTGAAGGAGGACGGGGTCGCTTACGTCGTATCCGACGATCTGACGACCCCCTTCGCCTCCGTCACCTTCTTCGACCATGACGAGACGGTCCTGATCGAGGAGGCGGCAAACCTGACGGAGTTGGTCGGGATCCTGGAGGCCTCCTTCCCGTCGAAGAACGCCTTCTACGCCGTCAGGATCGACGGCACCTTCCCCTACGTCAGGACGAGGTCCGTCCCCGCCCAGGAGCGGCCCTACCCCCTCCTCGTCGACGTCACCGCCCGCCAGACGGTCTTTGAGTTTGAGAACGCCTCCGGGACCATTGTCGGGTTCTGGACCCCGCAGTTCGCGGCGGGGATAAACGTCCCGGGAAGCCACCTACACTTCATCACAGATGATCGGACGGCGGGAGGCCACATACTCGACCTGCGGGTCGATGGCGTCGAAGTGGCCCTGGACGTGACGGCCAGCATATTGATGGCCCTCCCCACGGCAGGAGACTTCTTCGACCTCGACCTCACCGGCGACCTCTCGGCGGACCTGGAGAAGGTGGAGAAGTAGAGCTGTAAAGAAGGGGGTCGGATCGAAGAATGACAGACGACTGAAAACGGGTGGGTGAGGCGGCGATCCGCTGCCCCGCCTCCCGCCGCCTCGGTCGAGGCCTATCCTGGCGAAAACCCGGCCAGATCCGGGGATCTCAGAGGTGCCCCGGCTTCCTCTCGACGAGCCTCTTTCTCACCGACTCGGCGTGGGCGGCCAGCCCCTCCGCTTCGGCGATGACGGTTATGGCGTCGGATAAGAGCCGCAGGCCGTCTTTTGAGATCTGCTGCACTGTTATCTTCTTTACGAAGGCGTCGGCGTTCAGCCCCGAGAAGACCCTCGCGTACCCCGACGTCGGAAGGACGTGGTTTGTGCCGCTGGCGTAATCTCCGGCGGCGACCGGCGTGTACGGTCCGAGAAATACGCTTCCGGCGCTTCTGATCTGTCTCAAGACCGTCATGGGGTCTCTTACGATGATCTCCAGGTGCTCGGGGGCGAAGCTGTTGGAGAAGCCTACCGCCTCCTCCATAGATCCCGCCGTCAGGATGGCGCTCTTCGCCAGGCTCTTCCTCACTATATCCCGCCGGTCGGCCCCCGCCGCCTGCCTCTCCACCTCTGCCCTGGTGGCTATGGCCAGGTCCTCGTCGTTCGTCACCAAAACCGATATCGACTGGGGGTCGTGCTCCGCCTGGGCGACCATATCCGACGCCAGGATCTCCGGCTCTGCCGTATAGTCGGCGATGATAAGAACCTCGCTGGGCCCCGCCGGCATATCGATCTCGACGGTGGACCGCAGAAGGAGCTTGGCGGCGGTGACGTAGATGTTCCCGGGCCCCACGATCTTCTGGACAGGCCGGATCGTCTCGGTCCCGAAGGCCATAGCCGCGACCGCCTGGACGCCTCCGACCCGGTAGATCTCATCGGCCCCAGACATCTCGGCCGCCACCAGGGTCAGGGGGCTCACCTTCCCGTCCTTTCCCGGCGGCGTGCATACGATGACCCTTTCGACGCCCGCAACCTTTGCTGGTATGACGGTCATGAGGGCGGAGCTGGGGTAGGCGGCTCGGCCGCCGGGAACGTAGGCTCCGACCGAATCGAGGGGGACGATCATCTGCCCTGCCATCGCCCCCGGCGAGGTCTCCGTCATCCATAGGTCCCGATCGAGCTGTTGGTGGTGGAAGGCGACTATGTTTTCTACGGCGATCTCCAGAGCCTTCTTAAGCTTCTCCGGCACCTCTTCATCGGCCTTCTCGATCTCGTCCTCGCCGACCCTGAACCTGCCGACCCGCACGCCGTCGAACCTCTCCGTCTGGTCACAGAGGGCCCTGTCCCCCCTCTCCTGGACGTCGTTTACTATCTCCACCACCGTCGGCATGACGGACTGGACGTCAAGCCCCCTCGATAGAAGGGCCGAGACCTCCTCTTCACCCAATTCGCTCAGCTTCTTGAATAACAAAACGAACAACTCCTTCTCCATCAGATCGATCTAGCCCGACCCGGGCCCGTTCCTCCCCCTCTGGGTGGCGTAAAGGGAAGCCACCCTCTCCAGGGAGTCCGCCTCTTCTAGGGCCTTGTCATCCCTCACCCGGACGAGCCTTGGAAACCTCAGAGCGTACCCCGATGAGTAGCTCTTGCTCTTCTGGATCTCTTCGAAGGCCACCTCGAAGATAACCTCAGGCTTCACCTCCACCTCCATCCCCTCCCCAGAGACGAGGACGAGGTCGCGGAATAGGTCCGTCAGCTCGGCCAGCATCTCGTCGTTGATCCCCGTGGCGACCCACCCGACGTCTTCGAGCCTTCCCGTATCCGGGTCCGGAGAGGCGAGCCTGAAGGATCCGAGGAACGTCGCCCTCCGCCCCTCACCCCACCGGGCGCCGACGACGACGAGGTCCAGGGTCTCCATCACAGGCTTGATCTTCACCCAGTTCTTCCCCCTCTTCCCCGGAGCGTAGGGGGAGGTGGGGCTCTTGAGCATCACCCCTTCGTGGCCAGCCTCTATCGCCTCCTGGTAGATCCCGGCGACCTCCTCGGGATCGGCGGTCACCTTCTGCGCCGCCAGGATCTTCGGATCCGCCACCTCTTCCAGGAGCCTCCTCCTCTCCCGGAGGGGCTCGTCGATGAGAGGACGGCCGTCGAGGTATACTATATCGAAGAGGAAGAGCTCCAGGGGGATCTTCTTCGCCGTCCTCTCGACCTTGTACTTCCTCCGAAACCGCTTCAGGATCTCCTGGAAGGGCAGCGGCCTTCCGTCCTCGCCCCTGGCCACCGTCTCTCCGTCGAGGATGGCGGACTTTGCCCTAACCCCCTCTTTTATGAAGGCGACGATCTCGGGGAGGGAGCGAGTGACCCTCTCCTGCCGCCGGGAGAATATCTCGACATCGTCCCCCCTCTTGTGGATCTGGACCCTGGAACCGTCGAACTTCCACTCGACGGTCGCCGTCCCCATTTCGGCGAGAGATCCGGGTATCCCCGACCCGATCTGAGCGAGCATCATCTTGATGGGCCTTCCGATCTCCACCTTCAGGTCCGAAAGCCTCCCCTCCTTCGCCCTCAGGGCTACGAGCCCCAGGTCGCCGGTGAAGTTGTAGCCCCGCTCCACCTCTGCCGGGGTTGCGTCGAAGGCCTTGGCGATGGCGTCTCTTACGATCCCTTCTCCGACACCGATCCTCATATCTTCCAGGGCGAGCCTCGCGATGTACCTCGCCTCCAGGGGACTGGATTCGCTGAACAGATACTGGAGGTTTTTTGCCTTGACGGACTGGCTCCTCCTCCCCGATGCCCGGGCGATCTGCAGAAACCGCGAGTATACGTCCAGGATCGATAGGCTCTCGCCACCGATGAAGGAGGAGAGGGTGGAGGGCCTCCTCTTGTCAATCGCCTCAGAGGCTACGGTTCCCACATCCCCGGTCCTCCGGAGGATATCCTTGATCTCTGTCGTCGAAGAGCCGCTCGCCCTGGAGAGGGCATCGTAGAGGGTGGAAGGCCCCACCCCCAAGAGGATCTCGGAGCTGGCGGGAAATGGCGAGCCGGTGACAAAAGAGGGTACGATCGCGAGCTCGGCTTCGTCCAGATCCGAAAGGAAGGAGGCGAGGATCTCGGCCTTCTCTATGGAGCCGGCGATCCCCTCGATCTTCATACAGAGCTCTGCGAACCCGAGAAAGGTGGTCATGGTCCGTACTTTCAGCCTTCTATCTGCCTTGAGGTGTAGATGCTGACTATGTCGGAGACTATGGCGCTGGCAGTCTCGATGGAGCCGGCCCCCAGGCCGGTGACGGTGATCGTCCCCGAGAGGTCGGTCTCGATGGAGGCGACGTTGAGGGTCCCGCCGACGGCGAGGGGGCTCCTCCTCGGAACTAGCATAGGCTTCACAGCCAGGGCCGGAACTTCGCCTATCAGCTTGATGTGGTAGCCCCTCTCCCAGGCGAGGTTGAGCGCCTCGGGGGTGATCTCCCTGATGCCGGTGACGGAGACATCTTCGTATTTGGCGTTCATCCCGAAGATGGAGTTGGCGAGGATTACGACCTTTCCGGCGGTGTCTATCCCGTCGACGTCGTAGGCGGGGTCAGCCTCGGCAATACCGAGGTCCTGGGCCTCGGTTAGGGCGTAGCTGTAGGTGTACTTCTCCTCCATCATTCTGGTCAGGATGTAGTTACAGGTGCCGTTGAAGATCCCCCGGATGCCGAGGATCTCGTTTCCCACCAGGTTCTTCTCTATGAGGCTGATCAGGGGCATCGTCCCGCCGACGGTCGCCTCGTACTTGAGCATCACGCTGTTATCCTGGGCCATCTCCTGGAGGTGGTTATAGGCCACCACCAGGGGCCCCTTGTTGGAGGTGACGACGTGCTTTCCCGAAGAGAGGGCCTCTTCGATGTGGCCGAGGCCGGGCTGGCCGTGGACGATGTTGGTGGGAGTCACCTCCACCACCAGGTCAGAGTCCACCTCCTGGATCGCCTCCTTCCCGATGATATCGAGGTTTGCTATCCCCTCCAGAGTCCTAGCAGCGTGGAGCCTCTGGGGGTCTATCCCCGTCTCGTCGAAGAGGGTTCCGTTGATGTCGGTGACGGAGACGACCTTCATGTCCAGCCCCAGCCTCCTCAGAACCTCCCACTTTCTTCTCACGACCTCCAGAACGCCGTGGCCGACTACCCCAAACCCCACCAGAGATATCCTCACCTCTCTCATATCTTCTCCGCCTCGATAGGTTCTATCACCAGGAGATCTTTCTCTGCCCCCACATGCCGGAGGATGGATAGGGACTTTGCTATCTCCTCTTTGCCCGTAGCCCTGATCCTCAGGTAGGCGGAAGAGGGCTCCTCGATCCCAGGCATACGCAGGGAGAGGTCCTCCACCTCCGCAAAGCCGGTGGAATCGATCCGGTTGATGGTATCTCCGAGGTCGCTGTGGAGGACGTGGCCGATGAGGAGGACCGAGGTCTCCTCGATGAACCGGTCTTCCCCCGCGCGGACCACCACGATCCCGTTATCCTCCAGATGCTTTTTGATGTTCTCGATATTTGACGGATCGATCTCGAAGACGATCTGGACCGGGACCGTCCCCCGGGGAGTTTTGCGATCTCGGTGATGGACGACGCTGATTATATTGCCCTTGTACTTCTTGAACGGTTCGAGGGACTGCATCAGCTGTCCCGGTATGTCCTGCAGTTCCAAGTCCATCGAAAGTCGCATAACACGAATTCCTCGTCTAATTTCTGCTCTCACCCACCAGCTTATCGAACATAAAGGTTGTGCAGAAGGTTCTGCAGAAAAAGTACTTTATTTGAGAGTTATATACCGACGATCGATGGCAAAAGGAGATGTAGAAAACCTCATCGTGGAGTTCATAAGGGATCGGGTGGAGGCGGCCGGGGCGCAAGGTGCGGTCCTGGGCCTCTCCGGCGGCCTCGACTCGGCGACTGTCGCCTTCCTCGCCGCCCGGGCCCTGGGGCCGGACCGGGTATTCGCCCTCCTCCTCCCCGAGGCGGGAGTGACGCCGGAGGAGGACGTCGAGGACGCAAGAAAGGTCGCATCGATCCTGGGGATCGAGACGGAAAAGATCGATATATCGGGGGTTCTGGGCGGCTACTTTGAGGTGCTCCCGGCGGCCGGGGCTCCGCCGGTGGTCAAAGGAAACCTGAAGGCGAGGGTGAGGATGACGATCCTCTACTGGCACGCAAACCTCCTCCACCGCCTCGTCCTCGGTACCGGGAACAGGACGGAGATCATGCTCGGCTACTCGACGAAGTTCGGCGACGGCGCAGCCGACATCCTCCCCATAGCAGGCCTTTACAAGGACGAGGTGAGGGTGCTGGCCAAGAAGCTGGGCGTCCCCAACAGGATCCTGGAGAAGGCGCCGACGGCGGGCCTCTGGCCCGGCCAGACCGACGAGGAGGAGCTGGGGATATCTTACGCCGACGCCGACGCGATCCTGCGGGGCCTGGAGGAAGGGAGGGAAAGCGAGGATCTGGCGGAGGAGTTCGGAGGCGATAAGCTCAGGCTTATTTTTAGGAGGATCGAAGGCGGAAGGCACAAAAGGGAGCTTCCTCCTACCCCCGAGGGCTGATCCGATCTTCCTGCCACCCCCCTCTCTTCGGCGGCGTCGGAGCTACAGGAAAATCTTTTCTCCTCCCAGGCCAGTACCGGCTTCATGGAGCACGGTGACGAGTTTGATGGGGTCGAAGAGATGGCTCTGACCCCGGTGACAAAGATCGATATCCGGGAGCTGGCAGAGCTACGGGACGAGAGGGACGTATACCTCTCCGTCTACCTCCCCACCTCCTCGGGGGAGGAGCAGGCCGAAAACCGCACCTTTGTCGCAAGGAGGTCGAAGGCGATCGAGGAAGCCCTCTCTGGGGATCTCAAAGGGTCTTTTCGAGAGACGATGGAAGTCGTCGAAGACCAACTATTCTGGAAGCCCGTCCCCGGCGAGCGGGGGAGGATCGTCTTCGCCTCGGCCCCCGCATCCCTTCTCGCCGTTTACAGGATCGGGGTCGAGCCTGATCGGACGATGGTCCTGGACACCTCCCCCTTCCTCCTCCCCCTGGCGAAGCTGCGGGACGACTATATGGACTACGGCCTCCTCCTCCTCGACTCGAAGGAGGCGCGGTTCTTCTGCGTCCGCTCCGACGTCCCGGAGGCGGTGGGTAGCCTCTCCTCCGACCTGATGAACAAGCACAAGAAGGGGGGCTGGTCCCAGATGAGGTTCAACCGCCTCCGGAAGGGGGCGATAAAGTCCTTCCTCTCGGAGGTGGCCGAGGACCTCCTGGAGTCGTGCACGGGCCAGGAGACGAGGGGGCTGGTGGTGGCGGGGCCGGGTCAGGCGAAGAGCCAGCTTTTGGAGATCCTCCCCGCCGAGATGGGAAAGAGGGTCCTGGGGGTCGTCGACCTCTCCATCGACGCCACCAAGAGGGAGCTGCTCGAGGCCGGAAACGAGATTGCCCTCGCCGACGAGAGGGAGCGGTCGATGGAGAGGGCGGAGGAGCTCCGCTCCGAGATCCTGAGGGGCGGGCTCGCCGTCCTGGGGGTCGAGGCGACGAAGGCCGCCCTGGCGGAAGGAAGGGTGAGCGTCCTCGTCCTCCTCAAGAACGCCTCCATCCCCGGCTGGATCTGCGAGAGGTGCGAGGCCCTGGAGGCGAAGAAGAGGCCGCAGGAATGCCCTATTTGCGGGGGCCCCACCTCGACCGTCGACGTAGTCAATGAGCTCTACGAGCTGGCGGAGAGGACGGGAGCCGAGGTGGAGTTCGTCGAGGAGGACGCCTGCCTCGCTTCGGGAGAGGGTGTGGGGGCGCTATTGAGGTATTAGGTCAGGGGAGGTCCAAAGCGGCGAAGACTTAGCCAACGGTCAGCCAACGGTCGCCGATAGCATATCCGGCCGGTCAGAGGTTTCGAAGCCGCGATCTCGTCAATAATCTTATATGCAATCATTGTAAACATAATTCTATGTCAACAGCGGTTTACAGCATCCGTCTGGAGAGCGACGTCCGGCGGATGATGGACGAGATGAGGGAGGTCGACTGGCAGGCCGAGATCAGAGAGATGGTGGAGGCGATGGTCCGTGATAAAAAGAAGAAGAGCCTCCTGGACCGGGCAGAGGCCCGCTGGAATGAGCAGGTCGAGAGCCCCGAGGGCGCGGCATCGATGATAAGAGAGGAGAGGGATGCGAGATAGGGCCGTCTTCGACTCCAGCGTGATCGCCGCCATCTTCTTCAAAGAGGAGGCCTCCCCTCGGTCCCTGAAGATCGCGGCCGAATTCGACCCGATAACTCTGGACCTGGCGGTCGCCGAGGTGGGGAACGTAGCCTGGAAGAGGGTCTCATTTTCTGGCGAGGAGAAGGAGACGGCTCTGGACGCTCTCAGGGACTTTCTGGAGTTCATCGCCACCACATCCACCATCCTCAACTCCACCGACCTTCTGGTGGAGGGGCACAATCTAAAAATCAAGTGATTTCGCGTTTTTGAAAATATACCGCTACTTTACTTTAACTCTCTATTTCTAAGGTCTTATCGAACCTGAGCAAGTACAATATTATTCCAGAATAAGTTGTTC
>Ga0334889_1002062_pt1 | contig 23890 bp, 20 predicted proteins | sample GraSluR1_MG_2_FD_207222 | JGI IMG/M metagenome (GOLD analysis project Ga0334889, IMG submission 207222) | Sludge microbial communities from methane-producing bioreactor in Wageningen University, Netherlands - Granular Sludge_8_08-R1 | ecosystem: Engineered > Bioreactor > Anaerobic > Unclassified... | reverse complement strand
ACGGAGGGACGGAGGGACGGAGGGACGGAGGGACGGAGGGACGGAGGGACGGAGGGACGGAGGGACGGAGGGACGGAGGGACGGAGGGACGGAGGGACGAAGGGACGGAGGGACGGAGGGACGGAGGGACGGAGGGACGAAGGGACGGAGGGACGAAGGGACGGAGGGGCGGGGGCTTGCGTCGGCGCGGGCGGGAATATCCGCGCGGGCCGAGACGAAACCGCAGGTTCGTAGTACAGGAGCATTGAATGGCCTCTCATCCGCCGCGTGGGACCATCGAGGTGATCTGCGGGTGCATGTTCGCCGGCAAAACGGTGGAGTTGCTGCGGCGGCTCCGCGCGGGCCCGGAGGGGCAGGTCCGGGCCTTCAAGCACCGCCGGGACGACCGGTACTCGGAGACGGACATCGTCAGCCACAACGGCGACCGCTTTCCCGCGCGGCTGGTGACGGGGACGGGGGAGATTCTCCAGCACGTGCAGGGCCGTGAAACCCTGATCGGCATCGACGAGGGGCATTTTTACGACGCCTCTCTGCCGGACGTGTGCCGCCAACTGGCGGCCGGCGGGGCCGAGGTGGTGGTCACCACGCTGGATCCGGACAGTTGGGGCCGGCCGTTCGCGCACATCGAGCAACTCAAGGCGGTGGCCGACCGCGTGACGAAGATGTGGGCGGTCTGCGCCGTGTGCGGCCACCCGGCCGACCGCAACCAGCGGACGACGCCCATTCAGGACGGCAACATTGTGGGCGGTCCGGAGGCGTTTGAACCGCGCTGCCGCGCCCACTGGGCGGCCCCGCCCGAGCCGCACATTGCGTAAGGCCGGAACGCACGCGGCATCCGATCGCAGCGGCAATGGCGCACCTTGATCGAGGGACGACGCAGCAGTACATTCGCTCTGTGCCCAAGGACAAGCGGCAACCGGCCAATTCGCTCCGGTTGGAATTCGGAGGTCAGCCATGCTGAAACCGCCGGTTCCGGTGAGTGCGACACCGCAAATATGGTCCCACGCCCCGGTGACAGGCTGAGCCTCTGGCTCGACGGCAGCGGCAGGTGAACGAGTTGGGCCGCAATGGCCCCCGCATTTGCGGGCGTCCTATAGGGCAATCCGACACGTGTTTGGAGTATTCGGCGCATCCGCCTGAGCCCTGTTTGGAGGAGCGAGGACATGGCAAACGAGCAATATGCGTTTCTGAACAAGGCCCAAGTCCCCAGCCGACAGGCGTGGCAAGCGGTGATTGACGAATGTGGATTCGATTTTCAACTCGATCCCGATCTGAAACCCTTCGAGGATTCGGGATTCTTGCCGTGCAAGTTCATGGGCGTAGAAGGCGGGTTCGAGATCTACTGCTTCCCGGCAGCAGACGTGGCCGCAGACTTCGGGGACATCGTCCGAGGCCGCGATTTCTGCATCTCCTTCCGCTGGGGAGGAAGCATGGTCGAGTGCGCGTGCGTAATGATTGCGTCGTATGCCTTGGCCAGAGGGTTCGACGCGGTTGTTTCCTACGAGGGAGAAGAACCGGCAGAGAGCTTGGAGGCATTCCTGAGGGAAACGCAGGAGTGCGTTGAACTGGCAAAGAAGGACTTGTGACAAGGCCGCGGACAGATACGTTCCGAATCGCGAGCTGCGCGGTCCGAGACGATCGTCACGCTAGGCGTTGTGCGGCTGGTTCCATGGCACGTCGAGCCTTCAACATCGTGGCCGTTGCGTCGACCGTGATGCTCGTCGTCTCGGTCCTGCTCTTTTTCGTGGGTCATGTCCTGAACCCGTGGGATCACTATCTCTCACTCGGCGACGATTTCCATGTTGGTGTGTGGGGACGCGGACTCGATTCTCGGATCGTCTTCTTCAACGATGCGGAGTACGGCCCGTATCGTGGCAGCATCGTCGGGATTGTCGATTCCGATGGGAATGTATACCCACCACGCGAACGAGAGGCGGCGTTCGGCGATGCATGGGGCATCTACTACCGTTACTTCCAGTGGTCCGACGCCACACTCTGGACGTTGATGGTCACCTTGTGGTATCCGATCTCCGTATTCACGATAACGTCTGTGGCCACGTTGCTGTGGAGGGCGCGGCCGCGCCATGCGGCGAACGCTGCATAACAATCACATGCACCCGAGCGCAATGATCGGCCTGGTTTCTTCGTGAACGTCAAATCGCTCGCGGCCATTCCGACGGGCAGGGTACGCGTCTGACGGCTCGCCGGAGCCGACGGCCACACGCCGACTTCCGCGCGGGCTGATTTGCCCGGTTGCGCGGGGGAGGGTGCGATTGGCGGGCGCGGGGGCTATTTGCCCCCTTCGGCGATCCACTTTTCCAGCAAGTCGCGAGCTTCGGAATCGCGGAGCTGGCGCGGCGGGTGCTTCATGGCGAAGCTGGAGATCTCGTGCAGCGGGCCGCCGATGGCGCGGTCCAGGGCCAGCTTGGCGCAGCGGATGGCGTCGATCGCGACGCCGCCGCTGTTGGGCGAGTCTTCCACGCTCAGCCGCAGCTCCAGGTTGTTCTCCACGTCGCCGAAGCCCCGCCACTCCATGCGGATGAAGCAGACCTTGTTGTCCTTCTGCCACGGCACGTAGTCGCTGGGGCCGATGTGGATGTTGTCCGGGTCCAGCGGCACGTCCAACTGAGATTGCACGGACTCCGTCTTGGAGATGCGCTTCGTGCGCAGCCGAGACTGCTCGAGCATGTTCAGGAAGTCGGTGTTGCCGCCGGTGTTAAGTTGGTAGGTCCGGTCCAGCCGCACCCCGCGGTCGCCCATCAGCCGGGCGAGCACGCGATGGCTGATGGTAGCGCCCATCTGGCTCTTGATGTCGTCGCCGACGACGGGCACGCCGCGATCCTGGAACTGGGAGGCCCACTCCGGGTTGGACGCAATGAACACCGGCATGCAGTTGACCATGGCCACGCCGGTCTCCAGGCAGGCCCGGGCATAGTGCTGGACGGCGTCCTCGGAGCCCACCGGCAGGTAGCAGACCAGCACGTTCGCCTCGGAATCGCGCAGCGCGGCCGCCACGTCCACCGGCTCGGCGTCGGCCACGCGGGGGGCCTGGTCGTCCGGGTAGTTCTTCAGGTGGTCCGCCACGCCGTCCAGCACCGGGCCCATCAGTACCATGACGCCGCTACGCGGAATCTCCGGCTGGAACACGGTGGTGCAGTTCGGCTTGGCGAAAATGGCCTCTTCCAGTGGGCGACCCACCTTCCGGCGGTCCACGTCGAAGGCCACGACGGGCTGAATGTCCGACAGGCCATACCCGCCGATCGTGCGGTGCAGCAGACCGGCCGAATCCACCGACGCTTTACGTTGGTAGTACTCGATGCCCTGGAGAAGGGCACTTGCGCAGTTTCCCACGCCCACAACGGCTAGCCTGATCTTGCTCATGCCGCGCCTCTCGATATCCCTGACCGGCCAACGGGAGATTCTGCACCATCGTACCGCTTCACGCAACCTTCACAATAGGTTCCGCCTGGGGGCGGTCAACCGGCCGTCTGCCCCCGGCCGGGCCCGAACGCCATCCGGCCTTCCTTGTGCGTCGCGACCGGAACCTCCGTCCAAGCCAAGCGTTAGCCCGCTTGTTCGGGACGACAACCGTTCTGGTAACGAGACTTGTACTTCCGCCCCATTCGCTCTTCAAGGGGGGTTCCGCCGGCCGTCAAGCCATGTAACTTGGGCTTTTCCCACAGGCGGGTCGGTGCGACTCGTCCTGGAGCCCGCCGCAGCGGGTCGGTACGATTGGGCCATGCTGCCTTCGGTCCCGGAAACGGCCCGCTGTCTGGTTTGCGAGTACCCCCTGCGCGGCTTGCCGACCCCCGTCTGTCCGGAGTGTGGCCGGGCATTCGACCCATCAGACCCCAAGACCTTTCGCGTGGGGCCCAGGCCGCCCTGGTGGCAGCGACGGGAGAATCCGCCGGGCGTCTGGCACGCTGTGCTGACCGTTGCGGTCAGTCTGATCCTGCTGGACGGCCGGAGCCGACCGGCCGGAGCGATGGGAAACTTCGTCTCGGCGTGGTGCTGCATCGTACTGGCGGCGGCCCCGATTCTGCTTGCCACGTACGGTCTGCACACAGTGGTCGTGCTCGTGTGCCGCAGTTCCACCGCCGTCGCCCCGCACACGGGACGGCGTCGTCGGCTGCGCTGGATCGTGTTGCCCGTTTGCCTGGCACTCGTTCTGTCGGCCCTGCCGTGGAACTGGCCGTTGTTTGTCCGATTCGCGTGCAGCCGCAGCGCCATGGAGCGCGAGGCGCGACAGGCGCTGAGCCGGAGCGCAACAGGGCTTGCGCCGACGATGCGTGGCAGGGTGGGTCTGTATTGGGTGGATCAGGTCGTCGTGGATGCGACGGTGCCGTGCGCGTACTTGTTCACGGACTCGGGCGTGCTCGCCCCGATCGGCTTCGCATGGTGTCCTTCCGGTCCGAGCCCGGAATGCGTGGACGTGAACCTGCCGGCGGGGTGGTACGTGCATGAGGACGTAGAGTGGCGACGCCGATAATGTCAGGTTTTGTGTGATCGGGGAAGGCCGCGCGATCGCGTGTCCGATAACGGGGAGTTGTCAGAATTTCCGTGAAACCGGCCGCGCGGCTTGTGAAGCACCGCCCGGCGTGCTACACTACCGGAGACTGGCAGGGGAGATAGAGCAACAGGTATGGGAGGTGGAGAGTCACGTCTTCCCCTACAGGGGATGAAGGCACTCTCACAAACGGACATTCAGATCGGGCGGCGGTTGTCAGTTGCTGCACGTGGGGACATCCGGTTCGCCCGGAAGTGTGTTCCGTTTCAACCTTTCTTCGCGGCGTGAACGCCTGCGCGAAGGCCGGAAGCGGTGTGATCGGGGCGCGTCTGCGCGGCACTCGTGTCACGAGGATCGTGCGGAGGCCGGAGGGCGAAGGCGCCCGGGTCGCGTGCGCAGGGTGAGCAGACGGATGGTTCAACGGGCCGGGAATGCCGTTGGGGTGTTCCGGCGGCGGTCCGGCAGCCCGTAGAAGTCATGCGCTTCGGGGTTCGTATGCCTCGAGGCCGGAAGTACACGATTATGGGAGGAGCGAGCAAGATGAAAAAGGCATTGGCTCTGATGGCGGTGCTGGCGCTGGCGGCGCCGGCGATGGCGGGGTTTACGGCAACGAATGCGGGACCGATCAACTCGGACGGGCCGGTAGGCGACCCCACGAACGGTGTGTTCACGTACAATCATGCCGGTCCGGACTTCGTGCCGGGCACCATGATTTTCTCGGGCACGGCGACCAGCGGCGGCGTGGGCTCCTACCTGAGCGAACTGCGGTGGCGGATCACCAATCCCGCTCTCCAGGCAGGCGATGTTTCGGTCACCAGCGGGACCACCTGGGTGGGCGCGCAGTCCATCGGCCCGAACACGTACACGGGGCTGCAGGGTGTGTTCACCGGGACGTCGGTCGGCACGTGGGAGTTCCGGGCGTGGGAGAGCTACAACGACACCGGAGTGGACGCCACCTGGACGAACGTTTCGTTCGATATCCAGGACTATGTTCCTCCGCCGCCGTGGACGGCCACGAACTACTTCAACGAGCCGAGCTTCCTGGCGGCCCTGGCCGGCCCGTACTACGTGGAGGACTTCACGGGCTATACCTACGGCTCTCCGCTTGACGGCACGCAGACCAGCCAGGCGTACGGCCCGGTCAACGGCTTTGCCTACAACGCGTTGTGCGCGGGCGGCCTGTGGTCCAACGACAGCGCGCTGTCCACCAACAGTGCGTTTGACACGATCACGCTCGATTTCACCGGCGCCCCGGTGACGGCGGTGGGCGGCAACCTGGTTGTCACGGACATCAACGGCAACATCATCTCGGGCGACGTGATCATCACCCTGGAGGATGGCAGCCAGCAGACCCTGACCAATCAGACCGCCAACGATTTCTTCGGCTTCAGCACCACGATTCCGATCGCCTCGGTGCAGTTCACCGCGGACGGCTCTGTGAACTCGTGGATCCAGCTTGACCACCTGTACGTGGGCCAGATTCCGGAGCCGGCTTCGCTGGCGCTGCTGGTCCTGGGCGGCCTGGTCGCCATTCGTCGCCGCCGCTAGTCGGCCGCGACCGGATCGCCCGCAGCGGGCGGAACATGCGATTCCAATCCACGAGGGCCCGACCGGCAAGCCGCCGGCGGGCCCTCGTTGCTGCGCCCACGCTTCGGCGTTGACGCGACGGCTGGGGCGGGATAGCGTTCCGCATCGGAGTACGGAACCATGCCGGTACGCGCGCCGGTCTGCCACAGGATGCCGCTCCGTGGACTGGAAGTGGATTCATTCGAGGGATCAACCATGTGCCGAGTTCGGGTATGGGTTCTGACGGCGAGCGTTGTGTCGCTCACCCTGATCGTCCTGAGTACCGGCTGCTCCGCCGCCGCCGGCGGGGGTGGAGTCGGCGGGGCCGGCAACACCAATACGAATTCAAACGACAACGGGAACACCAACGCCAATACGAACACGAATGACAACACGAATACAAACGACAACACCGGGCCGCAGACGTATTCACTAAGCCTGACGGTGATCGGCGAGGGCGCCGGCACGGTGGAGCTGGACCCGGCCGGGGGCGTCTATTCCCCCGGCGCGGAGGTCCGAATTCTCTCGCGTCCGGCGCCCGGGTACTCCTTTGCGGGTTACCGAGGCGATGTCGAGGTGACGGAGCAGGTCGTCTCGGTCACCATGAATTCGGACAAGTCGGTGACCGCCGGCTTCACGGGCAATCTGTTCGTGGCGCTGTTCAACCAGGACACGGTCTTCGAATTCAACGGAGCAACCGGGGCGGGAATCCGAGCATTCCCCCGGGACGGCAACCTGCTGGGGCCCATCGGCGTGCTGTTCCGGTCGAACGGAAACCTGCTGGTCGCCAGCCGGTTGTCAAACGACATCCAGGAGTACAGCGGATTGAACGGCCGGTACGTCGGATCGGCCCTTCACGAAGGGTTTGAATCCCCTCGACTGATGGCCTTCGGGCCGAACGGCAGTCTGTTCGTGGTGGACTCCGTCAACAACCAGGTGGTGGAGTTTGACGCCGAGACGGGCGAGTTCGTCGACGTGTTCGCGCAGGGCGGCGGCCTGGACGACTCGCGGGGGCTGGCCTTCCGCGCCGACGGGAACCTGTTCGTCGCAAACCGCGGCACGAAGGACGTGTCCGAGTTTGACGGCACGACCGGAGCGTTCCTGGGAGCGTTCACGCCCGAGGGGGCCCTGGACGACCCGCACGGCCTGCTGTTCAACCCGGCCGGAAACCTGCTGGTGGCAGATCGCGGCCTGGGGAAAATTCTCGCGTTTGACGGGCAGACGGGCGAGGCCCTGGGCGAGTTTGCGCAGGCGGAGGAACTGGCCGAACCCATTGAGATGATCATCGGCCCGAACGGACACGTGTTTGTCACGGATCGGACGAATGCCGCCATCGTGGAGCTCAGCGCGGTGACCGGGGAGTTCATTCGCGTCTTTGCGACGGCGGAGGCGGACAGCTTCCCCGCCGGACTGGCGTTCAAGCCGCTGCCGTAATCGGGCGGCCGGGCGCGACCTGCTCGATGCGGACCCTGTCATGACGACACTGAGAATACGCACACTCCAGAGCAACGATCTGCCTGCCGTGGTGCGCATCTGGAATGCCGGCCTGCTGCGCAACCCGACGGACGAATCCCGCTTTGCCGCCTGGCTGCTGGGAGATCCGGACTATCAACCCGGGCCGGATGCCGGCTTCTTTGTCGCAACCGACCGCGACGTGCCCGTCGGCTTCGCCCGGGCGGTGATCCGGCATTGCCCGAACGACCGGCTGGGCCTGGAGCCCGACACGGGCTGGATCCCAGTGCTCGTGGTGCATCCGCTGCACCAGCGACAAGGCGTGGGACGGGTGCTGCTGGAGACTTTGCTGCTCTACTTCCACAGGCACGGCCGGCGCCGCGTGTGGGTCTGCGGCACACCGCCGTCCTGCCCGGGCTCGATCGTTCCCGGCGTGGATGTGGACGCCGGGCCTGCCGGATTGCGATTGTTCGAGCGCGCCGGGTTTATGCATGACCAGTACGGCTGCTCCATGGCGCGTGACGTGGCGGACTTCGCCTGGTCGGGTCAAGGCACAGCCGGCACCGACGTGGTCATCGAAACACCCACGCCCGCGCAGGCACACGATCTGCTGGCGTTCGTGGCCGAGGCCCTGCCGGGCTCGTGGGCTCTGGCGGCGCGGGCGAAGATTCGCGCCGGCGAATTCCACGAGATGCTCCTGGCCGGCTGCGACGGGCAGATGCTCGGCTACTGCCAATGGTCGGGCGAGCACTTCGGGCCGTTCGGCGTCGGCCCGGCCGCGCGGAATCGCGGCGTGGGAGCGCGGTTGTTCGCCGCCGCCGTGGAGCGTATCCGGCAGGCGGGAGGTCGCCGGGTGTGGTTCAACTGGGCGGACGAGAACGCCCGGCGGTTCTACGAGCGGTTCGGGCTGCACGTGACGCGGCGGTTCGCCATCTTGCGGAAGGACCTGCAATAGGGTTTACTCTGTCGTGGTGGTTGCGGACGGCGCAGCACTCCGGCGGCTCACCCGTCTGAGGATGTGGCGAGATGAATGAGATTCGTGCATATCGGGCGACGGACCTGGAGGCGGTGGTCTCGATCTGGAACCAGGCCTTGCGGCGCGACGCGATCTGTGCCGGCCGGTTCACGTCATGGCTGGTGGGCGATCCGGATTACTGGCCGGGGGAGGATTCCGGCTTTCTCGTCGCGGTGCGCGGCGGCCGGGCGATCGGCTTCGCACGGGTAGTGATCCGGCGTTGGCCGAATGACCGGGTGGGGCTGGAGCCGGAGAACGGGTGGGTGCCGGTCCTGGCGGTCGATCCGGCGCACCAGCGGCAGGGAGTGGGCACCGCGCTGGTGCAGGCCGCGCAGGAGTACCTGCGAAGGGCCGGGCGAAAGCGAATGTGGGTGTGCGGCAACACCGGTTCGGCCCCGGGCTACGTGTTCCCGGGCGTGGACAAGGATGCGTATGCCGGCGCGTTCGCGCTGCTGACAAAACTGGGCTTCGAGGTGGATCACGAGCCGGTCGCCATGCTGGGCGACGTGGTGGACTTTGACGTGGCCCGGCACGAGCACGACGCGTGGTCCACGGGAACGGACGTGGAGGTGTCCGCGCTGACGCCGGAACGGGCGCAAGACTTCATGAAGTTCCTCGCCGAGGCGTTCCCCGGAGACTGGAACCTGGCGGCGCGGGCGAAGATTCGGGCGGGCGACTTCGGGCACGTGCTGGTCGCATCCGCGGGCGGTCGGATCATCGGATACTGCCAGTGGGAGGGCGAGCATTTTGGGCCGTTCGGCGTGGCGGCGGAGGCCCGCAGCCGGCGCGTGGGCGCCAAGCTGTTTGTCGAGGCCGTGAAGCGCATCCGGGCCGCGGACGGGCGAACGGTGTGGTTCAACTGGGCCGACGAGGACGCGGCGCGGTTCTACGCCCGGTACGGGCTGCGGCCGACGCGGCGGTTCGCGATTCTGCGGAAGGACCTGTAAGCCCATGAGCGACGGGAAGCAACACCTTCTGGCCATCGGGGCCCACATCGGCGACGCGGAGATCACAGCCGGGTTGCTGGTGGCCAAATATGCGGCGGCGGGGCATCGGACGACCCTGCTGCACCTGACGGCCGGGGAAAAGGGCAACCCGAAGATGGACGTGGCCCAGTATCGCCGGCAGCGCGTCCGGGAGGCGGAGGCCGCGGCCGCAAAGCTGGGCGCGCAGGAGTGCATCGTCCTGGATCACCCGGACGGCGAGCTGCACGCCGATCAGGACACCATTCACGAAATGTGCGACCTGATTCGCCGGTTGAAGCCGGACATCGTGCTGACGCACTGGCGCGGGTCGTTTCATCGCGACCATCGGGCGGCGTACGAGATCACGATGGAGGGCGGGTTCCTGGCGGCCCTGCCGGGGATTCAGCGATCGGAGCCGGCGCACCTGATCCGTGGGCTGTACTACCTGGAGAACTGGGAGGACATGGACGAGTATCACCCGGATCTGTGGGTGGACGTCAGCGCCGTGTTTGACACCTGGGTGGCCGGCTGCCGCGAGCACCAGTTGCTCCGGGGCGAGGTCTCGTTCGGCTACCTGCACTACTACTGCGGCCTGGCAGCCAAGCGGGGCGCGGAAGTGGGCGTGAAGCACGCCGTCACCGTGAGCCTGCCGCCGATTTCCCGGATGCGCAAAGTGGACTTCTTCCCGATTGAACGTGAGCCCGTATTGATTTTCTGACGGACCGGCATTCCGGTCGGACGAGCCATGCCGCAACCCGCCGCGCAACTCCACGTCATCGACTGGATTGTGATTCTCGGTTTCGTTGCACTGTCGTTGGCCGTCGGTGTGATCATGAGCCGGCGGGGCCGGCGTTCCGTGCGCGAGTACTTCACCTCGGGCGGGTCCACGCCGTGGTGGCTGCTGGGCACGTCCATGGTGGCGACCACATTTGCGGCAGACACGCCGCTGACGCTGTCGGGCTGGGTGGTTACCAAGGGCGTGGCCCAGAACTGGTTCTGGTGGTGCGGGATTCCGGTGGTGATGCTGGGCGTGTTCTTCATCGCCCGGCTGTGGCGGCGGGCGGCGCTGGTGACGGACACGGAGCTGGTGTACCTGCGCTATTCCGGGCGGTCGGCGAACGCGCTGCGGGGATTCAAGGCCCTGTACCTCTCGCTGGTGACCGGCTGCCTCGTGATGGGCTGGGTGAACCTGGCGATGACGCGGGTCATCCAGCTTGCCATTCCGGACATTCCGCGGGCGCCCGTGGTGGATCGGGCGCTGCTGCACGTGTACCTGGCCACGCCGCTGTCCAACGGTCTGCCGACAGAGCCTAGGGCGTCGATGCGGGAGAAGAGACTTGACCCGCTGCAGTTGTACTACGACGACTGGTCATTCTATCGAAATCCGCAGCGAGCCCCGGTGATGAGCGAGCTGGGAGACGTGTTTCGCCGGGTGACGTATTACCAGGAACAGACCCGCGAAGGGCGTGCGGACGCGCCCGGGATCGCCGCGCTGCGGACGTACGTGGAGGACCTGCAGGCAGCGCCGTGGCTGGAGCGCCTCGGACTCGCAGCAGATCGCGTTGCGTCCGTCACGGCGGCCGCATACCGGACGAAAACGAGCAGCCGCAACCTGGACGTGCTGGAGACGATCCACGCGGTGAACCAGGCCGTCTCCGACGTGAACGAACTCAAGATCATCCTGCTGCTGTTTGTCGTGGTGATGGGATACACGGTTCTGTCCGGGCTCTGGGGGGTGCTGGTGACGGACTTCATCCAGTTCTGGATCGCCATGATCGGCTGCATCCTGCTCGCGTGGCTGGCGGTTCGGCAGGTGGGCGGCGTGGACGCGTTGTTCCGGCGAATGGGGGAGCTGTACACCCCGGAGAAGGCACGCGGCATGGTCAGCCTGATCCCGGTGAAGGGATCGGGCGCGATGGGGCTGGCCCCGGCGTCCGAATTTCTGCTGTACATCTTCGTGGCGTGGTGGGCGGCCGGGCTGACGGACGGTGGATCGTATCTGGCGCAGCGAATGCTGGCCGCCAGGGACGAGCGACACGCGGCGCTGGGGTACCTCTGGTACGCCGTCGCGCATTTCTGCCTGCGCATGTGGCCGTGGTTGATCGTGGGCTTCGTGGCGGCCGTGATGTTCCCGTACACGAAGGACGCCCTGACCGGCGAGTACCCGGGGCAGGCCGTGGCCGAAACGGGCTACATCCGCGTCATGCTGGCCGTGCTGCCCACGGGTCTGCTGGGGGTCCTGCTGGCGACGTTTCTGGCGGCGTACATGTCGACGATCTCGACGCAGCTCAACCTGGGCGCGTCGTACCTGCTGAACGACTTCTACCGGCCGTTCGTGCGGCGATCGGCGTCGGAGCGGCACTACGTGCGCGTGTCGCAGTTCGCCACCCTTCTCATGGCGGCGCTGGGCCTGGTTTGCAGCCTGTTTCTGAACACCATCTCCGAGGCCTGGCTGCTGGTGGGGACCCTGGGGGCCGGCAGCGGACTGATCTACCTGCTGCGGTGGTTCTGGTGGCGGGTGAACGCGTGGACGGAGATCGCCTGTCTGGGATCGCTGCTGATGTGTGTGCTGCTCGTCTGGTGCTTCCCGACGACGCTGGGGCCGCATCTGCCGGCGTTTCCGCTGAACCTGGTGATTCTGGTTCCCTACTCCGTGGGGATCGCCCTGATCGCGACCTACCTGACCCGGCCGGTGGATCGGGAGCGGCTGATCGATTTCTACCGCCGCGTGCAGCCGGGCGGGCCGGGATGGCGGCCGGTCGATGCGTGGGTGCGTCAGACCGATCCGACGTTCGTCTGCCACACGCCGTTGACCCGGGCGAACCTGTATCGCGGCCTGTACGGCTGCGCCGCGGTGTGCTGCTTCCTGTTCGGCATCAGCAAACTGATCGTAGGGGACGCGTTCACGCCGTCGCCGTGGGTCCCCGGACGATGGGTGGGGGCGCTTCTGATCGCCATCAGCGTTCTGCTCGGCTGGCGGGTGGCGCGGTCCCTGTCCGAGCGCCGATGGGACCGGACGAAACCGCCGGCGTAAAACTCATCGCGATCGGCGCTTCTTCAGCGGCTGATTGTTCAGGCTTTGCCACAGATACCAGGTCGCCACGCTGCGGTGGGGCCGCCAGGATGCGGCCAGTTCCGTGAGCACTTCAGCCGAAGGCAGATCGGCCAGGCCATAGTGCTGCTGCACGGCCTTGCGCAGGCCCAGGTCCGCCACCGGCAGCACGTCCGGCCGGTCCATCACGAAGATCAGGAACATCTGCACGGTCCAGACGCCGATGCCCTTGACGCGGGTGAGGACGGCGATGATCTCGTCGTCCGCCATGCGGCCCAGGCGGCGTGAGGGGACCTGCCCGTCCGCGAAGTGCCGGGCCAGGTCGCGCAGGTACGCCGTCTTCTGACGCGACAGCCCGGCGCCGCGCAACTCCGCGTCGGACAGGGCCAGGACCGCCGCCGGCGTCGGGGCCTTGCGAGGGAACAAGCCGCGGAAACGGGCACACAGCACCGCGGCCACTTTCGTGGAAAGCTGCTGGGAAATGATCGCCTCACACAGGGCGGCGAAATAGCCGCGCCCGGGCCTCAGGCGGCAGGGGCCGACCCGGCGAATGATCCGGGCGAGCGTCGGATCGCGTCGTTTCAGGGCTCGAACGGCCTCGGTATGCACGGGAGGGAATTCTCCAGGCGGCCGGCTCACTCGACAATCCGGCCCGAAAATGCCATCATAACGGTCTTTTCATAAGCTCGTAAGACCCACGAGCCCCAGCAGGACGATGGGTCGGGATGACCGGAATGGACGTGGAAGGCCTCGTACAACTGATCGGCAGCGGCAACGTGCGGACCGTGGAGGATGCGTGGCTCTCCGCGCTGACGGAGGAGACGGCCTCTGCGCAGGGGTGGATGACCCGCGTCGCGGTGCTGGAGGCGCTGGTCGCTACCGGCAAGCAAGCCGAAGCCGCGGAACTGGCCGCAACGGCGCTGGAATCGCTTCGCGAACGCGTGGCGCCGGCAGACCTGGTGCCGCTGGCGGGCGCCATGCTGCTGGCCGTAGGCGAGGCCCCGGACGTTCGCGACGCGGTGCTCGAGCTGTACCAGGCGGCCTTCGCGGATCGGCCGAACCTGCCGGGCCTGCTGGAGGCGTCCGGCCTGGCCGGGGAGAAGACGCCGCGCCGCGCCCTTCGGACGCTGGAGGTCTGCCTGGCCTTGTCGCCGGGAGACTTCCTGATCGGCCGGCATGATGACTCGGCGGCCCGGGTGGACGCCGTCGAACCGGGCACGTGGCGGTTTTCGGTCGCCACGTCCAAGGGGAGTCGGACGCTGGATCCGACCGCGCTGGCCGACGCCTACGCGCCCACGGCGGCCGATGACTACCGTGTGCTCGCTCAGTTCGATCGCGAGCGGCTGGCCGCGTTGCTGGAGAAGGATCCCGCCCCCATCGTCCGGACCATCGTGCGGGCCCACGGCGACCGAATGACCGGCGACGACCTGGAGGTCCTGCTGACGCGGGGCCTGGTGCCGCCGGACCAGTGGACGAAGTGGTGGTCCAGGGCCCGCAGCGCGCTCAAGAAGTCTGCGGACGTGACGGTGGAGGGCCGCAACCCGTACATCATTCAATATGATCCGAACGCCGACTCCCTGGAGCAGCAGACACGGGCGAGCCTGGCCCGGATTCACGATTCGGCGGGAAGCCTCAAGGCACTGCAGACCTACCTGCGTGAAGCCAGGGCCCGCGGGACGTCCCCGGATGCGGACCTGTTGCGGCACATGGCCGCGACGCTGGACGCGCGGGCCCGGCGACAGCAGGAGATCGGCAATCGGCTGGCGCTGGAGACCTGGCTGATTGCCGCTCGCGTGCGGGAGGCGCTGGGCGACCCCGAGCCGGACGCCCCGGCGGTGGCCCTGCTGGCCGCGGCGGACAACCCGGAAGACTGGATTCGGGCCATCGAGATCAACGACCTGTGGGACGACGGCTGTGCCTGCCTGGAAAAGGCCCGGCCGGAGGGGATCGCGGCCCGACTGGCGGACTTGCTGCGGACCGCCCCCACCGCGGTGTGTGACGACATTGCGGAGCGGCTGGTCCGGCTGAGCTTTCCGCCCGAGGAGTTTGATGAGCTGGTCCAGGAGATCATCGCCGAGCCGATGGGGTTCCACGGCGCGCTGTTCTGGCTGTGGCAGGGGCCGCGCCGCGCGGACATCGTGCGCTCGGTCACCGTGCCGGAACTGCTGCACCGCACCCTGGTCATGCTGACCGAGATGAAACGCAACGACAAGCTCGACCGCCGGATCGTCAAGGCAGTGCGGGCGGGCGCGCGATCGGCCCTGTCGAACCGCAAGTATGAGCGCGTGCGAGCCTGTATCGAGGGCATGGACCTGAGCATGGCTCGGGCGGTCTACGCGCAGGTCCGGCGGCTGGAGGAACTGGGCCGGGCGGTGCAGGAGGACATCCTGAAGATCATCGGTGACGCCTTCCCGGCCATCTTCGCGCGCGAGAAGATCGAGCCGTGGGCCGACGCCCGTGTGATGTATGTCACCAGTGCCGGCCTGGCCGCCAAAGAGGCGGAAATCCGCGACCTGGTCAACGTGAAAATGAAGGAGAACGCGCGGGCGATCGGCGCGGCGGCGGAGCACGGCGACCTGTCGGAGAACTCCGAGTACAAGTTCGCCCTGGAAGAACGCGACCTGCTGCGGGCCCGGCTGGCCCAGATGAATGAGCAAATGGCGATGGCCCGCATTCTGGAGCCGGAGGACGTGCCGAGCGACCGGGTGGGCATCGGCAGCCGGGTGGTGCTGCGGAACACGGAAACGGGAGCGACCCGGGAGCTGGTCATCCTTAGCGCATGGGAGGCGGATACGGCCCGGGGCATCGTGAACTACAAGGCACCGCTGGCTCAGGCGGTGCTGGGCCGACGAACCGGCGACACCGTGGAACTGCAGCTCGCGGACGGGCTCGGCGCGTTTGTGGTGGAATCGATATCGAACGTCTTGCGAAGCGCGGGAGGTGCGCCCGGATGAAGACGGTGCTGGTGATCAACCGATACGGGATGGGCGAAGGCGACGACACGCTGGCCCACGAGCTTCTGACCACCTTTCTGAACAAGGCGTCCGCCCTGCGCGATCTGGAGGCGATCTGCTTCTACAACGGAGGCGTGAAGGCGGCCTTCGAAGGTTCGCCCATGCTGCCCGCCCTCTCCACGCTGCACGAGCAGGGCGTGGACCTGATCGCCTGCGGCACCTGCGTGAACCACTTCGCCTCCCCCGAGAAAGTGAAGGTGGGCCGCGTCGGCTCGATGGACGACATCCTCTCCACCCTGCACAAGGCGAAGAAGGCCATCACGCTTTGACGCGGCCGGATGGCCCGCATCCATTTCAGGGCGTGCCCACCGGGCGCCGCGGCAGGGATAGGGCCGGGAACGTCAGGCCCGGCATCGCGACCGCGCCGCGAACGACCAAGCATGGGCTGGAGCCGGACAACGTGTCCCCGCTCGGGGAGGCGACTCTTCCGGTGGCCTGGGAAGCCGCGGAATCCGCAGCGCAACCGGAAGCGCAAGACCCCTTCACCCTCCAATCCCGCCGTAACAGCCACCGGTCGGATTCGAACCGACGACCTGCGGTTTACAAATCGATCTTCCAGGCGGCCGAGGCTCGTATCTAACGCTACCAGCGAGGGTTGCGAATTGCAAGCATTTTGCGAGTTTGGACGCAGTTAGGTATATTTGTACCCGCCAGCGCGGTCAAAACGCCTTTTGACCGCGCTGTCCGGCACCGAATCATCGTCTAGCATGCGTGTGATGAGAGTGCTTTTCGAGACACTCTTGCGTTCACCGCCACGTCGGCGACAAGACCTTCAGAGTGAATCAGCACACGCACGAAGGAAGTGCCGCCAATTCCTGTGGATGAGGAACGTTTGGCAGCCCCTCAATCGCTGTCCGTACTCCCTGAGGCGTGCCAGGCAGTTCCTCGTGGTCCTGGTACCGGTTTGACGACATGAAGGGCTGCAACTGTGATCACCACTGAGTTGGTCTGGTTCGAAGATCGCAAGATCAGGCTCGAGCACCCCAAGGGCATGCGCAAGAAGCGCAGCAGAACTCCCGGGCAGTACTTCTTCATGAGGCCTGTGGTGCGTACATCCGCCGGTGGCCTGCTGGAGCATCTCGATATCTGTATCGATCCGCCTGCTGATTTATTGGACGCATTCGAACAGGGGATTAGCAATCTTGTGGTTTGCGACAACGAAGCTTTGCGAGTCACACTGCTGACGCGAGGCAGGTCCGATGTGCGTCCAAAGGCACGCGAAATCGCAGTACGACACTTGCGTGTCGCCATCCGGTGTCGTCGAGTATCGCTGGCACATCATATTCGACTTTGAGGTACACGTCATTCTGGTGTCGCCGGGCGATTACGAGAGCGATCGGCCGCACTGGCTAGAAGTCATCCGCAGCATCAAGTTGCTGCATTGAGCCTGTATTGGCATGGTCATCCCGGGCGATTAGAAGTCCATCCAACAGAACGTAGCCGTGCACGGGGGTTCACGCTAGAACGGCAGGGACCATCCTGTCAATTCGGCATCAATTCTACGATCAGTCGGCACCAACGCGTCGTGCCGAACGACAGCATCTCATATAGTTCCGCACTGAGCATCCAACTTCTCAAGCAAAGGAAGAACGCACCGATTTCGGATCGCCGTTGCAGCATCTGCCGGTATCCGACCGCTCCTGACTACTTCAGCCCACTGAACGCGGAGGTCGATGTGGCCAAGGGTTGTGGGTATTCCTACAGCCCCTTCCGCACCCGCCTCATCGAGGAGCACAGGTATGATGTGGCCCTTACGCCCAGAGCGAGTCATAATGTCCTTTTCGTATTTCGCCCACACCTTCTCCCGGTAGTGGCGATCGAGAAATACGAGGTAGAAGCGACAGGAGTCGGTATACACTTGGCGCAGGGTGGGTTCAAGATCTAGCGCCAGCAGAAACGCTTGCTGATCGTAGTCGTAAAACGTAACGACGTCCTCGTTCTTAAGTTCACGGTTTACGGCCTCTACGATCTGGCGCGCTTCTCCTGCGAATGAGAACCCTACATCGTAAGTGAAGAGCTTGGAAAGCTCGACGTTCTCACGCTCCACCCCGAGCTCGCGATAGAGGTCGCTGCTCTCCATGTTGGACAAGAAGTACCGGAACAGCGGATCCTCAATGGAGAACCCCGATTCGGGCTCGAACGCAAGCTGTTTCCGCAGGTCCACGCCACGGTCGGAGTCACAGATGACCTCCGCAATGCGCGTTCGAACCGCCCTGATCCCCGGCTTCCGGCGCTCAGGAACAACATTGAGGATCTTGTCAAAGGTGACGACGGAGTCAGGGATCTTTGCTAAAGCGAGCAGTACCTCTAAATACGGCTTGTTCCCGCCTGGGCGCCATTTCTTCCCCTTGGCAAACGTCCTGGCAATCGGCATGAATCGCTGGGAGAGTTCTGCCATCAGGCGCTGACGAATTCCGAGAAGGTCGAAAGAGAGAATCTTCACGTCGTCTTGTGCCTCAAGCACTTCCTGGGTAGCACACACTTTGTGGCACACGTACTGGGCTAACCAGAAGTTACCAGCACTCTCGCCTAGGAGAATGTCGCGGTCCTCGAAGAGAACGTTAAGGGCCTGTTCGCCTTCGGTGATGAGCTGGTCAATTTCACGGTCACTTGCCCGCGACACTCTGTAAGAACCAAGGCGCGGTCCAAGGTCGTATGCTTCGGAGAGCAGGGATAGTCCGCTTGTCGGGATGCCGATTAGAATCGCCTTCGGCGGCGATGCTTGCTCGAACGCGCGATCACTAAGGCGCTTTAGGCTGCCGCCGATTTCGGCCCTTCGATTTGGGGACAGTAGATGGAAGTCGTCAATAACGACGAGCGAAGGGGAGGGGCACTCCCCCGCGGATGCGGCGTCGAAAAACGCCCTGATGCGCGCATCGGAGTTCTGGTCGCGGCAACTGACGTAGAGATAGCCTTCGCTGTCTTTCCATCCGAGCTGCTCAAAGACTTTGTAAACGACACAGGTCTTGCCGGTCCCCGAGGGGCCCTCGATAAGCAAGTGCTTTCCGGGCTGTTCGATGTCGGCTCGCACCTCACCGTAGTAGGAAGGCTTGACATAGGTGTACGGTGGTAGTCCTACCGTTTTGAACACATCTGCAAGTCGTCTTTTCTCTTTCATCGCGCGACCTTCCATTCCGGCCCCGGCGGTTCACTTAGCTGACATTTCCCATTTTTCAGACCTGAGGCCGCCAGTGTACCCAGATGATGTGCCTGATCCAAGCGAAAACCGCCCATCTTGCCGTTGCTCCTGCCCACCAAGCCGCCTTCCGGAACGCCGAGATGCCCGGTCGGCGGCTCCCGGCTTCGCACCAATGGTTTTCGCCTGTCACTCATGGGGTGCACCTGTCAAAACGGCCGGACTCCCCAAAATACAGACAAAAGATGCACGAAACATGCCGTCGCGAAGATGCCATCCGGGAAATCCGGGTTAAGACCGAGCAGCTTACGCGCGGCGGGACCACAAACATCGTGAGAATGCGTGTGAATGCTGATCTCAGTTGAAATTCCAGAAAAGCTGCTCCATGAGCGGTTGGTGTAAACGGGCCCATCAAACAAGAGCCGTGGAATGGCCGAGACTGTCGTGCCGATCGGCGGGCAAGGCAAGGGGCAGGCACCAAGTCATTGCCAATCCGCGTCGGCCAGGTCGCGTTCTCGCTGCTCCAGACGCCACGTGCTGAAGCTGTGCCGCTCGATGCGGCGACCCGGGCCCTTCTTCCCGTTCGTCTTCAGTTTGCCGGCGCCCGCGGCCCAGGAGACCCGGGCCTTCGCTTTCTGCAGGTCCAGGCCCGACACGTCATCGAGCAACATCAGGGCGCATTGCTTGACCGTCAGCCATTCCGATCCGTCGTCGCCACTGCTGGGTGTTTCCAACACACTCCGCACCACGTTGGCCAGCGTCCGCCCGCGATCCGGGAACGGCTTGGCGATGAACTCGCGGGCGCCGTTCTCGGTCAGCTCACGCGTGAGGTCCACGCAAGCGCCGGTCTGGCCCGTCATGATGATGACGGGCGGGCACTGGCCGTTCTTGCGCTTGCGCATCCAGCGCAGCAGGTTCAGGCCGCAATCGATGCTGGCGCCGCCACGGCCGGGACGGGCCGGGATCTGTAGGTCCAACAGAACATAATCGAATGCCGTCGCGGCAAGGCGTTCCTGGGCGTCAGCCTGGTTCGTAACCCAGTCGTGCTCATGGCCGAGTGAGAATAAAGCGTCCTCGACCGACGGCATGACCCGTTCGTCGTCTTCCACCACCAGCGCGCGATAAGATTTCATGTCGTGCCTCCCCTTGATGGGCTTGGCAGCCGCACGGTCACGGCGGTGCCTCGCCCCTCCTGACTGTCAAAGTGAATGCTTCCGCCCTGCGAGACGATCTTTCGGGCGGCGTTCGGCAGGCCGTAGCCGGTGCTGTTCCGCTTGGTCTTGTTCCGCCGGCCAGGCGTGAAGAGGTGCAGCGTATCGGCCTCCTCTTGCGCGAAGCCCATGCCGTTGTCACGGACAACCAGTTCCACAGCATCGTCGTCAGAGTGTGCCGTGATCTCGATCCGGCTGGCATCGATGGCCGGCGGCTCGGTCGCCGTCGTCCCGGCAGACGCGAGAGTGCGACGCGGCCAGCCGCCGACGAACGCCTCGAAGGCATTCTTCAAAACATTGGCCAGTGCCGCGACGACGTGATGGCGTGCTGCCACGACCATGATGTGGTCAGCCACGTCGACACGGACCTCGATCGCATCGGGATCGACCTCGCCGTTGGCGCGAACGCTTGCGACCGCGATCTCCAGGGCAGCACGCACCATGTCCACGAGCCGCTCGGGCCGGCGGCCAGTGTCGAGCGGCTCGGTGAACTGCTCCATATCCATCACCGTCCGTTCCAGGAACTCCAGGTCGTCGCGGACCCGGGCCGGCAGCCGGGCAGGCCGGGTGCCCGCCGCCGGCGACGTCTCAGCCAGCAGGGCAAGTGTGTTGGCCTTCAGGTGCGTGAGGATACTCCGCAGATCATGCACCATCGATGCCACGAGCAGCTGAGTGTAACGCTCGCACAGCCTGGACGCCTCTCGCGCCGCGATCGTCCCGTGCTGCCTCTCGATCCGCTGGAGGTGGGAGGCGACCTGGTCCACACCGAAGCGCGTGCGCTGAGCCGCACGTGCCGCTCGCTCACGTCGCGTGACGGCACGGCGTGCCGCGTTCAGCACGTACGCGTTGTCATCGCGCTTGAGCTTCATGCAGAGCGGTGCAAAGACGGGCTCGGGCAAATGCTCGAGCACGATCGCGACCGCCTGGCGCACCTGCGGCAGCGGGTCATCCGCCAGCAGCTCCAGCACGGCAGCCGCCTCCGCGGTCTGGAAGAACGCCGCCGGCCGTTCTGCGAGCTCCCGGATCACCGTCAGCCGCTCGTCGCGGCTCACGCCCTGCGGGTCGCCCTGCAGGCGATCGAGCACGTCGGCGACCCCGTTCTGATCAGGCTGCGTTTCCATGGGTGCACCCGTAGCGGAGCTGACGCTGGGCAAATGCCTCGGCGCCGCCCTCCAGCAGTGTCAGGATTTCGTGGCGGCAATCGTCCACGCCGCCGGTGCGGGTCACGAACGCACGCGTCCCGTCCGAGTCGAGCACGAAGACCCGCTCCGCGTCGCCCAGCACCGGGATGTTGGGATTATGCGTGACGAACACGAGCTGCCGCCGGTGCTTCACCTCGCACAGGCTGCCGACCACGTGCTCGAAGATGAACCGGTTGTCGAGGTTGTCCTCGGGTTGGTCGATCAGCAGCGGGTTGGCGCTGTCGAGCAGCAGGATCGGCAGCACGGCGGTGCACTTCTGCCCGGTGGACAGCGCCGGGGATGGCTTGTACTCGCCGTTGTCGTTGAGCTCGATCGTGGGCGTATCGCCGAGATCGACGCTCTCCAGGCGATAGAGCGTGTCCCCGCCGGCCAGGGCGTCGAGGACCTTGCGGGCTTGGTCGAGGCTCAGGTCCGCCTCGTCGACGAGTGGCCGCGGGTCGCCGGCCCGTACGATCGTCGCCAGGCGGTCCGGCCAGAAGGCCTGGACGAGCTTCGGAACCACGTTGCTGGTTCTGAGGCGGGCGTTTCGCAGCGATGTGGCCAGCAGGTCGGAGTACTGCTGGGAGTCACCCGCCTGGCGGACACTCACGCGGATGCGCCCGGCCAACTGGGTGGTGATCGCCTCGGCCACGCCTCGCCGTACCGCGAAGCGCTGGTCCCGCAACGCCGTAAGCTGGCGCAGCAGGTCCTGGCGCTGCTTGCGCAAAGCACTCAATCTGGACTGCAGATCGGTCCGCGTGGTCTGCTGTGCGAGTAGCTGATTGCGCTGCCGTTCGAGGCGGCTGCGTTCGGTCGCCTGGCTCTGGGCCGCCTTGTGCTGCTCGATCAAGGACCGGAACGCGAGCTCCTGTTCATTGTGCTTCAGGCGGAAGTGCTGCGCCGCCCGGGACAGTTCGGCCAGGGTGGCCGCGATCGCCTTGTGGGCCGTGGCCAGTGCCGCATCCACCTGGGCGCCACACTCGAGCGTGATCCGCTTGATCGCCGCGACGGCCTCCGCGTTCGGCCCGCCACCGAGGTCACCGCCGAACAGCAGGCCCGTCCGCTCGCCGATCTGGCCCTTGAGGCCGGCGACCTGCCCATCGAAGTCGGTCAGGTAGTGTGCGAGCCCATCAAGCGCCCGCCGTTCGCGATCGCGGAGGGCCTTCTCCGCATGGGCACGATTGACCGCCTCGCCATGGCCGGTGTCCATGTCGGCCACCGCGCTCGCGAAGCCCCGCAACTGCTCCTCCAGCGCCGGAAGGCCCGCCAGCTCATCCGTCAGCGTACCGATCTGGGCCTCCAGGGGGGCAAGCTGACCGGCATTCGCGTTCAAGCCGTGCTGAACGGACCGGATCTCTCCCGCCACGGCCGCCAGTGCCTCCGCTTCGAACCGGTCGATCAGGGCGAGCTGCGCCGGGCCATGATCGGCGATGCGTTCGATCTCGTTCTGACTGTAGATGTCGGCGGCGAACAGACTTCCGGCCCGCAACGTTATCGCTGTGGGCTGCCGGTCGGCATCCAGCACGATCGGCTCCTCACCCGCCGTCCGCGTTACGACGAACGTGAGCCCGTCCTTCGTCTCGATGGTCAGCTCGACCCGCCCGCCCCGGAGATTCTCAGTGATGAGCGCATCCACGCGACGCCGGCCCGTTGGGTCAGTATCGCCCGCAGGGAGGGCGTCCAGCGCAAAGCGGACCAGCTCAAGTACGGTCGTCTTGCCCGACCCGCGGGCCCCGATGAGGCAATTGAGGCTGTCCGCGAAGTCGAGACTCGCCCCATCCAGGAACCCGCCCACGACCCGCAGGTTCCTGAGCCGGTGTCCGCCAAGGGCCTTCGCTGGGACTTGCCAGCCATCCGTTACAGCAGTGCTTTGTGTCATTTTCCAACCTCCTGGAGATGTGCGCAGGGAATCTCCGCCACGGATGCCCGTGTTGCGTTTGCCCAGATTCGCCTACGTACTTGCCGAAAAGCGCCCGACGTCCCCGTCCCTGGGGAGCAATTCCATGGCCGCGCCGGGCAGCCTATTGGCTGGCATCGACCGACGACCGCGGCCGATCACAGGTTAGAATAATGTTCGGGTACTGCCGTGTCAAGCGCCCAGCGGAAGAATTCTATTCCCCACGCCCTGCGATCCCTGCCGCCCAGCTGGGAACCTTCGTTCCGACAGCCGGGCCCCTTGGCAGAAGGCCACCAGCGAGAGCCCGTCAACCCTGTTCTACCGCGACGCAAGCCGAGACCCAGCAACATTCCGGACCCTTGCTCGCGGACCTGCGCGGCGATTCAGCACGTCCTCTGCCCCCAGCGGCCCTCTGGCTGAGCTGCCCGGTCGACTCAGGACTCCGCTTCGACGCTCGTTGCACCGGCAGCCTTCAATAGCCACTTGAGCGCTCCCCAGGGAAACGGCCACTCTGATACCTCAATCGCTAGGACGATCTTATCGGGCGTAACCGCTTGCGCGTCCCACCAATACCAGAATCGGTTTTCCGGCTGGAACCAGTGCAACCAGCCTGCCAAGTCCCAGTTTGACTCTCCCCACTGCATCCGCTGCTCGTACGGCAGTCTGAGCATTGCATCGAGTTCCTGGCGTGACGGTTCAGGACGAAAGGACTCAATGAGCCATTCAGGCAAGCGCCGACACCAGTCTTCGACTGACGGCCAGCGCTCGGGATCGGCGGTGCTGATGTTCTCCATAGCGCGCCGAACGCGTTCCAGGACCTCGGTGGCATTGCTGGAACACTCTGCGATGATGCTGACGCAGCCCAATCCGCCCGGCCGTTCTCCGGATTCAGGT
>Ga0334889_1002050_pt1 | contig 24000 bp, 28 predicted proteins | sample GraSluR1_MG_2_FD_207222 | JGI IMG/M metagenome (GOLD analysis project Ga0334889, IMG submission 207222) | Sludge microbial communities from methane-producing bioreactor in Wageningen University, Netherlands - Granular Sludge_8_08-R1 | ecosystem: Engineered > Bioreactor > Anaerobic > Unclassified... | reverse complement strand
ACGTCCTGTCGCTCGCCCCCTTTCGCCTGCTCGCCTTCGCCGGGCGTTGCAACCATGCTTCGCCAACGCTCGCTTTGTATATTTATGCAATCCTTATGCAACAAAAGGGGTTTTCGCAGTGGAGTCAAAGTAATGATTAAGAGGCTATTAGTTTACGGGATCTTCACCGGCACCGCCGCTAGCACCTACAACAACTCCACCACTTTCGGTTTTATTCAACAAACTTAATCTGGTATGTGGTAGAAGCCTCGGCTCCGGTTAGGGTAAAGATCAACGGGCTGTTAGCTATTAGAGTGGAACCGCGAACATCGCCATCCTTGCCGCCTTTAAGAGCAAATATAATCAGAGCCATATCCAGAATATTATTGTCGGTGCTGGCAGCACTTGCCTCCGGTAAGCTTTGATTATTACGGCAAAGGAGTTTATATAGATAACCGCAATGACCCGGTTGACAAATAGGAGGATACAGGTGTAAAGGGGTGGGGGGTTAGTTGTTGCCGGGTAGTACCCATAGCAGTATTCACTTACCCGGAGAAACGGAATGAACCGGACCGGTTTAAGCTATCAAGTTCTTGCAGCAGGAAATGTTTACGGATGTCACAAGGGGCGATAAACACAGGATAGACATCCTGGTGGAGACCAGGCTCAAAGGAGAAAGCGGAATAGTTCTGGTGCATGTAGAGAATCAGGCTAGCGCTGAAAAAGATTTTGCCGAGCGCATGTTTATCTATTTCAGCAGGCTTTATCAGAAGCATCGCTGTCGGGTAGTACCTATAGCAATATTTACTTACCCGGAGAAACGGAATGAACCGGACCGGTTTAAGCTGTTGTTCCCGTTTATGCCCGTGTTGGATTTTCATTTTTTAACCCTGGAGCTGAATAAACATAACTGGCAGGATTATATCCAAAGCAATAACCCCGTAGCTGCAGCTCTGCTGAGTAAGATGGGTTATCAGAAGAAAGAACGGGTACAGGTAAAGCTGGAATTTTTGCGGATGTTGGTCAGGATGGAGCTGGATCCAGCTCGAATGACCCTGCTGACTGGATTTTTCGAGACCTACCTCATCTTAAATGAGGAGGAAGAGAGAAAACTGGAAGAAGAGATAGGCAAGGTAGATGAAAAGGAGGCCAAGAGAATGATAGAAATAACTACTTCCTGGGAAGAAAAGGGCAGAGTGAAAGGTAGAATGGAAGGTAGAATGGAAGGTAAAGCAGAAGGCAAAGCAGAAGGCCAGGCCAGCTTACTGCTGCGACAGTTGAAAAAGAAGTTTGGATATTTGCCGGTTGAAATGGAAAACAGGGTGATGTCTATGCCGGTGGAAAAACTGCAGGAATTGGCGGAAGCAATATTTGATCTGGAGACGATAGACGATGTCAATAGTTTCATAAGCAAATAGTGGGACAAGGGGACAGGTCCACTGTCCCACACTGTCCAATTGTCCACCAAAGCCGAGAAATGAGCTAAGTATAAGGTTAAATAAGTCTGGGGTCTGACTCCGGACTTATTTTTTTTAAAAATAGCTATTTACGATAAGATAAAACTATCGAGACTAACCCCGGAACTGAATTCCAAGGTGCGGAAGTCCGTTCTGCCGGTTTAAATCCACCTGGCTGATTAACAATGCCACGCCCTCGGTTTTAAGATAAGAAATTTCTTTTTGCGGCGTTTTCTTGACTGGAATACCAAGTATCCTTTGATATTCATGTAGATGTTCAGGAAATTCGTACATAAGGAAGCGGATGAAGCTGTTTAAGGCTGCCTGTTGCTGGTTCCTTGTTGACACGCCGTTTGACCGGATTTCCTTAAGCCAGTTTAGATAAGAAACTATATTTTCGTAAGTGAGATCGGATATATCCACCCTATCAGCTGTTTTATTTCCAGCTCTATCATAGCGAATTTGGAGGATTGTGGTAAATACTGTTCATTCTTATTTGTTGTTTTCTGTCCATTTTAGTTTAGCGCTTACAAACGGTTGAACAATAGCGGAAATGGTGGATAAATACCGAGCTGAAAGGCTATGTTTACTTCTTATTTGACCAAGGGATAGATGGCTTTTTAATGTAATTGTTAAATCTTAAGGCAGAAGTATGAAACGCTGGGGCAATAGCCCCCGCTTTTTTTAAAAAACACTTGCCAAATTCAACATTATGAGTAAAAATAATACTCATAAATACATAATACTATGAAAAGGCACAAGAGGGTAAGACAACGGGGATGAAGCCGGCAATCATGAGGACAAAGCCGATGGCAAATGGAACAGAAACATAACGTTGCCAAAAGAATACAATGTATTGATGATGTAAACTGATAGTAGTATAATCAAAGAAAAAGGAGTTGATTATATGGCTAAAACACCTACGCAAATTAGAATAGATGAAGATATAAAAAGACAAGCCGTTGCACTTTTTAGTGATTTAGGACTGGATATTTCTAGCGCAGTTAATATTTTTTTACGGCAGGTTGTTTTGCATGGAGGGCTACCCTTTGATGTAAAAATGCCACAGTATAAACAAGAAGTTATTGAAGCTATGAATGAAGCAAGGGAAATAAGTAGAGACACAACAGTCAAAGGATATACAGATATAGAAGAAATTTTTAGGGAGCTAGATAGTTAATGGAATATCAAGTCAAATGGACATCCAAGTTTAAAAACAGCTATAAATTAGCAAAAAAGCGAGGACTTGATATTTCACTGTTTAAAAGTGTCATACGTAAATTGCAACATGGAGAGCAATTAGATGAAAGATATCGTGACCATGAATTAAAGGGTGAGTACAAAGGACTCAGGGAATGTCACATTAAACCGGATTGGCTGCTGATTTATTTAATAGAAGATGAAATGCTAACACTAACTTTAATTGATACAGGGAGTCATTCAGATTTATTTAATATGTAATAAATCACATTAGAATGAAAAAGGGATAAGAAAGATGGAACCGTCCCCATGTCCCCATCCAAAAAGCGTAAAAAATAAACCGAAAGGAAGATAAAGAGGAAGAGACGGCTGAAGAATGAGGAACCCCCCTCACTTCTCACCCCTCACCCCTCACTAATATTGCTCGAATCATTAATAACATCAAAAACCCGTCTGAAACTAATACTGAAATTCTTTCTGAATCCCGAGACCACGGCTCACCTGCGCGGGCTGGCCACGGAATTCGGGGAATCCACCAATGGCGTCCGCGTGGAGTTGAACCGCCTGACCGAAGCCGGTCTCCTGGAGAGCAAGCAGAAAGGCCGCAGCATTAATTATAGAGTAAACAAGAAGCACACCCTATTCCCGGATATACAGAACATAGTCAAGAAGTACCTGGGCATAGATGAAATAGTGGAATCTATCATCAAAGAACTGGGCAATGTCGAAGTAGCCCTTATTACCGGCGACTACGCCCAGGGCATCGACTCCGGGCTCATAGACCTGGTACTGGTAGGGGACATAGACAAGCCCTACCTCCAGCAGCTGGTGGAAAAAGCGGAAGAACTGATACACCGGAAAATACGCACCCTGGTGCTGGACCAGGAAGAATTCGCAAAACTTAGAGATAAATTCGAAAAAGAAAAAACCTTACTGTTGTGGAGAAGTGAGGAGTAAGTTGGAGACCATGGGCGATCATGGGTTACGGTTCGAAGGTCCAGCAGGGAGAGTAGATGAAGCAAGATGTAGATTTACCCAACTACTCGAATTTTTCGATGAGTTGGAATCCCTGATTTAAGGTGCGCCAATGTATTGCGGATACGGATGATGGCAGAATAGAAATAGTGGATGAAGGCACAACAATAGAGATTAGGCAGGTAATATTCAAAAGGATAAACACTGGTGGTGAATCGCTGATACCCTCTGAAAGTAGACGAGGTTCCTATCAAGGAATATTTAAAGATTTTCTAGAGAAATGTGTCAAAAATGAGTTATTTAATTCATTGGCACCAAGAACTGAATTAACAGAAAGAAGATAGGAAGGTTTTGAACTTGTTACCAGGTTTTTTGCATACTTAAATAATTATGGAAATCAATATAAATGATAACTTTAAAAAGCGTCAAGAGCTTGAAATCCAATATTACAAAGAAAAATGCAGAACTGGCTATGTCTAATAGTCTTGATACACCTAATGCATCTATGCAACATTTAGAAGAGCAGACTTAATAAACACAATTTTAATGTAGCCTAATTCGAGTACATTAAAAGTCAAGCGGGATTAAATAGTTTTGTTCATATATCAGGAAATTGGATTAACGAACAAATGATTGAAAATAAAGTATAATAGACATGGAACTGCAAGATTAAATTTCAATTACGGAAATATATAGAAAGGCGGTGCGATATTATGATGTCTATTAGAAAAAAAATTGGAAATGATGGAAGTATCGTAATTGAAGAGGCACTTAAAATAGCAAAAATAAGGCCTGGCGATTGGGTAAAAATTACCCCTACCGATAATAAAATAATAATAAAACTGACAACACATAAAAAACAAAAAGGGGTAGTTAGAGCAGCAGCAGGGATTTTAAAAGATAGTAATTTAGTTGAAGATATGTTGAGAACTCGGGAGGTAGAGGATGATAGACAGGGAAGTATCATATAAAAAGAAATATCTAGTTGATACAAATATCGTCATCTATACTCTAAAAGGTGAAAAAGAAGCCGTAGAGGCAATGGAAAGTTTTGAAGATGAAATGATTGAAATATTCTATTCGACAATAATTGAAGCAGAGCTATTTTCGTTTCATCAACTAACAAAAAATCAGAAGTTTAAGATCAGGCAATTATTAGACCTGGGAGAAATAATTGATGTTGACTCAGAAATAGCATTAAAAGCAGCGGAGCTAAGAGCACTAAGTAGTAAGCAATATAATCGCAAACTTAAACTACCGGATGCCCTAATTGCAGCAACATTCCCGAGGAGATAAATTATGAACCTAAAAAACAAAAAAATTTTAATCACCGGTTCAGATGGCTTTATCGGCTCTCACTTAACTGAAGCATTAGTAAGAATGGGCTGTAATGTTAGGGCTGTAGTTTATTATAATTCCTTTAACTCCTGGGGATGGTTGGATGAATCTCCTGAGGAAATCAAAAAAGAACTAGATGTATTTGCTGGAGATGTGCGTGATCCCCACGGGATGAAAAATGCCATGCAGGGGTGTGATGTAGTATTCCACCTGGCAGCCTTGATCGCCATCCCTTATTCGTACCATTCCCCTGATACTTATGTGGATACAAACATTAAAGGAACTTTAAACATTTTACAGGCGGCTCGGGAACTGGGCATAGAGAAGGTTATTCATACTTCTACCAGTGAAGTCTATGGAACGGCCCGCTATGTTCCCATTGATGAGGAGCACCCATTACAGGGACAGTCACCTTATTCCGCAACCAAAATTGGAGCTGACCAAATTGCACTATCATTTTATCGTTCCTTTGATACCCCTGTTTCGATTATTCGCCCATTTAACACCTATGGACCGCGTCAGTCTGCCCGGGCAGTAATACCTACCATCATTACTCAGATTGCTGCCGGACAAAGGGAACTGCGTTTAGGTTCACTGCACCCAACCCGGGATTTTAGTTATATAAATGACACCGTCAAGGGATTCATAGCTGTAGCAGAATCGGAAAATTCACTTGGAGAAGTAATCAATATAGGAAGCAATTATGAGGTCTCCATCGGTGACCTTGTTCAAACCATAACTGCTATCATGAAGGCTGATATACAAATTAATACTGATGATAACCGCATCCGTCCTGAGAAGAGCGAAGTGGAACGCCTGTGGGCAGATAATAAAAAAGCAGCTCATTTAACCGGCTGGCAACCGGAATATGCAGGTATGGAGGGTCTCAAACGAGGCTTGCAGGAAACCATAGATTGGTTTAGCGATCCAAACAATCTAAAGCACTACAAAACAGGGATATATATTATATGAATAGTTAAAACAAGAAATTGCACATAATTTCCAGCAGTATCTGTTTAGGAGAGTAATACAATGAAGAACAGAAAAATATGTCTAGTAACCGGTACCCGAGCCGAATATGGTCTGCTCTACTGGTTAATGAAAGAAATTCAAGCTGATGACGAATTACAATTGCAGATTATTGCCACAGGGGCTCATCTGTCTCCCGAGTTTGGATTAACATATAAGGTTATTGAATCCGATGGCTTTGAAATAAATGAAAAAATAGAGATGCTCCTCTCCAGTGATACAGCCGTGGGAGTAACTAAATCATTAGGCTTAGCCTCCGTTGGTTTTGCCGATGCCTATGATCGGTTGAAACCAGATATAGTAGTTCTACTTGGTGATCGCTATGAGATACTGGCAGCAGCACAGGCTGCACTTATTATTGGACTTCCTATAGCACATATTGCCGGTGGCGATACTACCGAAGGAGCTTTTGACGAAGCGATTCGTCATAGTATTAGTAAAATGGCACATATTCATTTTGTGACCAACGGAATATCTGCCAGGAGAGTAAGACAATTAGGCGAGAATCCGCAGTATATTTTTAATGTTGGAAGTCCCGGCATTGATTATATAAAAAGAGTTCAATTACTAAATCGAAGCGACCTGGAAAAGAAACTGGAGTTTAGATTTCAAGATAAGAACCTGTTGGTGAGAAAAAAATCCTTCTTGTCTGATATGACTATTGGCTATGTTATGCCACGAGAAAGATCAATTGACATAGATGAACCTTTGGATTTTCAATTATGTGAATTACTGCTAACAAAAAAAAGATAGGTGGAGATTCCAATTTATTCTAAAGATTACCATGATTATGTATTTAAAAACGGTAGACTTATAGGCGATTTTGACAATATGTACCAGAATTCGGAAGAGGTACCCTGGCACCAGGATATTCATGCAGATTCGTGGTTTAATAAGATTGGCTTTTTAATGCTAAAAGACAAAGCACCGTATAAGAATATTCTGGAAATAGGATGTGGATTGGGTTATATTGCACAAAAGCTTACCCAGTTAACTCCAGATTATGTAGATGCAATTGATATTAGTTTAACTGCTATTTATAAAGCCCGTGAAATACATAAAAATAAGAAGATTAACTTTTTCGTTGGGGATATTACTAGCAAAGATTTTCTACTACCTAGTACTTACGGATTAGTTGTTATTAAAGATGTATTTTGGTATGTTTTTGATTGTATGGAAACAGTTCTGGGCAATATTGATCAATGCTTATCCAGTGGTACATATCTTTATATCAATCAATCATTTCCATCATTAGACACGAATTTTGTGGGTAAAGAGATAATCGATAGTCCCGAACGATTAATAGGCTATTTTAGCACACGCTACGAGCCCATATATAAAATTGTTGTGCAACGGTATGAAAGTGTAGACGATGGTCCGCTATTGCATTATTTAGGAGTGAAGAAATGAAAATTCTAGGTCTAACTCCAGCCCGGGGTGGAAGTAAGGGAATACCCCGTAAAAATATAAAAGAAATAGCAGGTAAACCTTTACTGGCATGGACTGTTGAATCTGCACTGAAATCTGAATTAATAGATGAATATTATGTATCCACAGAAGATAATGAAATAGCATTTATTGCTGAAAAATATGGAGCCAATGTATTATGGAGACCCCCTGAACTTGCTACCGATACAGCTGATACTCTTCCGGTAATGCAACATACTCTTAAATTATTAGGAGCTGACATATTAGTCTTGTTGCAGGCAACTTCGCCAGTACGGTCGACATCTTTGATAGATGAATGCATCCGTGAGTTTATTGCCAATAGGTATGATTCACTGACTACGGGCTTTATCTGTAATTACATAGAATACGGTAAAAATGATCTGCGACGCCAGGATATAGACGGCTTCTTCTATGATGATGGTAACGTATATGTTATGCGTGCTGACATGGTTCTAAGCGGTGACCGTTATGGCAATAAGATTGGTCGTAAGATCATAAGCCGGTGGGAAAATATTGAGATAGATGATGAATTCGATTTTTGGCTGGCAGAAAAGGTTTTAGAAGAATGTAACAAGTAGTTGCTTATAGGAGAAGCCCAGCTTTAGGAGGAAAAACGTGAAAATTAACAATGATCAGAGTTATATGTCAAAATGGATGAGCTTCAAGTTTGATTTAAAAAGAGCTTCTGGGCATCCATTTGCTTACTGCATGAATCGCTTCAAATGGTACAATTATCCCCGTATGCAGTACCTGGCTCGTTTTCCTGATCATGTGGATATTGAAATATCGTCTGCCTGCAATATGAAATGTCCAATGTGCTATACAATAACAGACGAATTTAAAGCTAAGATTAAACGTAGTCTTATGGATTTCGATTTATATACGAAAATGATAGACGAATGTGCAAGCTATGGAACGTACTCGATTCGTTTGAGTCTACGGGGGGAGCCTTTCCTTCATAAAGATATTGTGAGAATGATACAGTATGCAAAAGAAAAGGGCATCAAAGAGGTTTCTACTTTAACCAACAACCTGGCTTTAACACCGGAGCTTTTTGAAAAATGTATGAAAGCAGGCCTGGATTGGCTTACTATATCCTTTGACGGATTGGGTGAGACTTATGAATGGATTAGGCAACCAGCCAAATTTGATGATTCTTATAATAAGATTAAAGAATATCATGCCATCAAAAAAAGAACTCATAATCTAAAACCGGTTATAAAAGTCCAGACTGTATGGCCGGCTATAAAAGATTGCGCTGGCGAATACTATGAAGCATTTGCTCCGTATGTGGATGACATTGCGATAAACCCGCTGGTGGATTATTTGCATAATGATGAGGATATTGATTATGTTGATAATTTCGTATGTCCAGTTTTGTATCAGCGATTAGTAATTGGTTCGGATGGAATTGCTCTATTGTGTTCAAATGATGAATTTAATATGCTTCCTGCTGGCGATGCTAACAAAGAATCATTGTATAGCATCTGGCACGGTAAAGTAATGAATGAGGTGCGGTTGTTGCATAAAAAGCATCGAGGAGTAGAGACGCTTGAGCCATGTCGGCATTGTTATTTGCCGCGAAAAACTCAGCCTGTTCTTGAGGACATTGGCGGGAAAAAAATTGTGGTAGAAAAATATATAAACCGTCCTGATGAAGTGGGTAAATAATTATGATATTAACTATCCACCAACCAGAACATATGCCTTGGCTGGGATTTTTTCATAAACTTGATCAGGTTGATTTATGCGTAATATTGGATAACGTACAGTATAGACAACGGTATTTTCAAAATAGAAATAAGATTCGTAATAATAATGGATGGAATTGGATTACTGTACCAGTTAATGCTAATAGAAGTAGCTTGATTAAGGATGTGACAATTGCTTCTGATCATATATGGAAGAGAAAGTGGATTAAGACAATTGAACATGCTTATAGAAAGGCCCCCTATGCTGATTTATATCTACAAGGGGTATTAGCGGTAATTCTGCAAGAGTGGGACAAATTGAGCAATTTAAATATTGCGCTCATAGAGTTATTGTGTAGTTATTTGGGAATTAAAACAAGATTTTGTTTGGCTTCGGAAATGAAATTAGAAGGCAAAGGAAGCGAATTAATTCTAAATATATGCAGTGTAATGGGGGGGGCAACTTATTTGTCAGGTATATCAGGGAAGGATTACCTGCAGGTAAGTGATTTTACTGAGGCTGGGATTGAAGTTATTTTTCAGGAATTTCATCACCCTATATATAAACAACTATATGAACCTTTCGAACCTTGTATGTCGGTCATAGATTTGTTATTAAACCATGGTCCGGCAAGTCTAGAAATAATACGAGGTATAGGAGTACCTGTAATGGAGGAACTATTCTTATAAATGATAGGAGGTATACTGGTGCATAGAACTCTAGTGATAGCAGAGATCGGAGAATGCTTTAACGGGGATATGGATACTGCCCGAAACCTCATTTTTGCAGCCAGAGATGCAGGATGCGATATAGCCAAATTTCAAACGCTGGATTATGAAAATATTAGCGAGGATGATCCGGAAAAGGAATGGTTTTATCGTATCGCCCTCAACCCTGATAAAATAAGCTCTCTGGTAAAATGGGCTAATAATGCGGGAATAGGTATACTTTTTACACCTGAAAATATTAAAACTGCTCAGTGGATTTTGGATGTAGGACTGACAGATATAAAGATAGCCAGCAGTTCTGCGGCTGATGTAGAGTTAATTAATTTCATTGCTGCTAATTTTAAGAGAGTATTTATGTCCACTGGGATGGCAACTCTTGATGAAGTATATAATGCAGTTAATAGATTAACAGATGTACCAGATTTGTACATTATGCACTGTATATCGGAATATCCAACCGGGCCATTACTGGAACAACGTGGGCTGATTGCTCTTAGTAATGAAAACGTCAGGCTTAATATGATGCGTATATTAATGGAGTTGTTCCCACAATGTAAAGTGGGTTATTCGGACCATACCGATGGCATTCTTGCTCCGGTTGCAGCGGTAGCAATGGGTGCACAGGTCATTGAAAAACATATAACCTTAGACCGTAACACTCCTCTTGAAAATTACAGGAGTGGTAGTGAATATTTGGGAACAGACCATGTGCTTTCAATAGAACCTGATATTCTGGCAGAAATGGTCAGGCAGATAAGAGAAGTTGAAAAGATGATTGGTGAATGGAAATGGGAGAGAACTGAGGGAGAGACAATTCTTAAAGAATTTCTCAGAGGACGGTTTAATAATGAATAGCCAACTTAAAGTTCTTTTTAAGACTCGCGGCGGACATAAAGAGGGAATGGGAGACATTATGATTTCCCTCGCGATGGCTGAAGAGTTTCGAAAAAATGGTATTAGGTCAATTGTATTTGTAGTTAATGAAAATGAAAAAGTAGAAGAAATAATTACCACTAAGGGTTTTACGGTAATACATGAGGACAACTTCTACAACAGTATACAATACCATGATATTGATATACTTATTGCTAATCAATTAAATACACCATTTTCGGAAATAGAAAAGCTGAGGAAATGTGTAAAAATGTTGGTTACAATTGATGATACAGGTAAAAGTGCCCTATTGGCCGATTTGCGGTTTAATGTACTTTACCCAATCGAAAATGCCATATGCGATTTAAGCTATATTCCCCTAGCACCAATCTTTCAACAAAAACATAAAGATTACAAAGATATCAAAGAGAAAGTTGAAAACATATTGGTGTTACAAGGGGGGAGTGATACATACGGTTTCATTCCTAAAATAGTTAAATCCCTCAGTTTTTTACCAAATGACATACAAGTTGATGTTGTATTGGGTCCTAATTTTCAACATTATGATGAACTCGAAAAATCAATAAGAAGCTGTTCTATCGATCTGAATATTATTACAGGACTTACTGATTTATCGGAACTAATGCTCAAAGCCGATCTTGCCATAAGTGCTGCGGGGGTATCCCTGTTTGAACTGGCCTGTTTGGGTGTGCCTACGATTGTTGTATGTGCCGAAGAATTTGAAGTTGCGACTGCTTCTAGATTGGAAGCTGCTGGCTTTGGAGTTAATCTAGGGTTTGGTAATAGAGTTGACAACGAACAGGTTCAGAAAAAAGTTAAAGAACTTATAAAAGATGTTGAAGTTAGAAGAAATATGTCTATTACAGGAAAAAGACTGATTGATGGACGAGGTAGCCAAAGAATGGTCGAATATATTTTAAAATTGTATTCAAGAGCTTGGGAGGAATAGTAAGGGCATGTATGAACAACCACAGACTAAGCCCAGGCAATTAGTAGAAATGTCTGCGGAGATAATAAGAGAAAACAGGCTTCCTTGGGAAAAAAAACTTGGAATTCTATACTGGCCTGTTTATAATTCGAAAAATTGTTTTAGACGTTTTACAGGTAAATTCTCAAAAGAAGACCAGCTTAATCTCGCCTGTTCTTGTGAACCTCCGCTGTTTTTTTAAAAACGAGGAATAATGATACCCCATGCTTACGGCATTACATTAAGTGCAGATGAACTTGGAGCCGATATTCAACTGGGTCAAAATGTTACAATAGGTACAAATGGTCGGGATATGGCAGAAGGTGATAATACTACTAATCATAAGCCAAGAATAGGTAATTTGGTCCGGTTTCATGCTGGGTGTATTATTTCAGGGCGAATTAGAATAGGCAATAATGTTATTGTCGCTGCTAATGCAATTGTTGATAAGGATGTCCCGGATAACTCTATCGTTTATGGTGTAAATAAGATAAAACCACTCCAAGACTACCATATGCAATATTTAAAAAATCAATTATGGCATTGTAAAAACATTTATCGCCTGATTCCAGGTTTAGTATATATAAATAGAAAGATGTATATCGATAAGAATTATGCTGAGTGGAGAAATGGAGTTTTTCGTTCTTAATAAAAGCTATTAAGGGAAAATGAGGATATTATGGCTGATGGATATTATTTAGTAACTACTGGAGATATTTATAACAAATATAATGACAATCATTTACTGTTTCTTGGTCCATGGTGTTTACTTGGAAATAATAAGGATTATTTAGCAAAAGCTAAATATAGCTTATTGGCGTCCCCTTTTAAGCCAGCTACTAAAATTAAAGAAGCTGCTGATTACTGTTGGACATTGTACGAATTTCTTATGCCACAGATAAAGAAAGAAATGAACAAATTACATAATGTAAACTACCCGGAAAGATATTGGCGGATATTACTGGGTCCATGGGTTTACCATTTTATAGGTATTTTTTATGATAGGTATCGTAGAATTGAGGTGGCCCTAAATCGCTATCCGGATTTTATAACCGATATTTTACAAGTTGAACAGTGTAAGCCAGTAACTGCTAACACAATCGATTTTATCAACCAGGCTTCTGAGGATAATTATTATAATTTGCAGTTATTCAGTATTATTTGCAGACATCTTTGTTTTGGAGGCTGTCGTGAACTAAAGCTTGACCTACCAGAAAAGCATTTAACTTCTTATGTACAACAAGGAATAACGAGCAGGTTGTGGTCCTGGTTTGAAAACGAAATATACTCTGATAGTAGGCCAATTTTATTAAGTGAGATGTATCACATAACTCCAATTGATAAGATTACGATGAGATTAGATAAGCGGTTTAAGTTTGTTGGATTCAAATCATTTAAGCTACCTGATATCGAAGATATTAAAAGTATTAACTATAGCCTGCGTAACAACCTCAAATTCTTCCATATTGGAGATGACTTTTCTTCCTTACTTGCTAATGTTCTACCCTTGGCTATTCCGCTTTGTTATATTGAACAGTTTAGTGTATTTACGGAAAAGGCCAATAATGATATGCATTCAGGAATTAAGTTTTTTGGTTCTGCTGTTGGCTGGTATTTTAATGAGAATTTAAAATATTATACTGCTGAGGCAGTCTTAAATGGTGCAGGTTTGCTTGACTTTCAGCATGGTGGAGCCTATGGGTCTTCATGGGTTGTTCCTCCAGAGGATCTTTCATTGGAAAAAAATGTTTTCTTTACCTGGGGATGGGATTGGGGCGGAAAGGGTAATACAATTCCCCTTCCTAATCCACATCTATCCAGGCTAAAAAACAGATACCATACCGGAAACAAAAAATCAATTCTTATGGTGGGGACAGCTATGCCTCCATACCATTACAGATTTGATGCCGGGATAAAGACTGATGATATGTTTAGCTACCTGGACAACAAAAGCAAATTTATTACTGTTCTTAAGGATGATATCAAGCAACAATTAGAATATCGACCTTACAAGGATTACGGGTGGAATGAAATCAGTTATATTAAAACAATATATTCGGGAGTTTCTATAGCATCCGAGGGCAGATTAATTGATTATATGAAGAAAGCTCGCATAGTTGTTATAGACCATGCCCAGACAGGTTTTCTGGAGGCTTTAACTTTAAATGTTCCCACTGTTTTATACTGGGACCATGATATATATGTTATGAGGCCGGAGGCAGAGCCATATTTTCAACAATTAAGGGATGTTGGTATTCTTTACAAAGATCCTGAAAATGCTGCCAGAAAGGTAAACGAAATATACGATGATCCGATGAAATGGTGGCAAAGCCGGGCGGTACAGGAAGCAAAAAATAATTTTTGCCAGAAGTTCGCCTTGAGTAGTAACAATTGGAAAAAGGATTGGGCAGAGGTTTTGGCTAATATAGTAGAACAGAATGGTTGAGGAGAAGAATGATGCGTATTTTGATTACCGGTGGGGCTGGATTCATTGGTTCCCATCTGAGCACCGAGCTTATAAATGCAGGTCACCATATTGTGATAGTTGATAACTTGTCTACTGGAAAAGCGGGCAATATTCCACAGAAGGCAGTTTTTTATCAGGAAGATATTGTTGATGGTAAAAGAATCGAGGAAATATTTAATCGCGAAAGGCCGGAAATAGTATATCACCTGGCTGCCCAAACCAGTGTACCGTTTTCTATGGAAAAGCCTGAAGATGATGCCAGGGTCAATATCATGGGAAGCATAAACGTGTTAAATGCCTGTGTAAGTTCAAAAGCAGGCAAGTTTATTTTTACTTCTTCGGCAGCTGTTTATGGTAAGCCGGAAAACCTGCCGGTAAATGAGAATCATCCAATCCGGCCCTTATCAGGGTATGGCATTAGCAAGCATACTGTGGAACATTATACTGAACTGTTTGCTGAGAATTACGGAATAAAATATATTATATTCAGGTGTGCAAATGTCTATGGTGAGAAACAGGAAAGAGATGGAGAAGCTGGTGTAGTATCTGTTTTCATGGATGCTCTAATTAAAGATAAACTGATGTATATTCACGGTGATGGGGAACAGACCAGAGATTTTATATATGTTAGAGATGTGGTGACTGCTGCCCTTCAAGCAATTGATAATGGTGAAAATGGTATTATAAATATCAGTACCGGTTTGGGTATAACGGTAAACAAATTAATTACTGTAATGGAAAATGCAAGCCGGAAAACCGCCAGGGTGGAGAAAATAGAACCCCGGTCCGGAGATATTAAAAACAGTGTATTAAGTAATCAACTGGCTTGCCGGTTATTAGGTTGGAAGCCCGCGTTCAGCCTGGAAGATGGTTTGTTAAACATGTGGCGGCATCAGCCAGACAAATAGGATAAGTATTTGTTATAAGATTATTACATAAGAGGTATAAGGTATGAATAATAAAGATATTCCTATCATAATACAGGCCACCAATAAGTCTCCTGTTATGGAAGCGAAGGCTCTTGTCTCAATTAAAGAGGGATATACGGTGCTGGCCTATCTGGTAGAAAGATTGCAGAAAGCCTGGAACGGGCCTATAGTTCTGGCAACTACTACCGAAAAACACGATGAATCTCTTTACAATGAGGGATTGCGGCTTGGTATAGATGTATTCAGGGGTGAACAGGCTAATCTGGTAAAACGCTTGTATGATGTTGCAAATCAATTAAAATGCCTTAGTTTTGTCAGGGTTTATGGCAATTATCCTCTTACAGATATAGCTTCCATGGAGAATCTGATTGAACAACATCTTAAATGGGGAGTATTATATAGTTATAATGGGCATCGAAACGGTGTTCTGTGGGGAATGGAATGTGAAGTATTAAATTTAGAATGTTTGGAGCAGCTCCTGAATATGAACTTGAACCCGGAACAGCTTGAAACCGCTACTTTTTTTGTAAGGCAGAATCCAGAGCGTTTCCCTCAATATAGAATGGAATCAAGAATACTCCGACCCAGTTATAAGGTGGCACTGGAAACGTTTAAAGATTTGATTTTAATACAGGATATAGTCCGGCACATTGATAATCCAGATATGGCATCAGTCATAAATTATCTTGATGACCATCCGATTTTGGCTAATAGTAATTTTGAAAATCCTGCACAAGAAGTAGGGTTGGAAAAGCTATTTATCCATCCGCAAAAAATCGAAGCCTTGGTCAAGGTTAACGAACAACCGGATAATTCTTATCCAATCAGCGTTGAATTGTCCTTAACAAACAGATGCAACCTGAAATGCGTTTACTGTTCTGATAGAGAATTACGAGATCGGCAGGGAATAAGAGAATCATTGGATAAAAACACCTTGTTTGGATTATTTGATGACCTGAAAGAGGGCGGAACCAAAGGAATAGTAATTGAAGGGGGAGGCGAACCTACTATGCATCCTGATTTTGAAGAAATAGTAAATTATATAGATAAAATCGGGCTTGCTTCAGGACTTATTACCAATGGTACCCGGCGTATATCACCGGAAATATTAAAGAAGCTGGAATGGATTCGGGTGAGCCTGGATGCCTCTACACCAATTGAATACGAAACCCTTAAAAAAGTTGATTATTTCGAAGAAGTACTTACCAATATATATTCATATGCCAGGTATTGTCCAACTGTAGGTATAGGCTATGTAGTTACCAACCAGAATATCAGTCAGTTGGAAACCCTTGTAATGCGCTTGCGGGAATATGGCGCTTCCTATATTCAGTTACGGCCAGTGGTAGATTGCCCTGAGCTATACCCAGATGGAGAAGATATTAATTATTTGAATTTTTACCAGGCTGCCGATTATGCGATAATAACCGATGGAATGAGAGAAAATGCCTGTGGGGGAAATAATCAACTTCCCTGCTGGGCACACAGCTTGACTACAGTAATTACTGCTGAAGGAAGTGTTTATCTCTGTGGACGCTTAAATATTTACGATTGGGTGAAGCCGATAGGTAATATTTGCGAAGAGTCCTTCCGCCAAATCTGGCTTGGTCAAGAAAGACACTGGCAGGCAAAACAAGTTTTGGATGCTAGTTTTTGTTTGCAATATTGTCCGCAATGCAGGATTAGCAAATTTAATCAACTTGTATATAGAATGCAAAATTTAAAAACTCCTAATTTTATATAACTACAGGGGGAATAAGTCTATGAAAATTCCATTTGAGACAGAATATCGTCACAGATACTACCAATTGCTTGATGAGGTGTTTGACTCTAATTTCTGGGCAGAAGGGCCTATGCTAAAAAGATTTGAACAGGCTTTTGCAGATTACGTAAAAATACCAGCTCGTACTGTTTCCAACGGGGGAACTGGACTGTTGTCTATCCTTGAATACATTAATGTTCAGGGAAAGGATGTAGTGGTACCGGCCAATACTTTTTGGGCTACTCCTCAGTCAGTTATTAAAGCCGGAGGTAAGGTAGTCTTTGCTGATTGTAATCGGGAGGATCTTTGTTTGAGCCTGGAAGATTTACGTAAAAAAATTACCCCCAACACCAGAGCAGTTATAGTTGTGCATATAGGCGGACATATAGCGTTCCAGATAGAAGAAATTGCAACTTTTTGCCGGGAGCGCGGTGTCTATTTGATTGAAGATTGTGCCCATGTTCACGGGGGATGGTGGAATGGCAAGACCGGCGGGCATTATGGATTTGCAGGTTCTTATTCATTTTATGCTACCAAAACTATGCCCCTTGGTGAAGGCGGAATGGTTGTAAGTCGCGATGAGCAGTTCCTGGAATGGTTGAACAGGTATCGCTGTTATGGGAAAGAAGTTATCGATGGCAGGGTTACTTACCCGGTTAAGAACGGGTTCAATTTCCGTTTAAGTGAAATGGCGGCGGCTTTAGGAATTGTCCAACTGGAACGTTTACCTATAATATTGGATTGGAAGAGGAAAATGGCTCAAAAATTTGACGCAATTTTTAGTAACCGGGTTAATTTTCCTGAAGGCATGACCTCGGGATATTATAAATATATTGTATTTGATTATCCCCAGCTTAAGATGAAAACCGGTCAGGTTTTTGGGCCTGATGATTTGGGGCCGGAGATAATGGGGATGAGGGCAGAAGTCCCTAATAGCTACTGGGTTGCTTCCAACCATCAGTGTGTGCCTATATTTTATGGGTGGGATTATGCGGATCTTACCACGGAAGAATTACGGGAATTACTGATACCTGCAGGTAATAAGGACTAACAATATTAAGTTAGAAAGACCGGTGATTTATTTTGAAAGTGTCAGTTATAGCACCTCACATGGATGATGAAGTCCTGGGAGTAGGCGGGACAATTATGAAACATATTCTCGAAGGAGACCAGGTTTCTGTATGTATGGTAGCCAACCGAGCTTATGGACACAAGTATTTGCCTGATATGATAGAAAGACAAAAAGAAGCAGCTTTAAGGGCAAAAGAAATACTGGGTTACCAGGAAATAGTTTTCTTAGACTTAAACGATGAAAAACTTGATAAAAAGATTATAAATATTATCATTCCTCTTGAAGAATACATAATGAGGGTAAAACCTGATATTGTTTATGTTAACCATTATGGCGATTCCAATCAGGATCATCAGGCAGTATTTAAAGCAGCCATGGTTGCCTGCCGTACTTTTACTTCAGGAAATATCAGAAAGCTGCTTTGCTATGAAACCCTGTCTTCTACTGAGCAGGCTCCACCTTTTCCCGGAAGTATATTTATGCCTACTTATTATGTGAACATTGCATCACATCTTGAAAACAAAATTAAAGCTCTGGAGTGCTACGATGATGAACTCAGAGAATTTCCTCATCCCCGTTCTGCACAGGGAATAAGAGTGTTAGCTGCCAAGAGAGGCATGGAAATTGGTTTTCAGGTTGCTGAAGCGTTTGCTATAGTCAGGGAGAAATGGATATAATTTATTATTTTGAGTCTTGGAACTTATAGGAGAAATAATGAATAAGACCAATGTTCAAGATTCGATGAAAAAAAGATATTCCTTTAAACTTTTGACGAATATAATTTCATTATTTATTAATGTATTTACCCAGGCGATTATTCCTCGTGGACTTGGCCCGAAAGCTTATGGAGACTTTAATTTTTTAACGAATTTTTTTAACCAGATTATTGGGTTTTTAGATGTAGGAACATCAACCGCTTTTTATACCAAGCTTTCCCAAAGACCGAAAGAAAACGGTTTAGTAGTTTTCTACTTATATTTTTCAGCCCTGGCTTCTGGCATTACATTAGTATTTGTATTAATCACTTATCTTTCTAACAGTTATTTTAGTATATGGCCGGGGCAAGGAATATTTTACATATATCTGGCGGCGATATGGGGAATTCTGACCTGGTTTACTCAGGTTTTGAATAGAATGACAGATGCCTATGGATTAACAGTTCCTTCAGAAATAGCTCGGATGATACAAAAGCTGTTGGGCCTTATTTTGATTATAATATTATACCTTATTCATAGGCTTAATCTGGTTAATTTCTTTTATTATAATTTTGTTATTCTTATTTTTTTAGCAATAGGGTTTATTTGGATTATTAGAAAGAGCAATTATTCAATTACAGAAAACTGGAGACTTAATTCAGAACAGGTCAAAAAATATTTTTATGAGTTTTATGAATACAGTGCCCCTTTAATAACTTATGCTCTGATAGGATTAATAGTAGGCATTCTAGATCGATGGCTCTTACAGCAATTTGCCGGGAGTGAGCAGCAGGGATTTTATAGTCTATCCTATCAAATTGGAGCAATATGCTTTTTATTTACCAGTGCAATGACTCCGTTGCTTATGCGAGAATTCTCCATTGCCTATGCCAATAAAGATATTAATCTGATGGCTCATTATTTTCGCAGATATATTCCGATGTTGTATTCTATCGCGGCTTACTTTTCCTGCTTCATAGCGGTACAAGCCGCAACCGTTGTACACTTTTTTGGAGGGGGAGAGTATCAGGGAGCAATTATAGCTGTCATGATAATGGCCTTTTATCCGATTCACCAGACTTATGGGCAACTAAGCGGTTCGGTATACTATGCGACCGGACAAACCCGGCTTTATAGAAATATTGGAATATTGTTTATGGTATTGGGATTACCTATTACTTATTTTCTTATTGCTCCCGAAAGATACCTGGGGTTAAATGCAGGAGCAACCGGGTTAGCGATTAAAATGGTGGGCCTGCAATTGATTGGAGTAAATGTACAACTTTATTATAATGCCAAATTTTTAGGCTTAAACTTCAAGCGTTATTTAGGACATCAGATAATAAGCGTGGGTTGTATGCTGGTAATTGCATGGGGAACGGTTGTATCCATAAATCAGATAAGCTGGATGACTCAACATATGCTAGTTAGTTTTTTGACTACTGGCTTTATATATTCATTAATGGTTATGGGAGTAGTATATAAATATCCTATCTTATTCGGATTAAACCGGGAGGATATTGTTGCTTTAGTCAAGTCAGTTAGAGAACAGTTAAATCATTGAGAGGAATGAGCCTTTTTGATAAAAGAAAGATTATCGAAAAATCAGTTTACAATCGGTTCCTGGATTACATTGGCACATACAGCAATTGCCGAGATAATGTGTCAGGCAGGTTTTGATTGGCTCACCATTGATATGGAACACAGTGTGATTGAATTAGCGCAGGCACAGGAGTTAATTAGGACAATTGAGTCTTATGGAGTAACACCATTAGTAAGGATAGGGGAAAACAATCCTACCATAATTAAAAGGGTTATGGATGCTGGTGCTACAGGGATCATCGTACCTATGGTGAATTCACGGGCAGATGCCGAAAGAGCAATTGAAAGTGTTCACTATCCTCCATCTGGAAAAAGAGGTGTGGGGCTGGCCAGAGCGCAGAAATATGGCCTGGGCTTTGAAGAATATAAACTCTGGCTGGCCAAAGAGAGTATAATAGTGGTTCAAATCGAACATATAAAAGCTATTGAAAATCTGGGTGAAATCCTCAGTGTATCTGGAATAGATGCCTCCATTATTGGGCCTTATGACTTATCAGGCTCTCTGGGCTGTCCAGGAGAGTTTGGAAATGAACGGGTTGTTGAGGCCATACAGGAGTATGAAAAAGTGTGCTATAATCTTGGCAAACCAATGGGCTTTCATCTGGTTGAACCCAACACGGAACGGGCACATGAACTGCAAGAACAAGGATATAATTTTCTGGCCGTTGGTTTGGACACCTTATTTTTGGGGTTGAAATGCAGGGATATTGTTGGGGTTTTAAAAGGATAGCGGTGTAATGAATAGATATCTTAAGGCATTAAAGAGAACTCGTATAGCAGATATTGTTAGCTGGATTGTAGTAAAAGTTAGTTATACTTGGATAGGTTTTTGGGGTACTTTATGTTTTAAAATAAAAGCTATTTTCTTAGGAATTGAGGGTGGTAAAGGGGTTAAGTGCTTTGGAAGAGTAGATATGATACGAGCCCCTTTTAGTTTAATAACATTAGGTGACAATTGTAGTATAGTGTCTTCTTCTTACAGATGTACTGCAAGTTCTATTTACGCTCCTACTAAATTCAGGACTTTTACGTCTTCGGCTAGAATTGTCATTGGGAATAATGTGGGTTTAAATGGTACTTCAATAGTAGCACGTACAAAGTCGATATATATTGGTGATGGAAGCATGATTGCTCCTAATTGTGTTATTATGGACTCGGATTTCCATGCTCTATGGCCTCCCGAAAACTGAGAAAATAATCCGGCTCTAGAAAGAGATAAGGATATTTTCATTGGTAAAAATGTGTGGATAGGCAGTCAAGTTATTATCCTTAAAGGAGTGACAATCGGAGACAATTCCATAATAGCTGCGGGTAGTTTAGTAGCGAGGGACATACCAGCTAGTGTACTAGCTGGTGGTAATCCTGCTAGAGTAATAAAAGAATTAAACGAAGGAGAATAAATTATGAATATAGTAGGTATAATTCCTGCCCGTATGGCATCTTCTCGTTTTCCAGGTAAACCGATGGCAGATCTGCAGGGTTTACCCATGATTGCCCATGTCTATTATCGCAGTAAGATGTCCAGAACACTTGAGCAGGTATATGTAGCTACCTGTGATGAGGAAATAGTTGATTATATTGAATCTATTGGTGGACAGGCCATTATGACTAGCGATTCGCACGAAAGAGCCAGTGACCGTTGTGCCGAAGCTATGATAAAAATTGAGGAACAGACGGGGAAAAAGATTGATATAGTAGTGATGATTCAGGGAGATGAACCCATGCTGTTCCCCGAAATGATTGACGAAGCAGTAAACCCCTTGATTGAAAACAACGATATTCAGGTGGTTAATTTGATGGCACCGTTGAATAATCGGGAAGAACATGAAGACCCCAATGAAGTTAAGGTTGTAGTTGACCTCTATAATAATGCACTCTATTTTTCCCGTGAACCGATTCCTTCCTGGAAAAAAGGTGCCAGCAGCCTGCCCATGTTTAAACAGGTTTGCATCATTCCATTCCGAAGAGATTTTTTACTCAAATTTAATGAATTAACGCCCACTCCCCTTGAGATTGCTGAATCTGTAGATATGCTACGTGTCTTGGAGCATGGTTATAAGGTACGGATGGTACCCAGTAATTTTGAGACTTACAGTGTGGATACTTATGAGGATTTACTGAAAGTACAAGAATTAATTAAGAATGACCCGTTGCTGAAATTATATTTAAGGAATTATGGAAAGGTTTAATTATGCGCGAAGAAGATATTAGAAAAAGGGATATTTTCAACCGCTATCTTGACTTAGCGAGAAAAGATGCCGAGGAATTTTTTGCAAACCGCAGCAGGTTTATTGATATTCACTGTCCAGCCTGTAATTCTGAAAAACACCAATATGAGTTTAACAAGTACGGTTTTACTTATGTTTCATGCCCGATTTGTCATACTTTATTTGTTAATCCCCGCCCGGCATTTGATGATTTAATTCGCTTTTATGCCGATTCTCCATCTACTCATTATTGGGTGGAAGAATTTTTTAAACCGGTTGCTGAAGTCAGAAGGGAAAAAATATTTCGTCCCCGGGCTGAATATGTTACCAAGGTTCTTCCAAACTTGAATAATGGTGTTATTGGGGATATTGGAGCGGGCTTTGGGATATTTTTGGAGGAAATTAGGAGATTATGGCCAAGCAGATTAATTGCTATTGAACCATCTATAGATCAGGCTGAGATTTGTCGAGATAAGGGAATAGAAGTACAATGCTGTGCTTTGGAGGAGTTGCAGGGATTTGAAAATGAGTTTGATTTGCTTACCTGCTTTGAATTATTTGAGCATTTACATACTCCAGTCGATTTTGTTCAAAGAGTTTTTAAGCTTTTAAAGCCGGGGGGCCATTTTTTAATGACAACTCTTAATGGGCAGGGTTTTGATATCCAATTACTGTGGGGTAAGTCGAAAAGTATAAGCCCTCCCCAGCATATAAATTTCTTTAATACTGCATCAATAACATTATTATTACAAAGATGTGGTTTTCAAATAGTTGATGTATCAACACCCGGAAAGCTTGATTGGGATATCGTAGAAGGTATGATTAAAAATGAAAGTATTAGGTTAGAAAGATTCTGGCATCTTTTAGCGGATAAATCTGATCACTCGAGTAAACAAGAACTGCAGAGGTGGATCACAAAGTTTAATCTAAGTTCCCATATGCGAGTACTAGCAAGAAAGTAAAGTGGTAAAATGAAACAATTATTAATAAAAAGAAGATTATTTATCATAATTAATGAAATATGTGAATGGTTAGAATGTATCTTATTGCGATATATTCCGGGTCATATTGGTATTGTATTGAGATATGGTTATTGGAAATTGCGTCTAAAGCATGCATCATATTTTAGTATCTATCCCGGTTGTCTTATAACTGCCCCCAATAACATATCTATTGGAAAAAGAGCGGCTATATCCAGGAATTGTTTTCTCTATGCACACAATAACGGAGAAATACAAATTGGGGATAAAGTATCTTTAAATACTAATGTACAAGTAGGGGCAGCAGATAATGGTTTAATACTTATAGGAAACAACGTATCCGTGGGACCAAATGTTGTTATTAGAGCAAGTAACCATAGATTCGATAATAATAATGTGATAATTCAAGCTCAAGGGCATGAAGGTGGTATGATTATAATTGAAAATGATGTTTGATGTCACTGCAAAAAGTCAAAAAAGTCGTATCAGCAAGCAGGAAAAACCTTACCGAATAGCGAAGTATTATAGAGAAAATAGAAGAAACACAACGATAAACCAGAAATTCGGAGGTTTTTCAA
>Ga0334889_1002046_pt1 | contig 24052 bp, 25 predicted proteins | sample GraSluR1_MG_2_FD_207222 | JGI IMG/M metagenome (GOLD analysis project Ga0334889, IMG submission 207222) | Sludge microbial communities from methane-producing bioreactor in Wageningen University, Netherlands - Granular Sludge_8_08-R1 | ecosystem: Engineered > Bioreactor > Anaerobic > Unclassified... | reverse complement strand
TTTCATGGAGACGATCCTTTCGAACTAGATTTTCGCAAACCAAGTTCTATCAGGTTTCGTCTCCTTTTTCAACCCTTTTTACTATTTTTCGGATAGGTTCTAAGTCGAAGCTGCGCAGCTCTGAGAAGCTTGGCACAATAACGGAATCTACAAATAGTGCCCCCTGTTAATCCACAATTAACCTAATCCTTCTCTGTTAAGGTAGAATCGTCCTATGCACATCTTGATCATCCATCAAGCCTTTGCCGATTTAAACGAAGCCGGCGGCACCCGTCACTATGAAATGGCGCGTTTTTTGGTGCAGCGCGGCCACACGATTACCATTATCGCCAGCCCGATCAGTTACATTACCGGGCAGGCCAAAGAGAAGAAGATTGCCTGGCTTACCGAGCAGCACCCCGAGCCGGGTATCACGGTACTGCGCTCCTATGCCTATCCGGCCTTGCACCGCAGCTTTTTCCACCGTCTGGTCAATTTCTTCAGCTTCATGCTCTCCTCCTTCATCACCGGCTTACGGGTCAAAAACGTGGACATCGTCTGGGGAACCTGCCCGCCCATCTTCCAGGGCGTTACCGCCTGGCTGGTCGCCCGCCTGAAAGGCATTCCCTTTCTGTTCGAAATCCGCGACCTGTGGCCCAAATTCGCCATCGCCGTTGGCGTATTGAAAAACCCCGTCCTGATTGGCCTGTCCGAATGGCTGGAGCAATTCCTCTACCGCCGGGCAGACCGCCTGATCGTCAACTCCCCTGGTTACATTGCCCATGTTACCGAACGCGGCGGCAAGCATGTCACCCTCATTCCCAACGGTGCAGACCCGGCCATGTTTGATACCCCTGCCGACAGCTCCACGATTCGTCAAAGCCTGGGGCTGCAAGACAATTACATCGTCCTGTATGCCGGCGCGCATGGTCTCTCCAACGACCTCGGCATCGTCCTGCAGGCCGCCAAAAAACTGGAAACGGAACCACAGATCCATTTTGTCCTGGTGGGCGGCGGAAAAGATAAACCCGCCCTCATCCAGCAGTCAGAAGAGATGCAGCTTACCAATCTAACCTTCCTGCCGGCCCGTTCCAAAACAGAAATGCCAGCCTTGATTGGCGCATCGGATGCCTGCCTCGCCATTCTGAAACCGATTGAAGCCTTCAAGACCACCTATCCCAACAAGGTATTTGATTACATGGCTGCCGGGCGTCCGGTCATCCTGGCAATCGACGGCGTTGTTCGCCAAGTGGTGGAAAAGGCCCAGGCGGGGATTTTCGTTCCCCCTGGCGACCCCGACGCCCTCGCATTTGCTATAATGGATATGTCCGCTCATCGAGATCGCGGTCACAAAATGGGTGCTGCCGGCCGGCAATATGTTGAAAAACATTTCAGCCGCGCCGAAAGCGCAGCGCAGCTTGCTGCCCTCCTTGAAGAAATGGATTTAAACCATGTCTGAGAAAATTCTCATCGTTGATGATACGCCTGCCAGCAGAAAAACCGTGGTCGATCATCTTAAGAATGCCGGCTATGACGTCATTACCGCCGGGGACGGGTCTGCCGCCTTGAAAGCTGTGCGTGCACAGTCGCCCAATCTTGTCATCCTGGATATCAGGCTGCCCGAAAAGGCGGGCTTTGAAATCTGCTGCATCCTGCGCAAGGAAATGACCACCCCCGTGCTGATGCTTACTTCCCATGACATTGAAATAACCCGCAGCAACGGTCTCGAACTCGGCCCCGATGATTACCTCACCAGGCCCTTCAATATATGCGAATTGTTAGCCCGCATCAAAACCATGCTCCACCCGATTCAACCCACCCGGGAAGAACCCGAAAGCGAAACCAGCCTGCCGTCAAAGCAGATCATCTGCTTTGACGATCTGGTCATCAACCTCGACAGGCATGAGATCACCCTGCGTGATCATCCATTAGCGCTAAAACCCAAAGAATATGAACTGCTTGTCTTCCTGGCCCAGCACCGCGGCAAAGTCCTCAGCCGCGAAAATATCCTCGAAACCGTCTGGGGCTGGGAATACATCGGCGACAGCCGCACCGTGGATGTCCACATCCGTTGGCTGCGAGAAAAAGTAGAAAAAGAGCCAGCATCGCCCGCGCGCATCATCACCATTCGCGGGGAAGGCTATCGCTTTGAAGGGTGAGATTGGTTTTCCCAAGGCAGCTCCCACGGACGCGGTTCTGGGAAAGGACAACAACAGCCTCCCCGCTGAAAATTTTCACAACGTTCATTTCTTCTCCCGCCGATTGACGGCAGGTTTACAAGGCACGCAATGAACAACACAAAACTGGAAACCAAACATTACAGCATGAACTACGGCAGCTTTCGCGCCCTTGAAGATATCACCATCCAAATCCCCGAAAAACAGGTAACCGCCTTGATTGGGCCATCAGGCTGTGGGAAAAGCACCTTCCTGCGCACCTTCAACCGCATGAATGACCTCATTCCTGGCGTTTGGGTGGAGGGAGACGTTACCCTGGAAGGAAAAGATATTTTCAAAATGGACGTGGTCAATTTGCGCCAGCGCGTTGGTATGGTATTTCAAAAACCCAACCCCTTTCCCAAATCCATCTTTGACAATGTCGCCTATGGTCCGCGCGCCAATGGCCTCAAAGACCGCGCCCAACTCGCCGAACTGGTTGAAAAAAGTCTGCGCGGCGCCGCCTTGTGGAACGAAGTCAAGGACGATCTTGGCAAATCCGGGCTGGCACTCTCCGGCGGCGAACAGCAGCGCCTGTGCATCGCCCGTGCTCTGGCGGTTAAACCTTCCACCATTCTGATGGATGAACCTGCCTCAGCCCTGGATCCCGTCGCTACCCTGCGTATTGAGGAATTGATCCGTGAACTGCGCGAGAAGTACACCATCGTCATCGTAACCCACAACATGCAGCAGGCTGCGCGCGTCTCCGACTACACCGGTTTCTTCTACACCGGCGGAAACCGCACAGGCAAACTGGTTGAATTTGATCTGACGAGCAATATTTTCACCAACCCCAAAGACAAACGTACCGAAGACTATATCACCGGGAGATTCGGATAATATGCCTCATGAAATTCATGCGACTTTAGGAATCGAAGCCGAAACGGTGATCGAATGGTGCTTTCTACATCTTTTAACTGCCCCCACATTACCGTATTTTGTAAATTAACGATATCCGGTGTAAAATGATGATTCAAGGATTGCACATGCTGATAATGAGGTAAAAAAAATGGTTCGAAGAACGCTCGACCAACAATTCCAAAACCTGAAAGATGAAATTCTCATCCTGGGCAGCATGGTTGAGGAAGCAACATTAAAATCAATAGATGCCTTAAAAAGGCGTGACATGGATGCCGCCCGGCAAATCTACGAGTATGATGCCAACATCAACGAACGCCGTTTCGCCATCGAAAACGGGATTCTCATCCTCATCGCTACCCAGCAGCCCATCGCCCGCGACCTGCGTTTGAGCGCCGCCATGCTGGAAGTCATTACCGAACTGGAACGCATGGGGGATTATGCGAAAGGGATTGCCAAAGTAACCCTGCGCCTCGGTAAAGCCGACTTCTCCATCCCTCATAATGAGATCCAGCGCATGGCGGACCTCGCCATCGACATGCTTCGCCGCGCATTGACGGCCTTCATCGATCAAAACGCAGCCGCCGCGCGCCTCATTCCCCAGGATGATGAAAAAGTCGATGCCCTCTATCTCCATATCTACCACCACCTTGTCAGTGAAATGATCGCCAACCCTGAGACCATCGATCATGCCAACCTGCTTATGTGGACCATTCACAACCTGGAACGTCTGGCCGACCGCGCAATTAACATCTGCGAGCGCACCATTTTCATCGCCACCGGCGATATCTTTGAGATGGACAAAGATTCCAGGCTGTTTGCGGATGAAGAAGAAGAGGAAGACGAAGAGGAAGATGACCTTGACCTCCTGGCTGATGATTCATCAACGCCCGAAATCACTGAATGAAATGTCTGTCAGACTTAATACCCCGGCCAATCAGCCGGGGTATCTTTTTCCGCCAACCAGACATAAAAATCTATCCTTGTAGTGACCCCTTTAGTGGTTATCCGCGCACAGTTTAACATCTGAACTCATCTGACGGGTAATATGATTTTCCTCCCGTTTGCCCCTGCGCTTCGTTTGAAATCGCCGGGGGACCACAATCAACAAAAAGATTGTCTAAACATTTACACCATTCTTTTGTATAATCAACTCAACCCGACACGCTTAAATCCTCTATGTACTTCAGTATCCTCACTCCCCTTACCCCTTCTGGAGGAAACCTTGAAATCGAAAGTCAACCCGGATATTTGTGTCTTCGGCGCTGCCGCCATCTTGCAGCAAACAAAGAACCTGAAACAGGATTGGGAAGGTGTCCACTCTGCAAATCAGGATATCGAATACGTGCATCGTATGCGCGTTGCCACCCGCCGTTTTCGCAGTATTTTCGATATTTTCGCCCGCTGCCTGCCCAAGAAAAAACGCAAGGTCTGGAAAAAAGAAATCACCCGGCTGACCAAAGCACTCAGCACAGCGCGCGACCTCGATGTTCACATTGCCATGTTAACCGAATTTTCTCAGGCCCTGCCAGAACCCCAGCATCACCCCGGCATCAACAGGCTGCTCCTCCGCCTGCGCCAGGAAAGGGAGCAGGTACAGCCAAAAATTGACAAAGCACTAAACCGTATCCAGAAAACAGGCGCAGTGGAAGACCTGGAAACAGCTTTGAAAAGACTGCTTCCCCCGCAAACAGATGCCCCTTCTGCTTATCCTTCCGGCCTGTATCAGCTCGCCTTTAAATCAATCAATCGTGGTATGAACAAACTCCTCGTTTACGATGGGCGCATTCAGGATCCTAAAAACATCACGGAACTGCACGAGCTGCGCCTGGAAGCAAAAAATCTGCGCTACATCATTGAAATTTTTCAAGACCTGTATACCGACCGGCTTGAGTCCCAGCTGGTTATCGTCCAGGACATGCAGAGTCAATTGGGCGTGATCCACGATGAGGATAACTGGATCGCCGGCCTCGATACATTCCTCAAAACGGAGCGTGAACGCACCCTGGCTTATTATGGACATGAAGGCCCTTTCAACCTCTTAAAACCTGGCATCAACCTTCTGCGCGATACGCTGAAGAAGGACAGACAGCAGCAATACCATGACTTTATTCATAAATGGGAGCGATGGAAAACCGAAAACCTGTGGGGCAGCCTTTACCAGGTCACCAAACTCCCCACCATCATCTACCAACCCGAACGGGAACCGGTTGCAGCAGAAAAAATCACAGAAGAACTCGCATCTCAGCAAATCGAATCACCAGGAGCAGTTCCCGCGGAGAATCATGCAGGGCTCCCGGAGGAAACCCCGTCCGCTGCCGCCTTCAAAAACAGTTCACCTCAAGCAGATAAGACCAGAGGAGATACACAAACCCCATGAAAATCGCCTTGATTGGAGACATTCATGCCAATTTGCCCGCCTTGCAGACCGTTTTTACCCACCTTACTGCCCAGGGGGCTGAAGCCATCTGGAATGTTGGCGATTCCATTGGTTATGGTCCCTTCCCTAACCAGGTGCTGGATTTCCTTCAGGAAAAAGAGATCCTCTCCATTATTGGGAATTATGACTTGAGAGTCCTCTCCATCCCCACGCGCAGTAAAAAATGGCGCAAAAAGAAACACCCCCTCAAACTGCTCGCCTTTCAGTGGGCGTATGACACCTTGACCCCCGCCAACCGCAATTATTTACACTCCCTGCCGAAACAACGCCGCCTGAAAATGCTGGGGAAAGACATCCTGCTCACCCATGGCAGCCCAGTCTCCAATAAGGAATATGTGGGCAGCCAAACCTCCAAAAGCCGCCTGAAAGAACTTGCCCTCGCCTCTGCCGCCGACATTGTCATCAGCGGACATTCTCATTTGCCCTTTGTCGGCAAGGCCAAGGGAGTCACATTCATCAACACCGGCAGCGTCGGCCGTCCCGATGATGGCAACCCCAAAACCAGCTATGCTGTCTTGACCCTCAAGAAAAAATCCATTGCGGTAGAACACTTCCGCCTCGACTATGATATCAAACGCACCGTGGAAGCCATCCATGCCAACCAGCTCCCCCCCGAATTTGCCGAAATGCTCCTGCAAGGCCGCAGCCTGAACGACGTAATGTGAAGTTAGCTGCGCCGCCAACCAGGAATCACTTCTCCTGGCCTCCAAAGCTGCCCCGCGCAGGGCGGGCTGGCGTTCTTTTCGCAACACACCAGGCAACAAGCTCCAATCCGGTCTTACCAACTCCCGGTTGAACTTTAGTGCCTTCAATAGCAAACGTGCCCTGCCTTGCAGGCAGCCATCCCTCCGTGAAAAATTGCGGTAGAATCAGCCAGTAACAGCACCCAACCTACCCCCATCCAGGAGAAACCCTTGATTCAACAAGCCGCACAGCGCATCACCGAAAATATCCAGAAAGTCATTGTTGGAAAACAGGAAGTCATCCAACATCTGCTGGTTTCCGTCTTATGTGAAGGCCACGTCCTGCTTGAAGACGTTCCCGGCACAGGGAAAACTACCCTCGCACGCGCACTATCCGCTTCGCTGGGCTGCTCTTTTAACCGCATCCAATTCACCCCCGACCTGCTGCCCTCCGATGTGACCGGCCTGAGCTGGTTCAATCAGAAAGCCCAGGAATTTGAGTTCCGCCCCGGCCCGATCATGCACCAGGTCGTCCTGGCAGACGAGATCAACCGCGCCACCCCGCGCACCCAGTCTGCCCTGCTGGAAGCCATGCAGGAGCGCCAGGTTACATCCGACGGCGTCACCCGCCCCTTACCGCGCCCCTTTATGGTGCTGGCAACCCAAAACCCGGTCGAACTGGAAGGTACCTTCCCCCTGCCCGAAGCCCAGGTCGACCGCTTCCTGCTGCGCATCGCCATCGGCTACCCCAACCAGATCGAGGAGAACAACATCCTTGAACGCTTCAAACACAGGGATCCGCTGGAAGATTTGCAAGCCGTCACCACCCCGGAGGAAATCACCGCCCTGCAGCAGGAACGCCGCAGCGTACGTATCGAGGACAGCGTGCGCGACTACATCGTCCGCATTGCCCGCGCCACCCGCGCGAACAAGGACATCAGCCTCGGCGCCAGTCCGCGCGCCTCGCTGGCACTCTATCAATCTGCCCAGGCCTGGGCCGCCATCCAGGGCCGCGACTTCGTCCTCCCCGATGACATTAAAGACATGGCCCCGCCCGTGCTCAGTCATCGCCTGATCATCTCTCCGCAAGCCCAACTGCGCGGACGCACCGCCCCGGAACTGGTCAGCGACATCGTTGATTCTGTCCCTGTACCAGTGGAGTCTTAGCTTGCGCATCGGTCCTATCTTGGCCCTGCTTGCCATCCCCGTCATCCTCGGCGCCATGCTCAACCAGCCCTGGATGATCACTGTGGCCGTTTCGATTGCCGCCCTGATGGTTGCCGCTCATTACTGGAGACAGCATGCCCTCGATCACGTCCATTTCCGCCGCCGCTTTCACTACACCCGCGGCTTCCCCGGCGAAACCACCGACCTGCGCGTGGAAATCGAGAATCGTAAACGCTTGCCGGTCTCCTGGCTGAAAGCCGTGGACACCTGGCCCCTGGCCGTCCCGCCGGACAAAAATGCCACTTTTAATACTTCCTCCGTTCCCAAACATGGCAGCATGACCAACATCTTCAACCTGCGCTGGTATGAGAAGATCCGCCGCACCTATACCGTCACCTTCAAGGAACGCGGTGTGCATCAGCTTGGCCCGCTGCGACTTGACTCGGGTGACCTGTTCGGCATCTTTGACACTACCAAAACGATTGAATCCCGTGACAGGCTGACCGTATTCCCCGAAATCCTCTCCCTGGAAGCCCTCAAACTCCCGGCCGATGACCCCTTTGGCAAGCAGCGCGCCCGCCGCCCGCTGTTTGATGACCCCAACCAGCCAATGGGCATTCGCGCCTACCACCCGGAAGATGAATTTCGGCGGGTGCATTGGCCGGCCACCGCCCGCTCCGGCAGTCTGCAAGTCAAGGTTTACCAACCGGTTACCGCCAAAATGATGGCTGTCTGTCTGAATGTCAGCACCCGCGAATCAATCTGGCTGGGCACCGAGCACAGCTTGCTCGAACAGTTGATCAAGGTCAGCGCCACCCTTGCCTATCACGGCGTTGAAGATGGCTACAGCGTCGGGCTGCTCTCCAACGGCTGCCTGATGCATTCCGACCAGCCTTTCCATATTTCCCCCAGCCGTGCCCCCGGTCAACTGGGACTGCTGCTCGAATCCCTGGCCGCAGTCACTCCGTATGTCACTGTGCCGTTTGCCCAATACCTGCTGAACGCCATGCCGCAGCTCCCCTATGGCGCCACCCTGGTGATCGTTACCGCCTTTGTCAACCAGGAACTATCCGAGACCCTGCTGCGCCTCAAGCGCTACCGCCCGCACACCACCCTCCTCTCACTGGACAGCACGCCGCCGCCGGAACTGCCCGGCGTACGTACCATTCACCTGCCTTTCTCGGAGGACAAAGCATGACATCAAACTCCTCTGCCACTTCTCTCCCCGAAGCACAGGCCAGCCCCCGGTTCACCTTCTGGACGGAATTTCCCGGAATCGCTGTCCTGCTGATGAACGCCTTCTGGCTTGCCAGATGGTATCAAATTGCGGTCAAATCCACGACGCCAGCCGGCTGGGTGATCCTCTTGCTGGCGGCCATCATGCTCACCAGCACCTGTCTGGCACGCTTCTTCAGCACCCTGCAAAACAAACCCCTGCTCCAGCGAATACTGTACCTTGCCTGGGTACTGACCAGTCTGCTGACAAGCCTGAATCTGATCTTTTTCACAGAGGGATTTTTCGCCCCTGGCCTCCTCATCCAGAAAACATTCAGCACCTTTTTTACCCCCCAGCGCAGTGTGACAGAATTTTGGCATGTCTTCATTTTCCTGCTGGCTATCCTGCGCAGCATCCTCCTCGCTCGCAATCCAGTCACCCGCGATCAGGTCAGCAAAGCTTTCCGTACCGGCGTGGTCATGCTCCTCCTCTCCGGGTTCACCCTTGACGGCCAGATTCCCCGTACCATCCTGCCCGTATTCTATGGCCTGCTCTTCACCGGCCTGCTCGGGTTGAGCGTTGCCCATTTCGTCGACCTGGCCGAAAGCAGCGGCGGACGCCTGCCGATCAATGGCAGCCAGTGGGTGTTGGGCATCTTCATCGCCTCGCTGGGCTTCGTCCTCCTGTCGATTATCGCCGGATGGTTGATCGATGAAACCGTTGCCGGGCTGCTCGCCCAGGCCGCGCTGGTCTTCTTTATGCTCCTTTCAGTACTCGTCATGCTTATTTTCTCTCCCATCCTGGCTGTCATGCTGGAAGTCAGCAACCGCATCGGTCAGGCCCTCTTCGCCAACAGTCCGGAACTGCTTGCCGAAGTTACCTCCCAACAAAGCCTGAATGACCTGCGCAACACCGGAGAAGAAAACATCTACCTTTTGACTGACCTGTTTGAAAATAGCAAAGGCACGATTATGCTCATCATCCTGGGCATTATCGCCATCATCGCAGTTATCCTTGTCCGTTGGAAACCCTGGCAGCGCCGCCTGCGCGAAGAAGAAGGCACATCCAGCTCCGCTTCCCGCACCCCCCGCCCTGCTCGCAGCGCTGATGAAAAGAACTTGCCCAGCCTGTACGCAAATCTGCGCAGCCGCTTGGCCGCCGCCCGCATCCGCGACGTCTACCGCCGCCTGATGATCCTCTGTGAGCGTCTGAAACAGCCCCGCCCGGCCGCCCTGACCCCGCTGGAATTCCTGCCCCGAATGAATGAACTCTTTCCCGGCTGTGATTCTGAGCTGGCCTGCATCACCACTGCCTACCTCAAAGTCCGCTACGGCGAACGCCCCGAAAGCAGCGAAGAAGTCGCCGCTGTGATGAATGCCTGGGGTAAAATCCGAAAAACCGGCAATCTGTTAAAGAAGAAGCAAACCTGAAAGACAATCCTCGCCGTTTTTCCTTGAGACTAGAATGGTATTCGTTTCCCGGCTGGCTTATTTCGTTTTTTACTGAAGCAAATTATTTCTCTTGCTCCGTAAAATAAGACAGCTTTTGCAAGGTAGAAGCGACGTCTTTTTGCGAGGGTTGAGGAATTACGGTGAAACTGCCGTCCGTTTCCAGCACGATAGCCTCTACCGATTCAACAGAAGCAATCCCATGCGCTCTTAATACCGCGGTTAATTCTACCTCGACCACCCGTGCCTTTTTCATTGCCTTCCACAAATATTCACCCTGGTAAAACAGCATGGCAGGTTCTGATTTGACCAATCGGCTGATCGTTTTAGAACGCACCGACAACCATGTAATCACGAACTGAAGAACAATCAAGACCACAAAGGCGGTAACGCCTTCGATCAAGGGCACATCCTTCGATTGCAGCACCGTTGCCAACGTGGATCCCAGAGCCACCGTCACGATAAAATCGAAAGCATTCATTTTAGAAAGCGTACGCTTCCCTGCAATACGAAGTAAAAAGACCATGCTTAAATATGCAAGGATACCAACCACTACCACTCGCAGTACACCTCCCCAACTGTTAAAAAACATCGGAACTTTCCTCCTGCAATGAAAAGATAGACGGATCACTGCTTCCCGTTTGTTGACCTGGTATTTTGATTAAGTATACAGGCCCACAGCATAGCGCGCAGCTGAAAATGCCCTGCCTCGCCAGTATCCGCTCCGGCGATTTTCCCATATAATGGGATTAAAATCTATTCTGCTGCAATCAAAGCAATCCAGCCAGGAAAGGACTCCCTCTATGCCTTCCACGGATAACACCCGCTTGCTGATCCTGTGGACCAGCGGCGACCCGCTCACCGCCCGCGATATGATCCTGCTCTACGCCGTCAACGCCATAAAACACAACTGGTGGTCAGCGGTCACCCTGCTCGTCTGGGGCGCAGCCGACTCTCTCGCTGCCCAGAACAACGACATCCAGGCCGAGATCCGCCGGGCCATTGATGCCGGCGTGCGGATAATTGCCTGCAAAAAATGCGCTGAAGACCAAAACGTTGCCGCCATCCTGGAACACCTGGGCATTGAAGTCTTCTACACCGGCGAATTCCTTACCGAATGGCTCAAATCCGGCAGCAAAATCTTATCAGTGTAAACAACCCGGGTTTCATTCCAGTCCAGAAACAGCCTTAGTCGTTATCCCCCCGTATAAACTCCGGCTTTGACGAATTCATTCGGCACTGTAAAAATCATTTATGTGTTATCCGCAACCCGGATTAAATAAATAGCAGGACAGGCTTGTAACCTGTCCCGCTCGCATATTCGACTACACGCAATATCTTATTGCCCCGCATACTCCTTCAAAATCCGGGTAATATACCTGGCCCCTTTCATATACAAATCCAGACGGATATTCTCATTGGGCGCGTGAGCCTGCGCATCCGGGTATCCCACCCCCGCCATCACAATCGGTACCTCCAGCACCTCAATAAAAATGGCATTCGGCCCTGACCCGCCCGCCATCGGAATGATCTGGGCAGGTTTACCATAGATTTCCTCCGCCATCCACACCGCCAACTGCACAAACGGATCCCCCGGCTCTGTGCGCCCCGGGCCTTCGCCGCCCATGAACTTGATCTGCACATCGCTGAATCCCTGCGCATCCAGATGGGCACGCAATTTTGCCAGTACTTCCGGCGGGGTCTGATCCGGCACCAGCCGAAAATCCACCTTTGCACTAGCCTTCGCTGGCAGCACCGTTTTTGAACCCGGACCCTGATAGCCGGAGGTCAATCCGCATATTGTGCAGGCTGGCTGGAAAGCCTGTGCCAGATACAATGCTTCCCCATCCTGGTACGCCTCAAGAAAATTCGTCATCCCATAGCGTTTCTTGTATTCATCTGAAGGGTTTGGCAGAGCGGCCATAAAAGCTGCATCCCGCTCTGTGGGCGGCTGGATATTGTCATAAAAACCAGGGATCAGAATTTCTTCCTTTTCATTCTTCAATGTGTTTAACGCCCACACCAGCCGCCAGGCAGCATTATGAAAAATCGAACCGCCCAGACCGGAATGAATATCCTGATTAGCTGTCTCAACACTTAATTCAACATAGCAAATCCCGCGCATTCCGAGATACTGTACCGGCTCTTCCTTACTGTTCACGCCGCCCCCTTCCCAAATGCACACATCAGCGGCCAGCTTCTCGCGGTGTTCTTCCACTACCTGCCGCAGATGGATGCTGCCCGTTTCTTCCTCACCTTCCAGCAGAAATTTAACATTGCACGGCAGCTCACCATCCGCTTCCAGAATAGCATCCATCGCAAACAAACGGCTGACAAACGGCCCCTTGTCATCATCCACCCCGCGGGCAAACAACTTCCCTTCGCGAATGTCTGGTTTATAGGGTGGCGTTACCCACAAATCCAGCGGCTCCGGCGGCTGTACATCATAATGATTATAAAAAATGAGAGTCTTATCTTTTCTGCGGCCTTCCCGCTCGGCAAAAATCGCCGGAGCACCGCTCGTCTCCAGCAATTCCACTACAAAGCCGCGCTTCTCCAGCATTTCCACAACTTTTGCGGCACATTTCTCAATCCCTTCCCCCGTTGCGGAAACACTGGGGATGGAACATAACCGGCACAACTCATCAATCGAGCGCAAAAAATGCTGCTCAAGATACTGATCAATCGCCTGATACCCTGACATAATCATCTCCCCAAAAAAATTGACGAATATGAAATTCTCAATAATTCAAACAGGGTCGCCCCGGTGTAAGCAAACACCATCATTTTCAATACCTTCCCAATCCAGCACAGGATCAAAAAACGCCAAACTGTCATCCCCAGCGCCCCGGCGGTAATCCCTGCCAGATCAAACGCCGGATTCGGAATGAAAGCCAGCACCAGGATGACCCCATCCCCATACCGTCCAAACAGTGCTTCGTACCGTCCATGCTTATCCATGCGTTCCAGCACCGCCCGCCCGCCGCTATACCCGGCATAATACCCGGAAAGTTCACCCAATGCTGCCCCCGATCCCGCCGCAATCGACACCCAAAACGGGCTCAGCACTGCCCCAAAAGCAGGGGTCATCACCACACCGGGCAAAGGCAGAATGACCGTAGCATTTGCCAACAGATTGAGGAGAAAAATACCCGGGTAACCGTAACGGCCCAACTGTTGGATCCGTCCTCCCATCCACAGGATCAACACGGTCAACCCAATCACCAGAATAAAAATCAGCGGTCTCAGCCATACCGGCCGCTTTCTGACTCGCTCGTTTTCATCCGACGCATCATTTGAAGGATTTTCCAGCATACTTGATTCAAGGTGTTCACCCCCTGAAGGCTTCATTCTGGTTTTCATCCGATACCCTAACGCAGCAAAGTTTCGATTCGCGCGGTGACCATATCCAAAGCGACCTGATTCCGCCCCCCCTCGGGAATGATCACATCCGCATACCGCTTGGACGGTTCAACAAATTCAAGGTGCATCGGACGCACGGTACTCATATACTGATGCACCACAGCTTCTGTCGTTCGGCCGCGCTCTTCGATATCCCGCTCCAGCCGCCGGATAAAACGAATATCCGCATCGGTATCAACAAAGATTTTTACATCAAACAATTTACGTAACTCTGGCACAGCAAGAATCAAGATCCCCTCAACAATGATCACCCTGTGGGGGGTGACCGCAACCATTTCCCCGGTACGGGAGTGGGTAGTAAAATCATACACGGGCACCTTCACAGCCTGAAAATTCTTGAGCTGCTGAACATGCTCAACCAAAAGTTCCGTTTCCAGTGAATCGGGATGGTCGAAATTGACCACCGAACGCTGCGCAGGAGCCAGTCCGGTCAATTCACGGTAATAGGAATCATGCTGTAAATAGGCAATACGATGCGGGCCAACGCGCTGCAAGATTACATTGGCAACCGTCGTTTTGCCAGAGCCTGAACCGCCGGCAATGGCAATCACAAGAGGGGGGTGAGCGGGTGTCGTCATCATATTGAAATTATACCCCAGGCAAAAAATTTTACTTCTTGAATAGCATCATCCTTTTTCTCTGCTTGTGAGAAATGATACATAATGAACACAAAAACATAAAAAGTATGGCTCTGATGAAAACTTAATCATTTTTAAGGTTATAATCATAACAGTCAGGAATTGCGTTCTGGTTCACGCTAACCGCCACTGACAGGTCCTGTAAATTGTGGCAGTTGTTTCTTTTTTATGTATGCTGGCAATATCATTCTGAAACGCAATCTCCCTTGACGAATATCGTCATTTCAGTTGCTGCCCGGAGGAAGAAACGATGCGTAAAAATATCTCTTTTGTCCTTATTGCAATCATCCTGTCAACCATTATTTTGTCGGCTTGCGGCGGCGGTGCTGGCAATTCCACAGCCGAAGAAGCCGCCATCGAGCCAACCCCCACAGCGACCCCGGATCCAAAATTAGACCTGGATGTCTTTATGGACGTCCTCACCGAAAGCCTTGCCACCCGTGATTTCGCCCGCCTCCAACCATTGATTGGCGTACCCTTCAGTCTGGCAAGCATCGGTTCTGGCTCATCCTCACTGCCCGCCTCCGACCTGATCAAACGCCTGGAAAAGAATATGCTGCTGGAATCCAGCGACCCGCTTTTCCTCCCGGATGCCGACCTGACTCCGATCCTGGGTGACCGCGTCCCTACCAGCCTCGGGCCTGGACTCAAAGTGGTCGCCATTCTCTTCAGCAAAGGCTGGGGAGAAAATGGCGTGGGAGAAGCGATTCTCTACATCAGTGAACTGCCTGACAAAACCTTTGCCTGGTACGGCATGGTATATGCCCGTGAAGGATTTGATGTCCTTGTCGAAGCAGAAAAACCACAAGAAAAAATGGATCGTACCGACCTGGAAAGCTTCAAAATGGGGCTGGTCTCTACGCTGGGCAACCCCAGGCGTTCAGCAGAAATGCTGCTTCCGTTAATGGCAGATCCCTTCATCCTCGCCGGATGGGAGTCAGAAGGCGCAGGGCTTTCACCAGACGTGGCGATAGTATCCCTGCTGGATATGCTCCCCGCACCGGAAACCGTTAATTACAATGCCTATCCTGCCTACGCCAAATTACTGGATGGTCAGGATCCCCAGCAAATCTTCCCCACCGGGGTAGAATTCCTTCACATGACCGTCTGGGGCGCAGACGGCGCAGGCGAGGCCATCCTCATTATCGGACAAAACGCCGAAGGTCTCTACACCTGGGCTGGCGTGCTCAACGCGCCCGCGGGCTTCCAGCGATAATTTCAATCTCCACAAAACAAAATCCGCGAATTTGCCCCTGTTGAGACTTGTATTAAAATTCCTTACAATCCTGGAATTCCCCCTGATTTGCTGTATAATCAGACACAGAGGGTTTAACCGAACGCTCATTTAATTCGCTCAAGATGAGCAATAACGTATACATATTAGAAATAGTAGAACAGGAGTATAAGATGGAATTCGAAGGATATTGCGTCAAGTGTCGTGAAAAACGCACCGTTAAAGATGGCAAAGAAGAAACCAGTGAAAAAGGCCGCAGGATGGCTAAGGGGACTTGCCCGGTATGTGGTACCAAAGTCACCCGCTTCCTGCCCAGCAAGAAAGCGGAATAATTCCCGTTCTCGCATCAAGCATAAAAACATCCCTGGAAAAATTTCCAGGGATGTTTATTCTCATCACATCAGGGCAGCCTACTCCACAATCTCCTTCAGGAAACTGGTACCAATCTTCGGCGGAGTAACCCCCAACCCGTCAGCAATCGTGGCCGCCACATCGGCAAATGTCTCGCGGATACCCAAATCTACACTGTGTTTGACCTGTGGGCCAAACACCAACAGGGGAATATACTCCCGCGAATGATCGGTGCTCTGCGTGGTGGGGTCCACCCCGTGGTCGGCCACGATCATCCCAATATCGCCGTCCCTCATCGCAGCTTGCAGGGTGGGCAGAAAGGCGTCAAACTCTTCCAGCTTGTCTGCATAGCCGCGGGCATCATTACGGTGGCCGTAGGTCATATCAAACTCCACCAGATTGGCAAACACCATGCCCTCAAAATCTTCTTGCAGGAAATCAACCATTGCCTGCGCGCTTTCGATGTTGAACACTGAATGGTGCGTGGCGCTGATCCCGCGGTTGCCGAACAGGTCATCGATCTTGCCGGTGGCATACACCTGGTAACCTGCCTTGATCAGCGTGTCCAGCATGGTATCGTCCTCGGACAGCAGCGGATAATCATGGCGGCGCTTGGTGCGGGTGAAGCTCTCCGCATCCGCTCCGATGAACGGCCGGGCAATCACCCGCCCCACCGCGTGTTCACCGCGAAGCATCTCACGGGCTGTCGCGGAAATTTCGTACAGCTTCTCAATCGGGATCACTGCTTCATGCGCCGCAATCTGAAATACCGAATCCGCTGACGTATACACGATCGGCTTACCCGTCCGCATGTGTTCCTCGCCCAGTTCCTTGATGATCTCGGTGCCAGAAGCGGGCTTGTTTCCCAACACTTCCAGGCCGGTCAGGCGCGTGAATTCATCCAGCACCTCCGGCGGAAAGCCATCCGGATATGTGGGAAAGGGCCTCGGCACCTCGACCCCCATCAATTCCCAATGACCGGTAACAGAATCCTTGCCTTTAGAGATCTCCACACACTTACCGTACGCGCCGGTAGTTTCCTCCCGCGGCGGCACGCCTTCAATCGGGGTGATATTCCCCAGCCCGATCGCCCCCATATTGGGGCAGTTCAGCCCGCCAACCACGCGGGCCGTATTCGATAAGGAGTTGCTGCCAACGTCACCATACGCCGCAGCATCGGGCAGCTCACCCGCGCCTACGCCGTCTAAAACGACCACTGCAAAACGTTTAATTTTCATGGAATATCCTTTCTCGCAATTTATCAATAAGGATTATTGATTATACCGCTTATCAGCGCTTCTCTGCCTGCCTGAAAGCAGATCGCTTGACCCTCGTGCGTAAAATTGTTACTATCTATTCAAGGTTTTCGCCTTACGGCAGCGCTCAACCATCTAATCAAACCTTTAACATAAAAACGACAGCTACCAAATACCAGGAGGTGTCATGACTGTATCAAAACTTGAATCGATGTTACGTGACCTATTAATACCGGCGGGGATCGAAATTAATGGCAAAAATCCGTGGGATCTCCAGGTGCATGATACCCGTTTTTACAACCGCATCTTCCACGAAGTAACCCTTGGAATGGGCGAATCCTATATGGACGGCTGGTGGGACTGCGAAGCCATCGACGAACTCATCTGCCGCGCCCTGAAGGCAAAGATCGACAGCCGCATTAAAGGCGATCTGCGTTTCCTGCTCTACATCCTTAAATCAAAACTATTCAATTTACAATCTGTAGCCAGAGCATTCCAGGTGGGCGAGGAGCACTATGACCTGGGCAACGATCTTTATACCGCCATGCTGGACAAACGCCTCAACTATACGTGCGCCTACTGGAAGAATGCCAAAACCCTGGACGAAGCCCAGGAAGCCAAACTGGAACTGGTCTGTCAGAAGATTGGCGTCTATCCCGGTATGCACATCCTCGAACTGGGCTGCGGCTGGGGCAGCTTTGCCAAATACGCCGCCGAAAAACACGGCGCTCACGTCCTCGGCGTGACCGTTTCAAAAGAACAGGTTGCCCTGGGCAGCCAGCTTTGCAAAGGCCTGCCCGTTGAACTGCGCCTGCAGGATTACCGTGAAGTACAGGGAAGCTACGACGCCGTCATCTCAATTGGTGTGATGGAACATGTCGGCTACAAAAACTACACTACCTATATGGAGGTTGTTGACCGCTGTCTGAAAAAAGACGGAATCGCTTTTATTCACACCATCGGCGGAAACCAGAGTATGACATCTGCCAATCCCTGGACAAACAAATACATCTTCCCCAACGGGATGCTGCCCTCCATCGCCCAGCTTGGCACTGCCATGGAAGGCAGGTTCGTGATGGAAGACTGGCACAATATCGGCCCGCACTACGACCCCACCCTGATGGCCTGGCATGCCAATTTTGAAAAAGCCTGGCCGGACTTGAAACACAAATATTCTGACCGCTTCTACCGCATGTGGCGCTACTACCTGCTCAGCAGCGCAGGTGGATTTCGGGCCAGGGCACAGCAGCTGTGGCAGATCGTAATGACCCGTCCCGGCACCCCACAGCCTGATTGCCGCAAGAGTTAAGCATCATGAAAAAAACCACCGTCCTCATCGTCGGCGCCGGCCCGGCCGGGGCTGCCTGCGCCCGCCGCTTACAGCAGGCCGGGGTGGATTTCCTCCTCCTCGACCAACAGCCTTTCCCGCGGATGAAATCCTGCGCTGGCTGGATCACCCCCGCCGTTCTGCGTGCAATCGGCTTTCAACCCGGCCAATACCCCTACAGCTTTACCACCTTCAGCAAATTCATCATCTCGGTGCGCGGGGTACGGATCACCCTGCCCGTCCGTCAGTACGCCATCCGGCGCATTGAATTTGACCACTGGCTTTTACAGCGGAACACCTTAACGGTGGAACAACATACCGTCAAACATATCCGCCAAACCGCAGATGGCTACGAAATCGACGGAAAATTTACCAGCCAGTACCTGGTCGGCGCAGGCGGTACCTATTGCCCGGTCTACCGCTCCCTCTTTCGCGAGGCAGTCCCCCGCGCAAAAGACAGGATGATCGTTGCCCTGGAAGAAGAATTCCCCTACCCCTGTGAGGATGCCGACTGCCGGTTGTGGTTCATGGAAAACGGCCTGCCCGGCTACGCCTGGTACGTGCCTAAAGCCAACGGCTGGCTCAATGTCGGTATTGGCGCCAAAGCCGAAAAACTGAAAGAAAAGGGAGGGGATATTCAAGCCCGCTGGCAAGCCCTGACCGCCAAACTGGACGCCATTGGCCTTGTGCGCGGTCACACCTACCAACCCCTCAGCCACACCTATTTCCTGCGCTCCAGAATGGATATACCTATACGCATTAAGAATGCCTTCCTCGCCGGCGATGCTGCCGGCCTGGCCACCCTCGATATGGGCGAAGGCATTGGCCCCGCCCTGCTCAGCGGCTTCCGCGCTGCCGAGGCAATCATTACCGGGGAAAACTATTCCCTCGCAGGCATCCCCCGCTATTCGCTTCCTACAATCGTTTGGGGTAAGTAAGCTATCCCAGGCACCGCAAAATGGATCCGCAGCATTTCACAAGCATTTTGCAAAACGCCCCCGTTCAATAGATAGTTTGTTGAACACCCTCACTATAATCAGTGCGTAACCCTGTACAAATGTACTGTACCCATGCTGGTGGCGGCAACCAGCGTCTTCCCGTCATGTGAAAGCACAAACCCCGCAACCGACAGATCATAGTCTGCCTCGGGGATTACGATGATGTTCTGGAGCAACCGATGATCGTCCGCATCAAGGATACAGAGCCGCCCTTCCCCGCCTTCATATTCGTTCCCCATAGTGAACAATAAACTTTCATCCTGGGACATCCAACCGCCAGCCATGCACACTTCAGGCATCTTTTCAGAAACTTGTCTTTCTCCAAGTTCTTCTCCAGTTTCCAGGTCGAAGGCAGCACTGCCAATATAGAATCTTCGGTTGTCTGTATCCACCCCAAACGTATCAGGATAGTGCGGACTGATCGTGATCATGCCCTGATAATAATCCAGCGGAGCCGAATAAACGACATAATTCGTGGCACCAGAGTGAAGATCCCAGCTCACCATCGTACCCCAACTGCCAAAACCTACAATTTGATCAGTACCCTCGATAAATTTCAGTGCGTAAATAAAAATGCGGGAATTGCCCCATTCAGACGTAAGCGGATCTTCGCCATATCCGTTGGCAATCGTATCTTCAAAAGGATGGATGAACGCCCCGGTTTGCGCATCCCATAGTTTGACCCTGCAATCCTGCCCTGATGAGGCAATATAATTCCCATCCGGCGAAAAAGTAACCGCGAATATTTGGTAGTCATGGGCAGGAATTCGCAAGACGGTCTTTCCACTGTCCAGCTCAATGACCTTGATCATGTTATCGTGGTCAGCAATGGCGATGATATTGCTGTCAAGCGGAGATAACGCATACGCGGCGATATCGAAACGCGATCGCAGCGAACCATCTTTTGCCAAACGCACTTCAAGCACACCAGGCCGCCGCAGCAACAGGTACCGGTCATCGGCCGTAAACTCGGCATATGTTAAATAATCGTTGAAATGCCCCGCTCCCGCAATGAATTTGTGTTGCTGTACGTCCCATAGCTGGATCGAACCATCCACAAAAGCTGCCAAAAGCCGCCTGCCATCAGGCGAATAGGCAAAAGTCTCCACCGGCTTTTCCAGACTTCCCAGTCTGTCCAGCATTTCTCCGTTATCCGCATCATAGATGCGCAGCACACTGAAGCGGTTTGTATTGCCATAATTTGGTGCCCGGTAGAGGATGGTCAACGTATCCATAGAAGGAGAAAAGGCCGCCGCATAGGGAAGCAAAGCGCTTGGACTGTACGCATTTCCACACATCCCCGTGGAACTGAGATCGCATCCTTCTGGCTGGTGGACATCATTGTAGCGTACATAAAAGGTCTCATCAGGAAGCCTGTAGCGCAGCTCTTCTGAACCGGCATCAAAAACTTCACGAACGGAAAATTCAATATCCCAAAAATCTTCATCATGGGTAGAATATGTTTTTAACTGTTTTGTTCCGTCAGGAGAATTCAACTCCATTCGCCCCCATGTTTCAGCTTTTGCAGGCGTATCCACCCATTCCATCGCCGGCCGCTCATTGATAACCTCACCGGTGGCAAGCTCCAGGATGACCGCTGGATCCCCTCTCTTCATCAGGCGCACATACCGCCCATTCTGGCTCAAAGATAGACTTTGATAATTGTAAGGAGCGTGAAACGGGATCCACACCGGTGTATTTTGCATGGCTGTCACATCATAAACCGCCATCCCGAAAGCGCTGCCGACAACAAATGCTCCCCCATCCGGCGAGAAAGATACGCCCAGAATAGTGCCTCGTCCCCACTGAGCCACATTGGTCAGCCGCTGAAAATTCTCCTTGCTGATCACTTCGCTCGCCACAGGAATATCGGTGCCCAGAAAGGCAGGCGTTGAAACTGGCAATGATGCGGTCGGTGTGAGTGTGATGGAAGGGATTCTGGTGGGACGGTTCGTCTTCCACGGTGTGACTGTGGATGACATTGCAGCAGTGCGAGTTGGCCCCGGAAGCGGTGATGCGGTCGAAGTGCCCTTCACTGTTGCGGTGGCTGCAACCGCCGGAGATGAAACCATCGCCTCAACATCCGGCGCAGCGCAGCTGGATAACAAAATCGAAATGATGCACAGTATGGTCAAAACAAATATTGATTTGCGATCCATGGTCCACCTGCTTTGAGATATCCAATGCTTCCCAACAGGAATTCCTGCCTGATAACCATTGTATGCAAATACTGCTCAAAGTCAACCGGTTCCCCTATGCTCCAAAAATCTTCTGCATTCTTCCTCACGCATCCTGCCGGCAGCCACTGCGCATACTGGCCGCAGTCTGCCAATCGACTTCCGGCAGGCAAACTGCCGAAATAATCCTACTATTTTTATCATAAATATTGTATAATAAAAGTAATCAGCAGGATTGTTCGGGGGCACATAGCCCCGCTCATTGATTCAACTAACGATAATGGAGGAAATTCTCATGAAACTAACACCACCCAAACAAAACACCTGGTGGATTGCTGTCATTGCCGGCGTTCTTGGTTTTCTCGGCACACTGACCCCCATCCCTGTCGTTTCCGAGTATGCTTTCTGGTTCGTATTCGGCGCGTTTGTTTTGCTCGCTCTGGCGACCTACTTAAAAGATCTCTAAAAACGCATAGAAATGCCTGGGTTTTTTGAATAAAAACAGGTATGAACCAAAGGGCGGCAGTCATCTGGTGAGATGACTGCCGCCTTTGTGCATCCCAAATCGACAGTCTGTCTTCTCTCCTTTCCCCGATCTGTTCACCATATGAAGTATTTTCCGACTTTCTACGAATCCGGTGAACCATACTCATAATCCATATATTTTTCACCAGTCCGCGGGTTATACGCCCAGTGAAATTCAAGCTCATAGCCCAAAGAACGAGCCAACCCCTCCAACCCGGGGAATAACGTCGCATTGGTGATGTTCATGTAATACAGGCTTTCCATGGCTTCATCCCTGATCTTCTTCGCATCAAGAACAAATTTCACGATAATATTCTCCGGACATTCCTCCGTCGACAGGATCCCCTCGACCGGTTTATCCAGCACGCCCGGCACCAGGAACGTCCCGGACTGCGCAATTTGCCGCTGGCTCATACTGTACGGTTCTCCCGGCGTAAGGAACGGTACCGAATTCTCAATATAGAATTTCAGATAGTGTTCGATGCCATTCTCCGGGCGCGGCGCTTTCATCGTTTTGTTTTCCTGCTGGAAAAAATACTCCTTTTCCTTCAGCAGCAAAAAATTCACCGCCCAGATCGCGCAGTCCGCTTTAGCCTTTTCAAGCGCAAAGAAGGCAGCAACATAGGGTGACCATGTGAAATCCAGCAGTCGCGTCGGCGCGCCGTGATGCTGCATCAATGCCAGCCAGTGAAAAATATCATCGTCCTTTGGCACATGCTGCAAAAACAGGGATGCTTTTCTGCGAAACACCCGAATAATGCGGTGTTCCTGGATCTTCCAGGAATCTTTATGGATTTGATAATCCCTGAAATACCGTTCCAGGGTATTGTTCAAATACCATTCACTCTTTTCCTGACCGCGGAAAGCCCAGCGCCGGTACTTTGAACTGGCCGTGATCTCCTGAAACTCCTTCCACGTTTCAATTTTATGGATTTGATGATCGTTGAGATAGTTCGATTGATTTGAATTCATCGTAGAATTCCCTGCTAAATTTCAAGATTGAATGACGCTTGTACAAACGACTGCGGGTTGTATCCTCTATTTTACCGTTTCCAGATCTGATAACAGGCAGACAGGGGTCTCGAAATCCGCTTCTTCATCCGCCTCCCGCCGTTTGTTAAACGCTGAACCTGGTGTTGCAAATCGCTCACACCTAAAAATCAAAATTATCCGGGTCTGGCCCCACCCGCTTCCCTTGATCCAGACCATCGAGCACGCGCATATCTTTCGCTGAAATCTCAAAATCGAAAATTGCGGCGTTTTCGGCAATCCGCCCGGCATGAACCGACTTGGGAATCGTCACCACGCTATGCTGCAAATCCCAGCGCAGGGTGATCTGCGCCGCAGTTTTGTTGTATTTTTCTGCCAGGTTCTGAACCGCCGGCTCTTTGATGATTTTTCCCTGCATTAAGGGACTCCATGCTTCCACCTGAATACCGTTTTCCTCGCAATATGCCAATAATTCCGATTGAACAAGAAACGGGTGGAACTCAATCTGATTGACAGCGGGAACAATCTGATAATCCCGCAAGATGTCTTTGAGATGATGAATTTGGAAATTGCTCACCCCGATTGCTTTTGCACGGCCGCTGTGATAGATCTTTTCCATCTCGCCCCATGTCTGGTGGTAAAAACCTTCCACAGGCCAATGCACCAGATACAAATCCACATAATCCATCCCCAGCCGCTCCAGGCTTTCCTCAAACGCCGCCTGAATCCGCTCCCCGCGCTGGTCATCATTCCACACCTTGGTCGTCAGAAAAATGTCCTCTCGGGGGATACCGCTCTCGCGGATCGCCTTGCCGACGCCGCTTTCATTCCCGTACAGGGCCGCCGTATCAATGCTGCGATAGCCGGTTTCCAGGGCGGTCGTCACGGCATCCACCACCTCCTGGCCCTCATCCATCTTAAACACGCCGAATCCCAACCAGGGCATTTCAAGCCCGTTATTTAATACCGTACAATCTGTAATCTGAGTGATCATCCTGTTATTCTCCTTTCGTCAATCCATCTCATCCAATAAAATACGCACCGGCCTAACTTGCTGACGTGAAATCGCCAACCCCATTATTCCGCGCAGGTTAAAACCTGGAAACCGGCCTGGTAATCTACATCC
>Ga0334889_1002037_pt1 | contig 24148 bp, 21 predicted proteins | sample GraSluR1_MG_2_FD_207222 | JGI IMG/M metagenome (GOLD analysis project Ga0334889, IMG submission 207222) | Sludge microbial communities from methane-producing bioreactor in Wageningen University, Netherlands - Granular Sludge_8_08-R1 | ecosystem: Engineered > Bioreactor > Anaerobic > Unclassified... | reverse complement strand
GTCAGGATTTGCCGCCCACTGACCTGGTGCTGGGTGAAACATAGGCTTTGGTTCTAAAAAACCTGAGATAAAAAATCTCAGCCAGTCTTTTGTTTTTTTGTAATACTCACGGGCAGCTTCCATAATATAATTCCCCATAATCCCTACTGCCAGAACTTATTATTTGGCAAACCGAACCCATGTTACGATCTTTTTCCGGGAATTCATATATAACATAAAGAACTAATGCTTTTAACAGGTTCGTTTCTGCCCTGTCCCAAAACTGATCGCCCTTTTTATTGGGTGCTGTGGTGTTAGCCATAACAACTTCGCAAAATATTTGCGCATCTATATCTGTCTTGATTTCTGATAAGGGATTCCAGCGATCCGAATAAGCCATATTAACCAGGTTAAATATCCTAACGGTGTAGCCTTGTTTTTCGAAGAATTTCCTAAAGTCTCTTGTTAGCTCTCCTTTGGGATCGGTAACAACTACCGACCAGTCGCTTTTCACCGCTTGGAATAAGTTATTCCGAATATAAGCGCGTGATTTTCTTGTCCCGGGAGGTCCCCATATGGCAACGTTCCGATTTCCATCAGCAAGTGGAGGAAGAACAACCGGCATTCTTTGATGAAGCCCAAACAATATCCCTGGAGAATGCTTTGTGATAAATACTGGTTGTATTTCGTTTTTCTTTAACCAGTCAGCAGAACCTAAAAGATCACTCTTGAAAACAGGATGATTGGTTATTTTATTGCTGGATGAATATATAAATATCCCTATGCCAATTAGTATTAACCCGCCATTTATGAGTTTCCAAGTATTAAAAACGCTTTGATTGTGAACTAAATCAGGATAGAAGAAACCTAAAAGATATCTTAAGGAAGTGCTTATGGGGTGAAAAATATAATAAGTTATTGTAGACGGTTCAGCGATAGACGCTGAAAGTATCGTTAGGAGCCAGACATCAAGAATATATACGATGATAGCGATTATAATTATTTTTGGTATTTTTGCAAATATGGTGTTTAGATCAAATGTTTTCTGCACATATTCCGGCCTCCTTTCTTTGAGTTTTTATTTGCCCCACGCACCCGCGCAGGGTGCGACACAAAAATAGCCGGAGTTATTTACTCCGGCTATTTTTCCACTATCCTTGACGTATCGGGTTTTGCACACTATTTAGCAATGACTTTATAGATTTTCCCTTTGAATTTATCCGCGCTTATCCTAAACATATAGTATCATGGGTAATTTGGTTTGTAAAGTCCCCTAGACAGTAAATTATTACTATCATTTCGGGGAGCACATAGGTAGGCTCCCATTTTTGCCATCAAATAGCCGCGTGAAGCCCCCCGGATTTATCCGTGGGGCAGTTGACCCTACTTGCAAAAAATGGCATTATTGCCTTAAGCTGATTAGGATGCCTCCGACTCCTGGTAGTATCCAGGAGAGGAGGAGTGCCTATCAGTACAACTGAAATACTTTTGTTGCTAACACTGATGGTTGCCATTATTGGCGTAGCCAAAAAATAAAGCTAATACATAAAAGTATTAGTTAAAAATGAAACATTATTCGCGCCAGGAGTTTTGTTGGCCTCCTAACGGTTAGAGAGGTTTCCAGTTTCCCGACTGGGAACCTCTTATTATTAGTATATACAAAAAATTTGAATATTAACAGGGCAAATTGAACCCCTCCCACAACTGAAAGAACTCAAATATTGTTTTGCTAGAGTCTTATGGATTGAAAGAAAAAAAGCCAGGAAATCCTGGCTTTTTAATCAATTCTTTTTCGGTTTTGGCTTATCATGCAATACTCGATATCTGAATTTAGTCAAACAGTGGTTTACTGCATACTCACTAATTATTTCTGGTTGTAAGTAGGGCGCATCCAAAAATTCCTTTTTAGTGAAAATGTGAATCTGCCCGCCTTCTTGACAACGTGTAATAGCAGTATATATTAAGTTTTTATTATTCATAGCTACATCTAATACTAATATTATGTTTTTAGCTTGCCCGCCCTGTGCCTTGTGTACAGTCATAGCATATGCTGGTTCAATATAGTATGCTAATTCTTCAATACGGTATATACGTTCGCCTTTCAAACCAGAATAATAATCAATTGTTGCGGTTCTGGTTAGCGAATCATACGCAGTTATATATCCTTTCATACCATTGAATACATCTTTTCTGTCGGTTCGGAGTTTGCGAATGATGCTTGGCCGTGGTATACCTCCTGACAAATAATCATTGCGCTTCGCAATAACGGGATCACCTACCATAAGACGTGTACCAGGAACTAATTTTCCCGAACCATATCTTCTTGTTAGAGCAGTATTTAATGCAATAGTGCCTAACCCTTTTGAACGGTAAGGAGCAAGCACCATGGTTTGGGAAGCGTCAACACCACCTAGGTTTTTTATACATTCTTGGACTTTGGTTGGTAGGTTGCCTGGTGTACATACATGAATATTCACTCCTTCGGTTTCTGGGATGGGTTTATTAGATAATAAAGCTTGGGCTGCTTGAATAACACCTTCACCATTGCGATAGTTTTCGGCTAAGTGAACATGCTTGCCGATATCGTCTTTATCTGCCAAGCGAATCATCGAAGCAAAAGTTCCATCGGCCCCTATTGGTGGTAATTGGTTAGGATCACCTGCGAAAACTAACTTGGTATCATTGCTTATCCGTTTGAGTAGCTTATTGAGCATAACAGGACTAAGCATAGAACATTCATCAACTATTACTAACCCCGGGGAGTCTTTGGGCAAGTCTTTAATTTTTGGCTCAACTATTAAATCTGATTCATCTGAAAAGATAGCTGCGTATCTATGTAATGTTTTTGCTGTACTCTCCGCTATGGTGTTTTCTGCGGCACGATAAGCTGCTAAAGCTGTTGGGGCGATGACTACGGGTATTTGGTTGGCAAGACGATGATAGGATTGTGCCAGGACTTTTATTGCGTAAGATTTACCGGTACCCGCTTCCCCTGTTAAAATGGTTACTTTGTTGCTGCAAACCGTTTTAATGAATTCTTCTTGATCATTGTTGAGTTTTTTTCCGAATATGTTTTCTGCAGCTTTAAATTGGGCGTACATGTTTGCATAGGATAGGGGTTTTGCCGGAGCTTTAACAATATCTGCGTATTGTATAGCTGCGTTACGTTCGGAAAAGAAAATTCCTGGTAGATAAACTGCACCTTTGGCTTTTCCTAAACGTCTGCCAGCATCTTTAAATGATTCCTGCAAATAATCGTTATCGGGTACTATCCCAGCAAATCCTTGCTTGTCTGCTCCTTTACGGGTTAAAAGCTCCCATGCTTGATTGTATGTTTTTTCACCATATCCTAGTTGATAGGCAATTCGCTTTTTTAGTTCATTGCTGGTTACAAAACAGTCACCTTTGCGCATACGTTCTAACAACATCAGGACAACATCATTGGCAGCACGATAAATAGTAGCTTTGCTAGAGGGAATTTTAAGGTATTTTTCTAGTTTTTCTATCGCTTCTTCAGATTCTTTCTTGCCCAAAACTTGCGCTATTATCCATGGGCATTCAGACACTAACGTTAATAGGCTTTTATTTACATAACCTTGACGACTTTTAAGTGAATAAGATATTTGCAAAGCATGAGAAAACCCTAAATTTGTCCCTGCGTCTCGAAAGAGTTGTGCTAACCCACTAGCGTCAAGCTCTGTTGTTACATAAAAAGCTAATCCAACAAATTCTTCACTACCTGGGTGTTTTAAGAAAAAATCTTCTCTTGTGTCAGAATCCTGCAATAAACTACTAGCAGTAAAAAGATTGTCCGTTCCCAATGCAACTAGATATTCTTTATATTTTTCTTCTGGAATCACAACGCCTGTCATATCAGCTATTATGTTTAAGTCATCTTGAACCTCTATGGGTTGAGTTGGTGTAATTTTTGCTTTGAATCTTTTACTGCTAGAGAATTCTCCAATAACAGCGAGTCTATCCCCTACTGTGTATTTGTTTACTCCATCAAGCAGGACTAATTTTCCTTTGTGTTCTCCTGAAGCAGCTAAAATACTTGGTAGGGTTTTCCCTCGCACTGTTTGCTCCCCCGTAATTTGACCATGTAAAGTTTGCATTTTATATCTCCTTCCAAAATAATTAGCCCGGCAATTGAGCCGGGCTTTTAAAAAAAACCAACCTTTTGTAGATAGAACGTTTTAATCTCTTATAGATAGAACAAAAACTAGGGAACTCCACCATTACAAAGCAGGTAATCCCGGTTTCAATCTCTTATAGATAGAACAAAAACCTTGTATGTGTCATACTTTATGTTTTACTAACCAAGTTTCAATCCCTTATAGATAGAACAAAAACTTTTTCCCGCCCAGTGGAAGGCGGCCCCTGTTCTGGTTTCAATCCCTTATAGATAGAACAAAAACCGTTACCATCCACTATTGCTGGGCTATTGTACTGTTGTTTCAATCCCTTATAGATAGAACAAAAACGGAATACTGTTCACCTGTTCGGAGATATTACCGGAGTTTCAATCCCTTATAGATAGAACAAAAACTTATACTGCCAGCGATTATTCCGATACCAGAGATTAGTTTCAATCCCTTATAGATAGAACAAAAACCGTAAAGGATATTTTAGGTTTAAAACAGCAGCTCAAGTTTCAATCCCTTATAGATAGAACAAAAACCTCGTAAGGGATATTTAGTTCTTCGGCAGTTTCATGTTTCAATCCCTTATAGATAGAACAAAAACTGATTCGGGTTATTAACCCTGATTTTAAAAAACCTAAGTTTCAATCCCTTATAGATAGAACAAAAACATAAGAAATGGGATTCTGGTAGGCTATGGTCGGATAAGTTTCAATCCCTTATAGATAGAACAAAAACCCGTGGGAATCCCAATATTAAGGCTTTGTTGTTAAATTGCATAGATGTGCTACAAACAACCAATTTCTTAAAAAATGCACTATATCGGCATTTTGGTTGTCGTCGTCAATCAGGGTTTTTGACGCTACCAATAGTCGATGACAGACATGTTTGGTATAGTAGTTTCTATTGGTGGAGACCAACAAAATTCTCGATTACCTGGATACCAATAAGGCGCTTTTGTTGCTGCCATTATTTTTCTCCAATTATTCTGTTGCGGCCAATCTATAACTGGCAACATTCGTGCAGGTGATCCATTGTAGGTTAACCCTGCCATTGGATTATCGGATTCTTCAATATAAATGTTTGCAACTTCTCCAAGCCCTACCCTGCGGAACGGGCCTATTCTGCGAACTTTAGCAAGAATGCTTTCAAGCTCGCTCTTGTCTCCTTGGCATTCAAATATGATTTGAATTGGCAATATAGTTGATGTGGTTTCTAGCCATGGCCTAGACTCTTTCTCGCTCCTTAGATTATGTGGTTTCTTGCAAATAGAGAAAATATCGGTTTGGGAATCTTTTGGTATCATGGCAACCGACGCGCAGTAAACTGGGCTTTTATCTCCACATACTGCTAAAGGCACATCAGGGTTTTGCCCTGGAGCATATAAGTGATTTTTTGACGGTTCAAACATTTTTTTATTTGATGCCGTCATTATACCTATCACTAAAGCATCTAAATGAATAGGATAAGGCTGTTTCTTTAATGGGAAAGCTACCGGGGTAAGCATATCAAATGTAATTTTTAATAGTTGCATCATGCTACTCCTTTCTTGTGAAATAACCAACCAGGAAAAATTCTGATTGGCTACATTGAAGAGAGAATTATTCTTTGTTCTTCTTCTTTGCTTTACCAAACAAGTGTTCATCTACATTAACGAGAAATTCACACACTTGTCCTTTGTTTTTTTTAAGCCATTCCCAATACTCTTTGGCACGAGAGAATTCCTCTAAGTCCTTACCATCTTTGCTTTTAATAGTTAGTTTTGTTCTTCCATAACCTTTGGCAGCCAGGCCACCTACAAATGGGCGTTTGCACATAGTTTCCATAAAAGCATGGAATGTGGCTTCATATAGATTGTCATCACCGTAACCGGGCAACAGATAGTCCGAAGCAAACAATTTCGCACCAGCCGGTATGGTATTCCGAAATTCGTAAATCATCTGATTGTTAGTCAAAGCTACAATAGCTTTGATAAGTCCATCTATTTTAGGGCCTTTCCTGAAATAATTTCCTACAAACTTATTTAGGTTTGGATTTTCTTCCAGCATGATTTTAATTTCGTCTTTTATTGACTCATCGGTTTGATCTGCTGCTAGTTCAGATACTTTCATGGCTAGTTCAAGAAAGCCATCGTCCTGGAGGTTTTGTAAAAATGCATCTAATTTGTCTTGCGATATTAATCCAGGGATTTTGCGTCGAGTGTAAGTTTGAATGTTTTTATCGCCATCTTCATTTTGTTTGCTGAATTTCGGCACTTCGGAATCGTTAATGTCGTATGGAAAGTTGGATATTTGCGCCATTCTTAAAACTTCAGGAGTTAGCATGTATCCAAACCCAGTTGATAATCTCCCGGGGAACCATATTTGCCCATAACAGCCTCCTAATAAGCCAAAAAACGGCAATGTATCATAAAGCTGAATCATAACATCAATTTTAACGTTAAGCGATGATCCAGCATTTAGCGTTCCTCCATTTAGTAACGCTAAATATACATCTGATTTTACCTTGTCTGAATACTGCCAATTCTCATACAAACCCAAAACCTTTAGGGTTTCGAGCATAAAGTCTTTGCGAGTGACTCCCCGGCGGTTATTGCCACTTACTGCCGGAACATACATTACTTCGCATATTCCAACATCATTCATGCCTACGATTGGAGCCATGCGCTGGAATGATTTGTTGTTACTGTTTTTACCATTAGGTGCTTGATGAAATAGTGGAGATAGCAACTCATAGAGGCAATATAAATCATAATTCTTTGTTTTTTTATCCATTCTTATTCTCCTTTTTTATGTTTTTTATAATCTTTTAGCTGCTGGTAAAGCATAAATATTTCTGCCTTACTTAAGCCAAATTCTTGTGAATAATTCCGTTCTTTAAATGCTTGTTGCATTTTTGGATCTGTGAGTTTGGTTATCTCTAACGAATCACGAAATGCTTGCAAAAATATTTCTGGACGAATTGAAATAAAATGAAAATTCGGCATCACGCAAATCATGATTTCTTGTTTTGTGTAATTGAGTGGAACAACCCGAATAAAATGCTTTCTATTTTTGCTAGTTACTTCTGTGCATACCACCCCGAAAGGTATTTCAATTTTAGGCAGTATATCTTGCAAAAATTCCACCAAAGTTATTGTATTAGTATAAACATCCTCTTTCTTTGTGTTTCTGTCTATTAATGCTTTCTCCCATACTTCTGCCTTGGGATGGATAAAGCTTGGTGATACCACCATAACTGCACCTACATGTGGCATTAAATTAGTCCGACTAGTTGAACCTTTAGTTAACTTAACACATGCTGGACAGACCCATCGGCTATCGCTATAAGTAATTAATCCTTCATCTACCCATGTTTCAGGATATTCTTTCTTAACAGCATTTTCTTTGCTTATTAAGCCACCACATTCCCGACACCAACAATCAGCTTTTTTAGATATGGGAATTCCTAGTGCCTTTTCTCCTATCAGTTGCGCGAATGAATACATCAAACCACCATCCCTAAACCACAGCTTGGCTTGTTGCCTAAACCAACGCACTGAGCAAAGTTAAGCATTTCTGATGTGGTATCTAAGACTACATCACCTTGAAAAGCTAACATAGTACGATTTTTATATTCTGCTTTTCGGATACGTGGCTTAGTAGTATAGTTAAACTTTATTTCGGGGGCAGCTTGTTCCGTAAAATACTCCCATCTTTTTTGAAGGGCAACTGTTACTGCCAAATCAAAATTAGCATCTTTAAAGGGATCTAAAAACCTACTACCATCTTGGGATAAAACAAGTATTGGATCGCTTACAAATTGGTTTTGTTCTGTAAGTATTTCCCGCGTAACCATTACAGGTGAAAAAAACTGCGAATCTAACCTTAGTCCTTTTTTGAGCTTAATTTCTAGCGCTTCTAATAACTGTTGGTGGGCTGAAGCAATTCGTAAACACCATGTCTCTGCTTTAAGCCCATTCTCATCAAATTCATAAACTGGTGTTGTAAACGAAAACGTAAATAAGCTATAAGGTGCTTTGTGGATTTTTTCTTTACCCTGTCCTAAGTTTTTGTAAATCCATCCTTGAATTAACTCACGATAATTCCAAGGGACAACTTGAGAAACATTAGTTTGGAGAACTCCAAGTAACCGATAATTTGGAAACATAAATACCCTCCTTTTTTTAGCACGTATGCACTAATTAATTCTTTAACTGGTCGTGTAACCAGGCAGTAGATCATGTGATCCTGTTTGTTTCTTAATAAAAGAAACAAAAGCATAACACGATCTATCTTATAGGTCGAATCCTAGGATTTCCCCGCACAAGTTCGATAAAGCCACTATGTTCACTGGCACGGAAATGCATATAATTACGACTAGAAATGCAAATAGTGAGTAAGGCATTACATTTTACTCACTATTTGAAAATTCTATCTATATGTGATATCGGTCCTTAATTTCTTGGAGAATTATTAGTACCCCATTGCCGCCTGATATGCTTGGTGATCCCTGATGTTTTTTCGTCCTCCGCCCCGACCTTTCCTACCTGTGCCTGAAGAAATCGTGTTTGTCACTCTCCTTATGGCCTTGCCCATCTTTTTAACCGGTTCCCACTGTTTAATGGGAGTCCAGTCAATTGCTTTCTGTTCTTCTGCTTCCCAAAATTCTTCATAAAAATCTGGTGGTATGCATTCGCTTATCATTTCTACCGTATCATTAGCGTTCACGAAGCCTGCTCCTTCAACTGCCTTCATTGCTAATTCTTTGCAAAGTTCCTTATCACCAGTTTTATAAAGCCTTGCCAATTCTAATACTGCTGGCCCAGGCACTCCCGACAATGAAACCATATCCATGCTTTTTTCAAAATCAGTAATATATTTCACATGTTTGAAATACATCCTGTCAGGATTTGCCGCCCACTGACCTGGTGCTGGGTGAAACATAGGCTTTGGTTCTAAAAAACCTGAGATAAAAAATCTCAGCCAGTCTTTTGTTTTTTTGTAATACTCACGAGCAGCTTCCATAATATAATTCCCCACATACTTCAGCGCCCTCCGTACTGCTTGCCAATATGGTTCAGTTTCTTTAAAATGGAAACTCTTTTCGCCTGACTTCCTGTTTGCCTTAAGGCCCAATTCCTGTCTTCTTCTTATAATGGTTCGCCTTGAAACATTAAGCCTTTTGGCAATCTCGCCGTCCGGATAACCTCTGGAGTGCATTTCAATCAATTCAACTATGTCGATTTCTATCGCTGGCTTTCTTCCTGACATTATTGACACATTATCCCTCCTTCTGGTGTTGCGGGTAATTATATTAAGTTGTTTGACTTCTTAATATAATTATATTACCTTTTACCAGATAGTCAAGATAATTTTACCGTAATTATACGCTCGCGCAGGAAGGATTGTGAGATTTGTTTCTCAAGACATGCCCTATGTCATGGATAATTAAACAATTGCAGGCACGTCCAAAGCGTGTTGGCGAACAGTGAAGTTTTTTTGTCGATAAATCGCATATCTTTTGTAGGATTGCTGTCGAAATGTGTCATTTGTTTCGATTGGGCAATAGTCGAAGAAGTCAATTACTATGCCTTTATTTTTATTAGGTGCTGGCCTTCTTATACGGCCTATTTTTTGAATAAGTTCAACTTGGCTTGAACCCCCATGCGCCAGTACCAAAACCTCAGCTTCCGGTATATCTACTCCCTGCTTGAGAATAGAACTAGCAATCAGGGTATGAATATGTCGGTTTTTAAACGCATCTAATGTGGTGGTTCTATCTTTAGATGATCCATGAATAAACGGTACATTTAATTTTTGGGAAAGTTTTTCGCCGTGCTTAATTTCTTTAATCAAAACTATGATTTGTTTACCTTGGTGTCTCTTTACTGCATCGCATATTAAGTTGTTGCGGTATTCGTTATTGACTATGGCGCGCTTGTATTTTGTATTATAAGTACGGCCTATGTATTTAGTGTGTTCAACTTTAATTAATTCAACTTCAACCGGCAGTATATAGCCTTGTTTTACTAATTCTTCTTCGCTGATGATATTTATTGCTGGCCCGGTACCGGCTTCGATTAGAAGTTCTTTACCGTCTTCGCGTTCCGGAGTCGCGGTTAATGCATACGAATAATAGGCATCCGTGATTTGAGAAACCTTAAACAGCGTTTCTGCTCCGAGCATATGGCCTTCATCAATAAACATTAGATTCACATCGTTTAAGTAACCGGAAAGAACATCCCAGCGTTCATCTTTTAATTCAAAACACGAATAGACTGTTTGAACAGTTGCTACTGTAATCGGTTGTATGTCAAAACAATCTCCTCCTACCCGGCCTATTTTCTGCTGGAATACTTCTTCAAAGACTTGGGTAGTTTGTTCTAAAAGATCGGTTGAGTAAGTGTAAAATATCGTATTGAGTCCTAATGCTGCGGTAATCATTACTGCCAGTATGGTTTTTCCTGCACCAGTAGCCATCACAAGAGCTCCTCGGTTTATCCGGCTGGAAATTATTTTGTTTACTGCATCCTCCTGATAGTACCGAGGCGATATGTTGATACTGACAGAGTTAAAAGACGGACTTTGAGGATAAGGATGAACAACTGGTTTTATGCTACATTGCCTTATAAAGTCAAGAATCCTCCAGTACAGTCCGGGAGGATACTTAAAAACTATAATATTGTTATTGTCATATATGACTTCCCCGATAGTTTCAGTAATAACTTTATCTTTTTGTAAGTATTCGATACTACATAAGTCTTTTAGGCTTCGTAATAGTTTCTTGGGATTATTGCCCTCGATTTTTACTCTGTCGTGCTTAATATCAACCCGGATACCTTTGAAGCTAGGGCGTAGGTATTTCATACAATCAGGATATAAATGCCCTGGGCTTAAATTAAGTTTTTCGAATGCCTGTGGCAAACAATGCAACGGAATCGTCCAGTAAGCTCCCATATGATCTTTGTTAAATCTAGCGCCTGGGAGAGCTTTTACTGCTGCCACGGTTTCGGGATCATATTTAAAGTCGATCTGAATAAGATCGTTATTTTGGCTTAGTTTGATAATAAACACCTTCTCTCTTATGCTGATAATTTGGTTTTTTCAGCAAGTATTTTTTCAACTTCATCAAGAAGCCAATCAGCAGCTTCTTCTTTTGTTTCTAATACTTCCTGCATCAGTAATAGGGATTTTTCTGCTTTATCCCATGTCTTGTCTTTTTTACTGGTGTCATCGCCTTTGGTGGCGTTTATGTTTTCCTGTAAGGTTCGAGTAGACCATTGATTATCAGCAGCCTCAGCAAGCCATTTCTTTGGATCGGATGTGGCAGCAGCAATTTGATGATGTCTAAACGATAAAATTGGAATCCTATCTCCTTCGTTGGAAAAAGCATTGAAGGCTCTAGTCATTTTCCGGACTAGAGATGCTGAACACCCAATAGCAGAAGCTATTTGACGGGGTTTCATACCCATGCAGTCATACATAACGGTTATTACTGCTGCGCGTTCCCACATAGAAGACTCACCTTTTTCAAGGCAAAATAAATATAGCTCTAATACTTCTTCGAAAGTCTTCCCGGCTACTGGATTAGACATAGGTATTTCGTGAGGCAGCTTTCCATCTAACAACCAGTTGTTTTTCTCATAAATTTCTTCCACGGTCATGCCTTCTCTATGAGCAACTATAGTGACACACTCTAGCCGTGGTATTTTATACTGCTGCGCTAATTCGTGGCATTCCCCGCAGAGTTGGATTAAATTCCAAGGGTCTTCTTTCCCTCCTGCACCGCGTGTTTTAATATGATGCGGCCAGCCGTGAGCAGGCTTCCCGCATCTTTCGCAGTAAGGCTTGCGTACTTCTTCGATAGCTTTGATGTCATATTTTGCTGCCATAAGAATCTCCTTTCTAGCTCAGAAAATAAAAAAAGCACTATGTGCTTTGAGTTTTTTTAACATCTATTATTTTTTTAAGATACTGACAAGAATTCTCGCGACTTCAGTCGTGAGTAGTTCACAATACCTGAAATTGAATATTAATTTCTCTCCCCAATGCTTCTTGGCAAGCCATTTTAATAATGGGTTGGTATTCTAGTTTTGTTTTCCTATAATGGTAGCTAAAGCCCGAAGTGAAAGAAAAAATAATATTATTGTTTAATTGCTGAATATTAGCATATTTAACATATGCATACGCTGGAACAGAATGGTGTTTTATAGTTGAAAGAATTTTGTTAACGTGAAAAATATTTGCTGGCAATATTATTTTCTCTGAATCTTTATTTGTTTTGTTAACATCGTCATACCATCGGCTAACTACATTTCTTAAATCAGTAAGAGTGCATGGCATTCTGGGAACGCATAATTTCGGCGGCGGATATAGAACTTCCATAAAAGTAGGGTTGTTTTTTTTACCCCAAATAATAATAATGGTAAATAATCCAGTGTCTTTTAATGCATGAAAAGTTATTCTTTGACCTTGTTTTACGGGAACATCAGGGCGTTTTGTTTCTAAAACAAGAAAATATCCTTTTCTTTCAACAAAACCATCAATATCAGTAGGTTCTATCTTACTATCACCAAAACAGCCTTGAAGAATTGCCCAATCCCAAATGCCATCCATAAAAGCTTCGGGATTTGTGATTGTCATATTTCATCACCCCATGATTTCCAACCTTCCCTATGAGACCGTGCAAATAGTCTTAATCTGGGTTCTGGCGACATAGTTTCAACGATTTCGTAAAATTTCTCTGGTTTCTCGGAATGCTTATATCTTGGTGCCTCAAAATAATTTGGTTGGTTGTTTCGGTCTGTACCCAATTTGCCTTTAACAGCAAATAAAACATGTTCCGTTTGTCCTCGGTAATAATGTCCCGTTCCAAAGCCATTAGATTTAACCCAAGTTATACAAGTTTTATAGATAAACCCGTATTTCTCCCAAGACTTTAATACTTCTATGGCTTCGGGTAACATAGGATTGATTACCCACAAATAAAGATGACAATTTTCATCCGCCATCTCATTAATTTTTTCACCCAAGTCTTTAATTTGTTGCAAATCCATTAAGGGATATTGCAACACTTGAGATTTAGCTTCTTGCCCATCAAGCTTCCAAGGTGGATCAATTTCTATTGTTTGAAATTTACCAGATGAAACTTCTAAGGGATTATTTTTTAATTCTTCTGCACGTTCATTGTTTATTGCAATAACAGCAGTTCTTACACTGGTAGCTTTACCATCAGTAATTTTTTCAGCTATCATCTTTTGCTTTTCTGACTCCATTTGTGCAAGCTTTAAAGCTTCTTTCTTGGTTATATTATTTTCCTTGATGACTTTTTGCACTTCCGGGACAATTTTTTTAGCAATTCTTAAATCTTCTCTAACAGTAGTTTCGCTTTTATTCATTTTCATAGCCATATCTATAACGAAAGGAGGTTTCTTTACGGAAGCGCTTGGCGCTGTCGTATTCCACCTTTTATTTACTAACTCTTTTCCTGTTGTAGCTTTTGTTCCAGGATACAACTTTTCATATATCTCTTGTCTTCGTTTTAACCGGTTTCCCCTATCAATATAGTGTAATTCCTCTCGCATAAGGTTTTCGTCTATCTCGGCTAATTCAGCTAATAAGCCATCTAAGGATACAATATTGGCCTCAATTTCTGCACAACCTAACAACTTGTAAGCTTCGAGTCTGTAAAGCCCCGCTATCAAATCATAGTTATCAGATATTGTTATGGGATTTAATAACCCTATTTCTTTAATGCTTTCGGCTAATTCGGCTACTTTTTCAGGGTTGGTTTTTCGTCTATCTTGGCTTATTTTAATACTATCAATTGGAACTTTAATAGTCATTGACTCTTCTATTATTACTGGTATACCCATGTTCACCACTCCTTAAGAAAATTTTAAGTTCTCAGAAAAAGAAAAAGCCCGGCTTACACCGGGATAGGACGCGCGTCTCAAACAATATTTTTGTTTTCCAAAATTTTCCCTAGTTACTACTTACCTAACTAATTTGCCATACCGCAGGCCGGTCTTGACAACCGCTAAAATATCATCAGCATTAAAAATCCCATTTGATCTCCAGGGGCATAACATTGCCCAAAATTGACTTTTCTTATCAAAAAACAAAAAACCCGACTAACCTTGATTGGTCGGGATCTGCACACTATTTGAAACGCTAGACAAACGCTTGGTTCAAGCGTTAAAATATAATTACTCTTTAATTATATTATATGGAGTTTTCATCAGATTTTCAAGCATTACTTCCGTTTTTGTTATCCGTTTAATGGCATATTATCCCTATGTATGGTATAATTTACAAACTTATTTCGCTTTTGCGAGAAAGAAGGTGGCTTTGTGGGCAACATCGATGTCGGCGATGTTAAGACAATATTCGGTCGAAGGCTAAAACAAGCATTAATTGAAAGAGATGTTCAACAGAATACACTTGCAAAAAAACTAGAAGTATCCGACAAAACCTTGAGTAGTTATGTTAATGGTTACGCTAATCCTACTTTAACAGGGTTGGCGAAAATATCCAAATTTCTTAATGTTTCTTCGGATTTTCTTTTGGGCTTAAGTAACGAACTTAAGCCCTTAGATAATACTGATGATCCTGTTGGTGAAGATATTCTAATGATCAGGCGTTCTTATACCTCAATGCCCGAACATCAACGCAAAGCTGTGCTGAGACTGGTTCAGTCAATCACCGAAGACGAGTAGTAGAAATTTGGGGCTTGTGGAATATGTTGTCGTGAAGTATAATGGCTACAAACATTTGTTCGGGAGGAGTGGCATAGATGCGTCCGTGTACTATAAGAGAGGATATTGCCAGGACAAAGGCAAGGTATTTGCTACGGGAGTATAATATATTACGCCCACCGGTTTATCCGGAAGACCTGGCAGAACGGATGGGCATCCAGATTTATTATCACCTGGTTGATGATGTGGACTTCTCTTTTTCGCTTAAGAAGGGTATCAAATATATTATTTTCGTACACATAAGCGGTAACCAAGGCCGCGACAGATGGTCGGTTGCACATGAATTAGGCCATATTGTTTTAGGACATTATGAATTGTATCGTGTTGACACTGTTTTGTATGATAGGCTAACCGATCGTGAACGATACATATTAGATCGGGAAGCTGATGTTTTTGCTGAGGAATTACTGATGCCCGTTGAGTGGGTTGTCAAATACCGGCAAAAAGAATCTGATTTAAGAGGATTATTTAAGGTTTCAAAAGAAGCTATTTCAATCCGGTTGAACAAGCTTAATTATTATACGCCGATCGAGTTGTCTTGATTTTTGCATTTGCTGAATACTACCACCTCTTAATGGTATATTTTTCAATCATTACGGATATAATATTGAAAAATACATAGGAGGGCAAACTATGGCTATTTCTTTATCTGAGTTTGAAAGTATGTCTGAAAAAGACAAGCAAAAAATTCTTCAGGAACTCAAGAATGAAGTAGGAGTAAGCGGCATAGCAAAATCATGGGAGATGTCCAGAACAAAAGTATATAGTATGCTCCATGATTTTAATGTTCCAGTAGATTCTAAAAGAGGAAGGCAGCGAAAAGAAAACACATCACCAGAAAAAGAATTAAATAAACCTGTTCAGACAATGCGTTCGAGCAGCAGCAATATCACGCAAATAGAAGACGCAGACAGGTTTAAGTCTTCACTCGAGCTGGAGGAAGAAAAAGAAGAAACAAAGTTTTCTTTCTATCTGGACACCCAGGGAAGCGGCCGATTCATTAATGAAACACTTCAACTATTGCTTGCGTCTGAGAAGCTGTCTAATTCGGAACTTCGCTTAAATATAAGCATTGAACAAATATAGGGGCGCAAGCCCCTATATCTCACCTAATTTGTTTCAGCAATTCTGGCCAACTCATTTCTCAAATCCTGATCTGTTACCAAAGTATATCTTTCCGTAGTCTGTAACAACTTATGTCCGGCCATGCGCCGTGCTGCCATTAGATTCATACCTGAACGTACCCATCCAGTTATAGCACTATGCCGCAATTGATGGATCGTGTAATCCATATCACATTCTTCCATGAGCTTTGACCACCAGTAATAAGCCCAATCATAAGTGGCTCTCTCTTTTCTTGATGTAGTAAAGAGAGGGCCGTTTTTTTGTTTAAGACATAATCTTTTTAACATATTCACACAAGGCATATTCCAATTAAAAGGCACCAGTCGCTCCTTCTTTCCTTTTCCATGACGAATTAGTACTCCTTCCTGGCCTTTTTCCCAGCGTATGTCATTAATATCTAGCGACAAGCCTTCATCAGCTCTTATGCCTAAATCAGTCAGCAGGAAAAAATACACCCTGGGAGTGAGAGGCAATTTCTTGGCAGTATCAAGGACAATAGACAAATCGTTTTCCGGGATGGGTCTGGGCAATGCTTCTTTTTGACGAACGCAGCCAAGTCCATCTGCAGGATTGTATTCGATTTTTCCTGCATCTTCAAGCCATTTAAAAAACGATTTTATGGCTGCCTGTCGCGCAGACACGGTGCTTGCTTCCCACTCATCATTTGATAATTCGTTCATTAAATCAGATGTGGTAATGCCATCAAGTTCATAAGATTCAAGTAATTTAAGCGCATGTCGGTACGCTTTAATGGTATTAAAAGAATACCCCCTCCTAGTAAGATCATTTAAAAATTCATTAATAAGATTAGGCATTGTTTCCTGCATATATTTTTCTCCTTTCAAAATATTTTCCCAAGGTTCAACTACTCAAGTTCTGGGAGGGACATATATCTCGTACTCCTGCGTGTATGTTGTTGTTGTTTTCTTTTTATTAGGATAAAATTTGCCAGCTAGAATTGCCCCGGCCACGGCGCGCGGGTCAGACAACAACATTCCTACTGGGTTCAGGATTTTTCCTTCGCTCTGTTTCTTCGCCAGGGTTTCAGCAATTAGCCTAATTTCCTTTTCAGTAAAAGAAGAGAACACTTCCGGGTTTTTGCGTATTACGGGTTTAATATCTATCCCTTGTTCAGAAAAAATAGAAACAAAATCAACAACGCCGTTGTTGTTGTTTAGGTTTGTTATATATAGGTTTGTTACAGCCGGATTTTGCGATTTCTTGTCATCGCATTTTGCGATTTCTTGTTGCCGGGTTTTGCGATTACAAGTAATCGCGTTTTGCGATTTCTGAATATTTCGGGCTTTGTCAAGGTTTTCAGCATATAAATCCTTTAGAAACTGAGGATTATCGAATACTTTTATAAAACGTTTGGCAGGTATTCCTTTGCGTACCACTTTAATTAGTCCAAGGCTTGATAGTTTTTTTAAGTATCTAGGTTGTTGATCTTTTGACAATCCGATTTTGCTTTGTATTTGGTCTACAGTTGAGAAGAACATTCCCTCATCGTCTAACTTTCCGCATTTTTCCCAAAACCGATATTGATCAACCAGCTCACAATAAAGCACCGCTTCTGCCGGGCCTATCGCTGAACATAGTTTCCGTGATACGGGAATAAAATTATTGCCACCTATTAAATCAATTAATGCCATGTCTATCTCTCCTTTGAAATTCTCAAAAAAAAAGCCCTGGAATTATCCAGGGCGAAAAGGAGATAAATATGGCATAAAAAAAACCCGGCTAAGCCGGGTTGGAATAAGTGTAAATATTTATTTTTCAAGCCCAAGATAAAGATAAACCCTTGCGGTTTTTCTGATATTCGCAAACGCCTATAAATCAAGGTTGAATTTTTTTAAACCCATGATAATACTACATTATCTTGGGTGAATGAAATTTACTATTTTCTTTGTCATTTCAATTTTTTTGTCTGCACATAAGACAACATCTTTAATGACTAATTTTTTAATGGCGGAGATCAGTGTGTTCATGTAGTTGTAATCTATAGCTTTGCTTGATATTGGTAATTTCATAAGTATCTTTTTGCTTTGGGAGCTTCTTAATTTTTTACCATATGAATATTTCCCAGCTAACGCTTTTTCGGCTGAACTGGCTAAAAACAACATTGTCTCTCGAGAATAATTTTTCTTATCACTCCAATATACTCCCGTATCGTCTCCTGCACTAAACTCATAATTTCTATAAAATGTGTTTCCAAAAATATCAATAGTAATAGAGTTTGACGGGAAAGCATTGATTGGGTTAGAGATGTAATTAGCAACCCCTGTATCAATTACTCCTGACATAACAAACGGTATATCTCCACTAATTTGGTCAGCTATTTTGAGCCTACGGCCCTGTTTTATCTGGTCAAACATATCTTCAAATTTAAACTCCGACCACTGAACTTTGTCAAATTCTTCAACTGTTTGTTTTTCTTCCTCTGTTAATTCATAATCCTTCAAGCCTGTAACAGTCAAGTAAGCTTCCAGTTCGGTGACACGTTGAGCTTCCAGCTCGGCGACACGTTGAGCTTCCAGCTCGGCAACAAAGTTTTCCATAAATTCAAAATCTATTTCCCCTTTTTTTATTGGGAGGCTGATTATATAATTATTGCTTTTTAACTTGCTGCTTGATAATTGTGATCCATAACTAAAACCATCTAATGCTGTTATTAAAGCATTAACTATAAACAAGCCCGTTCTTGGTGTGAAATCGCGATCTGGCATTTTTAATGAATGGACTTTCATTTCAACACTAGCTTCATAGGGGTGATAAAAAATTCCCCCCTCGGAGCCAAAAAAATTAACTGAGATGAAATTTTTAAAATGTCTAGCTTTTTCGTTGTTATATGTATCAAAGAAACCTAAAACCCCATTGTTATCTGATTTAGCTGAAATCCGAGGAATATTGCCTTCTTGAAGTTCATCAATCGGCAATAAGGAGCCTGTTCCTATTTCAAATAAATCTCCTAACCTGTATTCGCCCCACTGAACGATCTCTAGTTTCTCATTCAGTGAGGCATCTATTTTCCCAAATTCTCGTCTTCCTTGTCTGAGTTTTGAATAAGGTTAGAAACCTCCCATGCCAAATAATCGGCTACCGTTTTCTTGAAATCTTCTAGCTTTGGCTTGGTGTCAATAGGTACTGATTGATTCCAGTCTGTACCGTTTTTGGGATTGATTTTCCCTTCATAATATTCTTTTTCTGTGAAAATACTTAGCTTTTTTTTACCAAACCGTACAAGATCAACTGCTTCCTGGTATCTTTCTTTTGCTCTATCTGTATCCCGTAAATTATTACTTGCTTTTTTTCTATTCGTTCTTGTATATCCATCGTTGGATAAATCAATGAACTTAACCACTTCATATTCGTGGTGTGGTTCTCCAACTCTAAACACATAAACATTCGTTTGTACGCTGGATTTCCCAACAAACAAATCTAACGGCATTTTAATGCTTGCAAGTAAAGTAGAGTGTTTTAATATCTCTTTATTATATTCAATCGCTTTTCCTGAACCGGCTGAATTTTGAATAATAATTGCTGCGTATCCTTTATCCATCATCGACAGAGCTTTTTGTACAAATACCATCCCATTCCCATCAGCAGAATAAGGTGGGTTAAGGACAAAAGCTGTTGCCGGGAATTTACTTTCTGTTTCTTTATGGCTATAATTACCGTCAAAATCTCTTAGCGAATCCTGGTTAATAATATTAGAGCTACCATCTCCCATTAAAATCATATTTAGTATAGCTAACATATAAATATTTGGAAGAACCTCTAGCCCTAATAACTGTTCTGCTTTTATTTTCGCACTCTTTCGTTCATATTCTTCGGGTGACTTTATTTTATCCCTTGCATCATTAAGCATTTCATTCATTGCTGCAACAAGAAGTCCGGCGCTGCCGGTTGCAAAATCCCAGACATAACTGTTCATATCCACCCTAGCAAGCTTAACTAAAAAATTTGCTACATAAGATGGTGTCAAAACAACGTCATTAAGTTTATCCTGAGTAAAGCCTAACCATGAATACATTTCATTAAATAACTTCCCTGTGAAATCTGTGGTCAACCCAATTTTATAGTAAATACCTAAATCATCCACTATTTTGACAAAAACTCGTCTAAGCTGACTTTCACCGTTAATAGGTCTGTTAATATTGTCTGAAAGCAATGTGTTTTTTAATGTTCTAACAATTAATTCTTTTTTCGTTGTCGGAAGGTCTTTATGATTCAAGAAAGCATTAATTTTTCTAACAATAATATCTCCGTCCCTACTGCCTTCTTCTGTAGAAGATGACAATTCTTCCTTTTCAAGAGGGCGCACTTTTCCAGGGACTCCTAAAGTTGAAATAATTGAAGCGGCTACTAAATAAACTCTATCTGTCTCACTTAGACCCTTTTCATCCTTATAAATATCATTATTAAGCTTTACCAGGCTTGCATTGATTTCTTTTTCTCTTTGCTCTCTCAGTTCCTCCAACTCTTCTTGCGTTAAAGATAGCTCTTTAACTTTTTGAATAAAACTATCAAAATTATCTTTTTTCAGAAATGAGAGATCTGTATATTGATCAACTTCTTGACCAATTCCTAAATTATCCCTTGAAACAAGATAAACACCAATAGAATGCTTTAAGCTCCCATCTACAGCTTTATAGCCTGTCACACCGATTGCGATAACATTAGTGTAACTTGTATAGTGTAAAATTGCGTTCGCATAATGTACTGCACCATTAACTGCATAAGTATTTATGTTAGCATAATGTGGTTCATTCTTACTTGTTTTGTTCGCAACTTGATCATTGGCATCTAATTTGATTAATTTATCTTTATGGCCTTTATATTCGATTAAAATGGGATAGTAATTTAACGCTTCATCTTGCAGCAAGAGTTTGACATCTGGCCTATTTCCTCCTCTTCCACCGCTTTTAGAGGCATACTCATTTAATGCTTTATCAATTTCTCCATTTAAGCTTTCGTGTTCAAGTTTATAATCTAGTTTGTAGTTTTTCAGCCAGCCATTTACCAAATCAGCTATATTTGGTTCTACAGATTGTATTTTGGCCATTAACAGATTCCTCCTTGCTTTCAAATTCGATTACTTTTTTTGATATTAAGCCTATAAACGAATATATATATTCTTTCTATGTTTCGCATCTAACTCCTGCAAATTTGAGGTGAACGCATTCCAACAAAACCTCTTTGGCAAGAGCAAAACGCTTTTGTGTCCACGATATTAATGGAAACCAAGCAAATACTGCTATAATAGATATTAATAAAACATAAAAGGGGTGTTATAAAATGCGTAAATGCTGGATTTTGTCTTTACTTGTGTTGTTTTGCTTTGCTTTCACAGCACCATTATTGGCTGCTCCAACAGTAATCTTTGATGGGAAACAGCTTTTATTTTCTGATACCCAACCTATCATAGAAGATGATCGGACATTGGTACCGTTACGCAGCATCTTCGAAGCTATGGGAGCCACAGTAACTTGGAGCCAGGATACTCAAACAGCTACAGCAGTTAAGGGTAATACAACAGTAATATTGCCAATCGGTTCTACTGAGCCTACTATTAATGGCCAGGGTGAACTACCCCCACTTACACTTCGTTAAGAAGTGGGGGCTTCTGGTTTCATAGCCCGGCTACCGCCGTGGCTCCACCTGGGCGGGTTCCCCGCCTCAAAATATTTATAGCGGCGTTAAGATCACGGTCTAAGATAAGGCCGCAAGAACACCTATGCGTCCTTGTGGCTAAGGTTTTCTTAACTATCACGCCGCAATTTGAGCAGATTTGACTTGTATTTCGTGGGTTCACGAATATCACTTTTCTACCGGCACTCTCAGCCTTGTAGGAAAGATATTCGGCAAACATACTCCACGAAGCATCAGAAATTGATTTTGCTAAATTGTGATTCTTTAGCATATTAGATATCTGTAGATTCTCTAAAGCAATAGTATCGTAGTTACGGATTAACCAAGTACTTAACTTTTGCAAAAAGTCTTTTCTTTGGTTTTTTATCTTACGGTGTATCTTGGCTAATTTAATCTTTTGCTTCTTACGAGAATTGGAACCTTTCTGTTTGCGAGATAACTTACGCTGTTCTCGCTTTAGTTTAGCTTCAGATTCTCTAAAAAACCGTGGATTTTCAATTAGGGTGCCATCTGATAGCGCGGCAAATTTCTCTAAGCCGACATCAATACCAACGGCCTTACCGGTTTTAGGCAGTATCTTGGGTTCAACCTTGCAGGAGAAGCAGACATACCACTTATCTACCTCTCGCTTAATAAGACAGGTTTTTATTTTACCCTGTACCGCACGATGGAGCTTTACTCTGATATTGCCTATCTTCGAGAGCTTCACTCGTTGGTAGCCTTTTTTATTGGCTGATAAGCTAAACCCAGATTGCGGGTAGGTAAAAGAATCATACCAGCCGTGCCCTTTGAAACGTGGATAGCCAGGGTTATTACCAGATTTAACCCTACGAAAGAAGTTTTGAAAAGACTTATCAACTCGAAGAATAACTTCCTGCAATACTTGTGAATGAATTCCTTTGTATTCAGGAAAGCATTCCTTAATCTCTAATAACTCAGCTTGCTGGTTTAACCTGCGAATAGATATGCCAAACTGCCGGTAAGCTATTTTACGCTGTTCTAAAGCGCAGTTATATAAGACCCGGCAGGATTTAAGCGTATCTGCCAGTTTTTCAGCTTGTGATTTAGTTGGATAAAGTCTGAATTTATAAGTTTTCATAGGTATATTATACCATAAAAAGAACAAATGTTCCGCAATTCATCCCCCACCTTCGCTTTGCTTAGAGGAGGGGGACTTCTTGCTAAGAAATGTTAAAAAATTAGATGTATCAGCAAAGATAGTAAACGGCAGAACCTTGGCACCGCTTAGGTTTGTCGGTGAGGCTTTTGGCGGGACAGTAGGCTGGGATCAGGGTTCACAAACTATAACAATTTTCTCAATGCCACCATCAGGTACGCCTCCCCCGTCATCGGTAGCAACCCAAGCAAAAGTACATTTTATTGATGTTGGCCAGGGAGATGCTATACTCATTCAGCTTTCTTCTGGGAAGAATGTTTTAATTGATGCTGGAGAAAGTAGTACACCGGTTATTACTTACCTAAATCAGAATAGTATAAAACGCCTGGATGCTGTTATTGCCACTCATCCACATAGTGACCACATCGGGGGTATGGCAGATGTAATAAAGTCATTTGAAATCGGCAGCTTTTATATGCCAAGGGTAACACATACTACAAAGACATTTGAAAATATGATTAATGCCGTCAAAAACAAAGGCCTGAAAGCTACTGAAGCAAAGGCCGGAGTAAGTATAGATGTCGGACAGGGCTTTAAGGCTTATTTCGTAGCACCGAATTCATCATCTTATGATAATCTTAATAATTACAGTGCGGTATTGAAGTTAGAACTCGGGAAAACAGCTTTTCTGTTTACTGGGGATGCAGAGGATATATCCGAAAATGAAATGCTTCGCCATAATCTACAATCAGATCTTTTAAAAGTCGGACACCACGGAAGTAATTCTTCATCAACAGCCTCATTCCTGAATGCAGTAAAACCACAATTCGCAGTTATATGTGTTGGCAGCAACAATACATACGGACATCCTGCCTCTGAAGCATTGGGACGCTTACAGGCTGCAGGAGTAAAGATTTATCGTACTGACGAACAGGGTACTATTATCGCCACCAGTAATGGAAGTAGTATTAGTATGAATACTGCACCCAGTATAACTAAAGCGTCATCTCCTACCACACCATCCATAAAAACACCAATTCCACCTGAAACATCACAGTATATTGGCAATAAGAACAGTAAGAAGTTCCACTTGCCAACCTGCAGGACACTGCCATCTCCAGCAAATCGGGTTTATTTTAATAACAGAGATGAGGCACTTAACCAGGGCTATACACCGTGTGGCAATTGTAAGCCATAGGGAGGTTTAATATGATTATTATTGATCGGCTTGAAGGTGAAATCGCAATTGTTGAGTATGAAGACAAGCTTTATAAGTTCGCGAAGAACACCCGTGACTTCAGTCGTGGGATGAATTCGCGATAGAACTTATGTTCTAAACATAGTATAATTTAGGTATGAGAACCTATAAATACCGCTTGTGTCCAACTAAATATC
>Ga0334889_1002033_pt1 | contig 24166 bp, 20 predicted proteins | sample GraSluR1_MG_2_FD_207222 | JGI IMG/M metagenome (GOLD analysis project Ga0334889, IMG submission 207222) | Sludge microbial communities from methane-producing bioreactor in Wageningen University, Netherlands - Granular Sludge_8_08-R1 | ecosystem: Engineered > Bioreactor > Anaerobic > Unclassified... | reverse complement strand
CGACCATGGCGCCGGCCGGCGGTGCGCCGGCAGCGGCGACGACCGGTGAAGCGGCGGGGCCGCCGGAGACGGGCGTCGGTCTAGCGTCCTTCTGCAGCGTCGTGCGCAACAACCTGCTGAACAGCAGCATCCCGTGGGCTGGCAGTCAAGACTTCCTGGTCCACGACCGCGACCAGATCCGCATCCAGTGCGATGGTGTGCGCAATTTCCTGTTCCGGGTTGCGGTGGCGGAAGGCCGTCTCGATCTGATCATCGACCTGGCGCCGCGTGTCATCGGCTGCGAATGGTTGGTGGACGTGATTTCGAACTGCGGCCGGATCAAGGTGGGCCAGGGCGAGGAATCGATCACCGATCCGGAGGTGGTCCGCCGCATCATGACGCATCTGACCGATGCCGGCGCGGACGTGCAGGTCAAGATTCCCGGTGAAAACGACCGACTCGAGCTGCTGCAGGCCACTTTCCTACCGCGATCGGACGAGGCGGCGAACGACCGCCTCGCCTTGACATGCGCGCGCCGCACGTCGCTCGAGAACGCCGACGATATCCCTGAAAAGGTGACGTTGGTGTTCATCATGCAGGACAAACTGCTCCAATGCAGCTGCCAGGTCATGGGCCACAGCCACGTATGGCTCGACGACGACCTTGCCTTGCCCATCCTTGAACTGGGCTTTCCCTCAGCGGTCACCTATGGGCAGCGTCGCGGCGCGTTCCGGTTGGAGCCGCCCGAACGGGTCTTGGGGACGGTCCAGCGCACGGGCGACGTGTCGCTGGCGTTCAAGCCGATACCGATCCGGGTGCTGGACATCAGTTATTCGGGCGCCAAACTGCTGCTCAGCAGCAATGCGATGATTTCGAGTTTCAAGGGCGGCACGACGGTGGTCTGCGTCATCGGCCTGCCCGCCGAATTCGGCGAAGTCACGCTGCAGGCCGTCGTGCGGCGGTTGAACCTGCATCTGGCCGACCAGAACTGCCGCGGGGCGTCGCTCGGAGTGGAGTTCGTCGAGCCGGACGACAGTCCCGCCCTTGAATCTGTGCATCGTTACATCAAAGATCGCCACACGGCGCGCCTATCGAAAGGCAGCGCGGAATTGAAGATCGGCTGATCCCCCAGGCTGGCCGATCACAGCGGCGCCGCGGGCGTTGAGCCCGCGGCGCTGTTTGTAGGCCATCGCGTCGTCGCGGCGGCGTGTGCTAGCGGTCGATGCGTTTGAGTTCCACCCGGCGATTCGCCTCGCGGCCCTCCCGCGTCGTGTTGGTAGCGATCGGCCGATCCGGACCATACCCCCGGGCGGTGATCCGGGCCGGGTCGATGCCTTGCCCGATCAGATACGCCCGCACGGCGTCCGCGCGTTCCTGCGACAAACGGCGGTTGATCTCGAGCGAGCCAGTGCTGTCGGTGTGGCCGCCCACTTCGATGCGCACTTCCGGCCAGGCGCGCAAACTGGCGGCCACCGGATCCAGCACGGCGAGCGATTCCGGGGTCAGCTTACTGCTGCCCAGTTCGAAGGTGACGCCGCGCAAGACGAGGTCCTCGCGGATCTCCTCCGGCTCCGGTTCCGGTTCGGGCTCCGGTTCCGGCTCGGGTTCGGGCTCGGGCTCAGGCTCGGGCTCCGGTTCGGGCTCGGGCTCGGGCAGCGGCGGCGGCGGGACGTAGACCGGGATCACAGCGGTTGTTGCGGGCGTGCCGAACCAGAAGTTCACGCCGACCAGACCCTCGATGACGGCCTTGCCGGCGTCCACCTGGTCTGCTCCCCAGAAGGCGCTCATGCCGACCATGTCGCGGTCTTGCTTCACGAGGTAGTTGTAGCGGACACCGAGGTCGAACGACCAATGCTTGCCGGCCCAGATCTCGGTGCCCAGGCCCAGGATTGCGGTCAAGTTCACGCCGTGGCCGTCGACCTCGGCGCCGTCCGTGTCGTACACGCGTAAGCCGGCGCCGTCCGGCCACAGCCCAGGGCTCTCTCCACCGCGCAGATCGCGCACGTCCCAACGCGTCACGCCGGCGCCCACGGACAGCCACGGCCGCCAGGCGCCCTCGCGATTGAGGCGATAGGTGCCGGTCAGGTTCGGTTGCCAGGTGCGTGTGAACAGGCCGGCGCCCGAGTCGAAGGTCAGGCCGGCATCTTCGCCCGGGGTGGCGACGCCGGGGCGCAGCCAGCCGTACTTGAAGCCCAGATCGAGCGACCAGCGTTCGCTCAGTCCGTAGCGCAGCTTCAGCGCGCCGAACTGGTCCACGTTGCTGTAGTCGTAGTCTCCGTGGACCTGTTTCCAGAGCCCGCCCTCCAACCCCAAGCCCCAGCGGCTCTCGACATCCGAAGCAGGTGCGCTTGCGGCGATCATGACCAGCAGCACGGTCATCAGCAGCCATCGTGAGATCATGTGCTCTTCCTCTCTTTCGGGAGAGACGATTCCCGGCCCTTCCGGGAATCCACCGTTCATAGACCGGACACCGCGCGGCGTGGAAAGTCACATGTAGTTTTCCTTGTGCGAACGTGACTTTCGGTGGTGTCATGGTGTCTGGACCTTCAGACCGGCGAGGACACCTGTTCATGGCGGACATTCCTGACGAGGATCTCGAACTGGTGCGGCGCGCGCAGGCCGTACGGAGCGATTTGCGGCCTTTCGCGGAGCTGGTGCGGCGCCACGAACAACAGGTGCTGGCGAACTGTCGCTGCATATCCGGGTCGGCCGACGACGCGCAGGATCTCGCGCAGGAGGTCTTCGTGAAAGCGTACTTCGGGTTACCGCGTTTCCGCGGCGAGGCGCGTTTCGGCGTCTGGGTGCAGCGGATCAAGGTCAACCATTGCCTGAACCATTTGCGCCGGCGGCGGCGCCGGAGCTTCGTGGATGTGGACGATCCCATCTATGTCAACGAGCCGCAGTTGCAGGTGGCGCCCACCGCCGAGGCCGCGGCGGCGGCCCGCGATCGGCGGCAACAGATCGCCGCCGCGCTTGACCGCTTGCCGGAATCGCTGCGCGTCCCGCTGGTGATGTGCGATCTCGACGAGATGTCGTACCAGGACATCGCCGACGAGCTTGGAATCGGCCTCTCCGCCATCAAGATGCGGATCAAGCGCGGGCGCGAGCAGTTCCGGCAGGTCTTCGCGCGCACCCAGGAGCAGGACGAGCAGATATGACCGCCGTCCTGACAACCGCGGACTGGATAGGAACCAAGCGCCATGGTTGAACGGCCCTTTGACGACCGTGAACCGAACGACAGCGACCTGGCCGATCTGGGTCAGCCGGTCACCGAATTGCGCGAACTGCTGACCCCGGCTGACGCCTCGTTCCTCGCGCGGATCCGCGGCAACATTCATCGCCGGCTGTTCGTCTCGGACGCGGTGGATTTCTCGTGCCGCGTTTTTTTTGCCGCCTGCCTCGATTATTTGGACCTGGTGCTGCGGTCCTTGTTGCCATCCACGCTGCCCGCCGTGCGGCCGCCCGCCAAGGAGCCCGACGACCATGGATAACAGCTTCGATCCCCTGAGCGCCGCCGGCGCCGTGTCCCGCAATCTGGTCGCGGCGGTGGCCGATCTGGCGCCGCGTTTCCTGGTAGCGGTCGTGGTGATCATCCTGGGCCTGATCGTCGCCAAGCTGGCGGAGAAGGTGATCCGGGTGTTCTGCGAGCGGCTCAAGATCGACGCGCTGCTGGAGCGGACCGGGGTGACCGGCGCCCTGCGCCGCATCGGACTGTCCGGTTCGCCGGGGCGGTTGCTAGCGCGGACCGTCTACTTCCTCTTGATCGTCCTCTTTACGCAGAGTGTCTGCCGGGCGGTCGGCCTGTCGGTGATCGCCGATGCGATCGGCTCGTTCTTCGGCTATCTGCCGAATCTGGTCGCCGCGTTCCTGGTCCTGCTTTTGGGCATGATCCTGAGCCAGTTCGTGGGCCGCACGATCACCAGGAGCGCCGAGGAATCGGGCCTCGAGTACGGCGGCTTGCTCGGCCGGGCGGTCTCGGCGCTGGTGATGTTCGTGGTGGTGATCATGGCGCTCAGCCAACTGCGTATCGACACCGCGATCATCCGCCTGGTGGTGCTGGTGCTGCTGGCGGCGGTCGCCGTGGCGATCGCCCTGAGCTTCGGACTCGGGACCCGCGACGTGACGCGCAACATCGTGGCCGGCTTCTATGTGCGGCGGCTGGTGCGCGAGGGCGAGCTGCTGGAGATCGACGGGCACGCCGGGACCGTGGTCGGCGTCACGCCCCTGCAGACCTTGCTCGAGCAGGACGGGCGTACCCTGGCCGTACCGAATCAAGTGTTCCTGGACAAGGTGTTCCGCAGTTGACAGATTCGGTGGCGGGCCTCTCTCACGCCGCTAACTTGCCTGCGGTCAGCGCCTGACCGCGCGCCGCCGCCCGTACACCGCAACCCGCAAAGGAGTCGTCGCGCATGAACGAAACCACCCAGGCCGCCGCCGACCTGGTGGCGCAAACCCCTGAGACCGTCAACCGCATGGTCGAAACCTTGGTCGAGTTCGCGTCGGTCTACGGCCTGCGCGTTGTCGGCGCCATTCTGATCCTGATCATCGGCCGTATCGTGGCCGGCCAGGCCCGGCGCGGCGTGCGCAGGCTGGGCGACGCGCGCCGCTGGGACCCCGGCCTGACGGGCTTTCTCGCGAGCCTGTTGTACTTCCTGGTCATGGCCCTGGTGCTGATCTCGATGCTGAGCAGCTTCGGCGTGCAGACAGCGTCGCTCGTAGCCGTGCTTGGCGCGGCTTCGTTCGCGATCGGCTTGGCCCTGCAAGGCAGTCTCAGCAACTTCGCATCGGGTGTGATGCTGCTGTTCTTCCGGCCGTTCAAGGTGGGCGATTACGTCGATGTGGCCGGCGAGGCCGGCACGGTCAAGAACATCGCCATCTTCACGACCACGCTCGCGACGCCCGACAACGTCCGCATCGAAGTGCCCAACAGCAAGATCTACGGCGGTATCATCAAAAATTTCGCCGGGTACGACACGCGCCGCATCGACCTGACGGTTGGCATCAGCTACAACGACGACATGGCCCGCGCCATCGAGGTGATCCGCGGCGTGATCGCCGCCGACGCGCGGGTGCTGCCGGAGCCCGCGACCACGGTCGCCGTGGCCGATCTGGGCGATTCGAGCGTGAACCTGGTGGTGCGGCCCTGGGTCAACCGCGCCGACTACTGGACGGTACGCTTCGATCTGATCCAGGGCATCAAGAACGCGCTCGATGCGGCCGGCATCGAGATCCCGTTCCCGCAGCGCGTCGTGACGATGATCGGCGCCAAGTAGAATGAATCGACACGGCGGCTCGGCATGCGGCCGAGCCAGGTTCGGCGGCCGACCGCTGGTGGGTCGCCGCCGCGCGAAAGGAGTCTCATCATGCCGAATGTGAAATACGGCTGGCTGGCTTGCCTGGTCGCCATTTGCTGTTCGATGGGCATATTTCCCGCAGCGGCCACGGCCGAGGACAGCGAGCAGGACAGTCTCGAAGCCGCGTTCAACGCCGGTCGCTGGGGCAAGCGGGCCTCGGTCGGCGTGAACCTCTTGCAGAGCTACTACACTCGCAACTGGAACGGCGGCGACAAGGGCTCGGTGGTCTGGAACGCTACGTTCGATGCGACGGCCCAGAAACAGCTCAGCCCGGACTGGCACTGGTTCAACACCGCGAACCTGGCCTTCGGCCAGAACCACCAGCAGGACCGCCGCGTCGACGGCAGCCTGTTCTGGCGGCGTCCCGACAAGTCGACCGACCAGATCAAGCTCGAGTCGCTGCTGCGCTTCACGCGCGGCGAACTCGATCCGTTCTTCAGTGTGCGCCTGTCCAGCCAGTTCCTGGACCAGACCGACCCCTTGGGCCGCAAGTTCTCCTTCAATCCGCTGGAGTTCTTCGAATCGGCCGGTATCAGCCGCATGTTCTACGAAAACGGCGATCGGCGCCTGCTGGCGCGACTCGGCTTTACCCTGCGCCAGAGCTTCCGCGACCAGTACCGCAGCGCCGAGGTCGACGCCGTGGGCCGTCCCGTCGACGACACGGTCCTCAGCGAGTCGACCACCGATGGCGGTCTCGAGCTGACGCTGAACTACGACACGCGAATTTTGCAGGAGCGGGTCGAATACCGCAGCCAATTGCGCGTCTACAAGGCGGTGTACTACAGCGGCAAGTCCGACGTCGAGGACGTCGAACGGCAGGTGTTGCTCGACGCCGGATTGAGCGGCGATCTGGCCGACTACTTCCTCGCGGCCGACATCGACTTCGAGAACAGCTTCAAGGCCAACATCACTAGGCTCCTGAACGTGCAGTTCAACTTGCGTTGGGTCTACGACAAGTACGACACCACGGTCAAACCAGTGGTCGCCGACGGCGCGATCCAGAACGCGACCGCCGTGCAGGGAGCCGTGCGCAAGAGTGGGCAGCTCCGCCAGACCATGTCGATCGGGCTCGCCTATACGTTCTAGCGGGAGTTCTGGACGGCACGGACCATTCACGAGGAACCGGCTTGCGCGGGAAGTATCCATGCGTTCTCAGCCTGCGAACGACCGGAAGCAACCTTCGCGCAGCCGGTTCCGGCAGCCCTGGCTCATGCCGGCGCTGCTGGTGGCCGTGCTCGCCGCGGCGCTTGTCGTGCGGATCCGGCTCGCTGCGCTCAATCCGTGGCCCACGGTGGACGGCGTCCACTACCTCGAGCTGGCGCGCCAGCTTGTCACCGCGGGCCGCCTGCCGTTCAGTTGTTTCCCGCCCGGCTGGCCGCTGCTGATCGGCGTGCCGCTCTTGTTCCTCGACAAGTCCGACCCCCTGGCGCTGCTGCGCGCCGCGCAGGCGGCCAACGTGGTCTGCGGCGTCGCGTTGCCGCTGCTCGGTTTCCGGCTGTTGCGGCCCGACCTCGGCCGCTGGGCGGCGTTCGCCGGCGCGGTCGTGCTGGCGTTCCTGCCGCTGAACATCATCCTGAGCAAGGTCGACTATTCGGAAATGAGCTACACTTGCGGCCTGGTGGCGGCCTGGCTCGCCTATCGCAGCCGCCGCTGGCTGGCCACGGGTCTGTTGTTCGGGTTCACCTACCTCATTCGCCCCGAGGCCCTGCTCGCGGGGGCGGGGCTGCTGCTGTTCGAGGCGGTCGTCGAACGGCGTCTACGCTGGCGCGCGATCGCGGGCCTGGCGGCGCTGGTCGTGCCCTACCTGATCTACATCCGGGTGGCGGGCGGCGCGTGGGGGATCAGCAGCAAGGACGTTGCCTTGACGTTGAGCCTCGAGGCGCATCCTGGCTGGTCGTACGCGGGCCTGGTGGCCGGCAACGCGGGCAAGCTCGCGCCCATGCTGGTAGGACTGCTCGGTGCGCCGCTGGTCGCCCTGGCCGTGGTCGGCATGGTCGCAAGGCGCGGCCGCTGGCTGCTGATGCTGGCGCCGTTCTTGCCGGTGCCGTTCATCATCAATCCGATGGACGTGCGCTTCTGGCAGCCCTACGTGCCGTTCTTCTTGTTGGCGGCCGGCCTCGGCATCGGCGCGCTTGCCGATCGCGCCGCGCGCGCGGCGCCGGCCGGGCGTCAGCGCGCGGCGGTGGTGCTGCTCGCGGTCGCGGCGATCGGCGGCGCGGGGGCGGCCGCGCTCGACGACATCCCCTGGATCGCTTACAACGCCGAAGCAACCTACGGCCTGAAGGACGCCGGCATCTGGCTGCGCGACCGCGTCGACGCGGAGACGATCATCGCCGACTACAAGCCCTACACCGCGTTCTGGGCCGGCTGCCGCTTCGTGAAGATCCCCGACGAGGACAACGCCGCGGCGATCGTATCCTGGGCCCGCAACCGCGGCGCGCAGTACCTGATCGTCAACGTCCACGTGGTCCGCACGCTGGCTCCGGGGCTGGATCCCTTGCTGCAGCGCCCGCTGCCCGCTCCCCTGGCCGGCCGTCTGATCCTCGTGCAGCTCCTGGAGTACGACCGCGTCGAGCATACGACAGCCATCTACCAGATCGAACGCGGGCCGTAATAAAGAGACGCGCCGCGTCCTTCGTCGTGCTGCCATTGCGCCGGCGCAACGGCGGGCGCGCGGGCCCGGCCTACGTGCCGCGGCCTACGGCGCGATGCGGACGAACAGCCAGCGGGTCGCGAGCGCCAGCAGCAGCGCGTAGGCGAAGCTGCGCATGGTGCCGATCATGATGTACTCGGCGTGGTTGCGTTGGTCGCGCTTGGTCAGGTCGCCGATGCGGAACACCGACTTGGCCGCGACCACGAAGCCGACCGCCTCCGGCTGTCCGATCAGCACGAATAGAAAGACCAGCGTGCGCTCGAGGCGTCCCACCGCGCGGCCGGCGCGCGGCAATCCCTCCATCAATTCTCCCGGCAGCCCGCCGGCGAAGTCTGCCATCTGATATTTGACGACCACGCCCACCAGCCACACCGTGACGACAAACCCTGCGACGAGCAGCAGTCCCGCCGCGTAGCTGCTTGCCCAGAGACCGGTCCACACATTGCGGCCGGGCAAGTTTGGCGCGAACGCGTCGATTGCCAACCAGAGACCTACCAGCGAGAGGCCGTGCAACACCTGGTCCAGGGTGAACCAGCGCAGCCGCGGCGCCAGCCGGCGCTTGAGCAGGTCGATGCTCAGGTGCAGGACGAACAAGGCGCCGGCCGCCCACGCGGCGGCGATCGTGCCGAGTAACAGCCAGGTCACGCCCGCGACCGCGGCCGCGTGGACCACCTGCCAGCGGCCGCGATGGGCCTTGCGCTCGGCCATCGCGTCGGACTGCAGGACGAAGTCGCCCAGCATATGGCCCGCGACCAGGGCCAGCAACGTCGTGGTATCCGGCATCGCCACCTCGATACAGCTTTTATGGGTTGTATTTGCTAAAACAACCTTTGAGAGTTGTTTCTATCCATGCCAAGGTCGGCTCGAGCGCCGGCCAGCCGGCCGCCGCCAGGTGCTTCTGGATGGCTTGCTGGCTAACCGGAGGCTCCCAGAGCGAGGCGATCTCGCCCTGGGATTGTCCCTGCAACGCCATGCTGACGGCTTTGGCCCGGCTCGCGGTCCACTGGCGCGCCAGGGCGTCGATCACGCCGAGCAGGTGGTCGAGGTAGGGGTCGAGATCGCCCGCGCCGGCTGCACCCAAGCCGGGGATGCGCTTGCGCAGGCGGTCGAGCCGCCGGCCTGACCGCTCGTAGGCCTCGCCGCCGCCGGAGGTCGCGGCTTGGTCCGGTAGATAGTCGACCTCGCCGAATCCGATGGCCGCGGCCGAGTGGAGCCGGCGCTTGAATTCGCGGTCGCTCAAGACCAGCAAATGACTGCGAAAGAACAACACGGCCCGCACGGCATGCTCCGCGCGACTCACCACGAACTGCCAGGCGTCGCCGCGATAGACCGAGAAGCCGCGGAGATCGGCCTGGGGCAGGGCGTAGGCCGTCTCGACGAAGCATCGTCGCAGCACGGCTTGCAGTCGGCGGGCCTGGTCGGCGGCCATCCGCGACGACGCGTTGACATCGCCGGTCACGACGGCGGCGAAGGTGAGAGCCACGGTCGCGTTCCTTTCGGCGCCGGAAGCTGGCATGATTCATCCGAGCCGGGCGCTGCGCCAATTCAACCCGATAAGGTTGTAACTGTCAATACAACCGAATTCTGTTGTCCAGCGGACGCTGGTTGGCAGACGAGCGCGGCGTGCGATATCTTCGGCGGGCCCGCCGCGCCGGGCGGCCGCCACGAGCGGCCGCCAGCGGTGACCGCCAACGGCAGCCGCCGAGAATGGCCGCCGAGAATGGCAGCCAAGAATGGCAGCCATAAGCGCCAGGCCATTGTCGCGACGAAAGGATCACCGTGACCAAGCGAGTCCCCGACGTGTTCGTGATCGTGTTCGCGCTGATCGTGCTCGCCGCCGTCTTGACCTGGGTGTTGCCGGGCGGCCGCTACGAGCGTCGCGCCGAGGTCGTCGACGGCCATGCGCGCCAACTCGTCGTACCTGGCTCCTTCGCGCAGACGGCGGCCAATCCGCAGTTCCTCGAGGTCTTCACCGCGCCGCTGCGGGGCTTCGTCAAGCTCGCCGAGATCATCGTGTTCATTTTTCTCGTGGGGGGCGCGTTCTACATCCTGAACGAGACCGGCGCCATCGCCGCCGGCACCACACGCTTGGCGCGCTCGCTCGCCGGCCGCGAGTTCCTGGTCATTCCCATCGTGATGACGCTGTTCTCGTTCTTCGGCGCGGCTTTCGGCATGTGCGAGGAGGCCATGCCGTTCGTCTTGATCTTCGTGCCGATGGCGTTGCGGCTGGGCTACGACTCGATCGTCGGCGTCTCGCTGACGTTCCTGGCGGCGGGGGTCGGCTTCGCCGGCGCTTTCCTGAATCCGTTCACCTTGCAGATTGCGCAGGGCATCGCCGGCGTGAAACCCGTTTCGGGCTGGGAGTACCGGCTGGTCGTGTGGGCGGTCTCGACCGCGCTGGTGATCACCTGGGTGATGATCTACGCCGCGCGGGTCAAACGTAATCCGCGGCTGAGTCCGATGTATGAACTGGACCGCGCGCGGCGCGAGGACCTGGAGGCGAACCGGCACCTGCACGCCGAGTTCACGCGCCGGCACGGTCTAGCGCTGCTCGTGCTGGGCGCGGCAATCGCCGCCATGATCTATGGCGTGATCGCGTTGGACTGGTATATCACGGAACTGGGCGGGCTGTTCCTGGGCATGGGTGTGGCGGCGGGGATCTGCGGCGGCATGGGGCCGAACCGCCTGGCCGCGGCGTTCATCGCCGGGGTCAAGGACATGGCCGGGGCGGCCTTGATCGTCGGCTTCGCGGGCGGGATCCTGGTAACGCTCGAGGACGGCGGGATCATGGACACGATCCTGCACGGATTGTCCTCGGCCACGGCCTCGCTGCCGCCGTTGCTCGCGGCCGACGCGATGTACGGCGTCCAGTTGGTGTTGAACTTCTTCATCCCCTCGGGTTCGACCAAGGCCGCGCTCACCATGCCGCTGATGGCGCCGCTGGCGGACTTGTCGGGCATCACCCGGCAGACCGCGGTGCTCGCCTACCAGTTCGGCGACGGCTTCACGAACATGATCATCCCCACCTCGGGCGTGACCATCGGCACGCTGGCCATGGCCCGCATCCCGTACCCCAAGTGGTTCCGCTGGAATCTGCCGCTGCAGGTGGTGTTCGTGCTGCTGTCGCTGGCGTTCCTGGTCTGGCCGGTGCTGACGGGTTGGGCATGAGGATCGGCTGAGGGATTACGCCGGCGCCGCCCGTCGATACCGCCGACCACCAGTGGTCCCGCATTGCGGAGTCTATCGATCTCGAATTACACTGGAGGAGCCCCGAGATCGAGAGGACCCCTCTATGTCCCAACATGACCCGACGCTGCCCCATGACCCGGACCGCACGGAGGCCGCCGGCGGCCTGCGGCCATCCGCTGCCGCCGCCCGCGATCTGCCCGCACAGATCGGCCGCTACCGGCCGGTGCGAATCTTGGGTCAGGGCGGTATGGGCGTTGTCTATGAGGCCGAGCAACAGGAGCCGCGCCGCCGCGTCGCGCTCAAGGTGATCCGGCCCGAACTCGCGACGGCCGATCTGCGGCGCCGCTTCGCCCACGAATCGGTCTTCCTCGCCCGCCTGCAACACCCCGGCATCGCCCAGGTCTACGAAGCCGGTACCGCCGAGACGGACGCAGGCTCGGTGCCGTTCATCGCCATGGAACTGGTAGACGGCGTGCCGCTGACGACTTGGGTCCTGCGCGCCCAACCGGACCTCGCCGCGCGCCTCGCCATGATGATCGAGCTCTGCGACGCGGTGCAGCACGCGCACCAGCGCGGCCTGATCCACCGCGACCTCAAGCCCGCGAACATCCTGGTGGGCGCCGACGGGCGCCCGCGCATCCTCGACTTCGGCGTCGCGCGCCCGGCCGACGCCGACCTGCAGACCTCGTTGGTAACGACGCACGGCGAGCTGGTGGGCACGCTGGCGTACATGAGTCCGGAGCAACTGGCCGGCGACCCCAACGACCTCGACACGCGTAGCGACGTCTACGCTATGGGCGTGATCCTCTACGAGTTGCTCGCCTGCCAGGCGCCCCTCGAGCTGGCGGGCCGGCCGCTGCCGGAGGCGCTGCGCGCGATCCGCGACGACGACCCGCGGCCGCTATCGAGCCATGATCCGCGTCTGGCGGGCGACCTCACGGTGATTGCGGCCACGGCGATGGCCAAGGACCGCGATCAGCGCTACGCCTCGGCCAACGAGTTGGCGACGGATCTGAGACGGTATCTCGACGATGAACCGATCGCCGCGCGGCCGCCTAGCACGGTCTACCTGCTGCGCAAGTTCGCACGGCGGCATCGACCGCTGGTGATCGGCGTCGTGGGCATGGCGGCCGCGCTGGTACTCGGCGTGGTCGCCAGCACGTGGCAGGCGGTGCGCGCCACGCGCGCCGAACAGCTTGCGGCCACTCGCCTGGCGGAGTCCGAGGCCGTGACCGGATTCTTGCAGGGCATGCTCGCAGCGATCCAGCCGGAGGAGGCGCAGGGCCGCGACGTCACGGTGCGCGAGGTGCTCGACCGCGCTTCGGTGGATCTCGCAGGCGGTTCGCTGGCGGACCGGCCGCAGGTCGAAGCGGCCTTGCGCAACACGCTCGGCACGACCTACCGCAGCCTGGGCGAGTTCGACGCCTCAGAACGCCAGCTCCGGCGCGGACTGGCGCTCGCCGATTCTTTGCTCGACCCGCACGACCCGTCGCGCCTGAACCTCGAGCTCGACCTGGCCCGCACGCTCAGCAGCCGTGGCGAGATCGACGAGGCCGAATCGCTGGCGCGGAGTGTGTTAGCGCGCGCGGCGCCGCGGAGCCTGCTGTCGGCGAGCGCTCTGGGCGCCCTGGCCGTCTCGCGGTACGAACGCGGCTTCTGGCAGGAGGCGGACAGCCTGCAGCTGGCGGCGCAGATGGTCTTGGCAGAGGCGGCCGGCGGCGACTCGCTCGCCCTGGCCGAGACGTTGCTGGCGCGAGCCTTCCTGGCCGAGCAATTGCGCCGTCTCGATCGCGCCCAGGCGCTGACCGGACGCGCGGTGGCGATCCTGCGCGACGCGCACGGCGACCGCGACGTGCGCATGATCAAGGCGCTGAACCGCCAGGGCGACGTGGCCCGCCTGCACGGAAACCACCAAGAGGCGCTGCGAATCTACCGCGACATCGTCGCCATCGCCGACGCCGGCTACCCGTCTGTGCACCCCGCGCGCGCCGATGCGCTGTGGCGGTTGGGCATCGGCCTCAACGCGGCGGAGGAGTTCGACGCCGCGCGGCCCTACCTGGAAGAGTGCCTGGCGATTCGGCGCGAGGTCCTCGGCCCGGCGCACCGCGACATCGCCCTGGCCCTCGGCACGCTGGCCAGCGCGCACTTGCACGCGGGCCGCCTGGACGAGGCGGAAGCTTGCTTGCAGGAGGCGCTGGCGATGCGGGAGGGGATTTTCGGCTCGTTGCACCTGTCGATCGCCTCGTCGCTGCAGGACCTCGGCGCGCTGGAGCGCAAGCGGCAGCGGCCGGCCGAGGCCGTGGCCTACTTCGAGCGGTCGCAGGCGGTGCTGGATCAGCTCCCCGACGCGGTCACCGACCTCGCGAGCCTCAACGCCTTCCTGATTGCCATGACCTGGCAGGACCAGGGCGACCACGCGGCCGCGGAGCCGCATTTCCGCCGCTCGCTGGCGGTGCTGCAGGCCGCGCATCCGGGCCCGCACGACCGCGTGGCCAAAGCGATGTCGAACTTGGCGACGAATTTCTTTCGGCTGGGCCGCAAGGAGGAGGCGGCCGCGACGCAAGGCGAGGCGCTGGCCATGGTCCGCGCGCTGGGCGTGGGCGGCAGCAACCTCTGGCTCGCGCTCGGCAACACGGCCTTCATGCTCGACGATGCCGGCAGGCACGACGAGGCCGGCCCCCTGCACGAGGAACTCATCGCCGTGGCCAGCGAGGCCTTCGGAGAGGACAAGATGCAGACCATCGACGCCCGCTCGCGCTGGTTCGACAACCTGGCGCGGCGCCGGGCCTGGACCGCAGCGAGCGAGCAGGCGCGGCTGGTCGAAGCCTGGCGACGCGAGCACCTGCCGGCGGACGACTTGCGGCGGCCTGTGGCGGGCGCGATGCTGGCCGAGGCGCTGGCAGGGCTGGGCCGGCTGGCCGAGGCGGACAGTGTCTTGACCGCGGCGGAGACCAAGGCGGAAACTCAGGCGAGCCTGACCGACCAGGCGCGCCAGCGACTACAGCGAGTGCGTGCCGAGCTGCAAACGCGGCTCGCGTCACGCTGAACGCTGGCCGCCGCCTACCGGCCGCCCAGCTCCACCACCCACTCCGCCACGTTCGGCGACGGCATCATCGAGCGCGCGCTCAGCGCCAGATTCCGCAGGCGCTGCGCGAGCGGCGCCGGCAGATCCGCTGTCATGTCGTCCAGCAGTCCTTCGTGCGCTTGCGCCAGGGCGGCGATGTCCACATAGGACCAGGTGTGGCCCGTTTCGCTGAGGTGCTTGCGAACCTCAGGCGGCAGCGCGTTCGACAGGCCGAGGGCGCCGCCGGCAAGGCAGGCATCGAGATCGGCGGCCGACTCCGCCCCGATCAGCATCATGACCGTCTGGTCGCGGCGGGCGAGCCCGTGCAGTCGGCCCTGGGGGTCCATCGGCAGGCTGTACGTGTGCAAGACGGCGCCGGCGACCTCGCGTTCGCCCGCGTTCGGCAGGAACGCCAGGGCCGGGCTGCTCAAGAGCATGCCCAGCAGGCGCTCGGCGTCGGCCGGCGATTCGGTGCGCATGAGCAGGAGCAGGGAGAGCGAGGCGGTGCCGGCGACGGCGACCTCGGTCGTCAACGACGCGGCGTCCACCAACGCGAAGCCGAGCATCGTCTCCATCATCGCCAAGGGGTCGTCCACCGGGACGGGCAGTTGCTCCTGCTGCGGAGTCGACGCCATGATATCTTGCAGCAGCTCGTTGAACATTTCCGCCTTCCGGGCGTCGACCTGCACGAGTTGCAGAAGACACGCGTAGGTGTCCGCGGGCAACTGGGCGAGCAAGCGGCTCTTGCGGTCATCATAAGTGAACAGCGGCAGCAACGGGCTGTCCGGCGCCATCGCGATGCGCATCACCACGCGGGTCAGTTCGTAATCGAAGCCGACGTATGTCGCCTGCGAGCCGTATTTCTCGACCAGCGACAACATCGCCGGCAGCGACGCGGCCGCCGGACCGCGCAGGATGGTCGGCGAGGAGCCGGGGAAATCGGGTGACGCATAGAGGCGCAGGTCGTGTTCTTGGCCGTCTTGCGCCTGGCGGTAGGCTGTTGTGCCGGCGAGGCCAGCGTCGGCGGGTTGCGCGAGGCGGGCGCGAAGCGCGGCGAGCAGATCGCCGTCATTGGTCGCGAGCAGACTGCGACCGGCCGGCAACACGCTGAGAACCTGGTCCTGGTCCTCGCCGAACGTCAGCAAGTGCACCGTTGCGCCGTCGAGGTTCCGGGTACCGGACGCCCGGCGCGCCGCCGTCGCCGCGAGGTCGGCGATCAGCGCTTCCTGGTGCGCGGTCACGCGAATGCAGAACCGGTAGTCGGCCGCGTCCGCGTTCGCAAGCGGCGGGTGCAGCGAGACGTCGACGCTCGCGAGCGAGGCCAGCAGGTTGCGCAGGTCGGCGCCGGGATCCGTCGAGACCGTCACTCCCAGGGTCTCGCTCAGTTTCTCGCGGACCTCGGCCTTGTCCAGCTCGGCGACGAGCAGGTCCCACAAGCCGTGCCGTTGCAACGAGGCTGCGAGAGCCGGCGGATTGTCGGCGCGCAACCAGAGGACCGTATCGGCTGGCAGCGCCGCCGCGTGATCGGCGGGGGTCTCGCGCGCGCAGCCGCTCAGACAGAGCGAAAACGCGCAGAGGGCGATGACGCAAACGACAAGCACACGCGTCCAGCGGCGGGTTTCCTCAGTCATGGCGGATCCTTTCGACGGCTCGGGTGCGCGCCGCTTTCCCCGCGCGGCGCCGCGGCGAGCGTAACGCCAAGACGCGCGGCCTGTCAACGACTGCGGTTGTCAGGCAAGACGGCCGTGCGCGCCGCAGGCCGGCACGGTGACGGACGGCCACACCGGCGGTTACTTGACCCGGGTCAAGCATGTCGCAAGCGTGAGTCGATCGTTGTGTTTCGTGCGCCAACGTGATATAGCGATGTCATCCTTGACGAGATGGTGATGGCAACGCCGTTTCGCATCTCTGATCGCGTAAACGACAGGAGACGTCATGGAATCATTGAAATGCCGTGACCTTGCCCCCGGCGACGTCATGCTGAAAGTCATCGACAACGCGCCGTTGAGCATCGGCATCGCGTCGCTCCAGGCCTTGAGCAATGCGGCCAAGCCGCACATCGTGCACGCCGGCGTGATGTTCGACAAGACGTACATCATCGAGGCGGCGCGGGAGGGCATTCGCGGCAATGATTTACGGGTGCAGAACAAGAACATTATGTATGTCGTGTACCGGTGCCATAAGACCAAAATGGCTCAAGGCGCCGCCAACTGCGCCAAGCTGCTGTTCGACATTCACCAGCGCCGAACGAAGCGCCACGAGATCAAGCTCGGGTCATTGCGGCATCGCTGGAAGACCGGGGGGCCGCTCTCCTACAACCTGACAGGGGCGTTGAAGTCCCTGGGCGGGGCCGGCGGCGACGCTTCGACGCCGACCGAGATGGACGACCTGCTGACGGACATCCTGGAAGGCAAGTCGCACCCCTTCTTCTGCTCGCACTTCGTGGTCTATGTCTTTCAGTTCGTGGGCGTGCAACGCAAGTTGCAGCCTGCGGAAGTCTTCCAGGACGCGGCGGCCACGGTCCATCCGTCCGCGCTCGCCGGGAAGTTGGAGGCCAATCCATATTTTGACCTGGTCGGAATCATGATGCCCGGCGTTCGGTAGCGCCGATGACGGCGCGCGTTACGGTCCGGCGCAGATCCGCGCTCGCGCAAACCGACCACTCAGCGCGCGCGCACATTAGCGAACGTGCCGCTGATACAAACGCATCTTGGTATGCTCGGTGCCGAAGACGGCCTCGAGATCATAAGACTGCTGGAACCACTCTTCCTGCACGAAGTCTTCAAGCACTGGGAAAGGCGGCTCCTTACTGATCACGTAATCGGGCTGGAATTGCTGGATGGGCCGGGAGAAATCGCGCTCGCGCACACTGGCCGTGACTTCCGGACTGACCAATCCCAGCAGATCCAGGATCGGGCCGTTCCGGTAATAGAAGCCCAACACGCCGATCTCGTTGCAGGCGACCACGGCACCGTCCGGCGCCCGCTCATTGAGCCAGGCGGCGGCTTCGGTGTGGAAGCGCCACTTGTAGTGGCGCTCGGCGCGCAGGGTGGTTCGCGCCATCCTGAAGCCGGTCAACGCGGCCCAGGCGATGCAGCACACGATGAAGCACGTACGGAGATGCCGGCTGCGTATGCGCGCGGCGATGATCTCGCCGCCCAGGGCCAGGGTGAAACCGATCCCCAAGGCGAACGGCGCGTAATACCACGGGTAAGCGGCAGGTTTGAGCACGAACCCGTAGACCAGCATGTGGCAGGCGACCCAGACGAGGGTCAGCCAGCCGAGATGGAAAGACCGCAACTGTCGCCAATGCAGCGCAACCACAGCGCCCGCCAGGCCGAACAGAACCAGAATGGCGTCCTTGAGCGAAGCGTGGAATGGCCAGAGCTTGGTCGACATCTTCAAGAAGATGAGTCCCTCGCCCCACGCCCCGCTGCTCGCCTGATGGAATTTGGCAGCAACGGTTTGAGGCATCAGCGTGCCGAAGTACCATTGGCTGAACAACAGCCACGACCCCACGATCGCCAAGAACGCGAGCATGCTTCGTTTCCGAGGCGGACGCCTTCTGAATACCAGGGAATCGGCAAGCAACAACACGGGGACGCAGGCCAGGTCCGGACGCGCCAGGACAGCCAACGCGCTCAGGACGGCGGCCCATGTCAGGCGGCCTTTCCCGTACTCCCTGATCGCAGCCAACCCCAGGGCGATGGCGGGTAGAATATCCATGCCCACGCCGCTCCAGAACGGAGGCAAGGCAAGTAAAATCAGGGGAATGAGCCAGGCGCCGTACAGCAACCGAGCCTGGCGAAACAAGTCGGCGGCGATCAGCGCCATCGCCGCCATCGATACTGCGCTGATCAGGCTCCCGAGAAACGGCAGGACGGAGATGGGCAGCCCGATCAACAGCCGACGGCAACCTGCCAAGATGAGCGTGTATAGCGGCGACGTCGTGCCGAGAACGCGTTCTCCCTGGTTGAAAACGTATCCACGTCCGGCAGCGATATTGTCGGCGTAGCGGTAGAAGATGAAGGCATCGTCCGTAACGACATTCGTATATGCCCATGCCTGGACGCCGAGCACGGCCCAGAATAGCAGCCAGCTAATCTTCTGCAATCGACTGGATTGTTGGGGCATCAGCTTCCTCGGAGATCGCGGTCAGCACTCCACAGACCGGACATCGCGGAACCGCCTCGAGGCCATCAGCGGGCCATTCCACCGAGTGATCAGGGGCGATATCGGGTGTCATGGACGTGCGTCTCCTTGTGTCTTGGCCGCGAAGGTCGAGTTGGATGCCTATCGACCTTCTACGACCCGCGCCACGTTGCCGCCGCAGGTCACGCAGCGCCCGCTCAGGACGAGTTCGCCGCGCCTTACTCGGCCTTCGAGAAGCTCCATCGCGCAGGAGCCACGGCAGTTCGAGCACCACACGTTGTTCAAGATCCGAATTCTCATTCCGGCGTCGATGCTCGACCAGATTCGCTGCGCCGCCGCGCTAAAATCCTGGCTGGACGCGGCGCTGGGGCCGCCGCTAACTCGGAGCGGCCTGCGTGGCGACGCGTGCTCTTCTGGCCTGGCGTCGAGGTCGCTCAAGTCCCACGGGGTGTGCTCCCAACCGCTGATGATCCCGCGGTCCTCGCAGATCGGGCATATCCAGACGATCTCGCGCGAGTCCGGATCAAGGCTCGCACAGATCCAGCCTGGACACGGCTTCCGGTGCGGCCGGCGGCGGCAGCGGACCGCGGATCGCTCCTCGTCTGCGGAACTCCAACTCGTGACGAAGGCCACGATTGCCCCGAGATGATCCCGAATACTCCTTGCGGCCCCTTGGCACTCCGGAATCGTCCCGGTTTCGTCGAGGAAATGGGTCATGTCCGAGATCCAGGTGTCTCCCATAATACTCCCTGCCCCCTCATTGGCGCCGCGGGCGGCCACGCTCAGCCGACATGTCGAGGGCGGGCGCCTCACGCACCTTCCCCTGCCCATGCCGCCCATCGTGGTCCATGATGGCCTACCAGCCTCGGCGTTGCAACCCCGGCGGATGTTCGGACTTGGCGCTGCGGGCGAGTCATGGGCGAGGGCCTCCTGGGGCTCTTGGTGGGAAAGGGTATTCGTTCCGAACGCAACGCCGAAGAAAGTTGGTAGAGCGCGGCCCAGTGCCGTGATACATTGCGCGCGATCGAACCTTCGCCGACGCCACCCACGAACGAATCGAGGACCAGCCATGCCGATCATCCGACTACGCGCCAAGCGACCGATTTTTGCGCTGACCGGACGGCTCATCGCCCTGGTCACCGCGCTCGTGTGCCTCGCCATGCTGGCCGGCTGCCAGACCGACGCTGGCGTTGCGCCGCGCACCGGCGTTGCGACCAGCCCGGACGGCGTCCCCATCGCCTACACCGTGAGCGGCCGCGGGCCCGACGTGGTGCTCGTGCACTGCTGGTGCGGCGACCAGGGGTTCTGGGCCGACGCCATGGCGGACCTCGCGCGCGACCATCGCGTGCTCGCGTTGGACCTCGCCGGCCATGGGCAGAGCGGCGCGGCGCGCGAGGACTTCACCATGGACGCGTTCGCCGCCGACGTGCTGGCGGCCATGGACGCGGCGGGCATCACGCGCGCGGTGATCGTGGGCCACTCGATGGGCGGCACTGTGGCGTTGGCCATGGCCGCGCAGGCTCCGGACCGCGTGCAGCGCATCGTGGGCATCGACAACCTGCATCAGATCGAGCGCGGGTTTTCGGCCGAGCAGCTCGACGCCTTCATGGCGCCGTTCCGCGACGACTTCGCGGCCGCTGTGCCGGGTTTCGTGCGCGCGATGTACCCGGCCGCTGCCGACTCGGCCGTAGTGGCGCGGGCGGCCGACGTCATGGCGGCGACCCCGCCGGAGGTGGGGCTCTCGGCGTTCCAAAACCTCTTCGCCTTCGACCTCGCTGCCGCCGCGCGCGCCTACGCCCGGCCGCTCCACCTGCTGAACGACACGCGCTATCCCGTCGCGGTCGACCAGTGGCAGGCGCACGGGGTGGAGGTGCGGCTAAAGACGATGGAGGACGTCGGCCATTTCCCGATGTTCACGGTGCCGGCCGAGTTCACGAAGTTGCTGCGGGAGACCGTGGCCGACGCGTGGGGGGAGTAGGGGGGTCGAGCCGCTGTCGGCAACGAGCCAGGAAGCAGCTTGCCGCGGCGAGCTTCCGAGTTCGGCGCCGTTCTGCGGCCCGGAACTCACGCAAATGAAAAGAGGCGTTATGGAATCATTGAAATGTCGTGACCTGGCGCCCGGCGACGTCATGCTGAAGGTCATCGACCACGCGCCGTTGAGCATCGGCATCGCGTCGCTCCAGGCTGTTAGCAATGCGGCCAAGCCGCACATCGTGCACGCCGGAGTGATGTTCGATAAAACGTACATCATCGAGGCGGCGCTGGAGGGAATTCGCGGCAATGATCTGCGAGTGCAGAACAAGGACATGACCTATGTCGTGTACCGGTGCACCAAGACCGACATGGCTCAAGGGGCCGCCAACTGCGTCAAGATGCTGTTCGACATCCACCAGCGCCGAACGAAACGCCACGAGATCTAGCTCGGTTCGAAGCGGTTTCGCTGGAAGACCGGGGGACCGCTCGCTTACAACCTGATGGGAGCGTTGAAGTCCCTGGGCGGGGCCGGCGGCGATGCTTCGACGCCGACTGAAATGGATGACCTGCTGACGGACATCCCGGAAGGCAAGTCGCACCCCTTCTTCTGCTCGCACTTCGTGGTCTACGTCTTCCAGTTCGTGGGCGTCCATTGTCGGTTGCAGCCTGCGGCCGTCTTCCAGGACGCGGCGGCCACAGTCCATCCGTCCGCGCTCGCCGGTAAGTTGGAGGCGAATCCGTATTTCAACCCGGTCGGCATCATGTTGCCCGGCGTTCGGTAGCGGCGATGGCGGCGCCCACGACAGGCTGGCGACGGCTCGCACTCGAGCGAGTCGAAGCCGCCTGATTCCGGTCGCCAGGTTCCAGCGAGCGCGGCAGCCGGTCAGCGCTCCAGCCGGCGGCGGCTCGGCGGGATGATGTCGGGCTTGCCGATCACGATGCTCGCCTCCGTCTCTGCGGGCACCCGCGCACCCGCCAGAGGATCCTGGGTATTGACCAGTTCGTGATCCGTTTGGTCGGTCCCGGCCGTGAATTTGAGCCCGGCAGCTTGGAACGCTTCCCGCGCCTGCTTGACCGAGAGTCCACGCACGTTGGGTACGGTGACCTCGTGGGTCTGCTGCTCGCCGTCGCCGATCGGCGTCGGCGGCGGTGCGGTTGGCCTGGCGAGTTGAGGGAGGACATTCGACCGGATCAGGGTCTCCTTCTGCTCGTCGGTCAGCTTCACGCCCGAGTAACTCACGATGACGTCAGCTGCCCAGGCGCGCACGTCGTACCTGTCGTCGGACGGCGGCGTCCGCAGGATGTCGATGGCGATCTCGACGTACTTGGCGCGGATCTCGCGGTCCTTGATGGCTTGCGCATACGCCTGGCCGATGAACGCGACCGCGAGCGGGATCAGCACCGTCGCCAGCAAGCCGCCGATGATCTTGGACTTTTCCCAGCCGTTCATGACCCACCTCCGCGAGCGGGGCGTCGGTCATGCGCGGATGCGATCCAGGCCGGATCGCGAGATGCGCCAGCGTGATGGTCGGCCTGCATGCGCGGCGATGAGCCGGCGCCGCCTGGTTCCCCCTTGTCTCGGGCTGGACCCGCCCGATGGCTCCGAGACTACGGCCGTCCGCCTTCCTTGTAAAGCGCGAAGTCGGCGCGGGACGGCTCGACCACGTCGACGCCGATTGTATCGCCGTGCCGCGCGAGCCGGTGATCGTGCCGGCGCGGACGTTCCTGTCACAACTTCTTTGAAGAATTGTTTGTTGGCGCGTTATGGTAGAATGATAGGGTCGGAGCGACGGACGTAGCCCGACTGCCAGCGGTAGCCTCCGCGTCCCGAATACCGAAGGAGGTTTGGAGATGATGAGTGGATACCGAGTTCTCCTGCCCGTTCTCATGATCGCCTTTATGACCGCCCTTGCCACGTCCGCGGCAGCCCAGAGCGCCGCGAATGGGGCCTCGCTGACCGCCACTTGTGGCGTCGCGTCCGTGGACTTGGACGTCAACTTCATCATCAACACCGAAATGCCCGAGCACTGGGCCGGCTGGGTGATCGACCGGAGCAGCCTCGGCGTCTGCGAACCGACGGCGCGCGTCGTTGGCCCCGAGGCTTTCCCATCCGGCCAGGCGTCCTTTTCTTTCGTGGACGGTACGGCAGTTCCGGGCCAGGCCTACAGGTACCGCATGGTGCCCGTCGACGCCCAAGGCGCGACCTTGCATTGGGATCACCCGGACTACGATTATTTCTTCCCGCCTGCTTACCTCATGATCGACCGCACCACCTGCGACAACGCGCTTGCAGTTCGCGGGCGCCTCATCGATTCGGGCTGGACCACCCGCATCGAAAGGTGCGAAGGCCAGTGCTGGGAGTGGCTCGATTCCATCGATCTGCCCGATGAACTCATGCCGCTGATTGGCACCGACGTTGTGGTGGAGTTGTGGGGGACACTGCTCGACGATTTCGAGGGTGCTTACCTTGTCGACGTCACGAGTTGGGCGGTCAGACCCGACTGTGGGGTCGTTGCCACTGAGACCACCACCTGGAGCGAGATCAAGGCACGATTCCGCTAAGTCGGCGAGCAGGACGGCGGCGGCAGGAGGGATGCCATGCTGTCCAGGAAGATGATCACCGTGGCGTGGTTGATGGTTGCCGTTCCCTGCGCCCTGAATGCCGGACCATAACTGTTCGCGGCGACATGCCGGTCGTCCCAGATCGGCCTGCAGGTCATCGACACCGGGCCGCTGAGCCCGGGAGGCACCGAGATCGTGGCGACCATCGACGGCGCCACGAGCGGGCACTCCGCGTGCATCGTCGCGCACGGAACCCATGCCTACGTCGGCTGTGCATGGTCTTACGAGGTGATCGACGTCTCGCAGCCCGACCGGCCGCGGGTGGTCGGCGGGGCGGCCCGTACCCGCGGGCGTCTCCACGGTGCGAGTGATGACGCCGAATGCATCCGGCATGGCGCGGGTTGTGCTCTTGAGGTAGTCAGCCTGTGCTGCATCGATAGCCGCTGCGAGCGACCCGTGTCGTTGTCGAATCACAAACTGGTCCACGGATAGACGATCGTACCCCGCCGGCGCGAACACTCGGTGCCGCCGTGAAACAGTGCCGACGGGCCCGTTTCGCGGCCGGCTAACTGCAGCCAGTACCGCAGCCCGTTCAGCGCATCGGCGGGCAGCGTCGTGCCCGACTTCGCCTCGACCGGAACCAGTTCCTGCCCTCTGTCGATGAGGAAGTCGATCTCGTGTCCGGCGGTATCACGCCAGAAGTAGAGGTCCGGCTCGTGGCCGCGGTTCAGGCAGTTCTTCGTCAACTCCGAGAGCACGAAGCTTTCGAACACTGGCCCCCGCATCGCGTGCGTGCGCAAATCCTCCGGCGAGCGGATCTTGAGCAGGTAGCAGAGCAGCCCGGTGTCGAGGAAGTAAAGCTTTGGCGACTTGATGAGGCGCTTGCTGAAGTTCTGGTGATGCGGCCTGAGCAAGGTCACCAGGAAACTGGTCTGCAAGACCGATAGCCAGCTCTTGACGGTGGGGTGGGTGACGCCGCAATCCGAGGCCAGGGACGACAGGTTGACGAGCTGACCGTTGCGGCCCGCGCAGAAGCCGAGGAACCGTCCGAAGGCCTCGAGATCGCTGACCCGCAGCACATTTTGCACGTCGCGCTCGACGTAGGTCCGCACATAGCTGCTGAACCAGACATCGGGCGGGATGTGCTGGTCGATCAGGCGGGGATAGGAGCCGGTGGCCAGCGTGGTCGCCAGATCACGGCCGCGACTTACCGGCGGAAGCGATGGCATGTCGCGGCCG
>Ga0334889_1002026_pt1 | contig 24218 bp, 17 predicted proteins | sample GraSluR1_MG_2_FD_207222 | JGI IMG/M metagenome (GOLD analysis project Ga0334889, IMG submission 207222) | Sludge microbial communities from methane-producing bioreactor in Wageningen University, Netherlands - Granular Sludge_8_08-R1 | ecosystem: Engineered > Bioreactor > Anaerobic > Unclassified... | reverse complement strand
TAAATTGGACGGGCCAGGGACCGGCAGACCCTGGCTGTGCACTAGGCCAGACGGCTGTCTGGCACTTTGTGCTAACTCCCGGGGGCAACGTGGAGCTTGTCTCTGGGAGCATGACTGCTCATTTTTCTAATGGGCAGTCAACTACTGTTGGAGCTGATGATAGTCCGGCTGCAGTGTTGCATTTTCATGTTTCAACCACTGCACCAGCTGTAGTGACGTCTGCATCAGCGACGTTTACCTGGATTGGAGACGAACTGGGTAATGTTCAGTTCGTGATCTCGGATAGTTGGTGTGAAGGAGAGCCTATTACTCCAACTCCAACCCCTGTAGAGCCGACCCCCACCCCGGTGGAACCAACGCCTACACCGGTTGAGCCAACTCCTGAAGTTACCACTACACCTGCTCCCACCTCCACTCCAACTCCGGAACCTACCACTACACCAACTCCTGATCCAACAGCTACGCCTGAACCAACTGCCACTCCATCTCCAACTCCTGGTCCAACTACCACTCCAACTCCAGGTCCAACAGCCACTCCAACCCCGGAACCAGCAGTCGAACCTGAGCCTGAAGGAGAAGTTTTGGGAGCTACTACTGACGTCTTGGCAGCTACAGGTAGTTTTTCAGCAACAGCTGATATGGCTTTTAGAGGCATCTTTGGCTTTACTTTAGGATTTACTCCTTACTATAAGCTTAAAAAATCAAAAAGACATTAAAGCCGTCTAAGCAAACCACTAGTATTTATTAAGCTGACACCATGCAATCAAAAAAGTTTTTCCATAGGATCAAAATGTCCTTTCCTTTGCAAATCAAAATTAAAAAATACAAAAAACATTTTGTAGTCAGATTTGCAGTGTATCAGGATCCTCTTTGGCCATCTTTAACGATTGGTATTATTACCGCCGCATTTCTAATTTACTTTCCATTTAATAGACAGGCTCAACAAACTGTCACTGCCAACTACAACACAGAAGCCTTATCTAAAGAAATTTAAAATGATTATATTCCAAGGGAAATTTTTATACCTATCTTTGAGTTATCTCTACCAATAAAGGAAGCAACTGTTCAAGCAAATTATTGGCAATTATTTGACAACCACGTTTCTTGGTTTGTGAATTCAGGCAATCTCCTTGAGGGTAATATTGTTCTCTATGCACACAATCGCAAGGATTTATTTGGACCTATCGTTAAGCTAGAAAAGGGGAGACTGATTATTTTAAATTCTAATAATTTACAGCAAAAATATGAAGTTATTGAAGCTTTTGAGGCATCTCCAACAGATATACATTTAATTCAAAATCAAGATGAAAATTTACTGACAATGTATACTTGCAGCGGCTGGTTTGACAGTAAAAGATTTTTTGTAATTGCCAAGCCAATTGAATAATTAAATCGACCTTACAACACCTAGCCCATACCTCTCATTGTACATATTCCACTTTTCCAATTGTTGTTTTACCACAGTAAATGAAAAATAGGCATCATTTAATTTAAGCCGAGACAGACTAAGTGTTTTATCTCCACCTTGTCCCTGAGAGATCTGCTGGCCAAGCCGACAATATTCTGATAATCTCTGGCCACCCCACATTAATTCTTTATTATATAAATCTAAATCTTCAGGTGGAATGATCGCATCAGCTTGGTACATAATCCAAAGCGCCTTCACTCCTAAAGTTCTCCAGTCTGAAAAATTTTCTGATCCTGAGGGGTTGTTAACTAGAAAATAAGGTATCTCAGGGGGCACTAATCTTGGAATTGACTTGGGCGTCTTTTTGAAAACAGTAAGAAAATCCAAGCCCAACTGACCTGCCAATTTTTGATATTCCTCTGGATCGGTTGATAGATCTACTGATTCTGGCAAAAATATAGGAATTGATAATCTCGACTCATTTGACAAACCCCCTTGTAGATCATTGGCTTCCTTGATTAAGTCGATACCTGTTCCAAAAACAGACCATCTTTCTGCAATGCTTTCCAGAGAGTCTCCTGGTAAAACAGCTATTTGCAATTCTTTTTCAGTCCCACCTGTGTCGTTGTTTGATTCTAAAGTTGCCTCCTGATGATTTAGGGAGTTAATTTCAACCGGAGCCTGGTTTGACGAATCTTTGAAAAGAGATGATGCAGAAAACAAGCCGAGTGATAATAAAAACTTAAAAAACTCTCTTCTAGTAAGTTTTATTGAGGATAGTTTGTCTAAAGTATTAGAACTGCGCTCAGGTGTCATAAAAAAACAATAAATAATAATAACCCTTGGGCAGCTATGACAATATTATAAACCAGGTAATTAATTTTTTAAATTCGGGAAAATATTAAATCAATATTTTGGGTGTCTGACGGGATTTGAACCCGCGACCTTCCCCTCCACAGGGGGACGCTCTAAACCAGCTGAGCTACAGACACCTTATTTTAAATCCTCCTGTGCGCCGGGCGGGATTCGAACCCACGGCCTACTGCTTAGAAGGCAGTTGCTCTATCCAGCTGAGCTACCAGCGCGAAAATCTTCTATCGCAAAATATATATTTTACAGCAACTGGATTATAATATATTACCCATGAAATTTCAGCTTAAATCAGACTATCAAGCTACCGGCGACCAACCGCAAGCAATTCAAAAACTGATTGCGGGCGTTAATCAAAATCTTCCACACCAAGTTTTACTAGGTGTCACTGGCTCTGGTAAAACCTTTACCATGGCTAATGTCATTGAACAAACCCAAAAACCAACTCTGGTTATTGCCCACAATAAAACCTTGGCAGCTCAGCTTTATCAAGAATTTCGAGATTACTTTCCTAAAAACGCAGTGACTTATTTTGTGAGTTATTATGATTATTATCAACCTGAAGCCTATATCCCCAGCACCGACACCTATATTGAAAAAGAGGCCCAAATTAATGATGAAATAGACAAACTCAGGCTAGCAGCCACTACTAATTTACTTACTAGACCAGATGTGATTGTGGTGGCTTCTGTATCTTGCATTTATAACTTAGGCAATCCAGTTGACTACAAGCAACATATTTTTGAGCTGATTGAAGGTGAGGTTATTGCTCAAAAAACACTGCTGTTACAACTCACTGATCTTCAGTACGAAAGAAGTGATGCCGATTTTAGGCGCGGTACCTTTAGAGTAAGAGGTGATACCATTCAGGTCTGGCCAGCTTATTTAGACACAGCCCTCAAAATTGAAACTCTAGAGAATAAAATTATTAAAATTGAAGAGATTGAACCTCTAAGCGGAGTTCCCATTAAAGATTTATCACAACAGCAGTCTTTTACTGACCATAAAGGCCGATATGTCTTATATCCAGCCAAACATTATATTGTAGATCCCAAAATCCAACAGCAAGCCTTTGCTGAAATTCAGCAGGATTTGACTAAACGCACTCAAGAACTTAAAGACCAGGACAAAGCTTTAGAAGCCTACCGTTTAGAAAAAAAAGTTAAATATGACTTAGAAATGATCCAAGAATTTGGTTTTGTAAATGGGATTGAAAACTATTCTCGCTACTTTGATGGCCGTCAAACTGGACAACCACCCTTTACATTAATTGATTATTTTCAAGCCAATATCAAGCGTTTTGATCAAAATAGCTTTTTAACTATTGTTGATGAAAGTCATATGACAGCTCCTCAAATCAAGGGCATGTATCATGGAGACCGCTCAAGAAAAGAAACGCTGATTGAATATGGTTTTAGATTACCTTCTGCCTTAGACAATAGACCTTTGGATTTTGATGAATTTTTAGATAAGACTCAGCAAAATATTTATGTTTCAGCCACGCCAAAAGAGTGGGAAATCAAACAAAGTAAAAATAAAGTAGTGGAACAGCTAGTACGCCCAACCGGCTTAATTGACCCCAAAATTGAGCTGCGACCAATCAAAAATCAAATTCAAGATTTAATTATTGAAATTATTAAACGCATTAATTTAGGCCAGAGAGTCTTGGTCACAACGCTAACCAAAAGAATGGCTGAAGATCTAACAGACTATCTTAATAATAAGAAAAAAATTGATAAATTAATTAAAAATTATCTTAAAAAAGAAGAAGATCGTAATAATCAAAAAGAGCTAAAAGTTGAATATCTGCCCATTAAAAAAATAAAAATTGGCTTGATTAATAAAAAATATTTTTCCCAAGCAAAAACTCAGTTTTTACCTCAATCTCAAAAAAGCAACCTTAATACAAAAAAAGACATTAAATATCCCAAAGTAGCCTACTTGCACAGTGAGATTGAAACCCTGGATCGCTCAGACATCTTGGATGATTTGCGACAGGGAAAATTTGATGTAGTGGTGGGCATTAATTTGTTGCGTGAGGGACTTGACCTACCAGAAGTAAGCTTGGTAGCCATTTTAGATGCTGATAAAGCAGGTTTTTTACGTTCTGACACAGCTTTGATTCAAACCATGGGCCGGGCAGCCAGACACGAACAAGGCCTAGCTATTTTATATGCTGATTATTTATCAGAAGCTATGCAAAACGCCATCAGTGAAACTCAACGTCGACGCAAGGTGCAAGAAAAATATAACAAAAAACACCACATCACTCCTAAGTCTATTGATAAACCCATTAGAAAAAAACTGCTGAAACGCACAAAAGAAAATGAAAAAAGAATGCCCAACGGTTCCTCTGGTGTAATTATCAAAGTTTCAGCCAAAGAAAGCATAGATTTATCCAAGCTAAGCCCCGAAGCCTTAACTCCGCATGACAAAAAGGAGCTTGTTGGCAAACTCACTAAAAGAATGAGGCAAGCTGCCAGAGACTTAGATTTTGAATTAGCTACAATCTTGAGAGACAAAATAAAAGAAATCAAAAAATAGTTAAAAGCAATTAAAAACCCTGATTGAAAAAAGTACTGTATTGGTTATAATTCCCCACAATATGGCAAGAACAGGACTGATAAAAGAACAAAGATGCTATAAAAGCAATCACGCTACTAATCCGGATTTTATGGAAAAATTTCGGGCAAGAAGAAAGAGTGGCCCTTACCAAAAGTATGTAGAACAATACGAAGGCACTAAACAAAAAAAGGGCCAAGCACATTTGCCCCCACTCAATGAGGCAGCTGACCCTAAAGCAAATTATCGCGTAGGAAGGGTTGTTGTTCCCGGCGAAAAATTTGCTGAAGGAATCAAACCTCATAATGCAAAACTAGAACCTTCTGAGTAACTTCTTTTGCCTTCTTACCCGTGATTTTCTCACGGAATTTAGCTATAATAATTAGCTCATTTATTTTGTTTTTTATTGACTATATCGTCTACAATTTGTTGCCCAAGTAAAAACTCGCCTTACTACCATGACTAATATTTCAAAAGCGTCACCTTTGTCTCACATAATTATCAAAGGAGCTAGACAACACAATCTACAAAACATAAATTTAGCTATTCCTAAAAATAAGCTGGTAGTTTTTTCTGGTTTATCTGGCAGTGGCAAATCCACCCTAGCCTTTGATACTTTGTACGCAGAAGGACAACGCCGATATGTAGAGTCTTTAAGTTCTTATGCCAGGCAATTTTTAGGATTAATGGACAAACCTGAAGTAGATCAAATTGAAGGTTTATCTCCGGCTATTTCAATTGATCAAAAAACTACTTCACATAATCCCCGCTCCACAGTTGGTACTATTACGGAAATTTATGACTATTTGAGATTACTTTTTGCTAGAGTTGGACACCCGCACTGTCCGCAGTGTGGACAAGAAATCTCCACCCAAAGCATTGACCAAATTTTAGATCAGGTTATTGAAGAACTAGAAAGACAAACCAGCACGAGCCCAACCCGCTTAATGATCTTGTCGCCAGTAGTAAGAAATCGTAAAGGACAATTTAATGAGCTTTTTAAAACCCTACAAAAGCAAGGCTATAACCGAGCTCGTATTGATCAGCGTATTTATGGCCTGAACACTGACTTAACTTTAATTAAAACCAATAAACATAATATTGAAGTAGTAATCGATCGCCTAACTATTTCTAAAAAACAATTAACAGACACACAAGAACAACAAACTTTACGCAGCCGTCTTAGTCAATCTATAGAACAATCTTTAAAATTAGCTGACGGCTTGGTCATTGCTAGCTTTATTAAAGATAAAAGTTTTAATTTTCCTGACAATCCACAAGAGTTTAACGACTTTTTATTTAGTGAAAGATTAGCCTGTAGTGACTGTGGGATTTCTCTAAAAGATTTAGAGCCAAGTTTATTCTCCTTTAATTCTCCTGAAGGAGCATGTCAAACTTGTAATGGTTTGGGTTCGATTTTAGAAATTGATTCTGAAAAAATTATCGCACCCGAATTAACCTTAAGTGAAGGAGCTATTATTCCCTTTGCACGCATGCTTAGTCACGACAGCTGGTTTAGTCGAACTGTCAAAGCTGTAATGAGAGAAGAAATGAAACACATAAATCAAAATAATAACCCAAAACAAGAAAAAGATGACTTTAGAGAAACTCCATTTGAAAAACTGCCAAAAACTATTCAAAACATTCTGTTGTATGGCTCCACCCAAGCCAATAAAGTTTATCAAGTGACAGGGGAGAATAGATTTGGAAAAAACACCACAATTTATAAAGAATGGGAAGGTTTTGTTGTTAACCTAGAGCGACGTTATCAAGAAACTCAAAGTGAATATATCCAAAATGAAATAGAAAAATATCAAAAAAAAGTAACTTGTCCTACTTGTAATGGAGCTAGACTTAAAGCAAAAGCCCTGTCAGTGACTATAAATGAGTTTAACATTGCTCAAATAACAGCTTTAACTATTGCAGACAGCTTAGAGTGGATGGAAGCTTTGCCCAATAGTGGCGCTTTTAATTCTAAAGAAACTATAATCGCCCAATCAATCTTAAAAGAAATTATTGCACGACTTAGATTTTTATCTTCAGTCGGACTAAATTATTTAACAATCAATCGAGAAGCCGGATCCCTTGCCGGAGGAGAGGCTCAAAGGATTAGATTGGCTTCTCAAATTGGAACTGGCCTAACTGGCGTTCTTTATATCTTGGACGAGCCTACGATCGGCTTGCATCAACGAGATAATCACAGATTAATTAAAACACTCAAAAACTTAAAAAATCAGGGCAACTCAGTCATAGTAGTCGAGCATGATCGAGACATTATTGAATCAGCTGATGAGGTAATAGATTTTGGACCCAAGGCTGGTAAAAAAGGAGGACAGATTGTTGGTCAAGGTTCTCCAAAAAAAATCAAAAAATTATCAACCTTAACTGGTCAATATTTGGCTAACAAAAAACAGGTTTTTAGAGAACAAGAATTGGTGACTGATAATGTTAAAAATATCACCAGGAATTCTATTTTTATTAAAAAGGCCAAACACCATAATTTAAAATCAATTGATGTCAAGTTTCCTTTAAACACACTAACCTGTATCACTGGAGTTTCTGGATCTGGAAAATCTACTCTAATTCACGACACGCTATACCAGCATTTACTAAAGCAGTTAGGAAGACATAGCCAAGAAAAAGCAGGAGAGATTGAATCAATTGAAGTTCCACAAGAAATAGGCAGAGTGAAGTTGATTGACCAAAGTCCAATCGGAAAAACACCTCGCTCAAATCCAGCTACTTACACAAAAGTTTTTGACTATATTCGCCAAATTTTTGCTAATAGTAAAGAAGCAAAAATTAGAGGCTACAAGCCGGGTAGATTTAGTTTTAATGTTAAAGGCGGACGCTGTGAGGCTTGCAGGGGTGATGGTCAAATTAAAATTGAAATGCAATTTTTAGCTGATGTTTACGTAAAATGCGATGTTTGTCATGGAAAAAGATACAACCATGAAACTCTGCAGGTTAAATACAAGAACAAGAGTATTGCAGATGTTTTGCAATTAACAGTAGAAGAAGCTTACGAATTATTTCAAAATCACTCAACATTAAGGCAAAAATTAAAAACATTAATTGATGTGGGCCTAGGATATTTAGAGCTAGGACAACCAGCACCAACTCTAAGCGGAGGAGAGGCTCAGCGAGTTAAGATTTCCCGAGAACTAGCTGTTAGTCGTACTGACCACATTGCTTATTTACTAGATGAGCCCACCACCGGACTCCACTTTGCTGATGTACAAAAACTACTCAATGTTTTGCATCGTTTGGTTAAACAGGGGAACAGCGTTATAGTCATTGAACATAATCTAGATATCATTAAAAATGCAGACTGGATCATTGACTTGGGTCCTGAGGGCGGAGAAAAAGGTGGGGAAGTGGTAGCTTCAGGCACACCTAAACAAGTTGCAAATAACAACTCATCTTATACGGGTCGTTACCTGAAGGACAATATTTAGTACATTTATTACTGTTACAATATATTTCAGTGCTGAGTAAAATCTCAAAAATACTAGCTTTGACTTTTTTCGGCTTTAATCTGATCGCTATTTTTTTGCTGCTGGCTATTCTTCAGCCAATCCTAGCACAAAATACTGATCATTTTTATACCAGCCTGACTAGCACTTATACTGTTGATGCAACCGGAAACACTAGAGTCCAGCATGCTTTTCTAATCAGAAATCTAACCCCAGAATATTTTATTACTCGTTACGGGCTTAAGCTCGGAACAGACTCTATTAGTAATATTTCTGTTGTCAGTGGCCAACAAGTAATCAATCCTGAAATCAACCAATCTGACGGATCAACTCAAATCAATATCGAGTTTCCAGACAAATTAGTAGGTAAGGATAAAGTTAGAGAGTTCACTATTACTTATTCCAATCCTGTTATGTCAGAGGTTAATGGCCGAGTTTTGGAAACCTATATTCCCAGCATGAGTAGTGAAGCTAACTACAATGAGCACCAGGTGTTGTTAGTAACTCCTGTTATTTTTGGTCACCCATCTAGAATTAATCCAGAGAACTATACTATCAAACAAGATGGCCAAAACTTTATTTTAACATACGAAAGTTTGGGCGAAAAAGGAGTATCTGCTATTTTTGGTTCTGAGCAAATTTTTAATCTCAATATCCGCTACCACCTCAATAATCCCAATAGCCAACCTGCTATTACTCAAGTAAGCCTGCCTCCAGACACACCTTATCAAAAAGTTTTTTACCATCAGCTAGAACCTCGTCCTCAAGAAATTGATATTGATTTAGATGGAAACTGGATTGCTACTTATTACCTCCCTGCCAACAACATAGTCAATGTTGATATTCAAATTACAGTACTGGTGAGCTTGGAACAAATCCAGCCTTGGTTGAATATTAGCCCAACATCTGTCCACACCAGTAGTCAACCATTTTGGGAGATTGATAGATCTGAAATTTTAGAGTTAGCTCAACAATATTCTCAGCCTGAAGACATTTATCAATTTGTGGTAAAAAACTTAAGTTATACTCAGGAAGATATCACTCAAAAATTTGAACGCCTAGGAGCAATTAAGGCCCTAAAAAATCCTCATTTATCAACTTGTCAAGAATTTTCTGATGTCTTTATTGCTATTGCCAGAGCTAATAATATACCCGCTAGAAGAACCACCGGCTATGCTCACAGCAACGATCCAGTTCTTCAGCCTTTAAGTTTGGTAACAGATGTTTTGCATGCATGGCCAGAATATTATGATCAAGAACAACAGTCCTGGATTCCCATTGATCCTACCTGGGGGAATACCATGCAAGGCATTGATTACTTTAACCAATTTGACTTAAAACACATAGTTTTTGCTTATAATGGAAAATCTAGTCGTTATCCCTTGGCTGCCGGTGATTATAAACTCCCCGATCAGGAGTCAAAAGATATTGAGGTTGAATTCGGTCAGGAACTTCCCAGTGCTGAGGCAAATTTTTCAATTACAGTGCAATCAAAAAAGTTACTCGGGTTTATAAATTTACCTAGTTGGTACAAACTTTCTATTGAAAACCATACTGGACAAGCCTGGTATGATAATCAGTTAGAAATTAAGTCTGACGTCACAGAAGTGGTCATCAATAATCCGCAACAACAGTTGGTTTTATTGCCTTGGCAGAAAAAAACGATCAACATTCAAGTTTTCAATCAAAATAATTGGCTGCCTAAAGAAGATCAGATACAATTAAGTCTATCAAGTTCAGAATATGAACACCAAGAAAACATTAGTCTCAAAACAATCAAGCCAGTTGCAGCTCAAATCCCAATCAACAAAATTGAACAAGGGTTTAAACAGCTCCAACTCAACACCAAGTCACAGCAAGTCAGGCTTACCCTGGGAATCTTCGCTGGCGTCGTTACCCTCACAGCCGGGAGTTTACTGGTTTTTAAACGAAAACAATAAAGTTTTGTATGTTGGCAAGGCAAAAAGCCTCAAACGCAGAGTGAGTTCATATTCTCAACTTTCTAGATTAAATCTTGATAAACAAAAAATGGTGCAGACAGCCACTAAGGTCAAGTTTGAAGTTCTTGAAAGCGAAGTCGAAGCCCTTTTAATCGAGGCTGAATTAATCAGACTTCATCAGCCCCAATACAATGTTCTTTTAAAAGATGATAAAAGCCCCATCTATGTTCAAATTTCTAACACCCCCTTTCCATCAGTACAATTAGTACGTAAGCGCAACTTGCTCAAAAAAGGAAAACCAAAAAACACTGTTTTGGGACCCTTTAGCAGTGCTTACAAACTTCGGCAGGTCTTAAAAATTGCTCGCCGTATCTTCCCCTGGTGTGACAAAACTAGTGAAAGAATTAATAAACGAGGTCCTAACCAAAAAAATAAAAATACAATCCAACAGGAACTGAAGCAGTTTCACCAACCCTGTTTTTATCACCATCTAGAATTGTGTCCTGGTTCTTGTGTTGGCAAAATTTCAATTCAAGATTATCAACAAAACATTGGTCAGCTAATTTTATTTCTCAAGGGCAAAAAAAAACAAGTCCTGCAAGAACTAAAAAAAGAGATGGAAAAAAAAGCTGATGAGTTAAAGTTTGAGCAGGCCAATCAGCTTAAAAACAAAATTATTTTAATTGAGGATATTACTAGTAAAAAATATCACCTTAAGCCTGACTTAATTTTGCCTGCTCTGAGAGATAGCATTCAACACAATGCGCTTGATCATTTAAAAAGAATCCTGACAGAATATGGACTTGTACCCAGGCAGCATAAATTAAATAGGGTTGAAGGCTATGATGTGAGCAACATTATGGGAAAAAGTGCTGCTGTATCTATGGTTGTATTTGAAAATGGTATACCTGATAAAAAAAATTATCGTTTATTTAATATTTATAGCATTGACACCCCCAATGACTACCGAATGTTTCAAGAAGCTTTTAAAAGAAGACAAAAGCATCCCGAGTGGGGTAAGGCCGATCTTATTATAGTAGATGGAGGTAAGGGACAAATCAGAGCAGCTCTTTCTGTTTGGGACAAAAATACTCCAATTATTGGTATTACAAAAAATCCAGACAGAATCATAATACCTGTAGAAACCTATCGAAATCCAAAAAGTAATCGACTTAAAATCGAGTATAAGATTGTCAATTTGCCTTATAATCATCCTAGCTTACATTTAGTTCAACAGATTAGGAATGAATCACACCGCTTTGCCAAAAAACAACATATTAAATTAAGAAGACAAAAACTAACTGGCTAATAAATAAATTCGCAAATTAGTATTTGTAATAGATATGAGCTCATTTCTGAGGGACTTTAGCCCGAGCGCATTTTTCTTGTCCCGCTTAGCGGAACAAGCTGGCGGGGTGTATAATCAAAATAAACTAATTGTATATAATAGATATTAATCATTACTCAGCTATCTTAGTATCCATTACAAACTTTTTATGAAAATTATCCGCTCCCTTTTAATAACTGCTATTACTATTGCTGTTTTAGCCTGGGCACTACCCACAGTTAGCTTTATGGACTGGACCACCCTTTTATTTGCCAGTATAGTTTTAACCTTATTGCAAGCTATTGCCAAACCTGTTTTAAAAATATTATTTTTGCCAATTAATATTGTGACCTTGGGTCTATTTTCCTTAGTAATTAATGTGTTTTTACTCTGGTTAGCCACTTACCTAGTGCCTGGATTTGAAATTCAGCCCATGCTGTTGTTTGACGTAGCCCTGGGCGAATTCGGTTCCTTGTTATTTGTCTCCTTTATAATTAGTTTCATTCAAAACTTACTCAATAAAATTCTCTAATAAAATTAACTTTAATTATCTCTACACCAGAGCAAAACAATAATTTGTTATAATATCTTAATATGAAACAAGCCTTAGTTTTTCCAGTTATTTTGTTTGTGCTTGCCTTGCTGGCAACAGCCCAACCAAAAATTATTAATACTCAAGCTTTAGCTCAAGAACCAACTGCTGACTTTGAAGAAGTCATTGACTTAGAACCAGTGGCAACAGATGCTGCTGATGCAACCGATTCTGCTGAAGCTTCTCCTGCTGCTCAAGTAGAACAAAGAATTATCGAAAGAAGAGCCGAGGATATTACAGATACCACTGGAGAAACGCGAGGTAAGCTTTCTACTTTTTTAGGCGAAAATCCAATCGGACCTCTTTCCTGGCACAATTTTCTACAGCATGCTATTCGGGATGCAGTCTCAAAGGGTTTGTCAGCCAGCATTATTGTATTATTACTATTGTTCCCCATAATAGCCTCAATTATTGCTGCCTCTAGACATGTAGTTGGATTAAGGGGTTTTGGTATCTATATTCCGGCTGTTTTGTCAGTGGCTTTTGTTTCTACTGAAATAGTAACTGGTATTATAATTTTTGTAGCTGTAATTTTTGCCTCTATAATTTCTAGAGCTATTGTCCAAAAATTCCGTCTACCATATTTACCCAGAACAGCCATGTTACTGTGGGGAGTGTCAATTTTCATTCTCGCGCTGTTGATTTTTTCTTCACAAATGACGTTTTTTCAGCTGTTAACCATTAATATTTTCCCTATATTAATTATTATTATTTTGACCGAAAATTTTATGAATTCTCAGCTTTTTACCAGCCAGCGCGAGGCTCTTAAAATTGCTCTTGAAACCTTATTTATCGCTATCATCTGCTCGCTAATTATCAGTCAAGAAGGAATTCAAAAATTTGTTCTCTTATGGCCAGAGTTGGTTTTGGTAGCTACAGTTGTTGTCAATTATTTAATTGGCAAATATACTGGATTGCGATTAATTGAACTGGCACGTTTTAGCACAGTCTTGGGTCAAAATAATTTAGATACTCCTTCTCAAGATGATCAAGCCGAGTGAAGTTTTGGGCATGAATGCCCGCAACCAGCTTTATGTTCCTCTTAATCCCAAACGGGCTAGAAGTATTTGTCACTCTAAATTTGCAACTAAAATTTTACTATTAAATGAAGGCATCCCCACGCCAGAAGTTTATGGAATCTTAGCTACCATTGAAGACGTTAATGATTTCGACTGGCAACATTTGGAAAAAAACTTTGTAATCAAGCCCACTAATGGTCATGCAGGAAAGGGAGTAGTCGCTTTTGTAAAAAAAAGCAGACATGTTTGGGTTGATGTTGTTAACAAAAGATGGACAGAGGAAGATTTAAAACTCCATTGCTTTGATATTTTAGAAGGACAGTACAGCTCACATGGAGCCAGCCCAAAAGTTATTATTGAAGAAAGAGTTGTCCCTCATCCGGAACTAACTAAATATTCCTACAAAGGTACGCCTGATTTAAGAGTATTAGTTTTTAACAGCGTACCGGTAATGGCTTATTTAAGATTACCTACAAAGGAATCAGAAGGAAGGGCTAATCAAAGTCAGGGAGCTTTAGGAGTCGGTATTGATATTGGTACAGGGCTAACTACCCACGCTGCTGCTCATAAAACCCAATTAATTAAATATCTACCAGGGACCAAAATTGAGCTAAAAGGCATTCAAATTCCTTTCTGGAACGAAATATTACTAACAGCTGTTGAAGCATCAAACGCAGCTCATTTAGTTTACGGAGGAGTGGATTTATTTATCCACGAAGAAAAAGGGCCCATGGTGGTTGAGTTAAATTACAGACCAGGACTATCAATCCAAATTGCCAATCAAGCCGGACTTCGCAAAAGATTGGAAAGAATATCAGATTTAAATGTTCTTAATCCTAAACACGGAGTAAAAATTGCCCAAGCCTTATTTGCAGAAAGTTATTTTGAAACCGAAGACGAGCGAAAACCGATTGTTGGACACAAAGAAAACATTACCGTCTTTGGAGATCATGGTGCCAGAGAAGAAGTAGAAGCTTTTATCAAAACTGGACGTTTTCGCAGTGCCATTGCTAGTAATGTAGCAAGAGAACTAGGTTTAATAGATCTAGAAGATTTGTTGTGGTACCAGCAAGAAGAAGAGGGCAAAGTACCAGTTGTTGAGGCAAATTTTGAGCTCAAGGGGCAGAGAATTGACACAGAGATGATAGTCTCCAAAAGATTAAACAGAAGCCAGCATAAAGTCGAGATCGGACGTAAAGACTTAACTAATTTTATGATTAGAATTGAAAGACAAAATTAATTTTACATATACTTTTTCCCTAAAAATTTATTAGAATACTGTAATTATGAGCTTGATCCAAGACTTAACTCCCATAAATCTAAAAGAAGAAAAACAAAAATTTTTTGAAAAGGACTGCAATTACGACCCTCAGTTTAAGTATAAAACCTTGGTCACGCTTGATAAACTACACAGATATGGCAAGCCAAAGCCTGAGTATATAACCTTGGCCCAAAAAATTTTAAACAAAGCATTTGAAAACAAGACCATTGATGATCTTAGAAATCTTCAAGGGCCAAAAATCACAGCTGAGCAAGGGAAAGTCATGATTAAAAAATTTTTAAAGGAAAATAAAATGGATGATGAAATAAAGGTTGTTTGGATCAAAGGACATATTAGTAAAATCAGCATTTATAAAAACAGATTAAAAATTAGAAAAGAGTTTGATTTTCGCCAGAGACAGTTTCAGGCTTCCATTTATCATGAGCTGGGCACTCATGCCTTAAGGAGAATTAACTATCTCCAGCAACCATTTTTTAATAAAAAAAACAAACATAATTTCAGAAAGTACCTATTTACTGAAGAGGGTTTGGGTAGCCTTCACTCACTGCTGGCTAGTAAATTACAGTTAAGTTATTTTAACGCTCTTCACTATTTAGCCACTGATATGGCACAACAAAAAAGCTTTGTTGAAACTTTTAACTTTATCAATCAATATATGCAAAATATTGAAAAATCTTGGCTGATTACCGTTAAAATTAAGCGGGGTACATACGATACCAGCCAGCCCGGGGGATTTACCAAAAGTGTAGTTTACCTAGAAGGAATGGTAAAAGTGTGGCGCTATTTAAAAAAATCTAACTTTGATGTAGAGGGATTATATTTAGGAAAAATTGATGTTAACGATATTCCCCTGGCTAGAGAGTTGAATCCTGGTTTTAAACCAAAACTACCAAATTTTTATACTGATAACCCAGATAAGTATCAAGAAAAAATTACAGAAATTGCCCAGGTCAATTACTTTGAATCCCTAAAAGAATCTAGTTAAATAGCTAAAATATCAATAAAATATATTATTTTTAAGTTTCAAATTTAATTAACTGATAATTTATCATGGCAAAAATAATTATCAATGCAGATGACTTTGGTATCTCCGACCAGTTTGATGAAGCAATTTTAGATTTAATTAAAAAAGATTGTCTGCGATCAACTTCTGTTATTATCTCAGGTGAGGTTAATCTCGATCATGCTAAAAAATTAAAACAACTTGCCCAAAGTAAGAAAGTATCAATTGGTTTACATTTTATACATGAAAAACATCCAAATGAGAAAAAAATAACTACTGATAATCACAAACTTATTCAACAAAAACTAGAGGAACAATATAAAAATTTCATTAAGTTCTTTCAAACTAATCCTTCTCATCTAGACAAACATAACTGGGATCAAAACGGCGTAGAGAGAAGATTAATGTGTGAGTTTGCTATTGAAAAAAATATTCCTCTAAGGCTACACAGAGAAAATGGTTTCTTTTACGAAACAAAGTATCAATACCAAATAAAACTCGCTGATAGGCAATATAATTTATCGTCAAAAAAATATGGATTAAAGGCAATCAAAAAAGATATTAACGAATTAAAAAATAATGATGATGTTTGTGAAGTAATCTCTCATCCAGGCTTCTATGATCATCGCTATGATGGCACAAAATTTGGAACAGATCTCAATAAAAATAGAGAACAAGACTATAAAAAGGTAATACGCTTAAATAATTTTTTAAGAAAAAATGGAATTAATATCTCTTCTTTTTTGGATTTTTGAAAAAACAGTAATTTTAATTTGAAATGCCCGATAAAAATAGAAACACTAAAGTTGCCCTTGGTCTCTCCGGCGGAGTTGATTCTGCTGTATCAGCATATTTATTAAAACAACAAGGTTATGATGTTGCAGCTGTGTATATACAATGCTGGAGCATGCCCGGCTGTAGATCAGAGCAGGATCGTCAAGATGCACTGAAAGTCGCGGTTAAATTAAAAATTCCGTTTCAAGTTTTAGATTTTAAACAAGAATATAAAGAAAAAGTCATGGCTTACTTTGTTGAGGAGTATAAAGCAGGCAGGACCCCTAACCCTGATGTACTTTGTAATCAAGTCATAAAATTTGGTATGTTTTATGACTGGGCAATAAATGAAAAATTTAACTACATAGCAACAGGACATTATGCCCAAACAGATAATCTTCAAATAAAAAATACAGCCACTCCAGCCTTACTCTCTGCTAGAGACCTTCAAAAAGACCAGACTTATTTTTTGCATCAAATCAACCAAAAACAACTGAACCGTGTTATGTTCCCGATAGGTCACTTGCTTAAAAAAGAAGTTAGAGAGTTAGCACATAACATTAACCTGCATGTTGCTGACAAAAGAGACTCTGTTGGAATCTGTTTTGTAGGAGATATTAATGTCCATGCATTCTTAAAAGAAAAATTGGGTGAAAATCCAGGCGATGTCATTACTATTGACGGTGATAAAATCGGAACTCATCTTGGATTATGGTTTTATACAATTGGCCAGAGAAAAGGATTTTCTATCAACACTAATAAAGTTAAAGAAAAGACTAGCTGGATTGATAAAAGCGGTAATTTACCATCACTATATGTAATTAAAAAAAATCCTGAAAAAAATCAGTTAGTAGTTGGGCCGAGACCTCAAACTGAGACCAAAAAATTCACAATTAATAAACTTCATAAAATCAATCCTAAAATTGATTGGGATAAGCTAAAATTAAAAGTAAGAATTAGGCATACAGGTAAATTAGTGGATTGCCTGATTAAAAGAAAAGATAAAGAAATCATGGTAACAACTAAGCAATCATTACAAGGAATAGCCAACGGTCAGTTTGCTGTATTTTATACACAAGCAACTCAATTTGATCAAACTCAAAAAGCTCAATACATTTGTTTAGGTGGAGGGACAATAATTTAATCTGCTAGAATGAACATACTATCAACCAACTAAAATTATATGGACTCTAAACTAATTAAAGAACTTAATCAAAATATAACAATTCTTAATCAAAGAATTAAACGCCAAAATAGCCTATGGCGTAACTTAATGTTATCAATCTTCAGAGGTGTAGGTTATTTCATCGGCGCCACCATCGTAGCTAGTGTTATTATTTATTTTGTTGCTCAAACTATTAAATCAATGAGTGATGCACCGATCTTAAAGGATTTTCTAGATCCTGAAACGATTGAACGAATCGAAATAAATACTCCTTAGTTACCTAAAAAAATTGGTAATTTCTAGTTTAATAAGACTTCTTAATCTAGTTGACTTCTAACCGCTTTTTGCTATTATACTCCTACCTTTGAAAGTCTAACGCTTCAAATTAGATACTCTAAAGGTTTCCAAATTAAAATATCATGAAAAATCTTTAGTAAACAGATTTTCTGTTTTACTTTGATTTAATATGGTGTTTTGCACCTTAACAACTAAAGAGACAGAACAAATTTGGTTAATTTCTGAATTTATCTCTAGATAAAATCAGTCTTAACCAATGTACAAACACGCTAATTTATAAAGAAATAACGTAATCCAAAAACGAACAAATCCAAATCCATGTGATATAAACATGGTGATAAAAATCGCTAGAGGTCAACACTAGCTATACTAAAACGCCGTATAGCAGTGATCTCAAATTAACTTGAATTTCCTTTAAACTTACTTTGTAAGTTTAAGTATAGAAATTTTTATTTGAGAGTTTGATCCTGGCTCAGGATGAACGCTGGCGGTGTGCCTTAAGCATGCAAGTCGAACGAGAATCTATTCTTCGGAATAGAGGACAGTGGCAGACGGGTGAGTAACGCGTAGGAATCTACCTTTTAGTGGGGAATAGCCTCGGGAAACCGGGATTAATACCGCATGTGATGTTTTTGCTTCGGCATTAACACCAAAGACTTCGGTCGCTAAAAGAGGAGCCTGCGTCCTATCAGGTTGTTGGTGAGGTAAAGGCTCACCAAGCCTACAACGGGTAGCCGGTGTGAGAGCACGACCGGCCACAAGGTCACTGAAACACGGGACCTACACCTACGGGTGGCAGCAACTGGGAATATTGCGCAATGGGCGAAAGCCTGACGCAGCGACACCGCGTGTGGGATGAAGCTCTTCGGAGTGTAAACCACTGTGGCAAGGGAACAATCAATGAGGGTACCTTGCTAGAAAGCACCTGCTAACTACGTGCCAGAAGCCTCGGTAATACGTAGGGTGCAAGCGTTATCCGGATTTACTGGGCGTAAAGGGTTCCGTCGGCTGTTTGATAAGTTATATCTTAAATACTGGGGCTCAACTCCAGATACAGGGTGTAATACTATCAGACTTGAGTCTGTTCGGGGAAACTGGAACTCTCGGTGTAGGGGTGAAATCCGTAGATATCGAGAGGAACGCCGATCGCGAAAGCAGGTTTCTAGGACAGCACTGACGCTCAGGGACGAAAGCTTGGGTAGCAAAAGGGATTAGAGACCCCTGTAGTCCAAGCCGTAAACGATGCTCGCTAGCTGGTTGGTCTTCGGATTGACCGGCGTAAGCTAACGCGTTAAGCGAGCCGCCTGGGAATTACGATCGCAAGATTAAAACTCAAAGGAATTGGCGGGGGAGCGTACAACCGGTGGAGCATGTGGTTTAATTCGATACAAAGCGAAAAACATTACCTAGACTTGACATGTACCTGCAAATCCTGGGATAACCAGGACGCCTTCGAGGGTGGTACACAGGTGATGCATGGCTGTCGTCAGCTCGTGTCGTGAGACGTCTGCTTAAGTGCAGTAACGAGCGCAACCCTTGTTGTCAGTTACACGTATCTGACAAGACTGCCCTTGCCAAGCAAGGGAGGAAGGAGAGGACGACGTCAAGTCAGCATGTCCCTTACGTCTAGGGCTACACACATCCTACAATGGGACCTACAACGGGTAGCGACGAGGTAACTCTGAGCCAATCCTAATAAAAGGTTCCTCAGTTCAGATTGAGGGCTGAAACTCGCCCTCATGAAGATGGAATCGGTAGTAATCGCAAATCATAAGGTTGCGGTGAATACGTTCTCGCTCCTTGCACACACTGCCCGTCAAGCCAGCAAAGTCAGCAGCGCCCGAAGCGGGAGACTGTAACCAATTTATTGGAACAGCCCTTCTACGGCGAGGTTGGCGATGAGGACTAAGTCGTCAAAAAAAATTCTTGTGGCGACCTGCAGAAGTAATTCTGCTGTAAAATGTGGCTAATATCGGGGAACCCTAAGTTTATTAATTTCAGCTATTTTTAAGAAATTGCTGTTATTGTATAAATATGGCAACCGCGAGGGAAGTCGATGTCAAAAATAACAAGAGTAAAACTTAATTCTACTCAACTACAACTTATTGTAGGAACATTACTTGGTGACGGATGTCTTTTGATATCTCGCAATCTTCGGAGTGCTAGATTACAAATTAGACATTCAACTAAACACCAAGAATATGTTATGTGGAAATATCAAATTCTTAAAAACTTGGTTAAAACCAAAGCAAGAATTGATAAACATAATAACTCTTTTTATTTTCGAACAAGATATAAATATTGCTTAAAGCAACTGTATGAACTTTTTTATCCGTTGGGAAAAAAGCTCATACCTAATGATATTGGTGATTACTTAATATCACCTTTAGCTTTAGCAACATGGCTCATGGATGATGGAAACGGCTATAAAAACTATTCAGGTTTTAGAATAAGCACTTACGGCTTTAATTTATCTGATAATCAAAGACTGCAACAATGTTTAGATCGAAATTTTGATCTCAAAACAAGTCTTTGTACAGATAAAAAAGGTCACCAGATTCTTATTTTAAGCCAAAGTAGCAATCGCCTTAAAAACATCATTCAACCATATATTACATCTTGTATGAAATATAAATTTCGTCATTTGACCCCGTAGAGACTGATTCTTAATTGATGAGATAGCTCTTCCAAATTCTATAAAGCTATCATACGCCACCTCCTATCTGCCAGGTGCAAATAGGATGAAGAGATAGTCCATGCCTCTAGAAATAGTTGGAATAACATGAACAAGGTATCCGTACTGGAAGGTGCGGATGGACCACCTCCTTTCTAAGGAGATTGGTGAGGGAATCACGACCCCTTTCTCCAAGTCAGCTGTAAAGTTGACAAAAACACAAATCCTGGGAAATTTCCCCTCAGGTCGATTTTTATCACCGTGTTTGTATCACAAAAGCGAAAAGTTCTGTTTCTTTAGTTAAAATGGATTTTATAAAAATAATTCTCCATACTTCATAAATTCAGCTTTGAAATTTTCCCCAAAAGCTATCAAAATGTATCAAAAAATTCATTAGTATCTCAATAATTTTCAAGCAAAACGATTCTTATACCATCAATACATATCAAAATATCCTTATATATCAACTAAAGTATCATTAATCTCAAATTAGCACTCTTATTAACCTTCTGCTAAAATAACACTTCACAATTTTGGGCTTGTTAAATAAAATATTAAAGAACAGATATTATTTAATGTCTATTTGGCCTTGCACAACCGCCAGGCTAGAGTAACAAATACTAAATAGCACTACCAAATTCTATGAACCCTGAAAAACTTACCACAAAATCAGCTGAAGCTATCCAAGGCGCCATGGAGCTGTCAGCCCAGCTCAACCACCAAAATATAAAGCCGCTTCATTTACTGTTGGTATTGGTTAAACAAGCAGACGGCATCGTACCCTCACTTCTGCAAAAGCTTGAAGCCCAACCCGATACAATCGAACAAAAAATAAAGTCTCAGCTACAATCAGAGCCAACTGTAAGTCAGGCATCTCAAGCATACCTTTCCAATGAACTCAACAAGGCTTTAGGTCAGGCAGAATCCGAAGCAGGAAAGCTTGGAGATGAATTTATTAGCACCGAACATTTGTTCTTAGCTCTTTTGGACCTAAAAGAGGTTAAAAATATTATTTCTGTCAATAAAAAAGAGGTGGTTAATGCTCTAGGAGAGATAAGAGGCGGTCAAAAGGTAACAGATCGTGATCCTGAGGATAAATATCAAGCTTTAGACAAATACACTCAGGATTTTACCCAGTTAGCTAGAGAGGGTAAAATTGATCCTGTTATAGGTCGCACTGAGGAAATTAGGCGCATCACTCAAATCCTCTCCAGAAGAACTAAAAATAATCCTGTCTTAGTAGGAGAGCCTGGCACTGGTAAAACTGCAATCGTAGAGGGTTTGGCTAAAAAAATTATTGACAATGACGTCCCTGATGCGCTTAAAAATAAACGAATTTTAAATCTACAAATTGGTTCACTGTTAGCCGGCGCCAAATACCGTGGCGAGTTTGAAGATCGACTTAAGGCAGTTATTCAGGAAGTAGAGCAGGCAGAAGGTGAGATTATTATGTTTGTGGATGAGCTGCACACCATCGTTGGAGCAGGCTCTGCCGAAGGTAGTACTGATGCTGGCAACATGCTCAAACCTGCACTGGCCCGTGGCACTCTGCGCATGATTGGTGCTACCACGCTTAGAGAGTATCGCAAATACATTGAAAAGGACGCCGCCCTTGAGCGCAGATTTCAACCAATAATGGTGGAAGAGCCGTCTTTACAAGAAGCGATTTCAATTCTAAGAGGCATCAAGGAAAAATATGAAGCCCACCATGGGGTTCGAATCCGTGATGGAGCTATCATAGCAGCAGTCAAATTATCAGATCGATACATAAGCGACCGCTTTTTACCTGATAAGGCAATCGACTTAATGGATGAGGCTGCTGCTGCAATTAGAATTGAAATCGACAGTAAACCAACTCAAATTGATCAGCTAGAAAAACGAATCAGACAACTGGAAATAGAAAGGGAAGCTCTTAAAAAAGAAAAAGACAAGGCAAGTCAGGCTCGAATGAATGAGATAAAACAAGTTTTGGCTGAGTTAAAAGAGGAACACCAAGAGTTAAATTTACGCTGGCAAAATGAAAAAAAGATTCTAGATGAAGTTAAGGCTTTAAACAAACAACTGGATGATCTGCGCGAAGAAGCCAATAAAGCCGAACGAAACTATGATCTACAAAAAGCTGCTGAGATTAACTATGGCAAAATTCCGGAAATTGAAAAGTCTTTAAAAGAAAAACAGCAGCAGTTATCAAAAATTCAAACAGACAGTAAATTACTAAAAGAAGAGGTTGCGCAAGAAGATATAGCCCGCATTATAGCGCGCTGGACAGGCATTCCTGTTGAAAAAATGCTACAAACTGAAAAAGAAAAACTAACTCATCTGGAGGATGAGCTGGCAAAAAGAGTTATCGGCCAGAAAGAAGCAATCCAAGCGGTCTCAAATGCTGTCCGACGCAATAGGGTAGGCTTGGGTAAAACCGATCGACCAATTGGTTCTTTTATTTTCTTGGGTCCCACCGGAGTCGGTAAAACCGAACTAGCTAAAACATTGGCAGAATTTTTATTTGACGATGAAAATAAAATGATCCGCATTGACATGAGTGAATATATGGAGCGACACTCTGTAGCTCGTTTAATTGGTTCACCCCCAGGATACGTAGGTTACGAAGAAGGAGGACAGTTAACTGAAGCAGTCCGCAGACATCCTTACAGCGTAATCCTCTTAGACGAAATTGAAAAAGCCCATTCTGAAGTCTTCAATATTCTGTTGCAGATTTTAGACGATGGAAGACTGACCGATTCCAAGGGCCGAACTGTAGACTTTAAAAATACAGTGATTATCATGACCTCTAACTTAGGTAGCAACTACATTGCTCAGCACACGGATAATAGAAAAAAACAAGAGGAAGCTGTGTATCAAGAGCTCAAGGCAAAGTTCAAACCTGAGTTTTTAAATCGAATAGACGACACTATTATCTTCCAACCGCTTTCACAAGAACAAATTAAGCAAATTGTAAAACTACAAATCGATCAAATGTCACAACAGCTACAAGATCAAAAACTCAAGCTTTCTGTTACAGACAAGGCGATTGAGTACTTTGCTAAAACTGGCTTTGATCCAGTTTTTGGAGCCAGACCCATACGACGGCTACTTCAAAAGGAAATTTTAGATGTTTTGTCAATGAAGCTATTAAGTGGAGAAATAAAACCAAACAGCAAGGTTAAAATCGACTGTGACGAAAAAAGAATTGTTATTAAATAGATATCAGAAATAATATAGCGCGAAAAGCACAGCTGTGCTAAAATCTAGTTCTGCCAACTCATCATAGAGAAAATAGTATGCATGAGGGTGACTAGCTCAGGTGGTTAGAGCGCAGTCCTGATAAGACTGAGGTCCATGGTTCGAGTCCATGGTCACCCACACCTCAAGACAATAACTCAAAAACTTCCTTACAGAAATAAAAAACTCAGGTTGAAATTTAGCAATCAAACCCTTAGAATGCTAATTTAACCTTCATTAATAAAAAGAAGAAGTTAGTTGAAAAATTAAGCAACCCAGGAAACTAAATGTCAGATAAAAAAAACAAAAAAGATAAACCAGATTTAAACCAAAATATCAAAAGAAAAAGGTTTGATAGTTTGGATTCATTGCTCGAGGAAGAAAAGGTTAAAAAGATAACTCGACATGAAAAGCTTAAAAAAATGCAAGACAAACAGCTTAAAAAAAATCTTCCCTCAAACAGTTTCTCTCTACCTGTTATTCCTCTTCGCAAGGGTGTTTTGTTTCCTAATACAGAGCTTGTTTTGACTTTTGGCCGGCCTTTTTCAATTCAAGCTATCAAAGAAGCTGCCCAAGAAAATAAATTAGTGGTCTTGGTCAGTCAAAAACA
>Ga0334889_1002016_pt1 | contig 24318 bp, 18 predicted proteins | sample GraSluR1_MG_2_FD_207222 | JGI IMG/M metagenome (GOLD analysis project Ga0334889, IMG submission 207222) | Sludge microbial communities from methane-producing bioreactor in Wageningen University, Netherlands - Granular Sludge_8_08-R1 | ecosystem: Engineered > Bioreactor > Anaerobic > Unclassified... | reverse complement strand
AATAAATTTTGGCTAAAAAATCCCCCGGGGGCAGCCGCTTTGATCACATCTAACGGAAAGAGGCTTCCAGGAAAGCAATCACTTTGTGTTTTTCTTCCGCGGCGGCGTTTTTTCGCCCGCCGCCAGCCGGCTGTTTGAGCACCTGGTAGCCGATGCGCGACTCCTGCACGTAATAGGTTTCGCCGTCCAGCGTCACCTCCCAGGTCCGCCAGATATCTCCCGCCGAGCCGGTCAGGCTGGTTAAAGGTTTTACCTGGTCATCCACTGGTTTATCCTCCACCAAGACAAAAAAATTCTGGTTACCGATCAATTCATGTATACTGGTATTATAAAATCGATTGTTGCAATCTCATCAAATCGGGGACACACAAAGACTGCATAACAGAGACAGATTGCCGGGAAGTTGATCTGCCAGATGAGGAGGCAAAAATGGCTCAGCCCACCCCTGTCCAGTCTGAATATCCCCACCAGCCCCGCCAGACACACTCAAAAAAGAAAATACTGTTGATAACCATTCCCATTGTAATACTGGGAATAATCCTGTGCACCTGTTGTGCTGCGATAGGCGCCTATTATCTAATGGAAGATGAGATTAATGACTGGTTTCAATCAGGCAACGAAAAAACAAAATTCCAGGAGGAAGATGAAAACACGGCGACTCTATTGAATACTGGTGTACAGCCTGGTCTCTCTCTCAACCCGCGCGGGGCGGATGGTTTTGTTTCGGGGAGTTATCAACCCCCTGATGAGCCTGATGAAAAAAGCGTTGCTTTTACTGTCACAGACGACGGCTATGCGACTTTTCGCCTGGCAGGTGCACCCGATTTGGAAATACTGGAAGTGAATCTTGGAGAAGAAAATGATGCCAGCCTTACCTGGTCAGGGAAAACGCTGGACGGCATGGGTGAATTGACCGAATCTGAATCGGCTGCGCTGGCAAACCTGCGGGACAGCGATTTGCTGCAGGCTGTCTCACTGATTCCGCTCGAAATGGCCTGCCAGGGCGAAGACACCCTGGACGCCCATCAACTGGCGGCGCTGCTGGTGCCGTTGCAAATGCATTTCAAGTACAACGTTGACAACCGGCAAGCTGAAGCCCTATCCCTCATGGCGTTGTCCGAATGCAAATACATCCACCGCGAGGAAAATCAAACCAAATTTTCTTCACCCATCCTGTTCTCTCCTTCAAACCCCGTCCCGGTTGTACTGGGATATTTCCCGTTCGATGCAGAAGGTGCCGTCGAATCGCCGGCTACCGGGGAGAGCAGTTCTGTGCTGTATTGCTCTACTTCTCATCGCGATCAGAAAATTGATCTATCCTCTTTCTATCGCCCCCCGGCGGGCGTGGTAATGGATGAAACCAAGCCGATTGTCGATGAATGGGGACCCTGTGAAGCCATGTGCCGCGGCGCCTGCGGGCCTGACTGCACCACAAATAACTGCAAAAAGGAAACCGAACTGCGCTGCGAGATCGACGAAGAAACAGGAGACAACACGGGGATGATCTATCAAGTCAACCGCTATGACTGCGGTTTACATCCCGCCTGCATCAAGCACGATGCCTGTTATGATAAATGCAACACGGATTTTCCGTGCGATTCTTGGGCGGCCGCATATTGCCGGCACGGCGGCTATCATGTCCTGGCGAATCCTATTCAAGCGCAGCTTGAATATATTTACGGCTACCTGTTCTGCGACGCCACAACCCTTTCGGAAGAAGATGGACTCGATGTGATTAGGTGGGTGGATGGCTACGGCCCCCAACCCACCCGGCAGGTGTTTGAATATGCAGACCGCGAATACGGCACCCGGCATGACACTGAAAAGTGCCCCCTGCCAGAGCCCAAAAAACCGCAAAAAGACCCGCCGCAGGTCAGTGAACCTGATCAGCCCATCAGACCTTGTGACTTTATGCCGGAGAGCATCCCAATCACACAGAATGACGAGACACAATGTTCAGGGGAATACTCTCAGGAGCCCTTTATGGGTGTAACCATCAGCCTGCTTGAAAAAGGGACAAACATCGAAAAATTATGCGGCAGTGTATATGAAGACAAATTTACGCTGATTAAAAACGAGTTAACTCTGGGGGATTGCAGTTATGAAAACCTGTTCCATCACTGGGAATATGTCGATGCAACCAACTACACGGGTTGGGGAATCAAGATGATTCTGGACCGCTACTGGGTAGAAGTTTACACCTTTGATACCTATCCCAACAATGAGTACTGGATTCACTCCACCACCAAACAAATAGAGGAAAAAATCCGTTTTTACATGGAGTTCAAAGAATAAATCAGGGCTTCTGCATATACGCTTTCACCTCTTGCCGCCAGCCGGGCTATAATCATTATAGAATAATCGATGGAGGCGGTTTATGAACAAATTATCCTGGTTTTCAGCGGCTGTTGTGCTTGTTTTGGGATTGTTCCCCTTATCCGGTCTGCCTTCACAGCCATCTGCCGAGGTGCAAATGTCATCCAACCCCGCTCCTGTCGCGCCCACGCCCGCCGGCCCCCCGCAGGCAGATTTTGACGCCGACCCCGGCACGCCTTTCACCCAAGCCGCCCTGCAAAAATGGAGCGGAACGCCCTACAAAGGCGCCGACGCCGCCCTTCCCATCCCACTGAAACAGGTTGCCAATGCCGCCGTTGCCAGAGGGCTCACCGCGCAGCAAACAGCCTTCCTGGAACAGAACGGTTTTGCTGTGCTGGCCAGCGGCGATCTCCAGTTTAGCGACATTCGCGAGCAGGTTTCCGACCGCTACGGCCAGCCCTATTACCTGACCAGCGACGCCGCCCTGCACGCCCTGCACCTCAATTTCGACGAACTGCTCAAAGCCCTCGAGCGTGAACAACTGCGCCCCGCCATGAGCGGGCTGGTGCAGGCAGCCCTCGACGAAGTGGAAAGCTACCAGGTCGATGCGCAGGGCACTTCACTGGAAGCCGACGCGCAGTTGGCCTCGGCCTACCTGGCAGTGGCGCTGCAGCTGTTTGACCCGCAAGCCGCAACTGATGTGGCACTGCAAGCCAAAGTTGAAGCGCAGGTGGCGCAGATCAAGCAGGCCGCCGGGCGCGGACAGTCCAAACTGATTCCCAACTTCGAGGACGATTACGGCGCCTATAAACCCACCGGGCATTACGCCGGCGACCCCGACCTGGAAGCCTACTTCCGCGGCATGACCTGGCTGGGGCGCACCCACTTCCGCCTGACCGACCCCTCCAATCCTTCCTTCAAGCCCTCGCGCGCCCCATTGATCATCACCCTGGCGCTGCGCCGCGCGCAGGTGGACGATAAACCCGCCGCCCAAACCTGGAGCCGCATCCACGAGGCGCTCAGCTTCATCATCGGTCCCTCCGATGACCTGGGTCCTCCCGAATACGCCGCGCTGATGGATGCGGTATACGGCAAAAATGCTTCACATCTCAGCCTGTTGAACGATACATCCTGGAAGCAATTCCTGGAGCGCGCCGATGAACTGCCCGCACCTAAAATCAACTCCACCTTCGCTGTCAGCACCAAAGAGATGGGCAGCGAGCGCGGCTGGCGCATGATGGGACAGCGCTTCACCCTCGACGCCCACATCATCCAGAACCTGCTGTTTGACAAAGTGGGCAGCATGGACAAGCGCCGCCTGACCCCCAGCGGGCTGGATGTGATGGCAGCCCTGGGCTCGCAGCCTGCCTTGCAGGCGCTGGAAGAGGCCGGCGAAACTGATTATCTTAACTACACGCAACAAATGACCAAAATGCAGCAGGCGGTGGAGGCGCAGAGCGAGACCGAATGGCTGAACAATTTCTACAACGGCTGGCTGTACGCCTTCGACGCCCAGTTGAGCGTGAAAGATGAGCGTTTTCCACCCGCCATGCGCACCGACGCCTGGGGCTACCGCGACCTGAACACCGCCCTGGGCAGTTGGGCTGAACTGAAGCGCGACACCACCCTCTATACCAAAATGCCCGAACCCGCCGCCGGCGGCGGGCCGCCCACCTCGGGGCCTGCCCCGGCCTATGTGGAACCCAACCCGCCCGTGTTTTACCGCCTGGCTTATATCAGCCACGCCCTGCGCGACGGCTTGATCGCACGCGGCCTGTCGCTTGACCCCATGCTGGTCGATCCTTCAGAAAGCTGGGGGCAATTTGGCGGCGCGTTGACCTTCCAACAATTGATCGACGATATGGAAGACCTGTCGCAGCATTTCCAAAAACTGGGCGACATTGCCGCGCGCGAATTGCAGGGTCAGCCGCCCACGCAAGACGAATGGGGCTTGATCCAATCTTGCATGGGCGAAGTGGAATGCACCACGCTCACCGCGCAGCGCTACGGCATGGATCAGGAACTGCCGCCCATGCCGATTGTTTCAGCCGTCTCAGGCAGCGGCGACAACGAAGTGCTGGAAGCCGCCACCGGGCAGCTCAACCGCATGTATGTGATCGTTCCTTTGGAGGGCAAATTGCAAATTGCCCAGGGTGGAATCTACTCCTACTATGAATTCCGCCAACCGCGCTCGGCCCGCCTGACGGATGAAGCATGGCGCCAGCGCCTGCAGAGCAACCCGCCCGCCCTGCCCGCCTGGACGGAGAACTTTTTGCTGCCCGGCGGCAAACCAGCCGATGTGCTGGCTTTCCGCGTGGGCGACGTGTACAGCATCACCGAAGCGGGTAAAGACCTCAACCTGCGCCAGTCGCCCACCACCAGCGCCAAAGTGCTGCGCAAGCTGGACCAGTATGAATATGTGGAGATCATCGGCGGGCCGCAGAGCGCCAACGGTTATACCTGGTGGCAGGTGCAAGTCGGCATCTTCGGCGGTGAGGAAGAGACCGGCTGGATGGTGGAAGAGCAAACCTGGTACGAGCGCGCTTACGGGCAATAAACCAGTAGAAAACCATGCCCGAAAGCCCGCATCAGCGCCGTTCCATCCGCCTGCCGGGTTATGATTACACCCAGCCCGGCGCCTATTTTGTCACCCTGGTGACGCAAAATCGTCTGCACCTGTTTGGAGAGATCGTGGACGGAGAGATGCGGTTGAACAACTTGGGACAATTAGCCTGTGCTCAATGGCTGCGCCTGACACGCCGCTTCGCCGCTGTTGAATTAGACGAATTTGTGATCATGCCCAACCATCTGCATGGCATTATCTTCCTGCATGATCGTACGGGCACGGGGAGCGGCAACCACATGGATGAATCAACCAACCTGGCTCCCCGTGCCCCTACCACCGAACGATTCGGCGTCCCGATTGCCGGATCGATCCCCACGATCATCCGCTCATACAAATCGTCTGTGACGCAACGCTTTCAAAAAATTTGTAACACCCCCGGGGCGATTTTGTGGCAACGCAACTATTATGAGCACATCATCTGCAACGACGACGATTTGCGCCGCATCCGCGATTACATCTGCAACAACCCGCTGCGATGGGTGCTTGACCGCGAGAATGCACCCTTCCAATAGGTTAACACAACGCTAACACAGCTTTTTTCAGCGCAGTGATAAAATTCCTGCGCGAAGGGACGCAAATCATGTATGCCGTATTTTTTGTGCTGGATAACCCTGACCTGCTGGATGACGTGCTGGACGCCTGGTATGCCGCCGGCATTGGCGGCGTGACCATTTTTGAAAGCACCGGTTTCCACAGGCGCCAGCATCAACATATTGCCATGCGTTACCTGTTCGGCGGGGGAGAATCAGAAGAGCAGGGCAACCTGACCCTGCTGGCCATTGTGCCCGATGACACCGCTGTGCAAACCTGCCTGACCCACGCTGAAAGCATTGTAGGCGATCTTAACCAGCCCAACACCGGCGTGCTCACCGCCTGGCCGCTCAACACGGTCAAAGGCATTCACAAAGCCCCCCTCCCATCGGAGTAATTTCATGCCCTGGATTATCTTTATAATCAGCGCGGCGGTCATCACCGTGGCTGCCATGCAGCTTGCCAAATACGGCGATGTGATTGCCATCCGCACCCGCCTGGGAGGCATGTTTATCGGTTTAATTCTGCTGGCGGGCGTCACCTCGCTGCCCGAGCTGCTCACCTCCATCAACTCCATTCAGCACAACCAACCCAACCTGGCAGCCGGCAATCTGCTGGGTAGCTGCATGTTCAACATGTTCCTGCTGGCTGTGCTCGACCTGGCGCACCACAAGCGGCGCATTTTGCGCAAAGCCGCCCTCAAGCACTCGCTTTCGGGCAGCCTGGCCATCTTCCTCATCGGCCTGGTGGTGTTCTTCAACCTGGCCAACATCGATTTAAAAATCGGTTGGGTGGGCGTTGACAGCCTGATTGTTATTGCCGCTTACGTGGTGGGCATTCGCCTGCTGCAAAAGAACGCCAACCTGTCTGATACACCCCTGACCAAGGAAGACATTCCCGAAGACACACCCAGCCTGCGGCGCGGGCTGCTTGGCTTTGGTCTGGCCACTGCCGTACTGGTACTGGTTACCCCTTACATGGTGAAAAGCAGCAGCGATATTGCCGAGATCACCGGCTTGGGCACCACCTTCATCGGCTCGACTCTGGTGGCGGTGGTCACCTCGCTGCCCGAGCTGGTCACCACCCTGGCAGCGGCGCGCATCAGCGCCGACGACATGGCCATCGGTAACCTGTTTGGCAGTAACATGTTTAACATGTTTGCCCTGGGAATCACCGATCTGTTCGATCTGCAGGGGCGCTTCCTGGCAGCCATCGACCCGGCCTTTCTGGTGGTGGGCATGCTGGGACTGCTGATGACCGGCATGGGACTGATCGGCAACCTGGCGCGCATCCGAAGGCGTTTCTTCATCGTTGAAATTGATTCCATGGCGCTGATTGTCATGTACGCCGCCGGGCTGTGGCTGCTGTATTCGCGTGGCATCGCGCCATAGATATTCCCTCACCCGGCTAACGCCCTCACCCCACCTCTCACGCGGGGAGAGGAGACTGAATTTTCACGCCACAGGCGTGTGCCGCGCATTCCCACCTGCAGCAGAGACTTGATACTTCTCCCCGCAAAGCGCCCCCGCCAGAGGCTAGATTGCGAAGCACACCTGTGGTGGAGGTTAGCTGAGGGCAAAGCTGAGGAAACACAGCAACATTTTCTTTGCGCCCTCAGCGGCTCTGCGTGAGAGAATGGTGGTGGTTGCTATTCCTCTTCCGAAAGGCCAATAATCACATTGATCTTGCTGCCCTCTTCAATAAAGTTCAGCGTCAAATAGCCTTTTTCACCCTTCAAAAAGAAGAACGTGGTGGTCTGCGGGTCGTCATAGCCGCCGTGCCAGCCCATGCAGCGGTCATTGTCGCGGCATTTGCCCTTCTCATCCAGGTCGAGCAGCCAACCCGTTTTGGGAAATTCTTCCAGATAAAATTCGCGCGCCTGAGACAATTTTGCTTTCACCATGTAGTTCAGGGCAGTGTCTGATTCGTATAAATCGGTGGCGTTCGGCATCACCGGCCAACCGTTTTCTGACAGGGTGACTTTGGATGAAGAAGGTTTGGCAGGTTTTTTTGTTTCTTCCTTCACCGGCTGACTTTCTTCCTCTGGTTCATCTTTTTTATTGACAGGTGGTTTTGCCGCCGTCTCGCCCAGTGGAGCAGCGCCGGGTATGTAGCGCGCCAGTCCGCCGCCGCTGTTGGTATAGCCCGCCCCGATCCACACCGCGCCGTCAGAATCGACAACCAGGGTGTTGACATTGGTGGCCGGCAGGCCGTGTTCAGGCGTGATCTGCTGCCAGCCGCTGCCGTCAAAATAGTACACGCCCGAATAGGTGGCAGCCCACAGCTGCCCACCCTCGCCCAGCGCCAACGATGAAACGCTGGTGTTGGGAATGCCGAACAACCCCGAAGTGGGTTCGGGCACAAACAACAGCTCCGCATCGCCATCGGCATAGCGCACCACCCCGGCTGTCGTGGCGAGCAGCAGGCTGCCATCTGCTTCTTTGACAATTTGCTTCGCGTTTGCCGCATCTGACTTGGGCGCGCTTTCTTTGCTGATCACCACCTCCAGGTCGCCGCCCTCATAGCGCACCAGGCCGGCCGTGGTGCCAATCCACATGGCTTTGCCGTCTGCCAGCAGCGAGCGCACCGTTTTGGCGGGCAGGCCGTCGGCCTCACCCAGGCTGCGCGTTTTCGACCCGTCCCAGATGTTCACCCCTTCATTGGTGGCCACCCACACATTGCCGGCGGTATCCACGGCCACGGCAGAAATGGACGAACCCACCATGCCCTGGTCTTTGCCGTAGGAAACCCATTTTTTGCCGTCAAAACCGCAAGCCCTCGACGCGCTGGAAGCCAGCCAAACGCTGCCGTCAGCCTGCGGGAACACCCCGTTGAACCACGTGCCGCAGGCGCTGTCCGGTTTGGACGAGTCATATTTAAACAGTTCCCAGTCCTGGTCGGGGTTTTGCGGGTCAAAGCGCTGCGCGCCGTTTTCAGTGGCCACCCACAGCATGCCGTCGGCATCTTGCGTCACGCTGGTGACAAAGTTGCCCGCCAACTGCTCGCCAGGATACAGCAGCGTTTTCAGTTCAGCGCCGTCCAGCGCCAGGATGCCCGACTTCGTGGCGAAATAGGGATTGTCCTGCTCATCGAGCGCAACGCGCAAAATGCTGGCCTGCAGCGGGTTGGGCAGGGTTTTCTCACAGCTTGAGGAAGCCGGGTTGAACAGGCACACGCGGGCATGGTTGCCCAGCCAAATTTTGCCGTCGGATGTGACCGCCAGGTCATTGGCGCTGGCGGGCAGGTTGTCAATTCCTTCGATCAACTTCCAGCTTCCTTTGGAATAGGCCGCCAGACCATTGTTGACGCCCATCCACACCACGCCGTCGGGATCGACCGCCACGCTGTAGGCGCTGTCGGCCGGGAAGCCGCTTTCCTTCTCGTAACTGGTGATTTTGCCGCCTTTAACCACCTCGGCATATTTGTAGCCCGAAGCAATCCAGATATCTTTGCCCTGCACGGCAAAACCGCTGGCGCCCTGCCAGGCCAGCCCCTGCGATTCCTCAAAGCGGGTGAAGCCGCCCGATGAAAGATCGAGCATGCCCACCCCGCTATAGGCGATTAGCAGCCGCTCGTTTTCTTGATCACAAAACAGGCGCGTAACGCGCGATGTGCCCACCCGGCTGTCTTCGGGGGTGATCTGCGTATTATCCCACTGGCCGGTTTCGGGGTCCAAGAAGCTTAGGCCGTATTCAGTGGCAAACACCAGGCGCGGCTCGGGGACGGAACACGCAACCACGTCATGCGTACTGATGTGGCGCAGCCCGTCGAGGGTGGTGAATTTAAGCGCCTCACCGCTCTTCAAATCCCAGGCCACCGCCCCGCCCAGCGTGGCGGCATACAGCTTGCCGTCGTAAACGTCCAGGCCGTACACCTCGTTGGCGTTGGAGAAAATGCGCCAGCCGCTTTCGCCGGCCGCAGCGGCCTGCTCCTGCGGTCTGGCATCCTCGCCCAGCGATGCACTGGCTGAAGATTGATCTTGTTTTTCGGGTTTCTCACTGCCAGATTTTTCTTTGCTGCTGGAACCACACGCCAGCGAAATGACCGCCAGCAGGGCCAGGACGATGGTGAGATGTGCAGAAGTTCGTTTCATCAGGATAACCCCTCCGTCATCGGACCATATTTAAAGGAATGCTACACGCTGGCTATACTATAACAAAGGTCGTCAAATTTTGCAAAACGCCCTCACCCAGCCTCTCCCACCGGGAGAGGAGACTGAATTGTCACGCCACAGTCGTGTGCCGCGTATTCCCACCAGCAGCAGAGACTCAATGCCTCCACGCCAGGCGTGTCTCGAATTTCCACTGGCAGCAGAGCCCCAGTTCCTCTCCCACCGGAGAAGCCCAAAGTAATACTTCCACCACGAGGTGTGCTTCCAATTCCCACCGGTAGCAGAGACCTGATTCCTCTCCCTTTGGGAGAGGTTAGGTGAGGGTAAAACTCATTGTAAAAAGCATTCTATAAACTTTTACAATTTCCAGAGCAAATCTTCATCCTTAACTCATTTTTTATTTTTTCTTCTCCATCAAACAGGTATAATTTTTTTATCGTTTTCATTCTACCTTGCACAGGAAAACCCATGAACAACGAACCGGCGCAGCACACATCGACCATTGGCATCATTGGCGGCGGCAAAATTGGGCTCCAGCTCTTTGAATTATTTACCCACAGCAGCCTGACGCAGGTAGCCTACGTGGTCGATATTGACCCGGCAGCGCCAGCCATCATGGCAGCCCGGCATGCCAGGGTGCCCACCTTCAAAAATCTGGACGATGCCCTGGCATCGACCCCTGTTGATTTTGTTCTGGAAGTAACCGGTTCAGAAAAAGTGGCTGCCCTGATTGCCGAAAAAATGCAAAACAGCCCGACCCAGGTCATCACCCATGAAATGGCCTATGTCATCATCCGGGTCATTGAAGAGAACAACTGCGCCATCAAAGATGAAGTGGTAACGGATATCTCGGCGGTTCACCTGCAAATAACCGAAAGCGCCGTCAACAGCGACAAACTTTTAGATGAGATCGAATCGATGACCTCGAACCTGCGCCTGCTGTCGCTCAATGCGCGCATCGAAGCCGCCCGCATCGGCGACGCCGGCAAGGGCTTTGCCGTGGTGGCGCAGGAAATGCAAAGATTCTCCGATTCGGTGAAAAACCTGACCGGCGAAATGGAACAGCTCAACAACAACGTGCGCACCATTGCCGGCTCAATTGAAAAATCACTCACTAAACTGGACAAAACCGAGATCGGTTAAGTAATTCCAGACAACCGCCCAAAAAAAACGATCCGTGAAACGCAAAAGATTATCTCTCTGGTTTCACGGATTTGTCTTAATCGTAAGATGAGCGGTTAACTATAGTCGCCCGCCGCCTCGGGCTGGTATAACAATTTCTCCACTCGGATGCTGCGCGTGCCGCCCGGGGTTTCCCAGTCAATCAGGTCTCCCACCCTGCAGCCAAGCATGGCGGTCCCAATGGGTGCCAGAACCGAGATCTTGCCCTGGTCAATATCGGCGTCTTCCGGGAAAACCAGGGTGTAGGTCATGGTCTCGCCGGTTTCCTGGTCTTTCAAAAGCGCCTGCGACCGCATAGTGATTCGGTCGGGAGGAACCTTGTGCGGTTCGACCACCAGGGCCCGCTCCAGTTCACCTTCGAGTTGTTGAATATTGGACATGCTGCGGTTCCCCGCACGCACCACTTCGCCAATCAGCCGGTGAATTTTTTCAACATCAGCTTGAGATAGATAAATGGTTGGTCTAACCATGTGAAAATCCTTTTCTTGCACTTACAAATTTTGCTCACCTGCCTTTCAATCAGGGCAGGTACATTCTATACTCATCAGGGACCGGCATGCTGCCTTCCCACACCACGTTGCGGTAATCATCCGGAGAGGTGTTTCCCTCCGAGTTGATCAACAGCACCTGCGAATCAGGACCCAGCCCCAGGTTTTCACGCATGCCCGCGGCGCCGCTGTAAAGCATGGTGTACATCAACGCGCCCAGGGTGACCGCGCCCGACTCGCCGGAAATAATCAACGGGTCGCCGTGCAGCGGAACGCCGTACACGCGCATGCCCTTGGCGGCCACATAGTCGGGGCAAATGGCAAAATAATCGGCGCAGTCTGAAAGCACCTGCCACGCCAGCGGGTTGGGATCGCCGCAGGCCAGGCCTGCCATGATGGTATCCAGGTCGCCCTGCACACTGTGCGGCTTACCGTCTGTTGAGCAGGCTGACTGGTACAGGCAGGCTGCCCTGGTAGGTTCGACCACCACCGACTTCGGGCGCTGTTCACCAAACAGACGACTGTAAAACCCCACTGTGGCCGCCGCCAGCGAGCCCACCCCGGCCTGCACAAACAGATGGGTGGGCTTCACCAGGCCAAGCGCAGCCAGTTGTTCTTGCACTTCATTGAACATGGTGGTGTAGCCCTGGATCACCCAGCGGGGAATATCTTCATAACCCTCCCAGGCGGTATCTGACACCACCAGCCAGTTGTTACGCTGGGCGTCAGCATAAACCTGGCGCACGGCATCGTCGTAATTGCCGTCAATCACCACCACGCGCGCCCCGTTGCGCTCAATGGCGCGGATGCGCGACTGCGAGGTGAGTTTGTGCACATAGATGACCGATTTGAATCCCAACTGCGTGGCTGCCCAGGCCACACCGCGGCCGTGGTTGCCGTCGGTGGCAGCTGCAAAGGTCAGGTCGCCCAGTCTGGCGCGTAGCTCGCCGCCGGTCAGGTCGGCATAGCTGATCTCCTGGTCACCCAGGCCGAGGCGCTGCCTGATTAACTGGTAGATGGCATAAGAGCCGCCCAGCACTTTAAACGATTGCAAATCCAAACGCATCGATTCGTCTTTTACCCAGATGCCGCCCAATCCCAAACGCTGCGCCAGGTTTGCCAGCCCTTTCAATGGGCTGCGCCGAAAGCCGGGAATCTGCCGGTGAAAATGATTCACCTGGCGCGAAAGGCCCTCCGGTAAAAGCGAACAAACCGAACGCAACTCATGCCCCGTACGTTTTCTTTCATTTTTCACGTACGTGATGGGTGTTTCAAGCAACATTTCATTCCTCCTGAAAATCTGGTGAGTTTGGATAGACAAATTTTTGCCAGCGCTCTTGTTGTTATACCGTCTGGACGGTATAATTATAACAGGTTTTTGACACCTTTACAGGAGACAACATCCCATGCCAAAATCAGGAATGGAAACCAGGCGCGCCATCTTAATTGCCGCCAGCCAGATTGTGCAGGAAGAAGGCGTGGAACGCCTGACCCTGGAACTGACCGCCAAAAAAGCCGGCATCAGCAAAGGAGGGCTGCTCTATCACTTTCCAAATAAAGAAGCGCTGATTGTTGCAATGGTGCGCGACTACCTCGATCGCTTTTCAAGCGACCTGGCAGAAGCCGCCGCCAGTGAAGCTGAAGGCACACCTGGCAGATGGACGCGCGCCTATGTCGCCACCACCTTTGAGGACCATCAGCGCACCCCCCACATGAGCTCGGGCATGCTGGCGGCCATTGCCACCGCCCCTTCGCTGCTTACCCCACTGCAAAAAGGCTTTCAAGACTGGATGGAACTGCTGGAGATAGACGGGCTCGATCCCATGCTGACCCACATCATTCGCCTGGCCACCGACGGCCTGTGGCTGGTGGAGTTGTTCGGCCTGGCACCGCCCGACGCCGCCACCAAAGACAGGCTGTTGAAGTCGTTGCAAAAGCTTTCCACTTTGCAGGTTGCAGAGCTGGCGCGTTCAGACGAGCCCTAGTTTTTTTATTATGTAGATGACTTGCCTCTACCCCGCCTCTTCCAGCGCAATTGCCTTCATATAAGTATCGGTGAAGCGGGCGTCGCTGGTCAGCTCCAGGTAGCGCACGCGCTTCACAATCTGGGCGGCTGTGGCGCGCCGTCTGCGCGAGAGCAGCATTTGCTTGGCGCCCACGCCGGCCGCGTTGCCCACCTGCTGAAAACGCCCCAGCGGAGCGCCCGCCGGGAACATGCCCACGCGCTGCGCGCTGCCCACGTCGAGGTAGGTGCCGAACGCCCCGGCGATCACCCAGCGATCCACCTGTTCGGCTTTTAATCCGGCTTCGTGCAGTAAAATCTCAATACCAGCGCGAATGGCGCCCTTGGCCAGTTGAATCTCGTTCACGTCGCGGCGGGTGACGGCGATATCACGCCCGTGCCCGCTGACGGCAGCAGGAACCAGCAAAAACTCCAGCCCGTCGGCGCCGCGGCGCACACCCGGCGCAGTTTCACGCAGCGCGCCGCGCCGGTCGAGAATGCCCGCGCCCAGCATGCCGTCCACCGCGCTGAGGATGCCCGTGCCGCAAATGCCCAGCGGCGGCGCGTCGTTGAGGGTGCTGAACTTTACCCCGTTTCCATCCAGCCACACCCGGTCAATGGCGCCCGATGCGGCGCGCATGCCGTCGCGAATGTGGGCGCCTTCAAACGCCGGACCCGAAGCGGTGGAACAGCACACAATTTCACCCTCCTGCAGCAGGCTGATCTCGGTGTTGGTGCCAATGTCCACCAGCACATGCACCCCGCCGGGCGGCCGGTCGTCGTGCAGGGTGAGCAGCGCCGCGGTGTGGTCGCCGCCCACATAACCGGCGATGTTGGCGGGCAAATAAATGGAAGTCCCCGGCGCGGCCTTCAATCCCACTTCTTCAGCTGGCACTTCCAGCGGCGCGCTGATCACCGGCACATAGGGCGCCGCGCCCAACTGCTCCACCGGCAATTCGCACAAGAAATGGTGCATGGCGGTGTTACCCACCATCACCGTATCCACAATCTGACCTTTGCACAGGTCTGTTTTGGCCGCCAGCATTTCCACCGCGTCATTGATTGTCTCCACCAAGCAACTTTGCAGCAATTTGGCGTGGTCGCGCTTCTGGTTGGCAAAGGCAATGCGGCTGACCACGTCTTCACCATAGGCCACCTGCGGATTCATCACCGCCGCGCTGGCCAGCGTGGCGCCGTTTTCCAGGCTCACCAGGTAAATGGCCAGCTTGGTTGAACCCACATCCACCGCCAACCCGGCCAGCGGGTTGCCGCTCACCTGGGTCGAAACCAGGCAGGTGACGTCTGTCCCTCGTCGCAAGGCTACGCGCACCTGCCAGTTGTGGTTGCGCAGGCGCTTGGCAAGCTGCCCCGCCGCTGACGGGCAAGAGCGCAGTTCAGCGAAACCGCGCTCTTGTAAAGCATCGTTCAAGCGGCTCAGGTCGGCGCGTTGATCGTCCAGGCTGGCCGGCGGCAGCGCCAGGTCAACCGGGACCACCAGCGGATCCAACACCGGGGCGGGTTCCTGGCCTTCCAACTGCAAATGGTAGCCTTCCAGCGCCGATTCGGGGGGAATTTCCAGGCGCACATCGCTCAAAGCGCGCGCCTGGCACGCCAGGCGGTAACCCTGTTCCAGTTGCTGCGGAGAAAGCGCCCGCTTCTCCGCCGGGGTAATTTCAGAAAGAGAGCCTTCCACCAGGCGCACACGGCAGGTGCCGCAAGTGCCCATGCCGCCGCACACCGCCGCCAGGTCAATGCCCCCCTGGCGAACAACCTCCAGCAGCGTATTGCCCGACGCCTGCACCCGCCTGCCGGAAGGCAGCAAGGTAACCCACAACGGGGTTGATTTGGACTGTTCGTTCATCAATGCTTTATGCCGTTTTGGAAAGTCGTTTGGCTGCCAGGGCAATTTGATGCACATGCTCGGGGCTGTTGCCGCAGCAGCCGCCCACCACGCGCGCGCCAGCCGCAACCCACTGATCCACCTGCTCGCCCATCATCTCGGGGGTCAGGGTATAGGTGGGGTTGCCAGCCGCATCCAGCACAGGCAGCCCGGCATTAGGTTTGAACCAGATGGGCAGGTCGGTGGCCTGGCGCAGTTCTTTGAGCGCCTGCAAATTTTCTTCCAGGCTGCGCCCGCAGTTGATGCCCAGCGCATCCACCCCCAGCCCACCGATGTGTTTGGCCATTTGCGCCGGTTTGACGCCCATCATGGTGCGCGTGCCGCGGTCATAGCTGAACGAGCACACCAGCGGCAGGCTGCTCACCGAGCGCGCTGCATTCACCGCCGCTGTGGCTTCAGCCAGGTCAAACTGGGTTTCCACCAGCAGCAAGTCCACACCGGCTTCACTCAGCACCTTTGACTGGGCGGCATAGGCCGCGCCGGCCTCTTCCTCTGAAAGCGGACCCAGCGGCTGCATCATTTGCCCCAGCGGGCCCAGCGAGCCCGCCACCAGCACCGTCTCACCGGCTGCCTGGCGCGCCAGTTCCACCGCGCGGCGGTTCACTTCTTCAGCGCGCTCGCTCAAACCGGCATGCTGCAGGCGCAGGGCACTGCCGCCAAAGGTGCTGGTGAGAATGATATCCGAACCGGCTGCCACAAAATCGCGGTGCAGACGCAAAATTTCTGCGGGGTTTTCCAACACCCACACTTCGGAGGGGGTTCCGCGCGTCAGTCCGCGAGCCTGCAGGTTGGTGCCGGTGGCGCCGTCAGATACCAGGATTTCACCGGATTGCAATCGTTGTAGGAAGGTTGAACCTGTCATGTTTCGATCCTTTCGCCTGGGTGGAATGTGTCTATTGTACCCGGTCTGCGTCGTGCTGCCCGGTTTCGTCCCGGTCATCCTGCGGTTCATCTGCGCCGCCGGGCTGCGCAGCGTTCAACAACTCGCGAATCGCCTCGGCCTGCTGCGGTTCAATTTCAAAGTGAGCCAGGGTCACCGGGTCATCTTCCAGGATGCGCTGCCCCAGGTTGGAATGCCGCCAGGTTTTCAAATCCTCCTCCAGCGGCGAGCCGATGATGTCTTCGCGGGCAATTTTGCCGTCTTGCATCACCAGCACGCGGTTGGTCTGACGCGCCACCGCCAGGTCGTGCGTCACCACCAAAAAGGTAACGCCCTGGGTGCGGTTCAGGTCGCGAATCAGGTTGAGCAATTCCTGCCCGGCAACGCTGTCCAGCGCGCCGGTGGGTTCGTCAGCCAGCACCAGGGGCGGGTTGTTGGCCAGGGCGCGCGCAATGGCCACCCGCTGGCGCTGGCCGCCCGAAAGCTGATTGGGCAAATGGTGCATGCGCGTGCCCAGCCCCACCAACTCCAGCAGTTCGGTCGAACGTTTGCGCCGTTCGGAGGGGCCGGCATAGCCCATCATGGGCACTTCCACATTTTCCTGGGCGGTGAGCGTGGGCAGCAGGTTGTGCAATTGAAAAACGAAGCCCACCGTGCGGGCGCGGAATCGATCCAGGTCTTTAATTTGCATCAAATCCTGCCCGTCGATCAACACCTGGCCGCTGGTGGGGCGGTCCAGTGCGCCAATCACGTTGAGCAGCGTGCTCTTGCCGCTGCCCGAGGGGCCCATCACCGCCACCAGGTCGCCGCGCGCAATGCGAAAGTTCACATGGTCGAGGGCGCGAATCTCTTCGCCGTCGCCGTAAATGCGCGTCAGGTCGCGCGCTTCAATCAAGATGCTGCTGTCTGCGGTCACCGGCTTCCTCTCATTCCGACACGGTAATATCCACAAATGCGGTCATACCCCAGCGCAATTTTGCGGGTATTTCATCCAACTGGATAACCACGCGGTAATTGACGCCGGCGCCCTCATCGGACTTGGGCGCGATGGACTGCACAACGCCCCGCACTTCCACGTCGGGCAGCGCGTCAAAGGTCACCACGGCGGTGTTGCCCACGTCCAAGCGGGCCACATCGATCTCGCTTAGATCGGTGGTTTCAACTTGCAAGTGAGCCAGGTCTGCCAGCATCATCACCGGCTGGCCGGCAATCACCCATTCGCCGGTGCGCACCTTAATCTGGCTGACCACGCCGGCAAAGGGCGCCTTCAATTCCAGGTCGGCCAGCACCTGGCGGGCTGATTCGACCTGCGCTTCGGCATTGGTTAAATTTGCTTCTGCCTGCTTGAGCACATCGGGGTCGGGGCCGTTTTTCACGCGGTCATATTGCCGTTGGGCATCTTCCAGGGCGGCCTGCGCCACCGAAACGGCGCCGTCGGCTTTTGCCACCTCTTCGGGGTCTGGTTTGCCCAGGGCGTAATTCAGGTTATACAGGGCGCGGTCGCGCAGCTTGCGCGCATTCACCAGCAGGGTCAGCGCCTGGGCACGCTGCACATCGTCCTCTTCACGGTCTTCGAAATAACCAAATTGCTCTTCCGCCTGATCCACGGCGTCCTGCGCCAGGATGTAATCGGCGCGCAAGCCGTCGAGTGTGTTCTGGCTGGCGCGCCCGTAATCTTTTTTCTCACGGGCTTCTTCGGCGTCCAGCAGGGCTTTACGAGCCTGCGCCAGTTTCAACTCGGCGTCGGCCGTGACCAGCGCCGCCTGTTCATGCACATTCTGCAGGGATTTTTCAGCCGCCACCAAGCCGGCTTCTGCGGCAGCCAGGGCTGCGCGGGCGTGCTGTGTGCCGCTGAGGCGCAGCAGCACATCGCCTTTTTTCACTTGCTGTCCCTCCTTAACCAGCAAGTCTTCAATCACGCCGCCTTCCACCGCCATGCCCAGCGCCGCCCATTGAACCGGCAGCACTTCGCCGGTGGCATTCACCACGGGTTCATACTGATCGACTTCTTCAGCCGCCGGGGTGGGGGTGGCTTTGCCGCCCCCCGTGCAGCCTGCCAGCAGGAATCCCGCCGTCAATGCCGTGACCAATATTTTTTGCCATGTCGTTTCACGAAGCATATTCGCCTCCTCCATCCTGAAGTTCGCGCCGCGTCCGCCTCTGCTATTCATAGCGAATGGCCTCCACCGGCTGCAAACGCGTGGCGCGATAGGCCGGGTAAAGTCCTCCCAGGCCGCCCAGCAAAAAGGCAATCATCAAAGCCCGAATGAATAAACCGATATTCCACTGCGCCTGAAACATTTCGCCCATCATGCCGGCCATGCTGATTAATCCATTCAACAGGAAAGCAATCACAATGCCGCCCACCCCGCCCAGGGCAGACAGCAGCAGCGACTCATCCATGATCATGCGCAGCACAGCCCGGCGGCGCCAGCCAAGCGCCCGCAGCACGCCAATCTCGCGTGTGCGTTCCAGCACCGCCATCAGCATGGTGTTCATCATGCCCAGCCCCCCCACCAGGATGGCCAGGAACGAAATGCCGTTTAGCATGGCGCTCATGTTTTGCATATCGGGCATTTGCTCGGCAAATTCGCCCGACAGGGACGCGGAAACATCGTCCGGGTACATGGCATTGATTTTATCCACCACCTCCCGGGCGGTTTGCGTATCTTTCAGCTTGACCGAATACATGCTCACTTTGCGCGGCTTTCCCACCAAATTCTGGGCGTCGCGCAGGGTGAGCACCCCGCCCATTTCCTCCCAGCCCACCGACGAAGTGTAAACGCCGCAAATGCGAAAACGGCTGCCGCCCAGGTTGATCGAATCACCCACACCCTTATTCAGGGCATCGGCCATCTTCCTGCCCAGCATCACCTGGCGGTTCGAACGCAGGCGCTCTCCTTCAATCACATTCATTTTATTGATAGCCATCTCACCGGGGGCATAACCCATGATGATGAAAAAGCCGCCCACATCTGGCAGCACCAGGGCGCTGAAAATCATGCCGCTGACGGCCTGCACTTCGGGCAGGGCGGCGATTTTATCGCCAATGCGCTCGTCAATGGCGCTGTAACCGGTATCGGAGATGTTGGCCTGGCGCATGATGATTTCGGCATCAGCGCTGAAGCCCATGTTAGTCAATTGATCGGCCATGCCGTTGGTGATCGCTTCCAAAACCATGATGGAGCCCACCGTCAAACCAATCACACTCAAGGTAAGAATGGTGCGGGTTTTGCGTTTCCACAGGCTTTGCGCCGCCATGCCGCCCCACGGCAGGCGTTTCTTTGACCTTCCGCCGGAACTGCCGCCTTCATAGCGCAGCGCCTCGATGGGCTGCAAGTTGCCTGCGCGCCAGGCGGGGTACAGGCCGCCCACCAGTCCCAGCACAACCACGGTCACAAACGCCTGCGAGATTAATCCCACCGTAATGCTGGCCGTGCTGGCGCCCATTATCAGCGTGTTGCTGGTGATGCCCGCCAGGACAAGCCAACCGATCAGCACACCCAGCACCCCGCCCGCCAGGCACACCACCATCGATTCTCCCAAAATCAGCAGCAGCACCCGCCAGCGCGTCCAGCCCACCGCGCGCAGCACGCCAATCTCGCGCGTGCGTTCATACACCGCCATCAGTTGAGCGTTCATCATGCTCACCCCGCCCAGCACAATTGCCAGGCCGGCGATCACCCACACATAGGCGCCGAATGATTCAGACATGGCCTGCTTACTGCCAAATTCATCCGAATCGGTCAATTCCACATCTTTCCAACGCCGGTTCACGCGTTCAATCAGGCGGTCTTTTTGCGCCGGGTCTTTCAACTGCACATAAAACATGCTTGCCAGGCGCTGCTTGCCCAGCAATTTTTGGGCTTCATCCATGGGCAGCACCGCGCCGCTGTCTTCAAAAGCATCACCGGTTTCATAAATACCCACCACACGGTAAGCGCCGCTGCCCAGGCGCAGCGTGTCGCCCACTTTTTTCTTCAGCGTCTCCGAAGCGGCCTTGCCCAGGATGAGCGGTTTGCCGCGTTGATTGTGGGCGGCGCGCTCGAACAGTTCAACGCCTTCTTTGATTTGAAAGCGTTTCAGCACAAAACTGTCTTCGGGATAGCCAAACACAAAGAAATAGGGGGAATTTTCGGTTTCAACAATGCCCTGCAGCATGCCGCTGATGGCTGCCACCTCGGGCATAACCGCCACCTGGCTGCCGATTTCTTCATCGACAGAACTAAGACTAACATCGTAAGAATTTGCCTGGCTGAGAATCAAGTCGGAGCGGCTGCCCGACATCATGGAACTGTAGCCGGCCTGCAAACCATTGGCCATTGCCCCCAGGCCGATAATGGCAGCCACACCGATGCTGATGCCCAGCACGGTGAGCAGTGTCCGACCTTTGCGCCGTAAAAGATTCTTCAGGATCATAGCCACGCCTGTCTTGTGGACCAGTCACCCTTTGGCTTGCCAATCCTTACGACGGATAATTTCATCTTCCTGCGGTCTGGCAGAGCACCCCCAATTGAACGCAACTACCAGGGTGAATTACGTCTCATTGTCCGACAAAAAGCCGGATTTGATTATACAACAAAATCAAAAGCGTGGAAGCGCGCGCCGAATTTGGCAGGGGCGAGTCATGCTGGAAGGCAGGGTTGTAGGGGCGGATGGTATCCGCCCTTTGCCCGCCGCGTCGCTGGTTAAATTTGTGCAGGTGCACGCCGTACCCATAGAGTATGATATGCGCCCTTACCCAATCCATTGATATTCTCGTAGGGGCAGACCTTGCATCTGCCCGCCGGCTTTTATCCGTTGAAGCGCACCAACTTCACGCCGTGCTGCTCTGCCAGCGCCATTTTCTCGGGCAAATATTCTTTTGGGGGCGTGCGCAGTTCTTTCAACTGGTAGCTGCGCCCGGCGCGGGTATATTTGGCAGCGCCCAGCGCATGATAGGCCAGCAAGCTCAGCCCTTCCACCGACGGCAGCGATTTCACCAGGTCAAACACGGCTTCCAGGTTATCCTGTGAATCGTTATAGCCCGGGATCAACGGCATTTGCACCACTACACGCATATTCTGGTCATTCAAGAAGCGCAAATTCTCCAGGATGAGCCGGTTGCTCACCCCGGTCAGGCGTTGGTGTTCAGCGTCGTCCAGGTGTTTCAGGTCAAAAATCACCAGGTCGAGCTGCGGCAGCACCTGTTTCAGCGCGCTTTGCGGGGCAAAACCGCTGGTTTGAATGGCGGTGTGAATGCCCTGCTGGCGGCACAGGCGCAGCACCCCGGCGGTGAAAGCGGCCTGCGCCAGCGGTTCACCGCCCGAAAGCGTGACGCCCCCGCCTGAATTCTGGTAAAAGCGCCTGTCGCGCAGTACCACACTAACCACCTGTTGGGCGGTCATACTTTGACCGGTGATCACCAGCGCTTCGGGGTAGCACGGCTCAACACACGCCCCGCATCCGTCGCAGCGCTCAAACAAGATGGTGACTGGCTCGCCAGGCGCGTGCTGCTGAATGGCGTTTTGCGGGCACAACGGCAAACAGCGCCCGCAGCCGGTGCACTTTTCAGCAAAATAGGTGATTTCAGGGCTTCCCGACTGTGATTCAGGATTGCTGCACCACAGGCAGCCCAGCGGGCAGCCTTTGAGAAAGACCGTGGTGCGAATGCCCGGCCCGTCGTGCAGGGTGTAGCGTTCAATGTTGAAAACAATTCCTGTGATGTCGTCAGTCATGCGCTTAGATCTCGTGTTCCATGCGTTCAATGATGTCGTGCTGCAGCACCGGGTCGAGCGCCACAAACAGGGCGCTGTAACCCGCCACGCGCACAATCAGGTCTTTGTAATTTTCGGGATGCGCCATGGCGTCGCGCAGCACCTCGGTGGAGATGGTGTTGAACTGCACATGCCAGCCGCGCATTTCAATATAGGTGCGCAGCATGGCAGACAACTTGGCAACACCCTCTTCGGTTGCCAGTGATCCGGGCGTCAGGCGGATGTTGAGCAGTTGCCCGCCGGTCATCTGCTCGGTGGGCAGCTTGGAAACCGAATGAAAGATGGCGGTGGGGCCTTTGCGCCCGGTGCCCTGCGAGGGTGAGACGCCGTCGGCGGTGGGTTCATGTTTCTTGCGCGCGTCAGGGGTGGCGCCCACCACGTCACCGGCGGTGATGTTGGCTGAAATGGTGACCGTGGACGGATAATAATTGCCGCCGATCGGCCCGCGCCCGTAGCGCAGGTTCTTGAATTCGGGGATGATGCGGCAGTATTCGTCCATGGCTTCCACGGTCAGGTCATCCACAAAATCCTCATCCTCGCCAAACTTGGGGGCGCGGTTCAACAGAATCTGGCGAATCTCCTCGCCGCGCTGGCCGGCAAAGTCGCTGTCGAGGGCTGCTTTCACTTCCTGCGCGGTGAGCACTTTGTCATCAAACACCAGTTTTTTGAGCGCTGCCAGGGCGTTGCCCACGTTGGGCACACCCACCAGCGCGCCGCTGGTCATGTCATAGATGGCGCCGCCCTGGTTGAGGTGCTTGCCGCGTTCCAGGCAGTCTTGCACCAGCAGCGAGCAGAAGGCGTTGGGGGTCAGGTCTTCCAGCGCCCAGTCATTGATGTTGTCAGCGGTCACGTGCACTTCGGTGTAATAGCGAATTTGCTCACGCCAGGCTTCCAGCAAAGCGTCAAAACTGGCCATGCGGGTGATGTCGCCGCGGCCGGATTTAAGCTGCAAGCCGCTGGCGGGGTCGCGCCCGTCGTTGAGGGTCAGTTCCAGCACCTTCAGCACGTTCACCTTGCTCTTGCCGTTGGCGCGGTAGCCCCACTTGCCGGGCACCTGCACTTCCAGGCAGCCCATGGTCGAGTAGTCCAGCGCATCGGTGTGCGCCACACCGCGCCCTTCCAGCGACGCCACAATCACTTCATCGTTGACAAAAGCAGGCATGCCAAAGCCCATGCGCACCACGCGCAGCGCCTCGCGCAAAAAGTCTTCCGAGATGTTGCGGTGCAAACGCACATAGAAATTGGGCTCCGACAGGCGCACTTCAGCCAGCGCCGACAGGCACACCCAGCTCAGCGGGTTCACCGCGTCCACGCCGTCGGTGATTTGCCCGCCCACCACCAGGTTCTGGTACATGGGATAGCCCGACTGGGTGCGCGAGTGTTTTTCGGGGCGCAGCTTGATGATGGTGAACAGCTTCAGGTAGAAATGCTCCACCAGTTCCAGGGCTTCTTCCTCGGTGATTGCGCCCGATTGTAGATCGCGCTCGTAATAGGGGTAAAGATACTGATCAAAACGCCCCAGCGAGACGGAATGGCCGTTGCTCTCCATCTGCTGTATTAAATGAAGGAACCACACCGTATTGAGCGCCTGGCGGAAATTGCGCGCCGGTTCGGCCGGCGCAGTGCGCAGGTCGGCTGCCATGCGGCGCAGTTCGGCACGGCGGGCTTCATCAGTGGTGGTTTGCACCTGCTGCTCGGCGGCCTGCGCCAGGCGTTCAGCAAAGATCAGCACGCCGTCGCACACAATTTCCACCGATTCATAGAAGTCGCGCTGATCCAGCGCCTCCGGTTCGTACAGGGCCAGGTTTTGCTTCAATTCGGTGGCGCGGGCGCGCAGGGCTTCAAAACCGCGCTCCAGCGCCATGCGGTGATCGACCACAATGTGCCCCTCGCCCGAGGTGGCCTGCCCGGTCCAACTGGTGACGCCGATGCGGCTGGCGTCCAGCACAAAATCGGGCTGGCGGGCTTCAATGCGCTCAAACAGCGAGCGCCCCTTCCACCACGGCAGGGTCTGGCGCAGTTCCTCTTTGGCTTCTGCGGTGATGGTGAAGCGGTCGTATCGCCGGTCGTCAAAGCGATCCAGTTCATCATACACCCAGCCCCACGAATATTCGGGGAAAACCGGCGCCCAGCGCGGGTATGAAGCAGCGTTGCCCGGAATCAGGTCGTGTTCGCCCAGGTGGATGGTCATTTTCTCAAGATACAGGCGCAAGGCTTTGGCGCGTTTGAGAATGGGCGTGTCGCTCTCAAACTGCTGATAGGCTTGCGTGTAATAGCGCGCGCGCTCCGCGCAGATACCGGGCGGCGAGCTGATCAACGAGTCTTTGATCGCCTGGACGCGTTCTTTTTTCTTACCGGACAATACAGTTAACATGACCTTCCTCCTGAAAACAACCAATAAATAAAATGGATACTGTTATGCCTGCTTCATGGTCTCGAACACCAGCGCACCTGCGCCAATCACGCCCACCTGTTCGCCGAGCTGCCAGGGTTTGAGCTGGAAGCTGTCGAGCAGTTCGGGTTGAA